>VFQN01002644.1_pt1 | contig 27133 bp, 19 predicted proteins | sample 3512371 | NCBI WGS metagenome assembly VFQN01 (sample SAMN10412370, study PRJNA504923) | tailings metagenome | isolation source: Replicate 2 from Balatoc abandoned mine | place: Philippines: Itogon, Benguet | collected 2017-08-28
CCAAGAAGGCCCCGGCCAAGAAGGCCCCGGCCAAGAAGGCCCCGGCCAAGAAGGCCCCGGCCAAGAAGGCCCCGGCCAAGAAGGCCCCAGCCAAAAAGGCTGCCAAGAAGGGCGCAAAGCGCCGGTGATGTTCTGGTGAACATCGCCACCGAGCAGCCGCCGTTTGCGCGGCGGCTGCTCGACGCCCTGCCCTTCACCATCTGGTCGGTGGACCTCGAAGGGCGCATCACCGCGGTCAACAGCGCGTGGGCGCGATTCGCGTCAGACAACGGAGCACCCGACATCGCGCCCGAATCGGCCGTGATCGGGTGCTCTGTGTTTTCGAGTGTCGCCGACGACCCCTCGCGATTGCAGATCGAGCGGGCCATGCGCATGCTGCGTGAAGGGCATACGCAACTCGTACGCTGGGAATTCCCCTGCAGTTCGCCCGAAGAAGAGCGGGTCTTCCTCATGCAGGTCACCGCGCTGCGGACGAACGGAGTGGTCACCGGCTACGTGTTTGCCACGGTGGACATCACGCCCGCCCACCGCAGCCGTGAAGCCCTCATCAACACGGGCATTGCGCTGGCCGAAGCCATCGCGCTCGACCAGGTCTACCAGGAGGTGGCCGCACAACTGCGGCGCGCCATCCCATCCACGGGCCTCATCATCGCGCTCGTGGACGATGAGAACCAGCAGTTCCGCATCGTACACCGCGTCCTCAATGACGCGGGTCGCAGCGAGCGCTCCGACGACGACGTGGTGCACAAGCTCTCTGCGCCGTGGCGGCAGGCGGTGTATGTCGGCGGGCCCGTCATCGTCGAAACACCCGAGCAGGTCGATCTCACCGTTCCGCTGGTGGGCTCTGACACCGTGCTCGGCGTGATGACCCTGCGTGCCCTGCCTATCGAGTCCGATCAGGCACGCGAGGAAGCGCAGCGCGTGCTCACGGTCATTGCGGCGCAGACGGCCGTGGCCATTGAACGCGCACGACTCGTGCGACAGGTGGAGCAGAAGCGTCGCCTCGAAACCATCGGTGAAGTGGCGGCCGGTGTGGCACACGAACTGCGCAATCCGCTGTTCGGCATTTCCAGTGCCGCGCAGATGTTGCACATGCGGCAACGCGACGATGCCGTCGTCGAGCGCAACGTGGGACGCATTCTGCGTGAGGTCGAGCGACTGAATCGGATGGTCACCTCGCTGCTCGAGTTTGGCCGTCCGCACTCCACGCGTCTCGCGCCCGTCGATCCCGATGCCGTCTGGGACGACATCCTCGAGAGTGAACGGGCCCGTCTGGCCACCAAGCAGTTGCGGGTCGAGCGCGAACGGGTGGTGTCACCCATGATGTCACTGCTCGACGCCGAGCAGTTCGGACAGGTACTGCGCAACATCCTCGTCAACGCCTTCGATCACGCGCCGGCCGGCAGCACGCTGCGGCTCCTGAGTCAACCGGCCCCGCACGGCGGCTGGCGCTGCCGTCTCACCAACGGCGGGCCGGCCATCCCGCCCGACGTCCTGCCGCGCGTGTTCGAGTTCTTCTATTCGGCCAAGACGGGAGGCACGGGCATCGGCCTCGCGCTGTGTCAGCGCATCATGGACGAACACGGCGGCTCCATCGCCATCGAGAGCTACGAAGACACCGGCACCACCGTGACGTTGACCCTGCCGCCGTCGCCGGCCACGTGAGCCACAGCTCGTGACGCTTTCGCTGCTGGTGGTGGACGACGACGCAACGGTTCGCGAGACGCTCGTCGAGTACTTCGACACCTTTGGCTGGACCGCGCGTGGTGCCGGCACGGCCACCGCAGGCCGACAGATGGTGGCCGAGCATGCGCCGGATGTGGTGCTGCTCGATCTGCGATTGCCCGATGCCGATGGACTGCGTGCGCTCGACGCGCTGCGCGCCGACGATCCCGAGCTCGCGGTCATTGTCCTGACCGGATTTGCCGACGTGCGTACCGCCGTGCAAGCCATGAAGCACGGCGCCGCCGATCTGCTGGAGAAGCCCGTCGATCTCGAGGTGCTCACACAGGCGGTGCAACGTGCGGCGCAGCGCGGACGCATGAAGCAGGAGCTCGAACTGCTGCGAGCTCGCGTTCGCGCCGACAGCGCTGACACCCCGCAGCTCGCACCCACATTTGATGAGCTCATCACCCTCGCCGCACAGAACGCCGACGCGCCCGTGTTGCTGCAGGGTGAGACAGGCACTGGCAAGGGCTACGTGGCGCGGCAGATTCACGATCGCTCCGCGCGCGCGTCCGCACCGTTTGTGGAGATCAACTGCGCATCGCTGTCCACCACGTTCTTCGAAAGTGAGCTGTTCGGCCACGAGCGCGGCGCTTTTACCGATGCGCGGCAGGCCAAGCGCGGATTGCTCGAAGTGGCGGACGACGGTACGGTGTTTCTCGACGAGATCGCTGAACTGGGCGCCGAAGTGCAGCCGCGACTGCTCAAGGTCCTCGAAGAGCGCAGCTTCCGGCGGCTCGGTGGCACCACCCTGCTGCGCAGTCGGGCCCGAGTGATTGTGGCCACGCATCAACCCCTGGCCGACGCCGTCGCAGATCGTCGGTTTCGCGCCGACCTGTATTACCGCCTGCAGGTGCTCACCCTCACGTTGCCGCCGCTGCGCGCACGTGTGGAAGACATCCTGCCCATGGCGCAGCATTTTCTGCCACTCGGCAGCACGCTGACGCCCGCCGCGGAGGCCGCGCTCACCGCCTACGCCTGGCCCGGCAACATTCGCGAGCTCAAGAACACCTTGTGGCGCGCGTCCATTCTGGCGCGCGGCGACGCCATTGATGTGGTGCACCTGGGCTTGCCGGTCGAGCTGCCGGCATCGAGCAGAAGCCGGACTGGTACGACGGTCTACACCCTCGAAGAAGCCGAGCGTGAGGCCATTCGCGTGGCGTTGTCAGCGGCAGACGGGAATCGGTCACAGGCGTCCCGTATGCTCGGGATCGCGCGATCCACACTGCTGGAGAAGCTGCGGCGCTACGGGTTGTAGGGGATCGGGGGGCCAGGGAACAGACGGTGTGAGGATGGGAGGATCTGGGGATTGGAGGGGGCGGGCGGCGGGGGCTCGGCCTAAGGACAAGCCCCCGCCGCCCGCCTCTCTGATCCCCAGATCCTCCCATCCTCACACCTTCCGTTCTCCAGCCGCCGCCCGGATACCGCTGCCCGGAAATCAGTCAGCAAACGTACACCCGCCCGAAAACCAGCCACCGAATAAAGTCAGTAATGTGACCACCAATGCCACTAACCCATTGCCACACATGACAATTCCGCACCGCTCCCATCCCCGGCACAGTCCTCGCTCTACAAACGGTCATGAGCCAGGAAAAGCCGAAGTCCATCCTCATCGTTGAGGACGAGAGCAGCATCCGCGACATCCTTGTCGAGCTCTTCGACGTCGAAGGCTGCGAAGTTACCTCTGCACCCTTCCTCAACGAAGCGGTTACCGCGCTGCGCACGCAGCGGTTCGACCTCATCATCACCGACCTCCGACTGGGCGCCAAGCGCGACGGCGGTCTGCAGGTGATGGCGCTGGCTGGCATGCTCTCACCCGATGCCACCGTGCTCGTGCTCACCGCCTATCCGGATGACGCCGTGCGCCAGGCGTCGCACCGACTCGGCGCGCTGCATTTCCTCCAGAAGCCCGTCGATCTGGGCACCATTGCGGCGCATGCAGCGGCTGTCGGCGTCAACTCGGCCTATGCGGCGGCCGGGGCCGTCGGCAAGAGCGGCTGAGCCAACGGGCGGCGACCGGATCATTCGGGAACCGGATGACTGGTCATTCGCTTCGTCACGCGTGTAGTGCGCAGTAGCAACGCAGGAAAGGTCGCAGGCCTTCGGGTCTCGCCGACACAATCGTCAGGTCGTTCCGGTGGGTGGTGGGTGATACTGGGGAGTGTCACACGGGCGGCCTGGCGAGTCGGAGAAGACAACGAAGCGCGTAACAGCGGCACCTGACGTTCCGGCGCCCACGCGGGATCGCGCGTATATTTGCCGATCCCATGGCCGAATCTCCCGTTCAACTGCTGCGCGCTCACGCGCGACAAGCCCCGTGGAATGCCCGCGGGCTCGCGGCGCATGCCGCCTCGCTCGTCGATTCCGCCGGCGTGAAGCCCACCAATGCCAGTGCGCGGGCCATGCCCAGCGCCCGCGCGGTGCGCTTCTACGTCGCCAACGGCCTGCTCGATCGTCCGGAGGGCGCCGGCACCGCCGCGACCTACGGCTATCGGCATCTGCTGCAATTGCTCGCCATCAAAATCCGTCAGCGCGAGGGCCAGACCCTCGACGCCATCAAGTCGGAGATGCGCGAAACCACCGGCGACGCCCTCGAGCGGCGTGTTGCGGCTTCCCTTGCTCCGGCACTGTCGCTGCATCTCGACAACGGCACGCCGCGCAGCAGCAACCCGGTCATGAGCTGGAAGCGCGTCAGCATTGCCGACGGCGTTGAGCTTTCCGTCCGCGAAGACACACCGGCCATCACCGACGAAACGCTCGTCGCCCTGCGCGACACCCTGCGGCGCCAGCTCGGACTCTGACGCGCCCCACCCCCGGCGCCTCGCTGCCGGAGCGGACCCACACGGAGATCACAGAAACAGGGAAGGCTTGAGGCCGATTTCCCGTTGATTCTGTTGGTCTCCGTCCCCTTTCGTGGTAGTGTGTACACAGCCACGCGCGCGTCCTCATTTGTCTCCAGTCCGCCACCATGCCGCGAGTTCTCGTCACTGATGATGTAGATCCCGAGGGCGTGGCCCTCCTGGCAGCCGAGCCGGCTTTGCAGGTGGACGAAGTGCCCACGCTGCCCAAGGATGAACTCCTTCAGCGTATTGGCGACTACGACGCAATTGTCGGACGCAGTGCCACGCGCATCTCCGCGGAGCTGCTCAAGGCCGGGACACGACTTCGCGTGGTCGGGCGCGCTGGTGTCGGCATCGACAACATTGCGCTCGACGTGGCCACCTCACTCGGCATCGCCGTCATCAATGCACCGGCTGGCAACACCGTGGCCGTGGCAGAACTGTTCTTCGGTGCCGTACTCGGCCTGCTGAGACAGATTCCGCGTGCATCGGAAGTCATGCGCGACGGCCGCTGGGATCGCGCTTCGTTCATGGGGCGCGAACTCAAGAACAAGACCCTCGGCATTGTCGGCCTGGGGCGCATCGGCAGTGAAGTGGCCACACGCGCCCATGCCTTCGGCATGACGGTCGTGGCCTACGATCCGTACATCAGCGACGAGCGCTTCACGGCACTGCGTGTGCGTCGTGCGCCGTCACTCGATGCACTCATTGCCGAGACCAACATTCTTACGCTGCACGTGCCGCTCACCGAGGAAACCCGCGGCATGATCGGCAAGCGGGAGCTGGGCCGATTGCCCGCGCGCTCGGTGGTGGTCAACATGGCGCGCGGCGGCATCGTGGACGAAGCGGCTCTGCTGGCGGCGCTCGAAGCCGATCAGCTCCGCGGCGCCATTCTCGATGTGTTTACGGTGGAGCCGCTGGCCACCGACTCGCCGCTGCGCCGCGCGCCCAATCTGCTGCTCACCCCGCATCTGGGCGCCAACACGGTCGAAGCGCAGCGCAATGTGTCGCGCGATGTCTGTCTCGCGGTGCGCGACGCCCTGCTGCGCAACGATCTCTCGCGCTCGCTCAACGTGGCCGGTGGCAGCGGCGAATGGAGCGAGTTGCACAACGCCATGCTGGTGGCGCGTCGCGCCGCCGCCGTGGCGCGCGCGGTGTTGGCCGATCAGGGCATGCGCGCCGTGCGTCATGTGGCGCTGCGCGTCAGTCCCGACCTCGCGCACGGTGCCGCGCCGCTGCTCGCCGCCACGGCGGCCGGCGTCCTCGAAGGTGTGATCGAAACGGAGCGTCTCAACCTCATCAACGCGCGGGCGCTGGCCGAGGCGCGCGGCCTCGAGCTGAGTGTTGGTGAGTCGCAGGAACTTGGCGCGCGCACCATCGAAGTCGCGCTCGCCGGCGGCATGCAACAGCTCGCCGTGGCCGGTCACGCTCCTGAAGTGGGCACGCCGCGTCTCACGCGCATCGGCTCGTTTCACATCGATGTCAATCCCAAGCAGACGCTGCTCATTCTCACCAACCACGACGTACCGGGTGTCATCGGCCGCGTGGGTACCCTGCTGGGCGAACAGCGGGTCAACATCGCGGAGTATCATCAGGCGCGACTCGCGCAGGGTGGTGATGCGCTGGCCGCCATCTCGGTGGACGGTGCCGTGAGCGAGGAGACACGTCGCGCGCTGCTCGAACTGCCCGACGTACTGTCGGCCAGTGTCGTGCACTTCCGCGACCAGTAGTCGCGCGCCGCAGTCATGACGCTACAGTCGCTGCCAACCGTCAGCACCGACGTCGACATACGTCGCACCTTTGCGCGCGATGTGTCGGGACTTGAAATGCTGCCCGATGCCGTCGCACGGCCCGGCAGTGTGGCGGAGGTGGTCGAGGTGCTCGAGCAGGCCACAGCCGAACGCTGCCCCGTCACGCCGGCGGGCTGGCAGAGCAGCACGACGGGTGCGTCCATCACCGACCGCGGCGTCCTGCTGTCGCTGCGCGGTTTGTCACACATTGGCCCAGTGGACACGGACACACGCAGCATTCGCGTGGGCGCCGGCGCCATTGTGGCGGACGTGCGTCGTGCTGCAGAAGCAGCCGGCCTGCTGTTCACACCCGATCCCACCAGCGAAGAAGAAAGCACGGTGGGCGGCGCCATTGCCTGTAACGCCAGTGGAGCGCGCTCACTGCGATACGGTGCCACCGGCCCGCACGTGCGTGCACTCACCGTACTGCTGGCCAGTGGCGAGCAGCTCGAGTTGCGCAGGCCACAGCTGGAAAAGAACACCGTGGGCTATCGCGTGACGCATGACCCGGTCGAGTGGTTTGTAGGCAGCGAAGGCACGCTCGGTGTCGTGGTGGAAGCCGAGCTGGCCCTGCATCCGCTACCCGCTCAGGTGCTTGGGCTCATCGTACCCTTTGCCAGCGATGCCGACGCCCTGGCCTTCGTGGTCAGTGCGAGGCGAAGCAACAGCGTGCACCCACGCTGTCTCGAATACTTCGATCGCGGCGCCATGGACATTGCGCGCGGGGCTGAGGGCAGCAGCACCTGGGCCCTTGGCGCCGAGGCCATGGTGTACATCGAGGAGACAGGTGCCGACGAAGCCGAAGCAGGTGAGCTGCCGCTGGATGCGTGGCTCGCGCTGGCCGAGCAGCATCACGCCATGGCAGACGACATTCGTGTGTACGACACGCCCTCGTCGCAGCTCGATGCGCGTCGTATGCGGCATGCGGTGCCGGCCACCATGAACGAGCGCGGCGCAGCCTGCCGCCCTGAGGGCGGACGCAAGGTGAGCACCGACTGGGCCGTGCCCTATCCGCGCCTCGCCGACGCACTGGGTGTGGCGCGTCGATTTGTACGCGAGGCAGGTATTGATCCGGGCATTGCCTACGGACACGCCGGCAACGGCCATCCGCACCAGAACTTCATCGCCCGCAATGCCACCGAGCTGCAACGCATCGAACAGGTGGTCACCGCCACGCTGCGCGAGGTCATTGCCATGGGTGGTACGGTGGCCGCCGAACACGGCATCGGCAAACTCAAGCGCAAGTGGCTGCCGTTGCAGGCCAGCCCCGTACAACAGCGCGTCATGCGTGCGCTCAAACAGGAGCTCGACCCGCTGGGTCTGCTCGCACCAGGCAACGTGCTGTGAACTCAGACAACGCCAACTCCGCCTTCCGCGCACTCGGCGCACCGCGCTTCAAGACCGTGGTCCTGGATGTCGACAGCACGGTCACGACGATTGAGGGTATCGACTGGCTGGCCGCGCTGCGCGATGAAGACGTGGCGCGCGAAAGCGAGCTGCTGACCGCGCAGGCCATGGCCGGTGAGATTCCCATTGAAGCGGCCTACATGCGTCGACTCGATCGCATCAAGCCGGCCGCGTCGGAGCTGCTCATGCTGGCCGATGCCTATCAGCGCTCGCTCGTGCCGGGCATCCCCGAACTCATCGGTGTGTTGCAGCGCGCGCGCGTGCATGTGCACTTGTTGAGTGGCGGTTTGCGCGCGGCCATTGTGCCCATGGCACTGCATCTCGGGGTGCCGGCCGATCGGGTGCATGCCGTCTCGCTTTCGCGCGACATCGATGGACGTTTCAGCCTGCTCGACGGCGATCAGCCCCTGGCCACGCAGCGAGGCAAGCCGCTGGTCGTGCAGCGGCTGCAACTGCGCAAACCCATCGCCATGATTGGTGACGGCAGCACCGATGCCGCGGTACGTGGTGTGGTGGACGCATTCTTTGCGTTCACCGCCGTGGCTCGGCGTGAAAGCGTGGTGAAGGTGGCCGACGCCGAAGCCGCGAGCGTGGACGACCTGTACCCCTTGCTGTTCGAGGTGCCCTGATGGCGGCTCCCTTTGGCACATTCTTCCTGCCCGGTCCCACGGAAGTGCGGCCCGAAGTCCTGCAGGCCATGCTGCAGCCCATGCTGCCGCATCGCGGGGCCGTGTTCGAAGCGTTGTTCGCGCGTATTCAGCAGGGCCTGCGTCCCGTCTTTCGCACGACGCGGCCGGTGTATGTGTCGAGCTCCAGTGCCACGGGGCTCATGGAGGCGGCCATTCGTTGCGCGCGGCCGGGACCCATACTGTGTCTGGTAAACGGCGCCTTCAGCGAACGCTTTGCGAACATCGCGCAGAGTTGCGGGCGCGACGCCACCGTCATTGGTGGCCAGTGGAGCGCGCCGGTGGCGCTGGATGTTGTGGAGGACGCGCTCAAGGCCCGGGCCTATGCGGCGCTCACCGTGGTGCACAGCGAAACCAGCACCGGTGTGCTCACGGACATTGCGGCACTCACGCAGTTGGCCCATCGCTACGATTGTGCCGTGCTGGTGGACAGTGTGACGGGCCTGGGCGGTGTGCCGGTGGAGACCGACGCCTGGGACCTGGACTTCGTGCTCACCGGATCGCAGAAAGCGCTGGCATTGCCCCCGGGGCTGGCCTTTGGCGTGGCCAGCGAGCGCTTCATTGCCAACGCGAAGTCCGCCGAGTCCCGCGGCCTGTACTTCGATCTGGTCGAGTTTGAGCAGTACGTGCACAAGAACCAGACGCCCAACACGCCGGCCCTCTCGCTGCTCTACGCCACGGCCGTGCAGGGCGAGCGCATCGCAAAGGAAACCATCGAGCGGCGCTGGGAACGACACACGGCCATGAGCGAGCACACCCAGAGCTGGGTGCATGAGCTCCGTCAGCGCGTGGGCGCGCCCTTTGACGTGTACGCTCCGCTCGACGCCTGCACCACGACCGTGACGGCAGTAACCCTGCCCGCCGGTCTGTCGGGCGAGGCCATCGTGAAGGGCGTGGCCCGGCGCGGCTTCGTGATCGGCGGCGGCTACGGCAAGCTCAAGGGCAGCACCATCCGCATTGGCCACATGGGTGACCACACCATGGAGGGGCTGGAGGCGGTGCTCGAGGCCACGGCCGAGGCGATCGAGGAGTTGGTGGGGTAGCAATTAAAGAAATGATAGATTATTTAATTAGAGCTCCGTTGTTCTGAAGTTTCTTAATTAGCCGTTGGAGACCTCCATGCAGCGAGGGCCGACAGGGGTCTATCGGGTTGTATCCTCTCTTGGCGGGGAACAGGTCAGGGCATTTCTCCCGGACGCATTGCCCCCAAAGCCGCCACTTAATATCGGAGAAGACCTTCGAGAGACTCTCGATGAGTCGTTACTGTCTCTCGGAAGACTTGATAGTGTCACAAGTCTTTTGCCGGATACCCGCCTGTTCCTGTACACCTACGTTCGAAAGGAGGCCGTTCTCTCGTCGCAGATTGAAGGGACGCAGTCCACGCTGTCAGATCTGCTGCAGTTCGAGGCCGACAGTACACCGGGCGTTCCGATCGACGATGTGACTGAGGTCTCCAGCTATGTCGATGCCCTGGAGCACGGGCTCTCACGCATCCGGGCTGGATTCCCAATATCGTCACGTCTCATTCGAGAACTGCACGCGCATCTGCTGGCAACGGGGCGAGGTGCGGACAAACTCCCCGGCGAATTTCGGCGCTCGCAGAATTGGATCGGCGGTAGCCGACCAGGCAACGCGCTATTCGTGCCACCACCACCAGAGGAAGTCGGCGCCGCTCTGGCACAGCTCGAGCAGTTCATCCATGACATCCCGCAACGCACGCCGGTCCTCATCAAGGCGGCATTGGCGCACGTCCAGTTCGAGACCATTCATCCATTCCTTGATGGGAATGGTCGAATCGGGCGACTGTTGGTGACGCTGCTGCTTTGTGCTCAGGGAGTGCTCAGCGAACCGCTGCTGTATCTGTCACTGTATCTCAAGCAACATCGCGACAAGTACTATGCCCTCCTCACCACGGTGCGGCGGGATGGTGACTGGGAGGCGTGGGTGGCGTTCTTCGCCAGAGGCGTTCAGGAAACCGCCACGGGTGCAGTCACGACCGTGCAGCAACTCGTCCACCTCTTTCAGGCGGACCGGGAACGCGTTCAGGCACTGGGGCGAGGCGCAGGATCCGCACTCCGGGTGTTTGATGCGTTGCGTGAGCGTCCGGTGTCGCGCGCTTCCGCAATCGCCCAGCGATCCGGCTTGAGTCTGCCCACTGTCAACTCGGCGCTTGAGTCGATGCAGCGAATCGGGCTTGTCCGCGAGGAGACCGGGAAGAGGCGAGATCGCCTGTTCAGCTACGCGGAGTACATCCGGATCCTCAGCGAGGGCACCGAGCCCCTCGCCTGACACTCATCGCATAATTTGCGGTCATGCCCGACACCTGGATCCCCAAGCTCCCGCGCGAACGCCTCGCCATCCTGCCCCCGGCGCCGCCGGTCGATTCACCGGACCTGGCCGACCGCGTGCGAGGCATGCTGCTGGGTGTGGCCATCGGCGACGCCCTCGGCAATCGCACCGAGAGCATGAACCCGGCCGAGCGCGAGTCGGAGTTCGGGCGCATCACGGGGTATCTGCCCAGCAAGTTTGCCAACGGTCGTCCGGCGGGCACACCGAGCGACGACACGCAGCTGACCTTTCGCGCCCTCGAGCAGTTGCTGGATGATGGCGCACTCGACCCCGACGAGCTCGCGTTCCGCATTGCCAACGAGCGCATCTTCGGCATCGGCCGCGCCACGCGCGATTTCTGCAACGCCCTGCGCACCGGGGCCCCGTGGTGGGAAGCCACGCAGCAGAGTGCGGGCAATGGTGCGCTCATGCGCATCGCGCCCACCGTCCTGCCGTACCTCAAGGACGGCGGTACGCAGCTGTGGTACGACACCGTGCTCAGCACCGCCGTCACCCACAACGACCCCATGGCGCAGGCCGCCAACGTGGCCTGGGTGGCGCTGCTCTGGCGACTGCTCAACGGCGACCTGCCCGACTCGCCCATGGAGTGGCTCGAGACCTATAACGAAGTGCTGCGCATCATGGACGAGGGACAGTCCTATGAAACTCGCGTGCAGCATGGCGCGCTGCAGCATTGGCGTGGCAGCCTGTCCGGCTTTCTCGACACCCAGGTGCGCGATGCCCTCGCGCGGGGCGTGAGCGTGCGCGACAGCGGGACCCTGTGGAACAGCGGGGCCTATCTGCTCGAGACCGTGCCGGCGGTGCTGCACATTGTGAGCGCACACGGCCACGACCCGCACGAGGCCATGCTGGTGGCCGTCAACGACACACGCGACAACGACACCATTGCTGCCATCGTGGGCGCCGCCATGGGCGCCGCGCACGGCAGCGCGTGGATTCCCGCTGATTGGCGCGAGGGGCTGCTGGGGCGCATTAACGGCGACGACGACGGCCGGGTGTTTGAGCTCACCGAAGCCGCGGTGGCGCGGTTTGTGGGCTGAGGGGGCGCGCGCGTCGTTTCTACTAATTTGACACTGATTAGTAGAATATTGACATTTACCGGGACCCTGCCGAAATTCTCTTTCTACTAATTTGACATCAATTAGTAGAAACTTGACATCAGCAGATCCATGAAACTGCCGGTCAGCCCGCCAACCTCCGCCGATATTCTCGCCAGACTGCTGACTGGCGAGAACGGTCCGGAACGCTTCAACCTCTTGTTCCAGAAGGGTTTGGGTGCTGCCCCTGGGGGCAAGTACCGGCACTGGGACACCTTTCGGCACGCGCCACCCTTGGCTGGCTATACCGCTGAGGAGCAGTGGCTGGCTGTCCGCATGGCACGAGACGCCATGTCTCGTCCGCTGCCTTTGCTGGATACCAAAGGCCGGCCTTTTACTGTCGCCATGCCGGCGCCGGCACTGGAATTCCTGCATCAGGTCGACCGGGATGCAAGCGGGAATCTGGGGGGAGGCTTTGTCGGCGCTGAACCCATCACCAATACCGGCACACGCGACACGTATCTCTTTCAGTCCCTGGTCGAAGAAGCCATCACCTCGAGTCAACTGGAAGGCGCATCCACCACGCGCCGCGTGGCCAAGGCGATGATCCAGGAGGGACGTCCGGCGTCCACGCGCAGCGAGCGCATGATCCTCAACAACTACCGGGCCATGCGCTTGGTCCGCGAGTGGGGCGGGCAGCCGCTCACACCCGATCTCATGTTCTCGCTGCAGCGTGCTCTCACCGAAGGCACGCTCGACGACGAATCGGCCGCCGGCCGCTTCAGAAGGGATGACGAGCACATCGTGATCGAGGACGAAACCGGCACCATCCTCCATCATCCGCCGAGTGCCACCGAGCTACCACAGCGAATGGTCACGATGTGCGAGTTCGCCAATGGCACCTCGGACACGGAGTTCCTGCATCCGGTCGTGCGGGCCATCCTCCTGCACTTCTGGTTGGCCTACGATCACCCGTTTGTGGACGGGAATGGTCGCACGGCACGTGCCCTGTTCTACTGGTCCATGGCGCGGTCCGGTTATTGGTTGTGTGAGTACTTGTCCATCTCACGCATCCTGCGCAGAGCGCGGGGGGCCTACACCCGTTCGTATCTCTACACGGAAAGCGACAGCAACGACACGACGTATTTCGTTCTGAATCAGCTCCGCACACTCGTGCGCGCCATCAGAGACCTGCACGAATACCTGGGGCGCAAGACGCGCCAGTTGCGGGATATCGAGCGTCTCGTGCGGCAGGCTTCGAGCCTCTCCGTCGACCTCAATCCTCGGCAGCTGGCCTTGCTGCGTCATGCTCTTGGCAATCCGGAAGCCCGCTATACCGTCGCGTCGCACCAGCGATCTCACGGCACGAGTTACCAGACAGCCCGCACCGATCTGCTGCGCATGGCGGATCTGGGATTGCTTCGTCAGTTCAAGGTGAGCAAGGCGTTTGTCTTCGAGCCGGCGAGAGATTTGTCGGAACGGCTCGACGCGCCCGGATAGTCCTCGCGAAGGCTATTTCCACGAGCCTGCTTCGCCACCATTGATTTCTCTTCTGCCCGGGCTGTCCGGAAGCTAGAATGATGAGTTCGACCCCCGTACCCGCTCGCCGCATTTCCCTCTGCAATGACATCGACGTTCTTCTCCTCCCCCATTCTCAACTCCCCGTACCAGGCGCCGTCCCGACACTGGGAGTTGGATGAGAACGGCCAACCGACGGGCACTCTGGTGGAGGGGCGACGCAAGGCGTCCTTCGTCACACCCATCCCCAAGGCGAAGAAGCAGACGCGGGCCCAGACGTCCATGGTCTTGGACGAAGGGCATGGACTGTCGTCTGAACGTCAGGCATACCTGCGCTCACTCATCAACGAGCTGCGGGTACAGGTGGAGCGCTGGCGGGCCATCAAGAATCCGGAGCTCTGGCGGGTCACGCCGGAAACGCGGCGACTGCTCCAGCACTGGCGGCACCACCAGTACAGCGGTGTACGCCCCTTCTTCTGCCAGGTGGAGGCGGTCGAGACCGTCATCTGGCTGACTGAGGTGGCGCCCGAGCTTGGCAAGGAAGGCAAACGCTTCCTGGACCACCTGCAGTCAGTAAACGCCGAGGCCAATCCGGAGCTGATGCGTTTGGCGCTCAAGCTGGCCACTGGTGCGGGAAAGACCACCGTCATGGCCATGCTGATTGCCTGGCAGACGCTGAACGCGGTGCGGCATCCCTCATCCAGACGCTTCACACGCGGCTTTTTGATTGTGGCGCCGGGCATCACCATCAGGGATCGCCTGCGCGTGCTGCAACCCAACGACCCGGACTCGTACTACGCCTCACGCGAGTTGGTGCCCAGTGACATGCTGCGCGAGCTCCATCAGGCGCGCATTGTCATCACCAACTACCACGCGTTCAAGCGACGCGAGCTGCTTGAGATTTCCAAGGGTGGTCGATCGTTGTTGCAGGGCCGCGGCCCTGCACTCGAGACGATCGAGAGCGAAGGGCAGATACTGCAGCGTGTCATGCCCGAACTCATGGGCATGAAGAACATCCTCGTGCTCAACGACGAAGCCCATCACTGCTACCGCGAGAAGCCGGACAGCGACGAGGACAGCGATCTCAAGGGCGACGACCGCAAGGAAGCCGAGGCCAACAAGGAGGCCGCGCGCCTGTGGATTTCGGGACTCGAAGCCGCCAGCCGCAAGCTGGGTTTGTCCCGGGTCATCGACCTCTCGGCAACGCCGTTCTTTCTCCGTGGCTCCGGCTACGCGGAGGGCACGCTGTTCCCATGGACCATGAGCGACTTCTCCCTCATGGACGCCATCGAGTGTGGCATCGTGAAGCTTCCGCGGGTGCCGGTGGCAGACAACATCCCCGAAGCAGAAACGCCGATCTTCCGTGAGCTCTGGACGCATATCGCGCCCAAGATGCCCAAGAAGGGGCGTGGCAAGGGCGGTTTGCTGGATCCGCTCATGCTGCCGGCCGAGCTGCAGACCGCCCTCGAAGCACTCTATGGGCAGTACCGCAAGACGTTTGAGGCATGGCAGGCCACTCCCGGAGTGGACGTGCCGCCCTGCTTCATCGTGGTATGCAACAACACCGCCACCTCGAAGCTGGTGTACGACTACATCGCGGGCTTCGAACGGGCCAGCGAAGACGGCACCACGCAGTATGTGCCCGGTCGCCTTGAGCTCTTCCGCAACTTCGACGAACACGGGAATCCGTTTCCGCGCCCCTACACGCTGCTCATTGACAGCGAGCAGCTGGAGTCCGGCGACGCGCTTGACGACAACTTCCGAAAGATGGCGTCGGCGGAAATTGATCAGTTCCGCCGGGAAATTCTCGAGCGCACCGGCAACCAGCAGCAGGCCGACAACATTTCCGACCAGGACCTGCTCCGTGAGGTGATGAACACGGTCGGGAAGAAGGGTCGCCTTGGCGAACAGATCCGATGCGTGGTATCGGTGTCCATGCTCACCGAGGGCTGGGACGCCAACACGGTCACGCACGTGCTGGGCGTACGGGCCTTCGGTACGCAGTTGCTGTGCGAGCAGGTCATTGGTCGCGCGCTGCGCCGCCAGTCCTACGACCTCAATGAACAGGGCCTGTTCGACGTGGAGTACGCCGATGTGCTTGGCATTCCCTTCGACTTCACCGCCAAGCCGGTCATTGCCCCGCCACAGCGCGTGAAGCCAGTGGTGCAGGTCAAGGCCATGTCGCCGGAGCGTGACCACCTCGAAATCCGCTTCCCGCGCTTGGACGGCTATCGGGTCGATCTACCCAACGAGCGGTTGCAGGCACGCTTCACCGCCGACCATGTGTACGAGCTCACGCCGGAGCAGGTCGGCCCCTCGGAAACGCGGGTCGAGGGCATCATCGGTGAAGGGGTGGATCTTTCGCTCATTCATACCAAAGAGCTCCGGCAATCCACGCTCATCTTTCATCTCACCAAGCGGTTACTGATGACGCATTGGCGGGACCCGAACGATCAGCCCAAGCTGCATCTATTCAGTCAGCTGAAGTCCATCACTCGGCAGTGGCTCGACCAGTGCCTGGTATGCAAGGGTGGCACCTACCCGGCGCAGCTCATGTACCTGCAGCTGGCCGACGAGGCCTGCAATCGCATCATGGCCGGCATCGTGGAGCACATGGGCACTGAGCGCACCGTGTTGCCCATGTTCGATCCGTACAATCCGGTTGGCAGCACGCGTCACGTGAACTTCTCCACCAGCAAGACGCTGCGCTGGCAGACCAGTGTCGATCGATGCCATCTCAATTGGGTCATCTGCGACAGCAACTGGGAGGCAGAGTTCTGTCGCGTGGTGGAGTCTCATCCCCAGGTGCTGGCGTACGTCAAGAATCACAATCTGGGCTTCGAGGTGCCGTACCGCAGCGGCAACGAGTCACGGCGTTATCGGCCCGACTTCATTGTGCTGGTCGATGACGGCCACGGACCTGACAACCCGCTGCACCTGGTGGTGGAGATCAAGGGCCGGCGTGGTGAGGACGCCAAAGAGAAGGCCAGCACCATGCGGCAGTACTGGATTCCGGCTGTGAACAACGACGGCACGTTTGGGCGATGGGCGACAGCGGAGTTCACCGATGTGTTCGCCATGGAAGATGACTTCTCAAACACCTTGGCGGGGCTCATCGACGCCCTCATTCGGGACGCCGTTGCGCCAGGTGAGCACGAGCGGGGCGATGCCGCATGATTGTTTCGGCCGACGAGGTTCGGACGTGGGCGGCAGCCGGCGAATCGCTCACTTGGCCGCTCATTCGCGTGTCTGGTGAGCTGACAGCTCGATTTGATGTTCGCAACCAGGAAGTGGAGTTGATGATCGGGGCGGTACGAGCCGGCATTCCGGACTATAGCCGGGCTGGGTTTCGTGAGGCGGTACACAACGCATTGGTGCATCGCGATTACACGGTGGCTGGCGCAATCCATGTGTTCTGGCGCGACGACGAACTGGAGATTACCAGCCCCGGTGGCTTTCCGGACAGCGTGAGTATTTCCAATTTGCTGGTCACCGCGCCGCGTCCTCGTAACCCGGTGCTGGCTGATGCGTTCAAGCGAATCGGGTTGGTGGAGCGCACCGGTCGAGGCATCGATACGATCTACGAGGGGCAGCTGCGATACGGGCGACCATCACCGGACTATGCGCGCAGCAGCGGTGGCAGCGTACAGGTCGTGCTGCCGGGAGGTCCAGCGAATTTGCGGCTCGCTCGGTTCATCATCCAACGGGATTTGCCCAATCGTCCGGTCACGGTCGAAGAGATGTTGATCGTGAACGCCGTCGACCGCGAGCGACGACTCAGCGTGACGCGGGCGGCCGAGCTAGTACAGAAAGGAGAGGCCGCTGCCCGGGCCGTGCTCGAGCGTCTGGTGGAAGCCGGCGTGCTCGAAGCACGCGGGGAACGCTCGAATCGCGTGTACCGATTCACAGCCGCCACCTATCGGGCCATTGGGCCGGCTTCGGCCTATACCAGAGCCAGCGGATTTGAGCCCTTGCAACAGGAACAGATGGTTCTGGCCCATTTGCGAGCCCATCGACGGATCACACGATCCGACGTGTCCGAGCTGTGCCAACTCACGTCTGAGGGAGCCAAGTCCTTGCTGAGAAGGCTGTTGCGAAGGGCGCAGATCGTCCCGGGCGGTTCGGGCCGCAAAATGTTTTACGAACTTGCCCCGAAAAAATCGGGTCACCCCGATAATCAATCGGGGCAACCCGAACTATAACCCACCCGTTCCGCAAGATGCATCGTAAAGCATTACAAATCATTGCTTTACGATTCGTCATCCGATCGGGCACTGACCCGATCTCAAAAAAGTCCTGTACCCGCCCTCCGGATTTAAACCGTGGCCAAGTCGTCCAAGAAACCCGCCGCAGCCAAAGCCGTTGAAACGCTGACCTACCCCGAAGCCAAGCGGAAGAACATTCCGACGGCGGAGGCGCAGGCCCTGGTGGCGGATACCCCCATACGCGTGGCGTATGAGCGCCGCAACCGGGACCTGGACCCGCAGTTGGTGTGGCGTGGCAAGGACGAACAGGACGTCACCGATCTCGTAGTCAATGCACCGCCGCTCTACATCCAGGAGAAGGTGCACCCCAAGGCGCTGGTGGATGATCTGCTGCGCCAGACCCGCGAGAAGAAGCACGATCGCGGCGAAGTCATGGCCGACCTGTTTGCCGACTTCAACGGCATTCCCAAGGACGCCGACAAGACCGAGTTCTACCAGCACGACCAGAACTGGACCAACCGCATGATCCTCGGCGACTCGCTGCAGGTCATGGCGAGCCTTGCCGAACGCGAAGGCCTGCGTGGCAAGGTGCAGTGCATCTATTTCGACCCGCCGTACGGCATCAAGTTCAACAGCAATTTTCAGTGGAGCACGACATCACGTGATGTGAAAGATGGCAACACGGCGCACATCACGCGTGAGCCGGAGCAGGTCAAAGCGTTCCGCGATACGTGGCGGGATGGGATTCACTCGTATCTCACGTATCTGCGGGATCGATTGGAAGTGGCCCGCGACTTGTTGCACGAGAGCGGGTCAGTTTTTGTGCAGATCGGTGACGAGAATGTGCATCGCGTCCGCGCCGTACTCGACGAAGTTTTCGGCGATGAGAACTTCATCAGTCAAATCGCCTTTAAGACCACAACTGGTGCCGGCAGCTTCGCTGGAGGTACAGATACTATTGCCAGCGTTGTCAATCACATCTTGTGGTATAGCAAGAACAAGGCCTCGATCAAGTACAGGCAACACTATCAACTGAAGAGCCTCGATGGTACCGGGGGAAGTGCGTACACACGCATTCAGGATAGTCGTGGTCTTCGGAGACAAGCAACGGACGAAGAACTAGCCAATCAGCCCTCAGGGTCAAGAGTCTTTCGCGCCGACAATCTAACGTCGCAAACGACTCGAACCGGTCAGACCACAGTATTCCCTGTCAAGGTTCTCGGCAGGGAGTTTATGCCTGCCAAAGGCGGCTGGAAGACCAATCGAACAGGTATGAACCGCGTGCAGCAAGCGGACCGGCTTTTGCCGCTCGGGAACACGCTTAGCTATGTACGATTCTTCGACGACTTTGCAGCATTTCCTTACAACAATCAGTGGGATGATACAACGACGGCCGGGTTCGGCGACCCGAAGCTTTACGTGGTTCAGACTAACTCAAAGGTAGTTCAACGTTGCCTACTCATGGCCTCCGACCCCGGCGACCTCGTCCTCGACCCCACCTGCGGCTCTGGCACAACTGCCTACGTGGCCGAGCAGTGGGGCCGACGCTGGATCGCCATCGACACCTCCCGTGTCGCGCTCGCACTCGCGCGAGCCCGCATCATGGGCGCCCGTTACGCGTCCTATCTGCTCGCCGACTCACGTGAAGGGCAGCTCAAGGAAGCTGAAGTTACGCGCTCGGCGCCATCCTCGGCCCCCACGACCGGCAACATCCGCCACGGCTTTGTCTACGAGCGCGTGCCGCATGTCACGCTCAAATCCATCGCCAACAACGCCGAAATCGACGTCATCTGGGAGAACTACCAGGCCAGACTCGAACCGCTACGCGCGACGCTCAACAAGGCGCTCAAGAAGAACTGGGAAGAGTGGGAGATCCCACGCGAGGCCGACGCCAAGTGGCCGCTCGCTGCAACCGAAGCGCACAGCAAGTGGTGGGAAGCACGCATCGCGCGCCAGCGCGAGATCGACACCAGCATCGCCGCCAAGGCCGACGTGGAGTACCTCTACGATCGGCCCTACGAGGACAAGAAGAAGGTCCGCGTGGCCGGCCCGTTCACCGTGGAGTCGCTGTCACCGCACCGCATGATCGCGGCCGATGAACTGGACACGGCCACCGACAATATCATGGAGCGAAAAACCGGCTACGCGGCCGGCCGTGACTTCCCGTCCATGATTCTCGACAACCTGCGCTCCGCGGGTGTGCAACAAACCGCCAAGGCCGATCGCATCAGCTTCACCTCCCTCACGCCCTGGCCGGGTGACCTGGTCTGCGCAGACGGCCGCTACCTCGAAGGCAACGTCGAGAAACGCGCCGCCATCTTCATTGGCCCCGAGTTCGGCACCGTCACCCGCCCCGATCTCGTGAGCGCTGCGCGTGAGGCTGCCGAAAGCGGATTCGACGTGCTCATTGCCTGCGCCTTCAACTTCGAGGCCCACACCACCGAGTTCGCCAAACTTGGCAAGGTGCCCGTACTCAAAGCGCGCATGAACGCCGACCTGCACATGGCCGAGGACCTCAAGAAGACCGACAAGGCCAACCTGTTCGTCGTATTCGGTGAGCCGGATATCGACGTACTGGACGCCGACAACGGTCGCATTCAGGTCAAGGTGAACGGCGTGGATGTCTTCGACCCCAGCACCGGTGAAGTGCGCTCCGACGGCGCCGATGGTATCGCCTGCTGGTTTGTGGACACTGACTACAACGAAGAGAGCTTTTTCGTTCGTCAGGCCTACTTCCTCGGCGCCAACGATCCATACAAGGCGCTCAAGACCACACTCAAAGCCGAAATCGACGCCGACGCCTGGGCCACACTCAACAGCGACACCTCGCGCCCCTTCGACAGGCCGCAATCTGGCCGCATAGCCGTCAAGGTCATCAACCATCTCGGTGACGAAGTGATGAAGGTGTTTCGTGTTTAGCACTGTTGCACTTCGGACCGCCCACCCCGATATTTCCGGGTTACGGCGGGATCGAGGGTAGCCATGGCTTTGCCCCTCACAGCAGAGAAGGCGAGGATCTTCAGGATCACGCATATCGACAACATGCCGTCAATTCTGCAAGACGGCATTCCAAGTCGATCCTCCGTCAATCCTCAGCAACGATACCGCAACATCGGAAGTCCAGATCTCATTTGGAAGCGATCGTCCAGAGCGGTCCCCATCCCTCCGGGTGGAACCCTCAGTGACTACATCCCCTTTTACTTCACATCGCGCACACCGATGCTCCTCAACATCAAGACCGGTCGCAACGTACCGGCCGTCCCAATGGAGGAGATCGTCATCCTTGTCAGCGACTTGCACCGCCTCAAGGAACTTGATGTTCCGTTCGTGTTCACCGACCAGCACGCTTACCTGCGTGCCGCGCAGTTTTTCTGTGACATAGCCGACATCCAGCGCGTTGATTGGGATATCCTCGCTCGCAGTGACTTTGCGTACGACCCCAATGACCTCGGCAAGAGCGACCGGTATCAGGCGGAGGCGCTGGTCCACCGTCACGTCCCGAGGGATGCGATCAGTGGGATCATTTGCTGGTCCGAGAAGCAGAAGACGTTGCTGACGACTATGGCGACAGCGGCGGGCGCAGACGTCCCCATGACCGTAAAGAGGACATTCTACGTCTGATGATCCAGTTTACTCGAGGGAATCTTCTCGACGCGTCAGCTGAAGCGCTTGTCAACACCGTCAACGAGGTCGGTGTCATGGGCAAGGGCATCGCGCTCATGTTCAAGGAACGCTTTCCGGAGAACACCCGACTGTACACCGAAGCGAGCCGTGCTGAGCAGGTGCGCATTGGTCGCATGCTTGTCACGCCGACAGGTGAGCTCTTCCCTAAGTGGATCATCAATTTTCCCACCAAGAAACATTGGAGAAATCCATCAAGGCTTGAGTGGGTCGAACAAGGATTGCTGGATCTCGTTCGCGTAGTGAAGGAACTGGGGATCCATTCGGTCGCCGTTCCGCCACTTGGCTGCGGCAATGGTGGACTCGCTTGGGATCAGGTTCGACCGCTCATCGAGAAGGCGGCGAGTGAACTCCCCGACGTGGACATGCTCGTATTCGAGCCAACCGAGTCGTACCTTAACGCCCCCAAAGCTTTCGGCGTCGAGCGACTGACCGTTGCCCGTGCGCTCGTGGCGGAGCTGGTACGTCGTTATTCCGTTCTCGGCGTCGATTGCACGGTACTGGAAGTGCAGAAGCTTGCCTACTTCCTCGATCGTGCCATTCGACGGCGGCTGTTGCCGAATGTACTCGGCTTGCAGTTCGTCGCGGACAAGTACGGCCCTTATGCTGACCGTCTTCGCCACCTGCTCAACAACTTGGACGGCAGCTTCCTCCATGCGGAGAAGCGGCTGAGCGATTCTCGTCCGAACGATCTGATCTGGAGCGATCCAAAGAGAGATGACGAGCTCCAATCTTTCTTGAGGGGCGACGAGGCTTTGCCGTACATGGCTGCTCTTCAGGATACGTCCGCGCTGATCGACGGCTTCGAGTCACCGCTTGGAATGGAGCTGCTGGCCACCGTTCATTGGCTCATCAGCGAAGAGAAGGCCGAGGCAAATCTTGAAGCGATCCGGGAGGCGCTGACACATTGGCCGGCTGGCGAAAGCGCTGCCAAGCGCAAGTTGGAGATGTTCGATGATCGACTGATCGATCTGGCCTTGGAGCGTCTTGAGTCTACAACCGTGTGAGTACTGAACCGTGCGGCAGTTCCTGATCTCCGATACATTCACTGCCGCACTCGCGCGTCTTGCTGCCGACGAGCAGAAGGCCGTCAAGATCACGGTGTTTGACCTTCAGGCCAATGCCCCCACACCCGGGCATTCGCTGCACAAGCTGGATCGCGCCCGGGACAAGCAGTTCTGGTCTGCCCGCGTCAATGCGGACCTGCGCATCATCGTGCATTGGAGCGACAGCTCGCTTTTGCTGTGCTACGTCGATCATCACGACAAGGCCTATACCTGGGCCGAGCGACGCAAGCTCGAGGTCCATCCGCGTACGGGCGCCGCACAGCTTGTCGAGGTTCGCGAAGCCGTCGTCGAGATTCCCGTACACCGCGTGGTGGATGCGCCAGCGCCGCCGGCATCGCGATACCCTGAGCCTGCCAGGTCGCTCTTCGCTGCTGTCGCCGACGCGCAGCTCCTCGAGTACGGCGTACCGGCTGAATGGATCCCGGAGGTTCGAGCAGCTACGGAAGACTCGATTTTCACCATCGTGGCAGCGCTGCCGTCCGAGGCAGCCGAGGCGCTGATCGAGTTGGCCACCGGCGGCACGCCAAAACCGCGCCCTGTGGTCGCCGCCGATCCCTTCGCGCACCCCGATGCACAGCGTCGTTTCCGCGTGATGAACAACGTGGACGAGCTCGCCCGCGCCCTCGACGCGCCCTGGGACAAGTGGGCGGTCTTTCTGCATCCGGCCCAGCGGGAGCTCGTGGAGCGTCGCTTCAACGGACCGGCCAGAGTGGCCGGATCTGCGGGGACAGGCAAGACCGTGGTGGCCTTGCATCGTGCGGTAGCGCTGGCCCGAGCCAACCCGTCCGCCAGAGTGCTGCTCACCACCTTCTCTATTCCCCTGGCGCGCATGCTGCGGCAGAAGCTCCGGGCGTTGGTGGGTACCGACGCGGCGTTGATGGATCGCATTACGGTGGCAGCAATCGACGAGGTGGCCATCACCTTGCACGAGCAGGCGTTTGGCAGACCACAAATGGCCACCTCGGCCATGATTGCCACCACGTTGGCTTCCATCACCAACGAAATCGGGGGCACCGCGTTCAGCGAAGCCTTTATCGCCCGGGAGTGGCACGAGGTCGTGGATGCGTGGCAGCTGCGTACATGGGAAGCCTATCGTGACATCCCGCGACTGGGGCGCAAGCAGCGACTCAACGAGAAGCAGCGTGAAAGTCTGTGGGTCATCTTCTCGGCGCTGCAACAGCGGCTCGACCGGTCGGCCATGATGACGATGCCGCGAGTGTATGCGGTGGTCACCGCTGCCATCGGAACCGATATCACCAACCCGTTCGACTTTGCGGTCGTGGATGAAGCTCAGGACGTTGGGGTCGCGCAGCTGCGCTTTCTGTCGGCCCTGGGCGGCGGCCGGCCCGACGCGCTGTTCTTTGCCGGCGATCAGGGTCAGCGCATCTACCAGTTGCCCTTCTCGTGGAAGTCGCTGGGCGTGGATATCAGGGGCCGTTCGCAGGTACTGCGAGTCAATTACCGCACCTCACACCAGATCCGGGGCCTGGCCGACACGCTGCTCGGTGATGAGCTGCGCGACGTGGACGGCATCGTCGAAGAACGGCGCAATACGGTATCGGTGTTCAACGGCCCCGAGCCGCGGGTCAAGATCGTGGCCGACGCAGACGCCGAACGCACTCTCATTGCAGGGTGGCTTCGCGATCAGGTTAGCGCAGGCGTTCAGCCGGGAGAGATTGGCGTCTTCGTTCGCACCCGATTTGAGGTAGCCCGGGCGCAGGCGGCTGTAGAGCTGGCTGGCCTTTCCGTGACCACTCCGCAGCCCGGCGTGGAGGCCGAGGCGGGCAAGGTGGTACTGATGCCCATGCAGTTGGCCAAAGGTCTTGAGTTTCGCGCGGTGGTGGTCGCCGCCTGCGATGACGAGGTGCTCCCGCTTCAGTCGCGTCTGGAGACGGCGGGCGAGGAGTCAGACATCGATGACATCCTCGCTACGGAGCGTTACCTGCTCTATGTGGCGTGCACCAGAGCGCGTGATGCGCTGTTGATCACGGGCGTTGCGCCTGGATCCGACTTCGTCGTTGATCTGCTGCAATCCCGCTAGAGCAGTCAGCCTATTCAGGGACGATAGATACGAACTTGCGATTCAAATAGTTCAGTACCGTTCTAACAGCGTCAACCACCAACAGTGCCTCTGCCTGCGCGAGCAGGTGGTCGTTTGGATGTGCGACGCTGGCTTGATTCCGAATGGGATCCAGAGCGTCAATGATCGACGCCATTGAGTTGATTACCTTTTGAACATCGTCAGCGCGCGGGTTGTTGACCTGAAGTAGCGGCGACTCTCTCCGGAGAGTCTTCAGGGTAGCAGTTATTGAAGCACGATCATCTACTTGAATTCCCAAGCGCCGACATAGCGTGCGAAGGTAGCCATGCAAAGCCGTATGGACTCTATCCACACCGCTTGAGGCTCCGTTCTCTTGAATCAAAGTCTCCAGATCCGAAATCGCTCGCTCTACCGCGGCACTTTCGACCAAGAGGTCGTCAACCAGCTTTACAGACGACCCTCCAAGATCAACCAACATGCTCTCCACTGACCTCAGTGCCTTCCGCTTGTTGGCACGATCAGCCTCAGGGAAGCTTTCAAGCGGTAAGAACTTCAGAAGCCCCCGTAAGATCTTTGCTTGTTCGGCAGGTGTGGCTTCCTGAAGAATTCCGATAAACGTCTTTCGAGTTGAACCAAGGCGCGCTCTTGCCTGAACGACATCAATCGACGTCAGCCCGCAGTACTTCGCATAAAACTCCTCGTGCGACCGATAGGTGAAGCCAGACAAATGGTGGTCAGGCGTTGTGCCAATGTACTCGTCCACCACCCTGAGGATGTCTCCAAGTGCTAGCGAACCCATTCTCAGCGCTCCGTTCGTTCGGGTAAGATCACGGAACAATAGCAGGAATCACTTCTGGTGAACCTCCCTTTCAGATCAGAAGCATCTAGCATTGGATCTCGCTAGCCTCCATCACCATGCGATAGTTCTCTGAGCGCAGGTCTCCTCCTGCAGCGCGAGCATAGTCGAGCCAAAAGCGCTTTACCTGAGTAGCGCGTACAGTGCCTTCGTCAACGCCGACTGCAACCATACACGCACCGCTGAGCATCGGTACGAGTCCAGACTTGCGCTGTGACTCAATCCACCCCGCAGTGGGAACAACGCCATCGCGCTCGAAGTCGAGATTTGGAACAGACTGCAGCATGTCTGAGAGCACCACGATTACGACCTTTCGGTTTCCTCGTGTGCGTCCGTAGTTGGAGGCACGCCTCAGGAAGCCGAGAATGTCGGTTGTTACGACGGCCTTCATCCCGGTTGTGTCGGTCAGCCGCTTCGCCCTCTTGGCGAACGAGTCTCTGAGCGCCAAGAGCATTAGCTTTTCTCGCCTCACGGGCCGCCCTGTTGTGCGAAGGTTTGGGATGCTGTCTCGGAACTCAACAACCTGATCTGACTTTGCCTCAAACACCTGTACGATCGATATCGCGTCACCGTAGCTGAGCCGCGAGACCAGACCAAGCACGAAGGATTGCATGTCCTTCATCTGCTGCGCGCTCCGGGATGCGGATCGGTCAACTCCAACGATGTAGTGTGTGGCCTGCTGCCCTTGCGCACCCGAGAATGCAGAAAGGAGTAGAGAACCAGACATGGCAAGAACGCGCGCCTTACGCATGTGCAGGGACGTCCGCCTGTGAGGATCCCCGATTTTCGACCAGTCCTCTCTCCGCTCCGTAAATGGCTGGAATCAAATCCTTTAGCTCCTTCGAGCTTGAGTCTACCGTTTCAGGCCGAACCAGCTGGATGTTTCGAGTGATCTGCGGCAAGGCCAAGTCTTCTGGGCGCCGAAACGCCGCAATCGAAACGGGATCGAGTCCCCGAAGCCTTGCGTTGGTCGTTCGCCATCTCGGGATAATGGAGTCAAGTCTCGCTCGCTTCGCGTCCAGAGTGGCCAATGGCCGTGAACGATGAAGGCTCGCGAGTCGACTCTCAGCGAGCTGACCTTGGGTTACGTGCTCTCGCGCCTGATTCGCGTAACGCACAATCTGCTCATGGAGCTTGGTGCATTTCTCTCGGAGTCTTTGAAAGTCAGGATGCTCGCCTTCTACATCAGTCAGGTCACGCTTATCACCCATGAAACCAACAACAAAAGCGAAGCAGACGAGACTGATATTCAACACGACGATCGCAACGTTGTTTGACTCTACCGTTTTGGCGAACGCAAGCTGTTCGTCTAACCGAAACACTTCATCCTGCGCCTGCGATAGTTGAAGGATCGTTGTGCTCCCCGCGCCATCACCGTTCGCGTCAAGACTGTCCGCAAGCTGCTGGATCTGTGACACACGAAGCCGTGCTTCTTTGACTCGACCTTCCACGATCTCGGTCGCACCAGCACGTGACATGAAGAGGAATGCCAGAACAGCGACAACGCCAACTCCGGCAACCGCACCTAGTGTCTTCTTCTGCCTGTGAAGCGCAGCGATGGATCTTGATGCATACGGATGATCCTGCTCCTTGAGAGCAACAATCGGTCGCGTAGAGGTTCCCAGTGACTTGGCCAGCACAAACAGAAGTACCACGACCGCGAAAGCGAGAACCGTGGCTTCGAAGTATGAAAACGTTTCATATGCGGCGATCTTCAGTCCGCTCAGGATACCCGAGTTGGCCGCACGCTCGAGTTGCTCAGAAAGTCCTGCCGCTACGTCTGATTGCATAGGCCAGATGATTCTGAAAACCGGTTGATTCGCGATGAACTCGACGGCGACAAGCAGAATCGTGAGGAACCGGGTAGCCCAGGTGGGGAGGGTGTCGGAAATTCTGTGTATGAGCCATAACTCTGTATCACGACGGAGGAT
>VFQN01002645.1_pt1 | contig 27130 bp, 44 predicted proteins | sample 3512371 | NCBI WGS metagenome assembly VFQN01 (sample SAMN10412370, study PRJNA504923) | tailings metagenome | isolation source: Replicate 2 from Balatoc abandoned mine | place: Philippines: Itogon, Benguet | collected 2017-08-28
CTGGCACCCCGGAGCGAGACATGCACGCACATGTCGCAGCTTCAGGACACCTGTGATGCGATTGAGGGCCCCGGAGAGCCTCGACAGTGACGGCTTATGATATATGAAGTCATTGGGCGCCAGGCGGAGCCGTCTCTTGCTTGTACTCAAACGCTTGGCCTGAGACCCCTCAACTGGTACCCGCTTGGAGAACCCTCGCCGTGTAACACTGACTGACTGACTGACTGCACAGGTGGTGAGAGGTTCGCTGACTGACTGACTTGCAAATCCATGAAGCCTGGGGCCCCCTGGTGCCTATGGGGCTTGTATCTGTAACAGGCTGGTAGTGTGTTGGGTGCCACCACACGCGTACGGCTCGTTACGACTGCCAGGTGGAAGGTGGACCTCGAGGGCGCAACTGCAACAACGTTACAACAGTCCTAGTCAAGTTGCGTTGGCACCAAACTCATTCTTCTGTCAGCGCAACACACCTGCTCAAGCACTACCGTATGCCAAACACAAAACCACAAACGCAGCCGCTGTACAACACGTTGCTCATTTCCATCCATGTTGCGCAGGCAACCTGTGACGCGGCAGGGAGAACGAAGCCCTGAACGGGACTGTGCGCCCTTCGTTCCACCCACCCTGTGTCGCCTGGTGCATCAAAACCGCCTGTCGCAACATCCTGTACCGGAAACCACAATCGTCGCCCATCTGCCATGACACCCAAACACCTGCAAACCACCAGCACCCCGCCCAGCACGTCATCAAGCATGTTAATCAGTGAAAACCGTCAAGAGTCAATGTCTATGCACTTCGCAGCCGGACCGTAAACTGCGTGTCCGCATCATAACCTCCGACAACATCACACGCGAGCACCCCGCGACCACGGTTTTAAGCCGTGTCTGAACAGCGACCACAGCCCCCAGCACCTATACTCCGGCCCAGCAGCCAACCCTTCCAATCTGTACCCTCAGTCTGAAGGCACCAGGCAACGGTGGTCCTCCTTGCTCTCTCAACCTCCGGACCACACGTGCCTTCCCGCCGTCGCACCCAGCCCAGCCAAAAGGCCCAGCCTGCCCTCCCCTCTTTGCGTGCACCGCACGTCCGCTGCGATAAATGGCCCGACACTTCCGACATCAAATTTCGCTAAGAAAGCTAGCAGTATCAAGCTGCACACGCACACGCGACCGGACAGCACTACCTTATTGCAACCTGCGCAACACGACGTCGACAGCACGCGCAACCCGGACTCTTAGCAGGCACGCAGCGCCCACACACCCTCTTCCCGCAAAGCATAGGCTAAGGCAGCAACGGTATGCTGTCACGCCAAAATAATAGTGCATGTCAGACGACCACCGACCAGAATAGCCAGCCAGGGTTGAACACAGACTCCTAGAATCAGCAATCAAGCGCAAACGGCGCAACCTAGGACAAGTCACGGACCTCATCATCTTCTTCTCAAGCACGCCGTGCTTTCATCCACACACGACTGCAACCATTAAGCGGCAACGGCACACGCAGGACAGTGCACAACCCCCGAACGCATGCACGATGCTACGCTACACGTAATGAACGCCCGCAGCGGGCTATGGCAGGTTGAGGGGAAACGTCGAAGCGTGGACATAATACCAGAATAGAGTTAGCGAAGCAAAGCTCTCTCCAAAGAAGAAGGGTCGCAGTCTGCTCTCTCCCATGTCATTGGCACTCCCGTGCAGGGCCGGAGGATCACGCCCCCCCACCCCGCCATCATCAGCAGCAGCACTCCACTCGGAAACAATTACGTGCGTGCAGCACTCAGCACACCGCAAAGCCCATAAGCAAAGCGCCAAAGCAACAATGACACTCGGGATAAATGCCTCGGGCAATGAGCCCAGAGTCCGGATGCGTGGATCAGCAAACGAAATTTCACCCCAGAGCAATCAGGCAATAGTCGCACACACCGAATAACTGCTTCGACCGAAACCTTCCTTGCAAAGCGACGGACACGCCATAGCGGCATTCTCGTTGCCGTCCCACGTGCGCGCACAATAGGTATTTAACCTAGTGAGCAGGCGCGTGTGGCCGGCCTCCTTGAGCCCTCCACAGCTCCGCCGCCGCTGCCTTCGACCTCCCTCCCACCAGCCGCTCGCTCCTACAACAAGCACACCGCGCCCGGGCCTGCTGCTGCTCCTGCTCTTACTCCTGGCGCAGCTGCACGGCGAAGCCCAAGGGTCCGGTGGTGAGGTTGTCCCAGTCCAGGCCAGCAAAGAACTTGTGCGCCTTGGCCTGCTCGGCTGTGAGCCGCTTGGCAGCGGGCGCGAGCAGCGCGCAGATGAGGTCCTTGAGCTCGGGGGGCACGTACTCGGGCAGGCTCTCCGGCTCGTCCTTGGCCGACTGCAGCTTGCCGCTGCCGGTGGCTGGGAAGGCCGCCATCTCGATCAGGCACACGCCAAAGGCGTACATGTCCGCCTTGTCGGTGGTGTACCCGGGGCCCTGCAGCGACGCGCGCCACAGCTCCGGCGCCTGGTAGCTGGTGGTCCCCGCGCGCTTGGTGACCGTGATGGCGTCCATGCTGTCCGTGTCGGCCAGCATGGGGCGGCCGTTGGCGGCCATGAGCACGTTGGCGGGCTTGACGTCGCGGTGGGCCTGGCCGCGGGAGTGCATGAACAGCAGCGCCTGCAGCATGCAGGCCGCGTAGTACTGGATGCGCTGCACGGGCATGAGCAGCTTGTCCTTGCCCCTGCGGCGCTGCTCCATGGCCTTGAGCATGTCGTGCAGCGTGCCGTTGGGGGCGTACTCGAGCAGGAACTGGAACTCGCCGTCGGCCGTGACGCGTGAGGCGTACACGTCCACGACGAAGGGGGAGTCGGCGCAGAGGATGAGGCCGCGCAGCTCGCGCTCGTAGCGGGCCTGGGCGTAGAGGGGCGAGTGGATGGCCTTGCGGGCGGCGACAACGTTGCGGCCGCTGGGCAGGGTGACCTGAAGGTGGCGAGGGGGAGGCGGTGTGGAAAGGGTCATGCCAATGAGAGAGAATCACCACTTTGGCAAAGACGGACAGCCGATAGCTTACGAAGCACCATTCCCTAAGCAAGAGCTAAGCACCTTGCCGACGACGTATGGCCGTATGGTATGGCCGAGCGCGCCCGGCAGGCAGGTCTCCGGGCGCTGAGGCGCGAGCGCAACGTAAGGGCGCAGTCGCCCGGGACAAGACCCACCTGGACAAGGTCGACGGTTCCGTAACCGCCCTGGCCAAGCTCCTTCAGTGCCGAGCAGCGCTCCAAGCCCTGCTGCTGGAGGAACTCGAGGTCCTGGTAGGTAGGAGGCGGAAAAGCGAATGTTAGACATCAGTCGCATGTTGATACCCCGCACATATCCCGAAAGCATATCCTGACGACTTCATGGGCAGTTTAACGTCCCTTCATACCTCAGCGGAGAGACCCGTTGGACTCTGAAATGAAAGGGTGGGAGAGTCGAGGCCGAGCGAGGATGCTGGGGACAGGGACACCTCTCCCTCCTCTGTGAGCGAAGCATCACTGTAACCCTCGTCGACATATTCTTCATGGAAAGCTTGGGTGGTGTCGGCGCAGTCAGTAGTCTCATCCGCGTAGTGCGAGTCCGAGGCCATGGTCAGCTGAGACTCCTCGAGCTCAGAGAAGGTAGCATACGACCTGGAACGTAGGGACAGAAGTAAAGAAGGATGAGGAATCCCCGAGGCAGTCACAGGCAGGTGGACCACATGGCGAACACATCACGCGGCCACCCAGTCGGCGGCGAGCCTGTCCAAGGCAACTTGCACAAACTTTTGCGTATCTTTCGTTCACGATATGTCTTTGGCCCATACCTGCTCTTCTGCCGCGATAGGCCCAGGCCCTTCATTTGTTTCAAGACAGCCGACTGGCGGGAACCAAGACTCCTGTCAGTGCCCGTCATTTTTACTTGTGTTGTTGGTCGCTCTGGGTGGGGCGCGGATAAAGTGGGGCTGCCCAAGAAGGGCGGGGTGCGGGAGGATGGACAACGGCGGCAATGAGCGCTTTCAAGCTTTGGTCACAATTATGTGTATCAGGTTACTTTGTTATAAGAGTGCGTACCTGGTAGGCGTCCGGGCGACTTGTACCAGTGGGGCTCAGTGCGATGCAGTGCACGGCAGGCCCATGACGCTCGCAGGAGTAACGTCAAACGTTGCCAACAGCCGAGCCGACATAATTACGTGGATGTACTCCAGAAAGGAAAATTTACAGCATGCTACCATGAATCCTGCGCAGACGAGTAGGCCACTGCGGCACTGGACCATGAACAGCAACAAGCGTAAGCATGTGCCGGACTCATGAGCGTAAGGGTTAAGGCAGAACGCATAAGGACACTCGATGCAACAACCTCTACACTCGGTAGATTCCGTGGGCGGGGCGGTCGACTACAACCTTAAGGTGCGACGCAGCAACGTTTCGGAACACACGGGTCCGGCCCCTTACACGGCTTACAAGGCCTGAGGCCCCCCTGTCCCGGACCATCCATACTAGGGGAGGAACCCCGGGGTTCCTAGCCCAATAAAACCCGGAACGACCACCCTGCTACGTCCTAACTCACCCCAACCCCATGTTCTGATGTGCCCAGGCCGTTCACCGCACCTCAAACCGCCCCGCCCCAACCCACGGCCCCCCCACCCCCAGATCTTGCTACTGGGCGACAGCGGGGTGGGCAAAACGTGCCTGCTCACCCGCTTCGCACACGACAGTTTCGATGACCGGGTGGCGTCCACAATTGGTGAGGCTGCCCCTGGAGGCACGTGTGGGGCCACGGGCTTGCGCGCCGGTTGGGGCTGCAGCGGGCTCACGCGCCTGGCATGCCCGGCACAGGCAAGGGTTGTGGGCGCAGGAGCTAAGTCCCTTGGGGCTCCAAAGACAGGACGGGGACCCCACGCTGACTTGAGAGCGTACGGCACAGTAGCAGTTGACTTCTAAGGCCGGGTGCATCCTGGTCTGCTCCCCCCCCCTTGGGGTGCTGGCTACTAGTTGCTTCGACGGTTCCACCCACCCGCCATGCTTGGCGTTGCCTGGGGTCCCTCGGCCATGCCAGGCGTTGACTTTGCGGTCAAGCGGCTGACCGTGTACGACAAGCGCTGCAAGCTGACCATTTGGGACACGGCGGGCCAGGAGAAGTTCCGCACCCTCACCAGCACCTTCTACCGGGGGGCCAAGGGCATCATCCTGGGTGCGTGCAGGGGGGGCTGCGCAAGGGGTGCAGTACCGAGGGTGTGGGACGTTTGCCGGTGCGCTGGCACGTACATGCGGACCCACACGAAGTGCACGTCCTCTCCAAGGATTGCAGCGCTACAACTGCAGGTGTCAGCAACAGGGATGCACATAGGGGCTGTCTCGCGGCCTTACTCACACGGTCTTGCGCATCATGCCATAACGGGAAATTCAGCAACGTGCCTTACGCCCCCTCGCAGTGTACGACGTTACCCGCCCCGACACGCTGGCTCACCTTGAGGAGCAGTGGATGCGGGAGCTGGAGCTGTACGGCACGGAGCTGGACGCCGTGCGCATGGTGGTGGCAAACAAGGTGGACATGGTGAGCCACAGGGGGCCGCCGGCGGGGCTGGGGGTGGTGGTGGGGGCGTCAGCAGCAGCCGCGGATGTTGTGGGCTACCGGGGGTGAGGACAAGAACGAGGCGCTGGAGGGCCTGGGCAGCGCAGCAAGGCGGGGGCACTAAGTGTGCCAAGTCCAGTTCGAGGGGCGCCATTGCTGCCTTTCGGGCTTTGACGAGGCAAATTGTTTTGACTGTCCTCGTGTACGGCACCAATGAACGTGCGTGCCGTACGCAGGCTGACGCCCGGCGTGTGACGTGGGCTGAGGGCAGCGACTTCGCCCGGCGTCACGGCTGCCTGTTTGTGGAGACCAGCGCCAAGACCAACGAGGCGGTGGGGCAGGCCTTTGAGGAGCTGGTAATAAAGGTGGGCTGGCGGGTAGAGGATGTGGTCATAAATGCAATAAGGTTTATGGTCGTGCGCAGCCACGCTGGCGGCGCACTGGTGTCCCTGGCTGCGTTGCCTCGCTCGCACACAGCCCCGTTGGCCGCACGGCCATGGCGGCTCCCCTGTACCCGCCCTGAAGCACCGCACCTGCCCTCCTGCGCTCCCGCCACCCCCAGATCCTGGAGACCCCCGCCCTCCTGGAGGATGCTGGGGCAGGGGGTGCGGGCCCCGGGCGGCCGGGCGCAGTGCAGCTGCAGCAGCCGGGGGCACGGCCGCAGGGATACAGCTCCTGCTGCTACTGAGTGGCCCTGGTGATACCCCACACCGTGGACTGACGCAGCTGCTGCTGATGATGTTGGTCCGGCTGCTGTCAAGTCAGTGAAGGGGCGCGGGGGTTGATGCAGCCGTGCCGCATTGCAGTACATCGACGGGGCAACCAGTGGATATTTCCTTGGGAGTGAGTCGCTCTCTGGTGTTGGCACGACAAGCGTGCTTGGGAAGATGTATAAGCGAGAGTGCTGCTTGGGTGCTGAGTGTAGGATGTACTTTGGCGGCTGTGCTGGGCGGGGTGGCGGTGGCGCGCTGCTTGTGGGGCGGGCAGCGTGTGAAGGTCGGCAAGGACACGGGTGGCGCTTGGACGGGTACTGGGTGTGATGACGTTTTGACACGTGCAGAGTCGTACTAGGTTACTCATGGAATGACGGGACCGTTTGGACATTACCCCAAAATTTGTAGGCCAAAGAACCTGTACAATACTGTATGCCTGCATCCGTTCCTTCTGTGCACGTGACCAGCTTTTTGTGCTATGGCCGCGGCGCATCACACCGTGCCGTACACGCTGCAACTGGGTACATGTGCCTGCGCGTGGCCCGGCATGACCATATGAGTTTATGTGGCGGTCTTAAGCATCTCTTTGCTTTGCATTTCGCTTGAGATGTACATACGGTATGCGCTTCCTGTTTGCTGCATGCACTGTTCGTGTGAACTTCAGAGTGTGGCTGCTGAGGGCGTTGTCCTGGCTGCGCCAGCTGTAATAGTAGGCGCCTGTGTGCTGGAAGCACGAGTAAAGCGCGAGGAAACCGTGCCGGGGGGCAGCGAGCGCTCACGTGAGCACGTGTATGTTGCAGTCTCAGTCCCCTGTCAGGGCCCAGCCCTGTCCGCGCACGGACCAAGGGCTGGTCCCGGTCGTGGGGGTCCCGCAGTGGTGCAGGTCCCACACGCTCCCGGGCATTCGTGATCCTACACCCGATCTCCACCGTACACATGCAACTGTTGAAGAGTGTCAAAGGTAAAGTGGACAAGATGATAGCCACTGCGAAAGGCTGCTTGTTGCCTCCGTCGGCCCCGGGTTGCGTTGACATTCCTTGCAAGGTGCATACCTAGCAGATTCAAGGGGCACCGTACAAGTTGGGGGGCTCATCAAGGTCGCACGCGCCCGCGCAGCCGTTCCTGCTCGGACAAAGAAACATTTTACATATAACGCATCATGCTGAACTATTGTGACAAATGAGGACCGCTGTGGAAGTGATGGCGGTGCCATCGCGCTTGCGATGGCTGCTGCCGGGCCATAGTCTGCTGCCGGCGACGGGGCTCGGTATCGCGCATGATCCCCTACAAGTAAGTTATTCTAGAACTCTGACATTGCTGCAATAGCACAGACCTGCAGCCGCCTCAATATCCCGGTTGCCTGTTGGGCTTGCTCCGTAAGCGCCCGCTCTCGACCCAACCCCGCAGCCGGGACCCAGGTGGCCAGTGTCGTGGCCCCTGATGGCTGCATCCGTGCTGGGGTCCTTGCGGTCGTGCGCTTCAGCGACTGGCGGGGCGCCCTGCCCTGCCTCAGAGGGCAGCGGCAGCGGCAGTGGCAGCGGTGCTAGAGGCGGTGGCGGGGGAGGCGAAGGCAAGGGCAACAGCAGTGTACACTGCGCCACCGGTGGTCATACCCAAATCGTACAGATGGGGGCGCGCGGGTCAGAGGCGCCCATTGCATCCGGGCCTGCAGGTGGTGGGCACCCGCGCGACGCCTTTGAGAGGCGTCTGTCCGCTGCCGCCTTCACCACCACCACCACCAGCAGCAGCAGCAGCAATGCCAACAGGACCGGTATGGGTTCCGATGTGGCGGCGGAGCTGGAGGCGCAGGCTGCGGAGGCGGAGGACGGGGAGGCGGTGCGGGGAAGGGTGGAGAGGGCAAGGCAGGCGCTGGCGGCAGCTCGCAGGGGACCGGGCAACACGGGCGGGGACGGTCGCAGGGGCGGGTTCCATGGCAGGGAGGCGGCTGCAGGCGCACGGGTGGGCCGGGAGGCAGCATGGAGGGATGCGGAGGCGCTAGGAAGTGGTGGAGGAGTACAGAGCCGCGCCCCGTGGAGTGTCAGCCTTGGCAAGAGGCGAGGCGGGGGCGGGAGCGGAAGCGGGAGCGGGGCGACTGCTGTCGGTGCCGTACAGCAGGAGGACAGCGGCATCGGGGCTGTCGGGGGGTCGTTTGGCTCCCTGGAGGGCGCGCCGGGGGGCTTGGGGGCAGCGGAGCAGAACCCGCAGGCTACCCACACGGGCCAGGGGTTTGCCCGTGACCTGGGCTGGTGGCGGGCGCCGGCGGCGACGGCAGCAGCAACAGCACACGGCCCTGCACCAAACATAGACACGGGTGTGCACGTGGGACGCAGCACCGGGCCCAGCGAGGATGAGGCTGCCGACCGTGTAGTATCTGGCGCAACCGGTTTTGGCGATGCACCAGAGACCACCGCCACGGCCGCCAGCAGCAGCAACCCTCCTCCCCTGCCACCTGCTACTCCCTCGCCCAGCGCTACAGACCGCTCCACCCCAACCCAAGCTGCCCCCTCGTCAGGACACGTATCTGCCACCCGCCCAGACGCCGCCGTCTCCCCCGACCCAGCCGCTAAGCAGCACCCCGACACGGACGCTCTGCTGCACCACTTCATTAGCACACTCTCCACACTGCGTGACGCGGAGCTGCTGCTGGGGGAGTGGGGCCCTGCCTTCCGCTCGCCGCACGCCGCGGCGCTGCTGGCCCGCCTGCCGCACCTGGGCACGGGGGCCGGGGCGGGAGGGGAGGGAGGAGGCGGCGCCAACGTGGGGCCGCGTGTGCGGCACCTTGTCAGGTGGGTAACGTGCTGAATGGGGCTGAGCTAACACGGTGTTAAATACTGCGGCCGTTCTACTCCAAAACGCTTTGAAGCTGCACAGTCGCATGCGTGGTTGCCCTGCATGCTAGTAAGTGCGTCAGCTGGTTGGCTGTTGTCGCCGTGCAGGTTGCTGACCCACGGGTCTCTCCACTCGGTGGAGCAGGTCAGCGGCCCCTCCCTGGCCCGCTGCGTGGCCGCTTACGCCCACCTGTCGTACGCTCCGCCAGAGGCTGTACCGCAGATGGTTTCGGCGCTGCTGTCGTACTATGCTCACAAGCTGCGCGCGTGCAGCGGGCCCGATCTGGCGGAGCTCGCGTGGGGGCTTGCCGTACTGCAGTCGCTGTACGGCGACGTGCACCAGGCGGTACGGCGGCCGGCATATACGGCGAGGCTGATGGGGGAGGGGGCGAGGATCGTGGGGGTCGTGCCTGGGGGCATGCACGCGGGACAGGCGGAGGAGGTGGGGGGAATGCTGGAGGGAGGGGTGGCCAAGGTGCAGGAGGTTCAGGCGGGTCCAGGGTTGGCTGTGATGGAGGGTAGGACAGCGACTGTGGACTGCGGGGAAGAGCGTGCAGTACGTGGGACGGAGGGCGTTGCCCAGGAGGGTGCTGAGGCGAGCGGCCTGGCGTCTGGAAGGGACGGCGGGGGTAGTGAGGGGATGGGTGCCGCTACCGGAGCAGACGACGGCGGCGATGGTGCAGTGGTGGTGGCAGCGGTGGCAGACAGCGAGGGCAGCCGGCGGCGGCGGAGACGGAGGCGGAGGCAGCTTGAGGGCAGCAGCGGCGACAGCGGCGGCGGCGGGGATGGGGAGGGCAGGGCGCTGGTGGCTGCGGACGGCGAAACCGGCGCTGTTGCTGCCGGTGGTGGCCAGGCGGCCAAGAAGGGGCGCGGGAGCGGCACTGGCGCGGCCATCTGGCTGGTTCCTGTGGCTATGACCAAGATCTCGGAGAGGCTGGCGCTGGCGGCGGGATCGCGCGCCGACCAGGGCGGTATGGAGGGCGAGCACCTGGCCAAGTGGGTGGGGGCGGGCCGGGCTGAGGGCGGGGGTCATGTTACAAAGCGCACGAGGTGCGGCGGTATTCTGGGGCTAGCCAAGGCAGGAGTGTCAGGCGGGTGGTCCTGCCCCTTGGCGCTCTGCTGGATGTGTACAGCAATCAGCTAAAGGGCTCGCTGGGGCTCTTGTGTCAATACTGCGTGCACCAAGGACTACCACAGAAGAGCATAACCTTACCGCACTGATTAGGTGGGCAGTTTGCGACCTGCACCCCTCCATCGTTGCAAATGACGTTGACGCGCCCACATGCCCTTTGCAGGGTGGCGTGGGCTTACGCCAAGGTGGGCGTGTACGATGCCCGCCTCATGGACCGGCTGGCGGCGGCGGCTCTGAGACTCCTACCCAAACTGAAGTCAACCCAGCAAACACAACAGCAGCAAGGCGCAGCTCAGTCGAGGCCGGAGAAGGCCCCGTCGGACGGGGCCCATGCCATTGACGACGTCAACGACGCGCTCGCCGTACGGCAGCTGATCGCCGCTGCCGCCGCGACAGGCGCCGCCGCGCCGCTGGACCCAGTAACGGTCACCAACCTGGCGTGGGCGTACGGCGAGCTGCGCCACTCGCATACCGGCCTCATGGCGGGCCTGGCGAGCGTGTTCGTGCCGTACAAGTCGCAGTACGACAACGAAATGGTTGCACGCTTGGCCAGGTCGTACGCCGCGCTGGGGCAGTACGACAGCGACATGTGTGCGGCGCTGTCCATAGTGAGTGAATGGGGCAAACCGTGCAGTGCAGTGTACAACCGTGAGATGCGTAACGTTAACCCTGTTTCCCGGCCGTTGACCATATTCGGCATTCGCATGTTCCCCCACCTGCTCGCGCCCCTGCCCACCTGTACTTGTGCCAACCAGTCAGGCTTTACCCTGGTAGCCGGACTGCTGTATCCAGTCCCCTGCATCTTCCCGCCACTTACGCTTGAACCGCTATTGTGCACCCGCCCAGCACCGCTCAATACCAATTCTCTCCCACCCGCACACCGTGTCCCCCGCACCCCCAGCTGGCCTGCCGCCGCCTGCGCCACCTGTCGGGCTCAGAGTACGCTGCGCTGGTGGGCTCCCTGGCGGCGCTAAGACACAGGGACGGCGAGCTGAGCGGCGCCGTGGGGCGGGCGGTGTGGGCCAAGCGGGAGCAGCTGCAGCCCGCAGAGGTGGGCGCGCGGGTGTGCAACGCAACGGTGCAGTGCGGGGGCGCTTTGCGCGTCGGTGATTAAGCAAGCACCTGACTCGGCAATGCACGGCAACCTCCACTCGTCCAGTAGCCCCAACATGTGCGTAGCGCAGTCGCAACTTAAATACATATTGGCCTAGCACGGGTATGGCTGCCGCGAGAGCACCGCACGGCGCCTAGACACACTGGTAAAAGACAAGAGTCAGGCATGAATGGGCCCATCGACATACATCGAGTTTTGATCTTGGCCGTCGTGGTGCTGCAGGCTGTGGAGCTCATGTGGGCCGTCGCCCAGCTGGGCCTTGGCTCCGCGGACATCCTGCTCACGGCAGGCGGCGCAGGGGGCGGAGGCGCCGCGGGTAACGCCCTCGCAGCCTTTGCAGCCGGCGGCACCGCCGCCGCCGGCCGCGACTCGCAGCTGCTCCGCCGCCGCGCCCGCGCCGCCGCCAGTCGCCGTACGGCGCCCGTCGTACGTCTTCGTGACACGTGTGCGCTGGCCCTGGCGCTGGCGTTGCGGGGCCGGTGTGCGGAGCTGGGCCCGGGGTTGCTGGCGCAGGGGCTGTGGGCGCTGGCGCTACTGATGCGCGTGCACCCGCCGCAGGAGGGGGCGTCGGGGGCGGGGGTACGGGGTGACCGGGAGGTGCTGGTGGGCGTGCTGCGGGAGCTGTGTGAGCAGCTGGGCGCGCAGCCTGTGTGTGCTATCACACAGGAGCAGCTGGTGTTGGTGCACCAGGGTCTGGCGCTGGCTGCGGGCTTGCCGGGGTGGTGGTGGGAGCAGGGGGAGGGGCAGGGGCAGGAGGGCAGGCGGAAGGGGCACACGGGGGCCGAAGGGACCAGGCGAGGAGCCGAGTCTGCAGCCTCTGCCGGGATGACTCCAGCTGGCGCTGACGCTGGCACAGGGGCCGAGGCGCACGTCCTTCGTGCTCCTGGTGGTGCCGCTGAAGGTGCGTCCTGCGGCGGCCGGGACACTGCTGGCGACAGCGGGGCGCAGGGGGTCGCAGCTGGTGGTGCCGCAGCAGCAGCAATTGGATTGGAAGGAGGTGGACAGGGGGATGCTACCGGTGAGGCGGTGCTGGCGCGGCCGTTGGGTGCCTTAACCCACGCGTCGCAGCCCCTAGAGCACGAGCAAGGAGAGGGAAAGCTAGGGGAGGAGGCGCAGGCAGGAGAGGGCGGCATGGCGGGTCCCGGGGGAGCTAGCGAGGGTGAAGGGGCGACACGTGCCGGGGGTGCAGCTGAGGATGGGGAGGCAGACATGGGCGGCGTGCGGGTACGGCAGGTGTACGACCAGGCCTCGGGGCGGATGCTGTGGGAGGTGGTGGAGGATGATCGAGACGGGGATGGGGAGGAGGGCGCGCAGGGGGCGGGGCTGGCGGGGTTGCTGCCGGCGGAGCTGCGGGCGGCGGCGGAGGCGGCCGCACGGGCCGCGGCGGAGGCGGAGGCGGCGCGGAGGCGGGAGGGGGCGGGGCGCGTCTCTGAGTTGTGGCGCTTCGAGGTGCAGCTGGTGGGTGTGGCTCATGCGTGCGTGGGGGCGCTTCGCTTACGTCAGGCCTGTGGGGGAGGCAGGCTGCACGCGCAAGTAGACACAATGACGTGGGTGACGCCACAGCCTGCGACTGCTTCTGTGCCTGCCGGCCGTCCCTTAAACGCATCGTGACAGCCAGGAGTGGCGGGTCTAAGGATGTCGTTCTCCCGGACTGTCTCTGCATGCAGTGTAGGTCCCTGCCCTTGCACGTCCGTGCGCCTTCGTGACGTGCCCAGAGCACGGGTCCACGGGTGCCCTGACTCGAGGGCTAGTAAGCAGCCAGCAGTTCGCTTGCGTACCGTACGTGCAAGACGTGTGTCGTCCACACCTGAATCAACTCATACTGTACCGGTACCAAAGCCCTCCGTTGGTATCTGTGCCTTACGTGGTGCATGCCTACTTACTTGCCACTTGGCGGTTGCTCACGCCCCTCAGGCGGCCGAGGAGCTGACAGGCCACGAGCCCCTGTCCCTGTGGGCCGCACCACACACTGCGGCGCTGGCTGACCTGCTGTTGCTGCCGCCACCGCACGTGACGAGCGGGGCAGGGGGCGGGGGCGGTGGGGCAGGGGGTGGGCGGGGAGGCGGCAGCGCCAGCCCGTCCGGGGCTTTGGATCCAACCGCTGTGCTGCTGCTGGGGCCCGAGGCTGCGTGCAGGTAAGTGGGATGCAGGGCACAGGCTGTAGTGGGAATGGGCGCGAAGGCTTTGGGGGGCCGGTGGATGAAGCAGGGCAGAGGGGCGGGGTGAATGTGGGGACGAGGCGTACCGGCCACCTGGGCGGGACAGCCGCTGGCATCATGTCGCTGGTGCATGTTTGGCATTGGCATGCACTGGATGTGGGCCGTAGCATGTGGGCGCCGTGTGAAGGATGAGCATGGTGGCTTGCTTGCGTGTCGTGGGTGAAGGGGCCATGGGGACCTCATTGATACACATCCGTTGCGCAGGCTGACTTATCCACCGGCCGCTAACTTTCGCTTCCCTTCACGCACGCCGCGCTGGCGCAGGAACCCGCCGTACGCCCCGCTGGGTACGACACGTGTACGGCAGCTGCTGCTGGAGGACGCGGGGCTGCGGGTGGTGGCGCTGCCTCGGTTCGTGTGGCGCATGGCGGGCGGCGCGGTGGCGCGGGGCGGGGGCGGGGCTGTGGGCGCGAGTGGTGGGATTGACGGGCTGGTGGGGCCAGGGCCAGGGCCAGGCAGCAGTGACGAGCAGCTGTGCTTGCTGGGGAACGTGCTGGCGGACGCGTGGCGGTGAGGGGGGCCAGAGCGGAGAGTGTGTGGGAGCTGGGGAGCCTTCGAATGAATTGTAGTAGGTTACAGTTACAGTTACAGTTACAGACCCCAATGGGGTACGTCCGGACTCCGGAGAGCCAGGGGGCCACAAGGACGAGTAGTGCGGTGTTATAGCTAGTGTGCGGGAGGAGGACGCGGTGCGGGGGCAACACGCACGACGGAGGCAGTGTCACTCTTGGGTCTGCAAGGCATTCAGGGCAAGCACACGTCCGAGTGTGATTACGGTACGGTTTGCAAGTGAAGGTCGCCCGCTCGCCCCCGTTGCGCAGGACCTTTGCATTAAATGTTGTAAACACATGAGTTTTGAGAGCTTGGATGGTGGCGTTGTCGATCAGTGGCAGAGCGGGGGTGTGACTGTCGAATGAACCGCAGGGCCCAACTGTCAACCGCATAGTTGCCGCATCGTAGCACGTGAGCTGAGGCAATCCAAGTTGCCCCAGGCCCCCAGCGGTATACACCTTTCATCGCGGAAGGCTAGTACGGCTTCATCACCCCAGTTGCGTGCACTTTCCTGCACGCGTAACGGCGTTTGAACGCGCAGGTTTAACTCCCCTATGCCAGATCCCTATAAGACAGCAGGCCAACATTCATGCTAGGACACCTACATAGACGTGTTAGACGCGCAATGAGGAACTTCTTTGACGAAGAGCAAGGCGGTTCAGGCTCCACGGACGCGCACTCCGACGACGACAGCGTGCCGGATGCGCCTCGACCGGTTTGTCGCTCTCTTGCTGATGAAGAGGGCTACTGCAATATCCTATTGGATAGACCCGTCGACGAGGGCGCCGAAGGCGCTGGTGCCTGGGAGGACAGTTGGCCCGACGTAGCCCCAGACGAGACCACCTGGCCAGACGAGGGCACACGCAGCTACACGATATCCCGTGCCTTGGCGGAGCGCTGCACGGTCGCCTCCACGTTCCTGGAAATGGCAGAATCCGAATCTGCTGCAGGCCATCCCGACTCCGTCACGCTGCACCCCGTCCCGTACGTGCCCTCGCGCGGTCTTGAAGTCCTCGAGGAGTGGGCACGCCTGGAAGCCAATAGCACCAACACCAACGCCGCTAATCCCTCTGACGCTTCCTCCTCCCCCCCCTCTGCTGTACCTCCCAGCAACCCCCGCTCCGCCTGGCTGCCCGACTTCCTAGCTTCCCACGCCTCCCGCCTCAGCGCCGCGGCAGCTTCCGCCGACTTCCTGGGCTGCAGCGCCTTCCTGGAGCTGTTCCGCGACCTGCAGCTGCTGCGCGTGGCGCTGGCGGACGGCGAGGTGCTGCTGCGGCTGCGGGCGCGGGCCAGGCACCGCCGCGCCACCGACATGAACCGCCTCATGCCGCTGCTGTCGTCTCTGACCCCTGTGAGTACCGCACCCGCTGGTGTGCATGGGTGGGTCTGAGCCAGTGTGTACGATAAGCGGAACCTTTGCACCAGCGCGTGCCGCATCGCGGCATCGGTGCCCAGAGGTGCACGTACCCACTTTACAGGGAGGGGCCACAGTCTAAGGACCTCGGATGAATTGCGACCTTGTGCAACGCAACACTTGTGTTTGCTTGAGCGTTTACGCCTGTCCCCCACTCCTCCCTGCACTCCCTTCCCTAGGACGACATCCGTGCCCACCTCCCTTGCCTCCGCGCCGAGGCCCCCACCGCCACCACCGCCGCCACGACCACTCCGGGGAAGCCAGCAGCTGCGGCCCCTGACGCAGCTGTCGCTGCTGCTGCCGGTGAGGCGACAGCTGCCGTTGACGCGGCCGCCGGCCCCTCCTCTTGCCCCTCCTCGCCCCCCGGCCCCCGGCGGCGCCTGGTGGAGCTGCCGCTGTTCGAGGCGCTGTGCGTGCTGCTGGCGGACAGCGACCTGCTGACACACACGCACTGCAGCGTGCAGGAGGTCAGGTGCGTGGGCGGCAGCAGCCAGGGCGAGCCCGGGGTGCAGATGCGTGGTGCTGTTTTGAGGGGTGGGTGTGCGTTGGAGCACCCTGGGCAACGCACCTGCTTCCCTTGCGGGCCACACCAGCTGCGGCCAGCTATCTGACCGTTGCTGTTGCCCTCTTGTAACGCAGGCAACGGTTGTGGGCCCTGGGCGTAACGCCGGCCCTGTCCGCCCGGCGCGACGTACAGCTGACACGTGCCGAGGGCAAGTACCTGTACATGGCGCTGACCGTCCCGCGCGCGCCCGCCAACCGCCACTACCGCACGGAGCGGTTGGTGGTTGTGGCGGAGGCGCACGACCAGGGCTGGAGCAGCTACCCGGAGGACCGCGGCACCTGCCGCAACAGCTGGACGTGGGGGGAGGTGCAGGTGGTGCGTGTGGGGGAGGGCGGGGCGGCGGTGCCGGTGCGAGAGGGCGACCCGGGGCGAGCGTACACCAACCTGCATGCGGACGTGAAGTGGCAGGTGCACCGAGTGGAGCTGGGGCCGGATGCCCCGGTGTGTGTTGACCTGGACGCGGTGCTGGGGGAGGAGGAGGAGGTGGGGGAGGCTGGGGCCGGGGCAGGGGAGGGGCAGGGCGGTCAGGGTCAGCAGGGGCGGGGGCAGGGCCACCAGTATGCGGTGCAGCTGCTACAGTGCGCTGCGTTCCCTGGCTGGCAGCACTACATGCAGTGCGCCAGCATCACGCTGGAGCTGAGGCCCAAGTAAGAGGGGTGGTGGGTGAGGAGGTGGGAGGAGGAAGGGGCGTGGGAGGGAGGCCCAAGCTTGGCGAGGAGCGGACGGGTGTTGTGGGAGTAGGCTAACGATGTCACAAGTATGCTAGGCTGCTAGGGAGGCACAAGCTTGTTGCCAACAGTTGATTTTGCTGGGGCACAAGCGCAGGGGGCATTGCAACATTTTGTCATGCAGAGCACGCCTATCTGCGTTGGCAAGTACGACCTATGTCTGCGTGTAGAAGCAGGAGGTGCACAAACCAGCACACACAACGGCACTGGTCTCATACTAGGCTGGCAAATTATCAGCATGCATTACGGTGCGGTGCGGGTGGGCAGGATGTGGGTAGGCGTTCGTACTGAGGTTAAGGCTGCAGCAAACCTAACAGATGTATCCCTACTGGATGAACTGTGCATAACCTAGGCAGCGTTGCTCTTGCCCCACCCAATCCTGCGGGCTCGTTGTAACCGGGTACCACCCGCCCCAAGCGTCTGGTCAGCTGCAAACCACGGTCACCACGTTCAAAGATGATTGTCGGCAGCACCTGGCAGCACATTGGGGTTACCCTCGTCTCGACGAATTTGCTGGCGGCAGCACACCTCCCCCCCAGGGGAAATCAGTGTGGGCCGCGGCTCCAATGGAGGCCTGGACACTTGGGAATTGCATGGGGCGGGCCCGCCTGGGGCTTCGCCGCATAAGAAAAGCGGTTTCCTGTAATGTACTCCAGCGTACCTTCGTTCATGCCACACAGGTAACAGGCAACAGTGAGGCAGTGTGGCCATGACGTGTGGGCGCACGGACCCATGCCACGGCACATGTGCACAGCGAATGTCAATCCAGGTACCACAGACCGAAGTACAGCTGCGCATGCCTCGTAGTGTCACCCATATGCAAGCCAGGTGACTCTTATGCTCGAATAAGAAGCTAACCGCCCAGCTAGCCCAGCTAGCTGTCGTTGTTCAGTTCACTTGAGTCGTTTCAGTACACGTGGCAGGTGTAACTTCGCATACGAGCCGTACGGCCCAAGCGATACCACATAGTGAAGACGTAGCTATATATGAGCTACGACGCTGGAAGGCATCATGCGAATCACCAACGCATGTGACTATCCTGGGCCATCCAAGTCTCGCCTATATCAAACAGCCATCAGCAACACACATGCTCCCTGTCCATCCGTGCATCTGGCTCGTTGCTTGAACACGTCAGCGTCGACAGCATTAAGGCACTGCAAATTCGGACCTGACTCACGCCAGCTCGCAGATCAGCATACGCGAGACAGTACGGCACGACATGTAACACGTCCCCCATGATCCGCAAACAGAAGGGGCATTTGCGTGCACGCCGAGAACAGTGGGTGGGTACGCGTATGGATATGACGTTGATGCTGGTTGCTGTAGACGCTTAGCCCCCATCCGCAAGCTTGCAGCAGAGTAAGGAATTTACCAGCAGCGCCCCCGCCCGCGCAACTGCGCCATATGTCACAGGAGGTCCCTGCTACGAACGACTGGGGCAAGGCACCACAGTTTGGAACGGTGCATGCCTCTCCTAGCACCCCCACGACAGCACCGTAATTAGCATTATACACGCAGCCTTAAAGGTGGCTGGTTAAAGTGCAGCCTTAAGCAGAGCGTCTACATCGTCTCCAGGGCGCTATGCAGATCCAGCGCCACGTGTCCGCAAGCAAATGCGGCCCCTGCCCACCGACATGCCAGTGATGCTGCACACATCGGCAAGCCTAAGCGCCCACGCCTAGAACCGTCTCGTCAAACATGGCTGGTCAGGCCTTCAACCACCCATGACCTTGGTGCGCCTGCGCGCCAGCCCTCCCCGGCAGTCATGGTGTAGCTGTGCAGGAGCCGCTTGCCTTCACGCGGGCGCATGGCCACCTCCATGCTTGCCAGCTCTGAGGGCGCGTAGCACATGGGCCCGCCTCCGCTGCCCTCGCCCCCTGCGCTTCCGGCGGCGGACTGCCGCTGCTGGGCCCGCTGGAAAAGGGCCACGGTGGTGGCAATGTGCGGCGATGGTGCGTACATGCGGGTGACCACAAATCGGTACTCCTGTGCCTCCACGGTGTTGCCCGGCAGGTGCACCATGAGCGTCTGGCACATGGTCTCGTAGGTGAAGTCATCCACCTTGTGCAGCACGCGCCACTCCTCCGCGTCCCCCTGCTGGTTGCACACAAAAAAAGGCCGACGAGCAAAACACGCGGTCAGGCCACTCCACGCAGACGCGGAGCACACAGTGTTATGGTGCCAACCTGTGCCCACTCAGTGGTTGCGGTACATGGAAGCGTGGCTCAACCTATTCGACGCATGTGGGGCACACTGCGACATGTGCAACTGTAACAGGTGTAGGTAGCGCGCTTAGAGCATCGCACCGCTGGATGCGACCTTCGTTGCTTGCAGCCCATTGGCTTCAGCGCCTTGCACCGTCATTACACCGTAAACGTACCTGGTCGACCCGCGCTTCCAGCCGCCAGGACCTTGGGTCGCCGCGTTGGTACCTGGCCTGGGATGTCAGGCTGTACGCACCCAGTACCAGCGGGCAGTCGGCCGTGTACCCGATGACGATCTCGCCATCCTCGAAGTCAACTCGGCGCGGCCGCCCGCACAGGCCCATCGTGCCACCAGACCACGTGCGACCTCCCGCGGTGGAGCCTGCCGCACCACCGCCCGCTCCAGCTGCTACCGCCGCGGCGAGCGTGGGCTGCGCCTCCGGGAGCAACGCAAACTCCATCGGGCAATCGTACCACTGGTCGGTCTCGCCCAGCCAGCGCATGGTGCCACCCGCCACCGCTTCCAAGCTGTGGTTCGAACCCTGTCAACACCATAACACAGTGAGGCGATTCAATAGTTGGGGCAGGAGCTTCCCGGCTCTCAGGCAAAGAGCGCATTGTAGGGTTAGGTTAAAACTGCTGTGCACGTGCCCCTACCTTGTCCCCCAGCAAGTAGCGTTTCGTGCGGAAGCCAATATCATACAGACAGTTCGCGCGCATTGTGACGGGGCCTAGCTGGGCCTAGCGCCCAAGATGCAATCCCACTCACGGGGTTGTAGGCAGGGACGCGGAGGCTGATCGTGCTGGCGCTGCTCCACTGGATAGTCTCCCCGGGCGACTCCGCCAGGTGCATTGAGGGTGTGACCCAGGCCTCGTGCTGCTGGAGCGCTCGTGGGTGAGCATCCTTAGCAGCCTCCCTCGGCGCCAGCAGGTAGATGTCGCCCACCTAACACACAAGACAATAGGTGAACCCTTGGTCCTGCAATTGAGAATGCAACCCTAGCGGTAACCCTGACCTGTTACCGACTCGCCGGTCCTCTAGCCTGCTACAGTCTGTACGCCACGTCCCATGTGCGTGCGCGTAAGCAACCGTGTACGATTTCTTGCAAAAGAAGACTGATTCATGTCACTCGAGGCACGGGGCACGCAGATGCGTGGCTTACCACCAGAGCGTCGGAAGCGCAGCCGCAGCGCACGGCCGAGAACTCGAACCTGTAGCACGTGCTCTCCACAGGCTGCTGCACCTTGAAGCGCTTCAGCTGCCTGAAGTCCGAAAAGTACGCCTCCTCCCTGCGGTCCACCACTATCCAGTCGCCCTCGGACGTGCGCGCCTTGAGCACCCAGTCTCGTGGGCTCGCATGCATCTGGTTGTGGAACCCCATGGTGTTGATGGAGGACCGAATGCCGTACTCGGCAAGCTTGAACGGCTCCGGGTGCTCGTACTGCCACCAGCTGTTGCCGTCCAGCCCACCGCCCTGACAGGCACGTGGTGCAGCACAAGAGTGAGTCATGGTTGCCACTGGCTAGCGCACCCTTTGCTTGCAATCGCCTGGCGCAAGTGAGCACGCGTAATGAGAACGGCAGTTCCCACCTGCGCGTCAATCCAGCGGTGCTCCTTGTGGTCGTCGAAGGCCGACGTCGCACCGCTCTCCTCCAGGACCTCCTGGCCCCCCGAGCCGCTCACGATGCCACCCCCAACCGGGTACACGCCGCACAAGGCGCCACCCGCTGACGGCCGTGTCACCCTCAGCTGCATGCAGGGCACGTCAACGGTTGCCTCCTGCGCTGCAGACGGCTGCACCTCCCCAACCCTTGCGTCCGAGCCCGCGACCTCCAGAAAGCGAACGCGAAATGCAGAGCAGGCAACGGAGGCTGTGTCCGGTGGAACGTCAAAGGTGGTGCCGCCAGCGGGCCCCGAGTGCAACGCAGCGTCTTGTACCGAATGCAGGCAGGTCCATTGCGGCCGGGTGTGATCTGCAGAGAACAGAGGGCAGCTCTCACTTGCTCTGGTATGATGGGGTACGATGGGAAGAAAGCACCTACACGCATCCCTCTTTCCGTCTCCGCCTACGCGCCCTCATCCTTTGCACTACACCAGCCGCACCGATAAGCACACCTATCCGGAGCTTAAGCAGACTACGATAAGTGCTCATCCTGAGTGCTCGCATACCTCTCTGCTCGGGGAAAAAGTCGTACGGGCACTCCAGTTCCAGGGGCATGACGTAGCCCTGCGAGGTGGGGTCGCCATGCTGCGGGCACGCGTCCAGCGTCATGGCCTCCAGCACGAAGTCCACCGGGCGCTCGTGCGCACTGCCCGCGTGCGTAACGACGAGGAACTGAAGGAAAACGGTGAAGGCGGGCATGCTGTAGTGTTATTGTTCTGCACAGTTTTTGCTACGGTCGGTCCTAGGGTTTAAACCTTCCTGCTCCCCTCTACGTGGTTACTTGCGGTGTTCCCCCTGTGTGAAACGTGTACGTAACTGCTTGCGAAACACACACAGACGGGGACAATTGGGGGCCGCTCCCTTGCCTCCTAGGGTGCGTGCCCCAATTGGGGGCCGCTCCCTTGCCTTGAGGACCCTTTCAGGGCCTCCGTGCTGTGAGCCGGCTCTGCGGAGCGGCGTAGCAGTGTAAAACCGTACGACACAGACACACACCACATGCGCGGCAGGCTGGTTAAGCATCTACAACTAGTCAGTACTGGCCCCACGTCGCATGACCTCCTTGCCGTCCATGCTCCGGTTCCTCTTGCGAGCGGCGCTCACGCACCTTGTCGACCGTCACAGGCGGCTGGCCGTCGGGCACTAGCCACTCGATCCAGCTGTACTGCCGGCTGCCGCACCTGTCCACCCTGGTGAGGTATGCATGGTGTAACAGGCAACATAAGCTGTCAGGCACAGTGAAGGATATTATGTATTACATCCACACCAACTACAGCGCGCTTGACGCCTAGAACGAGCAGTGGCTATGGGCCCCCAGGCCAGCGGTGTGAGCGTGGACTGCTTGACAAACGTGCGTGCGTGTTGCGGCGCACCCTACCATTTGTTCCCCTTCACGCCCTCCAGTATTGCCACGGCTGGGTGCACACCGCCGAGCTCCCCGCGTGCCTTGATGAAGCCCTTGCCGAAGTCCACAATGTTCTCGCCCGTGTCCTTGTTGTACAGCGCCCAGGTGAGGATGTGTACGGCAGAGCCGTCACACAACCGCGTCACGCGCAGGCGAAACCTGGTGCATGGTAAGGTATGTGGCAAGCTGTTGGGCACACGTACGGTGGGGCCAGCGGATCCCTGTGTCCCTGAGCTGTGGGCGAAACTTGCCGGGCCTGCCAGAATTGGGTACGCGGTAACCAGCACCGGTACTTCTGGGAGGCTGATGCTCAGCGACAGGACTCTAGGCTTTGGGGCCCTTGTAGGGCGGGTAGATGCAGGCTGGGTGGCCTTGTAACCCAAGCAACGCCGGCTGACCGCACACAGCAAGCCGAAACAGCACTCCAGCACCTTGCAGAGGCCAGTCGGTCTAAGCTTATGTCAACCCACCGGCGGCTTGGAAACGGCTCGGGCACCGTGAAGGTGGCGTACAGGTCCCGGTCCCGGAGGAAGTCGGGGTCTCCACGCGCCTTGGCCCCTTCCCAGTCGAAGTTGTCAACCTCGGCCATGGGTCGCCACCCGTTGGTGCCGTCTAGGGTGCCGTAGTAGATCCAGTTTGCCCAGTTAAGCCGCCGGGAGACCTTGGGCTGCAGCTCTGCGGAAGGCACGTGTGAATTGTGAAACAACAGCATGTGTTGGGTAAGGTGAGCGTGTAGCATCATGCATGCATGCCGGTAGATAGACACGCCTGAGTTACTCCGGTCACGTACGTACGGTACTATGTGCCACTTGGCCCGCCCGTTGGTGCCCAACCTGCTTACAAGGGTAGCGCCCCATCGACCCACTCGTCTGTAACGAAGCCGGCCATGCTCTACTTACCCAAGCCGTCAGGCAGGTCGTGCTTTGTGCAGTAGCGCGCCGCCAGGTCCTTCAGGCCGTTGCGCACGGCCCTCTTCTCCTCCGGGCTCATGCCCTCGTTGTACTTGAAGCAGTGTACGTCAAAGTACCTGCCCGCGGCAGCCGTGAGGCCCTGCAGGTACTTGGACATGCTGGGGGCGTTGGACGCGCTGTCGGAAATGTCGATGAACGCCACGCCCACGCTTCCCGGTGGGTTCCTGCCCGCAGGGGATGCCAAGTGTAAGGGTGATCGTTTGTTCCAAAAGAGCTGACCAGCCCCCGGAAACCTGTTGAGACGCACCAGCCACGTTTTTTCTTGACCAGCCCCTCGAACTCCAGGTTGCACGGCACCGAGTCCATCCAGTCCGAGTTGACCAGGAAGATTACCAGCTTTGCCTCCAAGAACGCCTCCTGCATTGCATTGGGCAAAACGAAGGGGAAAGCATTGCATTCCGTCCTACCGATACGTAAACACCTACAGTTGACGGAGTAAGAACGGGCCGACGGCGGACAGAAGTAGCGTCAACCCGCAAGTGTGCCAAGGAACCCTACCCGCAGGTAGATGGCCCAGTTTTCGTTCAGTACGGCCACTGCCGAGCGAGTGTCATCCTTCTTGCCGAAGCCCTCGGCTCTCACGCTCCCCTCGCAGTACTGCAGGTTGCACTTGTCGATAAACACGTGCGTCAGCCCTATGGGACAAGGAACACAGGATGCGCAGCATCCGATCTGGCAGCAGGCGGCGGCTCGTGCATTGACTGGGACCAGGGGTCCTCTGCCTAGGACGTGTGCCGTCACAAAGCCCGAACGCAGGTTCAGCAACTTCCAGCAGCAGCTGACGGGCGGAGACAGGGAAGACCCCCGTGCGGAGGGTGCATGGATACTGGAGCGTGGCGTGAACAAGGCGCAGCTCGATGTAGTGATTGTGAATTGTCCTTTTTAAATACATGTGTTCAAAGTACCGGCGAGTATGCGCGGTTCCTTCCACATGTGTCTCCTTTTTCGTGAACGCCGCCGCGTCCCTACAGCAGGTAGGTTACCTATGGACGAAAACCTCATGACGTACATACCCTTTGTCTCACACCCTTCGAGCCAGTCGTCCACAAGCCAGTGGCGCAGTGCCTCGGCCATCTCGGCACCGTTTGTGGCGATCAGGTTCCCATCGGCATCTGTCAAATTGTGATACGTTCCAAGCTCGCCCTTGACAAACGTAGCACCAGGGAAGCTGACAGCCACCTGTGACAGCGACACTGTTATCAGTTGGCATTCCGACTGCACGCAGGCGGATACGTGCAGACCTGTATAGGCTAAAACGCCTGCTCCTACGCAATGTCACCAGTAACAGCTCGTGGTAGCAATTTCCTAGTCAGCATGCGTAGCAGTGCCTCTGCTGCTGGCTGCTGCTGGCTAACAACTTACCTGGTAGTCATGGGGCCTCTCGACACCTCCCAAGATGCTGCGCCCATTGCCTTTGCCAACAATAGACTCGATAGTAGGCTGCTTGAAGCCAAACTGGTCAAGGCTGTGCCAGCCACACCAGTCCTTCAGCATGGTCCACTTTGGGTTGCGGAGCCAGTCCTGCTGTAGATCAGGGAGTAGAGCTACACTGGCTGTTGGAACTTTGCCACTGCTCGTATGCAGCAGGTCGCTTTCTCTGTGTGCCAGCGGTGCCTGGTGCACTGGCACTGACGAGCCGCACCCCATTATTACGGCTTCGAAACGGCTTCGAAACGTGTGCAAACCTTCGCAGTCCTGTTGATTAGGGCATTCTTTATACAAGGCATCCCTCAGTCGTATCGAAGGAACATAATGTAAAAGGTCACTGTGAATTCATGACACGCGCCACCGACACGCAACCGCTGCCTATTTGCTTAGTAGCCCTAAGTACTCCGTCGGAAGACGAAGACTAGCATTGAAAGAAATGGATCAAATACCGAGAGGCACGGTACGGACAAGTAACACGCCACGTTGCCAAAGCTGGCGTACCCAATTCATGCACTTGCAGCGGCACGCGCAGGGGGAACCAGTGGGCTGCACAGCGCAGACCCGCCTGACCAACAGCCAACCTCGGCCCCGGAAACGCCCCCAAGCGCCGACATTCGCGCGTAGCAACAATAAGCGCGCCCGGGGGTGAAGTCAGCAGACGGGCACTGCTGGCTAGCGTGCGACCAACAAAGGTACGCTTTGGACCCCCCACGCACCCAGGAGACCATGATCAAGACACCAAGCTCCGATACAGCAGAAACAGTTGGGGCAGACCACCTACGGTGCGCAAGCCAGCACATGAACGCAACACCTTTGCAAGAACCTCGGTCGCATTGAAGCCCTCCTGCACTGCGCACGACAGCAGCGAACCAGGTCGCCCCCAACACACAAGAAGATAGACCAGTAGCTGGCGCAACCTCATAAGCAATTGCACTAGTACGGCCTGGCCCTAAGGCACAAGGAGCATATGGTGGCACCTCACATACTAAGTGCACGGCACCAGACAGCCCTAACCTCACGTGCACACGCTTCAACGCACACTCCCTCTTTGCTTGGTAGGCGCTCCCAGGCCCCTAGAGCCAAGCGCAAAGGCAACGCACGCCGGCCCCTGCCCGGGCCACCCGACTCCCAGACGCTGCCAGAACCCACGCCACCTACTATACGGTGCAACGGGAAATCTGGAAAGCCAATCGCGGCTGCCTGGTGTGCTACAAGTTAATGGGTTATCGCCCTCAAAAAGTACGGTAGTCAGCTCGGGGCGGAAATGGGGTCACGTTATGGGAACCCTCCTCCCCGCTGGAGCGCTGCACGAGATGAGGAACCCGGCCTGGTCCATCAGCACAACTGGCAGGAACTCTTGGCCGACATGCACGCTCGGTATGCAGTTCAACGCCCCTGAGTGCCTAGCCCCCGCCGACGCGCCCGACCACTCACACCTTGCCCACGCCCGTCCAGAACCCCACAGGAAGGTGACTGGGCAGCGTATTTTGCCAAGCTAATGGGCAGCGTATTGTGCTGACACGTGGCCAACCCGCTACCGTACCCAGATGAAGCAAGCCAGCTCTACTCCTGCACATCCTCCGGCCAGCAATTGAGTATCCGTACACCAAAGGCGTCCACGTCCTACAGGCCGCCAACCTCACAGGCCTACGGCTATACCACAACGTGGTCTAGCCGGCATTATACACAACCCTGGCCCAACGCCAAACCATCACGTGCAGTGCACCACCTCTCACCTGAAGATCACAACTATCTCGAAGCCGCCTGGCTGGCCTGCCCCATGTGAGGCAGATTACTGCAGCGCCACGGCCGCATCTCGCCCGCCTGTGTGCCGTACAAAGGAGAGACTCAGAAGCTCAATTAGCACTGCAGCGGCCATCATGCAAACTCGAGGTCCCGGCTAACGCTAACCCTGGTGTCCAGCTCCCCGTACGCCATTCCCTTCGACACGGCGATGGGGTGCTGCGCTACACAGACGGCTCTTGCACCCAAACCCCCAAAGGCCCCAAACCGCCCGACGCCGCCGCCTGCAACGCGACCACCAACTGCCTCACCTAAGTTATCCCAGCGGCGCCGGTGAAACAAACACCATCACCTGGGCTGAGGCCAGAGCGCTGAGGGCAGCGCTTGCGTCGCACACGGGCTCGTCGGGGACTCTCCACGTGTATACCGATAGCCAGCTGCCCTTTGCCTTTTGAAGAGGATGACGTATGACCCAACAGCTGCATACGGTATCTCCAAGCATCGTGACTTGTTCGCAGTCATGGTCGACCAGGAGAGCGCTGAACGGCCGCTGCACTCATTTATATGAAGCTAGGGCGCATATTGGTAGTACAGGGAACGAGCGGGCCGACTCCGTGGCTGCCGCTGTAGCCGACAGTACTGCGCGACGGACCCTGGATGCCTGTGCTGCAGCAGACAGTCCCCTACTGTGCTGGCACCCGAGAGCCCAGGTGGCCTACTATCCTAGAGCCACAGTCTCAGACAACGAACTGCAGCGGCTCCGACCAGACCTTATCCTCGTCCTCGCAATAAGCGTTGACGAACGCCCGACGAAAATGTAAGCTAGCCGCGCGCTACCATTACACCGTGCCCGTCTGCGTTCTTGTTGTTGGGGTGGGGGCCCGTCGGGGCCCTGGGTCTCTG
>VFQN01002646.1_pt1 | contig 27123 bp, 39 predicted proteins | sample 3512371 | NCBI WGS metagenome assembly VFQN01 (sample SAMN10412370, study PRJNA504923) | tailings metagenome | isolation source: Replicate 2 from Balatoc abandoned mine | place: Philippines: Itogon, Benguet | collected 2017-08-28
TTAGGTAAGACCCAACATGTTCGCAACCATGTACGTGGTATTTTCCGCTCAGACCGGAACATGTTGGGAACCACGTACGTGGTCGGCTCGCTTACTGGCCAGGGTAGGAAAAACGCATTTGACAAATGAGCCAACAATTACCTATGAGCGGGGCCATAGGTTTCCTCTGATACAAGACAGGGAATTTTAGCAATCCGATGGGAGGTTGCACAAGTCGTCCGCCTGCGCTAGACCCTGCAGACATCACCCGGGCTGCCAGCCGCGGGTCTTGGGTCACTGAACCAGGACCAAATAAGGGACATGTATCGTGGAGAAACCAAGGACCTAACGTCACCTCTGGCATGGTCCTCAGCACGGCTCAAAAAGCGTCCAAGTCTTTCCGTGCGGACATCAGAGGCGACCAGGACCACAAACATGGCGTTGTTGAAGGCTTTCTATCTCGCATCGCCAGTCGACGGGGTCCAGCTGACGCCCCCAAGGGTTTGCTGCAATCTGCCATTGGGAAAACGGCCGAGGGCAGAGCTACGCCCCCAACCACTGCGCCCACCGACAGCAGGCACAAGCTGCAGCAAGACGAGTCGCTCCTGGAGGTAGGGTGCATTCGAACCGCAGCACCGCAAAGGCTGTGAGTGACGTCTGAGTAGTAGTCCGCTGTGGTCGTTCAACAGCCACACCACAGACGGCGAAAATCGCGTTTTTTTTGGCGACGGTTTCTATATGAATAACGTAGTGCCTGCGCTGTGGACAACCTACACTGCAAGGACTGCCAGGCGACCGGCCGGGCATTGCCCACAGCGCTTACGCTTAGTTGTTCACCGCGTTGTGACGCCAGCCGGCCAATCTCCCTCTGTCTCCCTTGCCACTCACAACCTTCAACAGGTGTTAACCTGCGCCCTCTCTTCCCCGCCTGCAACCCCATTGCAGTGTTGTTGTGACTGTGGGAGAGGGGTTGTAACGAGAACGACACTGCACACCGTGCGGCATTCTTAAGATGGTACCATTCGCACTTGTGCGTCCCTCCATCCACCGTAACCCGTTGAACAGGATTTGGAAGCTGGGGTGCGCAGCGGCGTGAGCGGTTCCCATGACTCATTTGAGATGGCCCGCGTCGAAGCCGTGCGCGAGCTGGAACGCCAGCTCAGCAAACGCCACGGCCCGGCTGGGCAGGCGTGGCAGGATGAGGAGGAGTGCGATGATGACGACATTGGCGAGGATGAGCAAGGGTTTGTGGAGCATGGATGTGAAGACCACGTGCAGGAGGTTGATACCGTTGGCTCTACAATGGGGCTGCGGCACAGCAAAGGAGGGGAGCAGCAGGGCGGGAGGCAGACGGGGGGCGACAGCGGCGGGCGGCGTAAACCAGAGGGCGAGCAAGCTGCACAGCGGGGGGAGGTGCAGCGGTTGGGAGGGGGCGGTCAGCAGGTGGGGCAGGAGCTGGAGGTGTTGGGGGTCACGGAGCCGGGGGAGGAGCAGCAGCAGCAGGAGCAGCGGCCGCACAGCAGGGCCGCCATCCTGCGGCCTAGGCTGATGAGAGAGAGTGAGGAAGAGGAGGAACGGGAGGGGCGCAGCGCAGGGAGCGGGGGCGGCCGCGGGGTGCTGATGCAGAGCGTGGCGTGTTTGCCAAACTCGATTTTTGGGGAAGCTGGCGATGACCATGGCGGCGGCGGCGGCGAGGTGAGCCGCGACGCGTCAGCGGCGGCGGCGGCAGGATCACGGTCGGGCAGGGCGGGGCACCGGCATAGTGACACATCGTACCTTCACACGGTGCAACAGGAGCAGCGGGAACAGGGGCAGGGGCTGGGGCTGGCGGCACGGGGCGCAAGGAGCAGCGACGTTGGTGTCTCCGGTCACGACCTGTCCAGGTGCGTGGCTTACCGCCGTGCTAGTGCGATGTGCGTGCAGAGGTTCCAGAGCAATGTGGGTTTTGCGGCTTTTGCCCTCCTGCACTTGACCGCGGCAGTGGGCGCAGATGATGCACTTGTGCCTGCTACGAAACCATGCTGCCAATCGATCTTGGCCAGCAGAACGACCGGGATCCGGACTCTTGACCACCTTCACTAAATATGTGCCAGGGAGTGGCGAAGAACCTGAGTTCGGGCTTGCATGCTGTATACCGGTAGTTGAAGCCCCGGCATTATACGCACAAGCCAGCATCAAGTTGCCTTGCCCCGGCTTTTGGGAGCCCGTGCTTCACAACCACTTTGTTGCTCTCTCGGGTAGTAATGCCCTTCCCTTGGTACCTTGTCGCTGACGCCACCAAGCAGGCTGATGCGTGCGGCCACCGGTGAGGAGGATGATGAAGAGGTCGATGAGCTGATGGGCCGTGGGAGCAGGGGCGCTGTGCGTGCGCCCGCGCCGCCAATGCGGCACAACCTGATGGCGGCACCGCTGATGCAGCAGCTGCGGCAGCAGGCGGAGGCCGAGGCGGCGGCGCAGCCGCGGCAGCAGCTAGACTACACGCCGTCGCCTGGGGCGGCCGCGCGGGCCAAGAGCGCGCTGAGGGGCCAGGTGGGTGTAACAGTAGCAGGACGCGTGAAGAGCGGGGGGGGGGGGGGATGACTGGCTGCGGGCGTGGGTTATGGATGGGGACGGGATGGTGGGTTGGTGGCCAGGGGCGTTTGAGTTGCCGCACTTCCGCCGCATCCGTGTATCGGTGCATCGCGCACAGGCACCTGACGTGCTGCCCCGTGCCACCCTTGGCGTGCTTTGCAGCCCTCGAGGGGCAACCTGCTCTGCCCTGCTCCGCCCCAGCAGCAAGACAACGACTCACAGGTACTTTGGGTGCGCATCCAGCACCATGCCGCACCGCCCTACGGTGCCGGCCCTTTGCGGCCGGCATGCCTACGCCAGGATAGTAGTACCTAGCAGTAGTACTTCCTGGGCCGTGGTGCAGTACGCCGTGCTGGACGTGCACATCGCTTGTTGGTAGTCTCTGTTGCCTGTTCACCGGAGGGGCCTTGCGAGTGGCATGGCAGGTGCCAACCGCATAGATGCACAGTCGAACATCCATTGCAGCACACACATGTGTTAGAGCACCATGCACGTGTGACACCGCGTGACACCGCGTGAAGCTCCGGGTCCCGAGGCCCGTGCAGCTATAGTGCACCTGCAGCATTCGTAATCGTGTTTTTGTGTTTTTGACTGCAACGTCCTGCCTTTTCCCCACAGGCACGCGACTGCCGCGCGCGGCTCGACTACATGCCTACCAAGAGCATCACACGCAGGGGGTGAGCAGATTAGTAACCGGAGCCAAACGGGCTTTGGTTTTGCAGTGTGGCTTTGCGTGCTTGGAAGGCGCTTCGCCAACGCCGTGCAGCAATTTGTGAATACATCTATGCTCTGCGCTCACAGCACCCAACACCCGCCATTCCCGCTTGCACCCCAACGCAGCATAAATGGCCTGGCCGGCGCAACCGCCTCCTCCACCTCGGCCTCGCCACCCTGCGCCTTCCCCTCCGCCCCCTCACGGGCCGGCAGCAACGTCAGCACCAACTCCAGCCACTGCGCCCGGTCCGCAACAGCAACCACATTAAACTCTACCAGCACCGCTTCATCTGCTTACTGCCAAAGCACGGCTGACCACATGCCGAGCGGCATCCTCTCCGCACGTGCTAGTACCGGCCAGGTCGCCTTTGTTTCCGACCGCCTCCATTCCGGCACCCACGCAGCCCTCCTGCCCACGAGCGCCTCCTGCTCCGGCTTCGTCTCGCCAGCCAAAGCGCCGCACAAGCAAGCCCTGACCTCGCGAGGCAACGTGGACTGTGGCATCGGCCCGCGAGTGGGCTTCACGGCTTTGGCGTCCCCAGTCTCGCCGCGAGCCGCAAGCGCAGTGGTCAGCCCTCGGCTGACAGCGCTGGCGGCGGCGTCCAGCCGCGCGCCCTCGCGCCCCTCGTCCCCTAGGGGCATTGCTGGCAGCGACGGCGGCGGTGGCAGCGGCGGTGGCGGCCGCGGCAGCAGCAGCGACGGCGGGGCTGCAGGCGGCGCGGCAGCTGCCTTGACGCAGCTGCTGGAGCAGCAGCAGCAGCACCCGGAGCTTGGACCCACAGGCAGGGCTGAACAACAGCCCAGTGTTGCTTTTGCTGCAGCAGGATCGCGTGGGGGCGGCGGGAGTGGCAGGGGCAGCGGGGGCGGCGGGGATGTGGTTGGCGGCGAGAAAGAGCGACCGCAGCAGGGGACGCTTGGACATGCGAGCCTTGCTCGGGACCGGGCCACCCGGCTCTTGGCGACTATGGCACGCCTCAGGGGTGAGGGCGGCTAACAAGAGACTGAAGTCCCTGGCGACGGTGTATTGGGGCTTTCAGGTGTCTTGACCGTGTCACCCGGACTGTGGGCTGAGATGTCCGCAATGAGAGCTAGCACTGCGTGCTTTGTCGCCCAGCAAACTGGGATGAAGTTATGGCGCAGGCGTGCACAGTGAGACCCTGGAAGCAGGAGTGCAGAGCGAGCACCTGGGAAAGGTGTGCAGGCCTGTTGCAGCGATGTGGGGTAGTGGTGCCCCTGGTACGGCCCGCGCCGCTGCTGTGTGGAAAGCAGTGGCCACCGCAAGTCGCGAATCAGAAGCGCTCGTACTGCATACTGTATGCTATGAAATGCATGTGCATGTGCATGTGCATGGCCGCGCAGTCACGGCCATTCGTGCGGTACAGTGCGCGTACGGTTGAGCCGCACGGACACAGGTGCCATGCCTGGTCCACAAGCCACCTGGCCCCAGCTTTGCGGCCCGGCGTTTTTATCTTGTACCATGTGACACCGCTTGGTGAGGGGTCTTGTCTGTTTGCGTGCGTAAGCGGTACGCTTTCCACTTGTCCATTAGTCATGTGTGCGAATGCCGTACGGTCAGCATGCGGGCCGCACCTGCTGCCACGTGCACATGTGCGGGGGCAGCACATCTTGCGTGCACAAGTTCTGTTTGTCACCGGCACGGCTTTTGCTTAGACTTGGCAATGCAGATGCTGACGTACGGTAGGATTGTCCGCGTGCTGCAAACTGTACGCTTTGGTTGCTTGGTTGCGCTCGGCAGGATGAACATAGCCGCTGCTGTGCAAATGGCTATGGGAGCTGCATGGCTGTGTGGGTGTTAGCAGGGACGTGGGTGAACGTGCGGCGCCGTAGGCTTGTCAGCAAATAATCATGGCGCATTTTGTCAGCAACATGCCCAAGGCTCAGGTTTGAGCTGTATGCGTTTCGTGACTGCCCTTGGCCGTCGCCATGTCCGTGTGACACGTGTTCGCCTTTGAAGCGTCCAGTGGGTGGGTGGGTGACCACAGTGGGGCAGGGGCACACGCACCCCTCGAGTTTGTGCGGCGTGCACGCCCAGGCGCTGCATTTGTTGCATCTGCGGGTGTTCTCCGGATCTAGCATATGCAGGAATTGCCGAAGTCCGCAACCTATGTCTGCAATGGACGTCAATGCGCTTATGTGTAGCACGATGCGGTGAAGGGGACGACAACGCAAATGTCAGAGCATAGCTCAGGGAACCAAGCCGCGCTTTATGTGTTCCACGTTGGTGTCCTGTTGAGGGGGCTGGGTGAATAATCTGGACCATAATCTTTGAGGTGCTGCGCCTGCACCGTGCTACCAGTATACCTATCCTAAACCGCCAATGCGTTGTCACATCATTGGGCAGTTTTATCAATGGCCTCACAACCAGGGCACTTCCCTTGCTTTCATCATCATGTGTCTGCGTCAGGCCGGCAACGGCCGGCTGTGGACTGTGCTGGCGGCCAAGGCCTTTCGCTGCTGATACTGGATGGCAAGAGAGGTTGTATCGATGATTGCTGTTGTTTGATGGAAATCCCCTTCTCGCTGGTTCAGCTTTGGTCCAGAGGGGTTTGCAAAGACATGACTGGAGAGGTATTTTGTAAGTGGTTATGGGAGGTGCATGGCTGTGTGGGTGTTAGCATTGGAGTGTGTAAGGACCGCTTGCTGTTGCTGAACGTGCGGCGCATCACGCTTGTCAACGGGAGCTGTCGTACGGGCATACACTGTCAGCAAGTAACGCTAGTAACTTTAGCAGTATGAGGTCCGGGACTGTCCTTTGCATCGCCATGGGCATGTGCCGCGTGTTCGCTGTCGTTACGGCGGAGCGTCGCCCTTCTTGGGTGGATGTGATGGGGCGGGCGCACACGCACCGCCCGTGTCCTTGAGACATGCATGTCGAGCTTGTCCTTTCTTCGGTTTAATGAATGCCGGAGTTGTGCATATTCGCGACTGACGTTAATGTGCTGTGTGCCGCGTCCGTATCCAAGCCAGGCCGGTCCTGGTCCATTCCAATCTGGTAAAGATCATGCCGTATGCAAGTTGGGGCTGAGTGGAGTGGGAAAGTTCCAGGTGTTGCGACATGCAGTGCCTACCTAAACCGCCATGCGTCCTCATAATGGATGTGCAGTTGTTATGTTAGTCTTACTTACAACCAGGGGTGGCGCCTTGCTACAGCGTGTGCTGTGTGCTCAGGTGTGCTTGCGTCAGGTTGGACGCGGCTGGCTATGAGCTATGCTGGCGGTGACCAAGACCTTTGACTGCAAATATCGGAAGGCAACATGGCTTGTATCGTACATTGATGCCGTTGGGTTGAGATCCTCTCTTTCGCTGGTACCGTACAGCTGAAGTCAGAGGACTGCGCAGAGAGATGGGTGGAGTGCTGTTGCATGCATGTCCCACTCAGGGCCTGCTATTGTCCTGCGGGCTGAGAGGCTCACAAGCAGTGCGGTGGCACGTGCGGCCTGCAGGCATGCTCAGGCACCGGCTTACTGCATGCTGAAGGCATTCAAAGGCTTCATGAGAATAGTGCTGTACTATCCGTGGGCGTCTGGCTGGGTGGCTGTGGTGGCTGGCAGGCTGGGTACCGTATAGGCTGTCGCTGACTGTCGTCCCCCTGCTCCAGGCAACTGTTCGGGTCAGGTGTGGGACTAGAATATATTATTTTAACATGACTTGTTTCCTTTTCTGTGGGCGCAAACAGGCACTGCCGCCATGTGTGATGTGCACGTGCTGCCTGTAAACCTTACCACATAATTGACGGCATAATCGACCTGTAACCTCTCATGGCTAACCTGGAGAGTGCGCACAACTCCATGAAAACGATGCCAAAACCATCCCCGCCGGGGCTTGCGGTGCCGCCCCTGCTACTGCCACTGTGCCTCTCAAGGTCGGACGCACCTCAGGAGCGGGCCCGGCCATCACCGCGCCCCACATACCAGCCATTTGATCACTGATGCCTGCTGACGCTGACGGTGGCAGCAAGGGAAACTCTCTAATGGTTTCTAATTGTTTCTAATTGTACCGGGCGTTGCGCGAGAGGGATGCCTGAGGATGCCGAGGAAAACGCACATGGATAGACGACCTCTCCGGGTGACTAGGACGAGCACACGGCGCTTCTGGTCTTCCTGATGAGCGCCTTGTGGAACGAGGTGCACAGCGGAGTCCGAGGCAACCCGCCTGGCCCCTGCTCGAGCACATGCGTGCCACCAACCACGGCGCACGTGGGCCCCGACCTGGCGGCGGCGGCGACGGCAGGCACGCCACGTGCCGACGCGCGTCAGTTGGTCTTCCTCATTTCGGCGGGTCTGAGGACACAGGAGCGGCACTGCGTGCGGGTGCTGGATGCGTTCCTGGCCTCGCGCGGAAGGGGTATGCTTGTGCAGTTTGTACGGCAGCGGCTGGTGCGGCGGGCGCATGCAGGGGAGACCTCCATGCCAGGGGAGCTGGCAGCGGGTGCACGGAGCGCGGTGCTTGAGGTGGTGGGCTACCGGTTCGCATTGCCCCTTGTCGCACGGCGTTATAAGCAGCGCCTGACACCACAACCCCAGTTGACGCCCCTAATGATTCAGGATGGGAGTCGGCGGTTAAGCTACAAGTAACGAGGTCTGTTGGGGGCTGTTGTGACGGGGGTGCCGCCCCACTGACGGGCTCTGCTGCAAGTGCAGGCCGGAGCGAACCGGGGGCACAACCAACGACTGCGCAGCGAGTAGTGTTGGATTTCGTAAACTGATGTGCGGGCAGGTACATTTCCGCGTTGCGCAACGCTTGAGCAGCGAAGCACAGTGCTGCGGAGACCCAACTAGTTGCAGGCAGCATTACAGGCTTTAGGAAGTTGCAGCACAAGCGTTCGCCGTTGCCAATACTGCAAGCGCCGAACAAATGGCTGCGTTTGTATTGTGGGATGCGCCTGGGTTGCAGGCCCGTCCCATCACTATTGGTGGTTTTACCCATGTACTGACGAACAGGTGATGTCCTTCGTATGTGCCCTGCGTGCGTGCGACGCCCGCCCTATTGAGCACTGCGCACATGCGTGGTACTCAGCAGCGCCCTCCTCCAGGAGAAGAATCTCCGGACCACACGAACCCAAAGTAAGCCAAGAGGTCATTCGTCCAACAGGAGCTGCCTGAGCTGCCAGCATGCATACAACCACGCTTCACAGCCACACCCAGCAGTACGATCATGTGCAGGTCAGGTCACCATGTCGAACAAGGTCCACACACTGCGCTGCGCGCTCCTGTTGTGTCTTCAGGCGTCACCCGCTGCACACTGTACAGGCGCACCGCGTCGGTGCGCCATGACAGACACACGCACTCTTGGGGTTCCAAGCGACGCAACGCCTCATGCGTCGCCCCACACCCATCACGGCGTCCACCCCGCACATAAAAAAGCAACCCATGCCAGGGCTCAACCCAGCAGCAGCTCATGTAAGAACACGCAGCCATGTCCAAGTTCACACAGCACATGAGCGTTCCATAGTACAACAGTCCAGCCCGCGCTCTCCTCCTCCCCCTTGCACAGCAACACCACTCTGGCGCCGCACCAAGCCCTCATGCACTGCGCCGTGGAAGCTGCCAACAGGCGCACCAGCCCCGCCATCGACGTACCGCCAGGCGCAGGTGCTCCGGCCGACGCCCAGCCCACACCGCTTGGCGTTGTCAAGGACGCACCACGTGGCATGCCCGTTCCTACGCCCCGGGCCGATCTGGCACACAACCCATTGCACCTGGTTAGATCACGATGCCAGCCCCAATCGACCTTCGCACCCGGTTTGCACTCCGGCCCATGCAAATCCAGCATCCCCGACCGCAGAACCAAGCGTGGTAACCACGACTACCAGCAAGCTGGGTATGCGCCACCCTGCGCCCACAACCGCACCCGCGCCCGCAGCCACTCATGCCACTCAGCAGCCCACGTAGCCTTACCCCGGGTCCCCCTGCCTGCCGGGCATGCCCCTTCTACCTCATTTCACCCCTGCTCCGCAGTCCGCAGCAGAGCGGGCACGCTTCAGCCCGTGCTACCAGTGCGCTGCTAGTCCACCGGGAGTAGTAACTCACGCCTCCTCCTCCCGTCCCTCCCCCTTCCGCGCTCCACCTTCCGCACGCAACACCCGCAAGAGACCCACGGCGTATCACCTGCTGCCGGTCGTTTCCACAGTCCGCAGCAGCGCCACGCCCCTCCACCTCCTCTCCCCCAACACCCCGCAACGCGCTAACCCACACACCGCTATCACCTCCCGGTGGTATCCGCAATGCGCAACAGCGCCACGCCAATGAGCTGCTGCACGGCGGCCATGACGTCCCCGCCGTTGATGCCCAGCACGGTGGCCGCCACGTGCGCCGCCTGCGCCTCGGGCATGGGCTGCTGCCGGTGGTGCTGCAGAGACAGGTTGAGCAGCTGCATGTCGGCCTGGATGCCTTTGGCGTGGCACGCCTAATCAGAGGGAGCATGGGGGCAGAAAAGGAGGAGGAGGAGGGAGTGTAACGGGGGGCACGGGGGAGAGCTGAGATGGCGGACAAACCGGGCACAGTGGGCCTGGTGCTCGCCGCGGCCGCTCATACGTCAACCCACGCCAGCCCACGCGCAACGCCCATGCTTGCAGGCACGCCCCACCCGTCCCACGCACCCCACGCAAAAGCAACTCCTTGCGGTCTCCACGCCCCTGCCCCTCCTCCAATCCCACGCCCCACCCGTCCCACGCACCCCACGCAAAAGCAACTCCTTGCGGTCTCCACGCCCCTGCCCCTCCTCCAATCCCACGCCCCACCCGTCCCACGCACCCTACGCAAAAGCAACTCCTTGCGGTCTCCACGCCCCTGCCCCTCCTCCAATCCCGCGCCTCCCGGCCCTTGCCCTTTCCCCACTCCCGGCCCCCGCTAGGGCACCGTACTCGGTTCTGCTGGCCCCAGCACCACCCACCTCCAGCAGCGTCTGCTTCATCCGTGTGTTGCTCTGCTGCACTGCGTCCACCTGGCTCAGCACCGCCTCCAGCTGCCCGCTCAGCGCCTCGTTCTCACGCTGCAGCTGCCCCACCTCCGCGTGAAGCAGCGCCACCTGCAGGGGGCGTGTGGGAGAAAGGGCGGCAAGGGGCTGGGTAGCAGTCGCGCAACGAGGAAGCGAATGATGCAGCTGCCCCACCTCGGCATGGAGCAGCGCCACCTGCAGGGGGAGCACGAAGGGTTGCGACAGCAGGCTGTTAGGGTTGCCCACTCTGCCCATTACCTACGAATGTTGAAACGTAGTGTGGAAACGGTCATGCCTGCGGTGGGAAAGGTCAGAGCTTCATGGGACAGGCCCCATGTGACTGGGCCGAGTAACGGATGGCGTTGGTGGGAGGGATGGTACAGCTGGGATACAAGGGCACGACACGCGGCCAGGCAAAGCGCTGGGGCAGTAAGCGCGTTGAGGGCACAAGTGCGTCCATTAGAGCGCGAAGGAGGAGCATGCATGGGGCCTAAGGTGGAACCTGCAACAATGTGCTGGCCATGGGGGGTTGTGTCACGCGGGCCCCAGGCTCTGCAGCTTCGCAGGCCCGACTGGGAAGACTCGGCACTGCAAAAGTGCAGCTGTTGGTCCGACTAACCCCTAGAGCGCACGAGCTACGCTGCCCCCACGGTACAACCACCTACAATCGGCCGCAGCTGCAGGTCACCACACGTGTGCGACAGCAGGACAGCTGGCACGGGCACAGCCCCACGCTTCGTTCCCCGGGCCACACCGACGCACCCACGCGCAGGCACCTACCAGTCGCTGTTGACTGGCGTCCACAGCCCCCATCCCCATCCCTAGCCCGCCGCCCTGGACATGCAAGGCCCCGCCGCCGCCGCCGCCGCCGCCGCCCATCCCCCCGCTGCCGCCGCCCAGCACCAACCCGCCTCCACCCCCTGGCCCGCTCCCCCGCCCGCCCAACGCCGCCGCACCCCGCGCACCCGGCCCCGCCTGCTGCAGCCCAAACGACAAGGCCTCCGGGCCCGGCCCCCTCCCCACCCCACCGCCTCCATTCCCGCTCGCACCCGGCCCGCCCTCCCCTCCCACGGCGCCCATGCCGCCGCGCTGCCCCCTCGCACCCCGAACCCCTGCGTCCATATCCGCCCCTGGCTCTCCCTCCGCCCGCCTCCCGGCGTCCCCTGGCTCCTCCTTCACCGCCACCGCGGGCTCCTCCCTGCCATCCCGAGCAAGGGAGCCCCCGTCCCTTCCGTCCTCCCCTCCGGGCCCCTGCGGCTGCCCCTCGCCCCCTGCCCCGCTGCTAGCCCCCTCCGCAGCCCCGCCGGCCCCTGCAGGGCCCTCATCCAGGTCCTGGCTGTCCAGGGCTGCTGCGGCCTTGGCCAGATCGAGCAGGTTCTGGGAGGTGGTACGACCCACGGGCCCACCACCCTCAGCAGCGAGTATTGAATCGTGCTGCTTTGCGCTGATGCCCCCGGGGTGGTGGCCCTGCTGCCCCTGGCCCTGGCCCTGGCCCTGCCCCGGGCCCTGTGGGTTATGCTGCAGCTTTGTGCGCTTCGGGCTGCGCTGGTGCGCCTCCCCGTTCTCCTCCTCAGCTGCGAGCGCTGCAACGGCGCCGCCGTAACGCCCCGAGCCGCCGGCGGCGCGGGCGAGGCCGCCGCCGCGGCTGGTGGCGTGCCCTGCGGCGCCTAGGGGGTTAGGGCGCGGCCCCTGGCCGGAGGGGCCCGACGCCATCGCCAGGCGGTGCACTGACTCCTGCGGACAGGGTGGAGTTGAGGCGAGCCGGAGACGTTAGAAGGGCTATGTAAGATATGAGACGTGGCGAGCGACAGTGAGGCGTTTGCTTTGAGTGCCTCACGGTCGATCGCCTCTTGAGTTTTGTGGGCAGCGCACAAGCCTTCAAGGCGCAGGGAGAGGAGGGCCTTGCGTCGTTCCGTTTTTTGGGGAAAACGAGCGTTTAAGCATGCAGAGATGATGGGATTGCAGCATTGCGTTTATAGGCCCTCTGCGAACCAAGCTGCTCGTGCGGATGTGCTGCGGGGCCATGGCAATAGCTTCGCCCGCCAACACCACCTCAACCCAGCTGTGCGCTGTCCCACGCTGCCGCTGCTCCCAGCCCCCCGGCCTACCTCCGCCTTCCCCGCCCGCCCCTTGCCGCCAGCTGCGTCGCCCTCTCCTCCGTCCCCGCCTGCCGCTGCCCCCGCCCCCGCTGCCCCCGCGCCCCCTGCTGCCCCTGCCCCTCGCAGCAGCCCCGTCAGGTCTGCCTCAGCCCCGGACAGGATGCGCTCCAGGGTAAAGGTACGGCGCATGGATGCCACGTCTGGCGGCGCGGCCTCAATGGACTGCATGTCCGACGCCAGGCCTTCAATAAACTTTTGCTGCTGCGCAGACAGACAGGACGGGGAAGCCAGGGGAGTCCAGCGGTTGGGGAACTAGAAACACGCCATCGCGGCAAGCGAGTGCACTGGGTCCGAAGGGCAAATGAACACAGGCAGCGATACAGATGGACAGGGGACGCAGAGTCTGCTTGCACGTGCACGCTTGAACTTTTCAGGGTTTCGGCGTGCTAGATTGCGTGCGTCAGCTACCACGGCAGGCGAGCAGTGGGCCTGCGGCTCTGAAACCCTATGCACTGTGCCAAGGGAGCCGTGGCTTGCGCGTTGGCCTGTTTGCAGCAATGTAAACGCTGCGCCTGCTGCCTCATTATATGCGCTTTGAGTCGAAACCCTGAGCGACATGCGAGCCCGCAAGTTACGTGCTTTCGCTGCTCACGTTTGCCGTAAGACCCGTAAGGGCTTCGTGGGTGCTGGCGGACAGCGGAGAGGCGGGCGAGGATGCACGTGCGTCGGTGCAAGTGCTGGATTGCATGGCGATGCACTAGCACTGCGGTGCGCATGCCTCTTACTTGTGGCCCCCACCCGTTCACGTAATGGCACTGACCTGGTAGGCCGGGGACGACAAGGGACGGTCGAGATGTCCACCGCGAGCACGCGGAAGGCGCGCAGTATGTGCGGGGGGCAGGGTGGGAAAAGCCAGGAGGAGTTAGCTCAAGGCCGCCGCCTGCTTCCCAGTACGGCACACCGGCAGGGAGAGTGGCATGTGCATTGTCTAGGCCCGCCATGCCATGCCATGTGTCCACGCTCCTCCAGTGTCACTCCCCAAGCGCTGCCCTTCCTCACGCCCTACCCGTCCACCCAACCAGCCACCAGCCAGCCCCCATCGCCCACATGCACCTCCGCCGAACCCACATACTCCCCGTGTTCCCGTGCTTCCCTGACGCCTTACACGGGTTCGTTCCTCGCGTTTTACGCGTATCCACACTCCCCGCCCCCGCACCTCCTGCTGCGCCGCGCCCTGCCCCCAGTCCATCATCAGGTCCTCCAGCTCCTTGCCGCCAGACAGCGTCTCCCTCAGAATGTTCTCAATCGTATTTGACCGCACCGCCTGCAGCGCGCTGGCGCCACCCCCGCCGGGCCTCCCGTCCCCAGTGGTGAGCCCCAAGCTGCCAAGCGCTCCCAGACCCAGATGCGGCCCGAGGTTCAGCCCGTCAGACTCGGCCCCGGGCATGGCTGAGGCCACCAGGCCCTGAAGCAGGAGCTGCTCCAGGGTGCCGGTGCGCAGGGAGGCGTTGATACCACCCAGGCCGGAGCGGAAGCGCTGTGGGGCCGGAGCTGGGGGCTCCTCAGACGGCTGGGGCTGCGGCTGGGAGGCCGGGAGCTCCTGGGCTTTGCGCTGCGGGGTTGGGGGATAGGCGTGGGGGTTAGGGGGAGGTGAGGGTTGCGTGGGACTGTCAGGTGCGTGCGTGGGATGGAGTCCGGCACGAGTGGGGGAGCATGTTGGGTGTGTGGGCCTTAGAAGTTGCTACCCAGGACGAGCCAAAGGTTAGGGTGCGGGCAGGCAGTTGCTGGAGAAGGAGCGGTTTGAAGACCGACTCGGCCGTTGCGCGACCGCGACCAGGATGGCGTCAAGCCATGCGAACAAGTAGAAGCTATCACCTTTTGGTTCATGATAGCCGCATAGACTTGATCCAGTGTGGGGGCAGAACCTTGCCCCTCTGCACCATCCTCCTCCCGGCCGGCGCCATCTTGAATTGCGCCTGACCTATCCATCATCTGTACATGAGCCTTTCCTGTCCTTTGCACTTGCGCAGACCGCACTACTAACACCCCCGCACGAAGCGAGGGTCACTGCAGTTGACCAGGCAAGGCGTTGGTTTTGCCGCGGTCTGCGCCAGTTATGCTGGCTCCAGTTATATATTTTAAGTGTGAGAAGGAAGGCGAAAACCTAAAGGTCTTCGTTTCGGTTTGTAGTGTCGCGAGCGGTGGATACAGTTGACCATCGAACAGCGCAGGCAAACTATATTAACCCGTTCAGTATTTGAAAGCATTCCTTCTAGACCGCCCAACCTGAGGCCCGGCATCCAAGTACGGCAGAGTCCACCGGTTGTCCACCACGCTGAAACTCGTTCTTAACTTACAAACGAAGCGCTCTAGGAAGTCGTTGGCATTTGGAATTACCCTCACTTTCGCCAAATAGGACCTCGCGACCCTACGTCCACACAACCACAGGACAGAAATGGCCACTGCTCTGAGCGCTCGCTCTTGCTCTGCCGCTTGCCCCGCGCGCAACAGCAGCAATGTACGCGTTGCTGCGTTTGGTGCCTGCCGTTCGGCCCGCTCGCGGACAGTCCGTGTCCAAGCGGTGAAGGTCCCCCAAGGCGTCACGATGCCGCCGAAGCAGCCTGACGTTCCTCCTCCTGCCAACGGGTTCGTGGAGTATGCTGAGAAGGTCAACAGCCGCGCTGCTATGATCGGCTTCTTCGCGCTGCTGGCGGTGGAGGGCATCTTCGGGAAAGGACTGCTTGAGCTCGTGGGCATCACCACTGGCCAGGGCCTGGGCTTCGAGCTGTGAGAGGAGGCTCGTGGCGAAGCAACAGCAGGTCCTTGCACGTACTGAGACTGTATCATATATCAGCCACCCAGTTTTGTAGCGAGTGGTGGTGGCGGTGGGGTGTCTCGTGGGGCGTGGTCGAGTGTGGTGTGGTGTGGCTGACGAGTGGCGGTCCTTTGGGCCTCAATGCACCCGGAGGATTTAGCAGGCAGGCATGAACACATTGGTAGTCATAAGCACGTGCAGCTCAAGACATGAAAACCTGCAGCGATACGGCTGCACAAGTCAGGGAGTGTGCATTTGGCGAGGGTTGACCGCCCTGGAAAGGGGCAAACTGGGACGCGTGCCGCTCCTGGCAGCCGGTAGCTGTAACCAAGCGGTGTTTTGCATGTTTTGTGTCATCGACGGGCACCGTCCACGACAGCTGCATCCGGCAGGGAGCGCGCAAGCAGCAGCAGGGGACTGACGGCACCCAGCGTGTTGGGCTAGGTGGGGCCAGGTTGAGCAGCACGTTCCAGGACCGTCACTGCCACCAGTTGCAAGGGGGCACACACACCAAGATGCCTCCGGCAGGACTGCACAGCGGCGCAGACGCACAAAGTGCACGAAGAGCATCTGTCGCAAATCTACTAGACCGAATTAAGAGGTTCGTGTAGGGGTGGCCTCAGTGCAGGGTCCGTGCAGCTTTCTCTAGCCAGTAGCCACCGCAGCAGTGGAGAGGCGGCAGGGCCGGATGGAAAGGAAGGGACAAGCCGGAGGTACAGCTTGTGCCCGCACCTCCAGCCGGCACTCCAAACAGCAACAGCGCTTGCGCCCTAGTCCCCTGGCCCTGGCCATGTCCAGCCTGGCCATGCCAGACCCGCCACCTAAAGCACGTGCATGGGCCTCAGCAGGCCTCAAGCCTCAGTTGTACGTGCGGCTGCACGTACTGTAATGCACGGCGATGCGTGCCCCCGGCCTGGCAGCACCATAACGTGCAACCCTGCACAGTCCTGGCGGGGAACGGAAGGAAGGCGTGCCAGCACGTGCTGGCACCAGGGGCTGGCACTGAGGTAACAAGGGTACAACCTGGTACAACGAGCTACGGTGATTTGCATGACGTTTGTGCAGGGAATTTGATGCGTTCATGCGGGGGCTTTGCTGAAGGCAGTGAGTGCCGGTACGCCACCCGCAGAAGCGGGCGGCACGACCTCCCCAGCTTCGTCAGGGGAGCCCCCCTTTGGGCATATATTGCAAAAATGGAAGCCCTTCATGCGCACGCCCATAATATCATAGTATCATTTATAGTCTTCTTTACCTTTGTGAAGGAGCGGCAGAGCAATAACCGAAGCCGTACAGAATGGGCAATGGGCATGATGGCTTTGCACCAGCGCTGGACGCGACATGCCGCATTTGTAGCTACTTTCCTTGATTCTGGCAAGTTTCCCTCCCTCCCTACATTGCATTAGTCGCTCTTCCCGACACTGAGTGTTGCCGAAACGCCCACAGCTTTGAAGCCGGCCACCGTCTCTGTTTCGCTCTCTTGAGTCCCCAAGTACCTGCCCAGGCGTAGCGCGTGGCGGCGTGGGCAGGAGAAAATGGTGGGGGCGGCCGCCGGGGACTGGCTGCCGGCTGGACTGCGGGGACAACGGCCTGGCAGACGTGCTGAGCAGCCTTCCTATTCATTATGATGTAGGCCACGTTCATTCTATTCGAGTCGGCAGTCGGCTATGGCTTGTTTGAAGTGACAGAGTTCGACGAAATTGCTCAAGGCGTCGACAAGGTCCAGCAGGCTGTCAGGTACGCGTCAAGAGGGCCGTAAGCCTACCAAAATTTACTCCCTCAGACTCGTATCTCACTGAATTGTACTCTGCCTGCAGCGACCTGGCCCGATTTGGGCGCGTCGTCAAGCTCACAGCCTTCAAGCCTTTCCCTTCGGCAGCGGACTCGCTGGAGCAGATTAACGCCATTTCGGAGGCGCAGCTCACAGACGAGCTGAAGAACTTCTTAGAGCTCAACCTACCAAAGGTCCGCGGGACGGCGGCTTTCCCTCGGGTCTCGGCGGCTTTGCTCCGGCAACGGGGTACTTACTCGGGTGCATCCTGCTGATGCAGGTCAAAGAGGGCAAGAAGGCGAAGTTCAAGCTCGGCGTGTTCGAGCCGAAGCTCGGGAGTATCATCCAGGAGACGACCAGCATCCCATGCATCAGCAACGACGTGGTGGGCGAGGTTATCCGCGGCATCCGCGCAAACCTCGCCCGCTTCGTGACCGTGCCGGAGGCGGACATGAAGCGGGCGCAGCTGGGTCTGGCGCACTCGTACTCGCGCGCCAAGGTGAAGTTCAATGTCAACAAGGTGGACAACATGATCATCCAGGCCATTGCGCTGCTGGACACGCTCGACAAGGACATCAACACCTTCGTCATGCGCGTGCGGGAGTGGTACTCGTGGCATTTCCCCGAGCTGGTGAAGATTGTCAACGACAACTACCAGTACTCGCGGCTAGCGCTGGTCATCAAGGACAAGTCGCAGCTGTCGGAGGAGCAGATCCCCGCCATGGTTGAGATCCTGGGCGAGGAGGCCAAGGCCAAGGAGGTGTGTGCTGCCGGGTTTTGCGCGGGCTGAACCCTGTGGGTAATCAAGCTCTCCGACCCATGGGACGCTCGAGGCTTGAGCTACGCTTTGCCTACGTTGAGTCCCCCATTCGCATCCAGACATGTGTATAGCTGCGTGGAAACCCATGCTACGTGCGCTCACCCCGTACGGAGTCGCTGCGCGCGAACCTACCGTGTATGGCCCCTTGCCGCCCCCGCCCCCGCTCCCCTGCACCTATGCTCACCCCTCTGCCCTCCCCGCCCCCGCCCCAACACCGCCCAACAGATCCTCGACGCGGCGCGCTCCTCCATGGGGCAGGACATCTCGGCCATCGACCTGCTCAACATCGAGGTGTTTGCGCAGCGCGTGATCAAGCTGGCCGAGTACCGCCAGAAGCTGCACACCTACCTGCTGGACAAGATGCACACCATCGCGCCCAACCTGTCGGCGCTCATCGGCGAGACGGTGGGCGCGCGGCTCATCAGCCACGCCGGCTCGCTGACCAACCTGGCCAAGTACCCGGCCAGCACGGTGCAGATCCTGGGAGCGGAGAAGGCGCTGTTCAGGTGGGTTAGGTGTGGGCAAGGGAACGTGGCTGACATTTGTTCGGTCTCAGAGGGTGCATGGGGTACCCTGATGACGCGTGGGCGTCAAGGGCACGTGGCACGGCGGCAGGCTGCCGGGCCTGTCGCGGCGGCAGGAGCGGCGAGCGTTGGAGGAGAGCGCGGTGATGACAATTCTGTGTCCCAACAGTCTGAGGGGACTTTGGTCGGTACCCTACTTTGGATGAATCTGTCAAAATCATCTTTCGGGGCTGAGCGCTGACTCCCTACGGCACCGCTGCATGAACGACATATACATGCATCCACACAAACACCTGAAGCTAGAGCATGCACTGCTGTTGCACGCGTGAGGAGACGCGTTGCGCACACTCCGCTTAGGCTGCCCTGTCTTACCACAGCACTGCTAAGCACGATTGCCCGGACTCGGTGATGACAATTTTTGTGTCCCAACAGTCTGAGGGGACTTTGGTCGGTACCCTACTTTGGATGAACCCTTGAATATCATCTTTCGGGGCTGAGAGTCCACTGCCTCCCGCCACCGCACTGCCATTGCACCACTGTGCACCCCTTTGTCACCCAGCTACCCCCGCACAAACACACGCACAGAGCGCGCCATACAAGGCCAGGGTCCGTAGGACCATGCCTGGCCCACGTTACCGTACTAGTCTCTCACCATACGGAGCGCCTTGCTGTACACCGACGGGATACATCTATTCCACCTGGCTTGCAGGGCGCTGAAGACGCGCGGCAACACGCCCAAGTACGGCCTCATCTTCCACTCGTCCTTCATCGGGCGCGCCAAGCAGCGCAACAAGGGCCGCATCAGCCGCTACCTGGCCAACAAGTGCTCCATCGCGTCGCGCATTGACTGCTTCATGGACTCCGCCACCAGCGTGTTCGGCGAGAAGATGAAGGAGCAGGTACGGCTGCTCCGCTTGCACGCTTCCGGTTGCCGGTAAAGCTAAGGGTGCCCTTTGCCTTGCCTCCGACATCACGGCTTCATTGCCTCTTGTCCATCCCACATGTTACGCCGTGTCCTACCGAATAGCCATTTTGCGCATCACTTTCCACACAAGGCATCACGGCTGCTGGGCGTGTGTGGCTGTCTGCGCGCAGGTGGAGGAGCGGCTGCGGTTCTACGAGGAGGGCGTTGCGCCGCGCAAGAACGCCAGCGTGATGGAGGAGGCCATGGCGTCGGTCAAGACGCAGCTGGCGGACGAGGACAAGGCGGACGGGGGGAAGAAGAAGAAGAAGGTGCGGGAGGAAGGGGCTCTCCATGGGGTGCATGGGGGGGAGTGGGGAGGGGCAGCCGGGTGTGCGGCAGCAGCTGGTGCCTTGCGGTGCCTTGGACTTTGCCCTGCACCATTTGACTTTCCCTTTCGCAGCCGGGCGGCCGTATGTCGAAGCCTGTACGACAGAGTACGCAGGAGTGTCAGTTGATGATTGCCTGTGATTGCCTGTGCAGAACAAGGAGGAGAAGCGCAAGCGCGAGGAGGAGGAGGAGGCGGAGGAGCCGGCGGCGGACGAGGGCAAGAAGAAGAAGAAGGACAAGGTGCGCGATCAGTGCTGAACACTTGCATGTGTGCGCTGTGACCAAGAAATCGGGCCGGGAGGCGCGAGTGCTTGCGCGCAGTACTACCGTACTCCGCGGTGGCTTCAGTGCGCGGAAACCTTGACCAGGTGCTATTGTTTGCCTCATGCATACGCCACCCAGGTCGTCACAATCATGACCTTCTCGTGTATCTCCAATACTTTCTCTAACGTGCTGCCGCCCGTCCTGCTGCCGCTCGTGCAGAAGAAGGCGGCTGAGGAGCCGGCGCCGGAGGCTGATGGGGCGGAGAAGAAGAAGAAAAAGAAGGTCAAGGCCTAAGCGCTTGGCTTGGCGGTGACCTATACGACTTCGCAGGAGTGCCGGGGTGTGGGCGGGGCGAAATGCATGACGGAGCGACTTCGCCTCCTTGGGCTGTGTTGACATGTACGGTAGCACTGTTTGACTGACTTGTTGTTGACGGACGGAGGTGACGGTTTGGCGTTGTCGTTGGCTGCGAGCTGGGTGCAGGCTGGGCAACAAACTAGGTACGGCGCGACTGTACGGCACCGTTGCAGGTGCTTTGGTGCGACTCGATGGGCGCTTAGTCATGGGGCTTTTGACAGGTCCTTCGCAGTTGGTGCGCGGGGGCAAAACCTGCTCTGTATCCGCGTACGACACCCCACCTAGGATGTAGTTGTCTCGCGTGCTTTGGACCAACCAACTCGTGTATCATAGGTAGGCATTCGGGATAGTCGCAAGCGGCCATTCGGATGGCGGCTTGCGGCAAAAAGTAAGTGCGGACTGCGTGCAGGTGGCGCGTGTCGTGTTAAAGGACGCAAGAGGTAGTGTGCCTCAGGGCTTTGGACCCAGCTTTGGTGGAACATCGTTGGGGGGAGAGGGGGATGGGCTGCTTTGCCTGTTAGCTGTTGCGAGGAGGGTTACCGGTAGGTTGTGCTGGGCACGGAGGCAGAGGCAGCGGCCTGCACAAGGCCGGCGCTTCCAGGGCGTTATGCAGGCGTGCTCTTGTCGCTGCTAAGCAGCTGGTATGACGGCCGAGTTACAGCTCGGTTGCCGTATCATCGATTGAGGACTCTTCGGATGTAAGGACGAAGCAAAGCTGCGCGACGTGGCATGCTGATACAAACCGACACTACCTACCCGAGGCAGGCGCTCCTGCCTCCCCGTGCCCGCGCTACCGAAATGACTGTGACCGATAGGGGCAGCCTCCTCAGCGGCAAGTACGACATATTAAGTACTGAGAAAGGACGAGATAAGACATCGGCCAATTGCCTCGTACAGCGACCCATGGGTCCTGCTCTGCCCAACGCCTCCTGTTGAACCTGCCAACTCTTTTGGTGGGTCCAGGTGGGTCCTTCCTGCCTGTCGCGCGAACCGGAGGCTCACAGATGGTCACGTGGCAGCTGCCAAGGGCATATCGAGGCACCTCTGGCGCCCCGCCGCTCCCCTCAAGCCTACAACACCGCCCCCAAAAGCCTTCACACTGCTTCTGGTTACCTGGCCCCCGATGATACCGGTACGCCACACGTGCACATGAAACCGTGCTGCTGCCCGCACGCAGCCCATGCCCCACCGGAGACACCGCTGCATCATATGCATGCATGCGCAACCGAACAGTACAGGGCATGTACTTCGGGTTTCGTGGACAGCGACCGGCTGGCAACAGTAGAACAGAGTGCTGCTGCACCAGCAGCACCCTGCTGCACGAGCAACGTTCCTGCTTCGCCCGCACGTGCATGCTGATGCACTGTTACGAGCCTAAGACACAAACATTGGTTAAGCGATAGGGACCGGCGGGCCTTACCCCATGCCTGACACCAGCCCTCCTCAGCACATTTGTTATTACCACAACCAAATCCGTGATCTTCTGCGTCGCCAACATGCAACTGCAACAGACAGGTAAAATCTTCAGACACTACACCGGTAACAGCTAGCAGACTTGCTCACCGGAGCACACACTGGAGCTCGCACAAGAGCACAAGTGCAAGCAGCACCCTGGGGGCATCAGTGCCAACCGTGCCCCTCCAAGATGCGCCCGGTGGGGCTATTGCACAGAGACACCAAGACTACGGTATGGCAATGTGCGACGAATGCACCTTTCTTCATTCACCCCATCTTGGCCCATGCGCCCCCACTAAAGGCGCTCACACAGCTCATGGTCAAACCAGGCGTTGGCGCAACTTCTTGCGCCCTCGCGCCACCACCACTGCTGGCAGCTTGCGCGAGCGAATTCAGACCAAGGAACAGTACCAGGCTTCATCGATGTTTCATACAAGTGACAACCGGCTCATCCACAGCTGCAGCACCGCAGCCATCATGAGCTCAAGAACAGCCGCTGCCGCCGCAGGATCTCCTTTCTGCAAAACGGACACCTCGTCAGCCGCCGGCTGCACCTCCTGCACACATTCGCGTGCCCACACGGAACCAACGCCACCTGAATGGGCTTCTCCATGCATATGGCACAGATGGCCCCCGCAAGCCCACCTCCGCCTCCACCGCCCACCCCGCCCGCCAGCCCTGGGCCCCCTGACCCGCTGGCGCCCCCTGCCCCCGCCCCTCCCGCCCCATGCGGGTCCATGCACAGGCCCAGCGTGACCCGTGGGTCGGCCGCAGGCCTCTCGATGGCCCCTGTGCCTGATGTCAGCAGCACAGGGCCGTGTGGGTAGTGCTGCCCGTGCACGGACACCGACCCGGCGCCCAGCTGCAGCTGCTGCAGCAACAGCATCTGCTGGTGCGGAAGCTGGTCGTAGAGGTGCTGGTAACGTTGCTGCAGTTGAAAGTGGTGCTGGGGGTGTTGCTCCTCCCTCCCCGCCGCCTCCGAGCCAAAGTCATCGCTGCCAAAGTCCACCTGGCCCTGGGATGGCACCCTTGGCATGGCATGCCCCGAAACCACAGACGCCGTACTCATGACCTCGGAACCGCCCCCGTCGGTTGCCGCAACCATCATTCCGCCTGATCGCCACGCCACCGCTGCCGTTTCACTACCGCCACCGGTGCCGCCGGCTGCATACTCAGCACCAGTTGCTGCCGCCTCCGCCTCCGCCGCCGCCGCCCCTGACGCGGCGCCTGCAATGCTTGCTATTCCTGGAGACCCTGGATGGCTGACGTCATGCAGAAGGGCCGGACTGACGGCCGCCGCAGCGTTGGACCAGAGGGCAACTTGCTGCACCGTCAGCTGCTGCTGGTACTGCGGAAAGCCTGGGGACTCGGGGCCGCGGTAGCCCCCTTGGGTGTGTGGAGCGGCGCTCACAATGGAGCTGCCCCCCTGGGTGCCCCAGCGGAGTTCCTGTGGCCCCGCCGCCCGAGCGTCAGAGGATGGCGCACGCGGGCTTGCCTCAGTCTCGGCCGTCGCCGCCGCAACTGCGGCCGTGAGGTAGCTGCGGCTGCGCGTGGGAGGCAGGGAGGTGGAGGAGCCGGCCAGCACAATTTGCAACTGCGAGCTGATGCCACCAGGGGGCGCGGCCGTGGCGCTGCCCGTGGGCTGGCTGGCGGGGCCGCGTGGGTCCTCAGCTGGTGTGTGCGGGTGTGGGTGTGGGTGTGGGTTGTGGGCGGCATGTGGCAGCGTGTTGCTGTGCGTAAGCGAGGCCTGGCGGCTGACGCTGTCGGGCAGGCCGTCGTGCGGGTCGGACCTGCGGCACGGGCACGTGGCAGCAGGCACGGCAGGTGTCAGACCAGCACGTTGAGGTTGCCAGATGGAAATGTGAGCATAGGGTGGCCACGTGGCAGCAGGTCAGCAAGGCAGGGTGGTCACGCACAGGACAACCAGTAGAGCATCCCCGGTGGAGACGACAAACGAGCGCGCAGGCGACGTGGCGCTGCCACAGCGAAGGTCAAAGGGACAAGCACGTCGCAGCCGCGCAACACTTGCCAGCCGTCGGGCCCGGCCCTGCTACAGAAGTCACTACGGTAGCACAGTCTACACCAAACGCACCCGGGGCCTGCCCATCCGCTGCCCGCTCCGCTCCCGCCATCGGACCAGGACCGTCCGCCGTCCGGTCCCTCGCCCTCGGCCCCGCCCATTCCGGGCAGGACGTAGCTGCCGTACTCCCCGAAGCCGTCCATGCCGTACATGGCGTCGTCGCTGTCCCGGAGGCCGTACGAGGAGGCGTCTGCGAGTGGCGGCTGGCGGCGGAGGCTGCGCTGCCGGTGCTCCGAAACCGCTAACCGCAGCTGGTCGTCCAGCCAACCACCGTGCAACGCAAAGCCGCCCCATGAGGGTTCCGCAGCTGCTGCTGATGCTGATGAGGCGGCCGCTGTGCCTGGCAATGGAAGTTCACTGCGGCCCTGCTGCCCGAACGGCAGCGGAGCGTCGGCAACCACCTGCAGGGACGTTCTCCTGTCGTGCAACGAAGCCACGGGCAGGACCAACGCGTCCTGCTGCTGCTGCTGCTGCTGCTGCAGGTACTGGTCCTGCTGCAGCAGGGCACTCCCCGGCGCCGCAAGCAAGCTCCCCACCGTCACCCCCAACCCATGGCCAAGGCTCATCGGCAGCGACCGCGAACCCCCTGCTGCCGGCAGCAAGGCCCTCCCTGTCCCCGGGAGTACCGGTAAGCTCTCCCCTGTCACCCCCAGCTCATTGCCGTTGCCTATGGGCAGCGACCCCGAGCCGCCCGCTGCCGCCGCAATGCCACACCCAGTGGACGCCAGCTGCCCCGCCTCCGCCGCCCCCACGCCCAGCACCGCCGCCTGCACCAGGCTGCCGCTGCCCCGGCCTGTGGTGCTGCTGGTCCTGTGCTCCCAGGCCGCTTCATGCACGGCAGCAGCCAGTCCCTGCCCCTGCCCCGGCCTCCACACAACGTTTTGCCCATGCCCTTGTTGCACGTGTTGCTGGTGCGGGTGCTGGTAGTGCCGCCGATCGTCCTCTAGCCCCGCACCCAAGTGCAGCTGAGTCGGGTTCGGTTCAGCCACGTGTTGTGGATGCGGAGACTGTTGTGCAGCTGCGGCCAGTAGCCTTGGCCTTGCCGGGCGGGTGCCCTGCGCCAGGTGGGCGCCAACAGCTGCCGCCTGCGCTCCGTGCCCCGCATGCGTGAGGCGTCCGCTGTGCTCAGCTAATGTTACACCTGTCATTAGGGCAAGGCAAACCAATAGGCTATTAGTTACAGTCTGCGTACAATCGGCAAGCGCGCCCTCTCCACTGCAACCGAGGCGATGCCGTACGTGCCCGTGTACGGCTGCCAGAGCGAAACGTAAAAGGCTTGTACGGCGACTCACCTTGGGGCTGGTCAGGCCCTCGGTCTGGGCTGTGGGCGCCCCTTGCGCCCTGCTGCCCCGGCCCCTGCTGCGGCCCTCCCTGCTGCTGTCCTCCTGCGCCCTGCCCCTGGCCCTGCCTGCCGTGGCTATGCCTCTGCAGCTGCTGCTGCTGCTGCTGCTGTTGCTGCTGCAGCCTGTGCTGCTGCTGCAACAGCTGCAGCTGCTCCTGCAACAGCAGCAGCTGCTCCCTGTGCTGCACGCGGTGCTGCTGCGGCCCGACCTGCGCCAGCAGGTCATCCATCTGGAAGATGATTGCATCCGAGTTGCTCATCGACGACGGAGCGGGCGATGTCCCTTGAACCCCACCCCGGCCCTGCCCCTGCCTCCCCTGCCCCTGCCCCTGCCCCTGCCCCTGCCCCTGCCCCTGCCCCGCCGCAAGCCCATACACCGCTCCTCCGTGCGTCCCGCGCCGCCCGTAGGGCCCCCCGCCGCCTGCCCGCGGCCCTGCCTGCCCCTGGAGGACCTCCCCTGGACCTCTCCCGAGAACATCCCTCGCCTCGTGGTGCTGCACCCCGCCCCCGCTGGCCCCTGCGTCCTCTGCGCCACGGCTGCTGCTCCCGTCCTCGCCGCAGAAGCCCTCTAGGTCTTGCTCCTCGGTGTCGGCGCTCCCTGCACTGCCATCCTCGTCCAGAGCCGCCAGCAACAGGGGCCGACCCGGATTCGAACTTGAATCCGACAGCGACGTGCCGGAGCCTACAGCGACCCGTGGGTCCGACAGGTGGCCGCCTGAGCGTGGCGGGTGTGCTGCTGAAGGGAAGGCAAGGGCAACAGGTCAGGTGAGTGAGGGGTGGGCTTGGGTGGTCTTAAGGGGCACTGCGGCGGTCGCCGCAGGGATTGTGGGTGGACGATCGGGCATCGGGGCCAAGGCCAAGGGACGTCCAGCTTGCCGGCTGGAAAGCACACATGACCGGAAGGGGTCCCTTGCAAACAACCAAACCAAACCAAAACGTCTCACCCCCATGACCTCTCCCCACGCACCTGGGCCCCGCTCGCCGCCCCGCGCGTCGCGCACAGTGTAGAACGCGTACCGTACGGCAATTGATGAGCAGCTCAGCACGCACGCGCTGCCCGCCACCACCAGCAGCGTCGCCCACCACGGGATGCCGTACGGCTCATCGCCGCCGCCGCCGCCGCCACTGTGCACGGAGCAGTCGGGCCCGGTGTAGCCCTCGAAGCACTCGCAGGCGCCCAGCGTGCATATGCCGTTGTTGGAGCAGTAGTTGAGGTCCTCGCAGTTGGTCTTGTCGTGGATCTTGTCGCCCAGGCACAGGCCGCAGCACTCCAGGGGAGCCACGGGGATGTACTCCCCGCCGCTGGTCACCCTGTGTGGCGGCGCAAGGAAACACATGTGCGGGGTCACAAGGAGCTTACGTGCTTACCGCGCCCGCGTACCACGTAACGCTGGACCAAGAGCAACTGTTGGTTGGATGCGACTGTCCAGCTCCAAGCTCGCCCTCGGTGCTTGCGCACAATTGAGCACCGCGACTGTCACAGGCGCTCTCGCAGAGGCGACAGCGCCCCGCGACCTCTCCTGCCCCCGCTCCTTCCGGCGTCTGCTTGCAGCCCCAGCCTCCGCCCTGGCCACCCACGCCTCCGCCCAGGAGCTACTGGCCTCTTCCTCTGGCGCACCCACCTCCACTGCGCGAAGCCCCACAGCAGCCTCATAGACTGTGTGCCCCCGCAGTCCTTGGTGGCGCTCAGCGCGCAGTCGCAGCGCTTGAGCTGCCACACCTCGCCGCTGGACAGCAGGATGGCGGGCGTGCAGCACTCCACCTGCAGCAACAGCAGCAGCAGCAGCAGCAGAAACATACCGTACTGACTTTTAACTTTTCACTATAATAATTCCGATGGCCAGTAAAAGTTTGAATTTTGGGAAATTCGTACGGCCTCAGTGAAAATGCAAAAATTCGCTGGAAAATTCGGCTGACGGGCTGACACGTGGGCCTGCGTGGGCGGGCGCGTTTCTTTGCCAACAGCGCCTCAAGGCACCTGCGTTGCGTACATGTGCGCACGTAGTTGAACACAGCACCAATCATGCGTCTTATGGGAGGCCCTGAGCAAGGTGAAGCTGTTCCAGTTGACCCATCGACGCAAGAGG
>VFQN01002647.1_pt1 | contig 27114 bp, 50 predicted proteins | sample 3512371 | NCBI WGS metagenome assembly VFQN01 (sample SAMN10412370, study PRJNA504923) | tailings metagenome | isolation source: Replicate 2 from Balatoc abandoned mine | place: Philippines: Itogon, Benguet | collected 2017-08-28
AGCCGGTTACACTCTGTAAGGTCTGGTGGTGTCGATATCTCTCTATACATCAACACGCTGCCCTAGTCCCGTTGCACAGCAAGCCTCAGGGAGCTCCCTAGGTCAGCCTATGCGTGAACTTGGGGCGCAGCCTCACGCCGAACCACTAGCAAACAAGTCGTTGTTAAACGACCAGCACATCGGCAGGGGACGCCAAGCAGTACATGCCGTACGATCATCAATGCAGACATGAGTGTACCGGGCCACGCCGGACCGATATCCAAAGCGCAGGAGAGAGCATACGGTACATTTCAGTTCAGTCCCACACGCAAGGGCGGCAAGGCAGTTTAGGACACCGCAACTTGGTTGACCCCTCCCAACATGTGCCGTCGAGTACCGGCACCTTGGGGGTATGCCCCACGCTGTATGACACCAATGCACATGCATGCTTCCTGCTCACCAGTGGGCATCCCAGGCACGCGCATGCAGTACCGAAAGCCCCACCAATGCACCAACGGCCACCACATGCGACCACCCCAATCATGCTTAGTGGGAACCCCAGGCAGCTACAACAGCCTTGGCCCGGGCCTACGGCTCCCAGCAAGCCACTACACCCCTTGCGCCTTCCCCCACTCCCGCCTGCATCGCTAGCACGGCACTTCCTCATTCCGCCTTGACCCGCGCACCTCCTCTTACACCACCCTGTCCAGGAGGCACAACTCCGCCGCGTGTTCCACGCTCTGGCCCGCACGTACTGCGCACCCTAGCTGCACACCCTGGCCCACGGCACCTGGCCCACCTGCACACCAAGTACCAACCCCACCCCCTGTCACACCACCCTTCCCTCCAGGCACAGCTCCGCCGCGCGGTCCACACTGCCCTTGGCCATCCACAGCGCCTTGGCGGCCTGCGCGGGCGGGAAGCCCATGCCCACCAGCGCGCGGATCTTGGCAGGGTCCACACCCGGCCCATTGGCAGCTCCGCCACTACCACTGCTCGCATACGGCTGTGTGTGCTGCTGCTGCGTCCCGCTGCTGCCGTACGCCCCCGCGCCGCCGCCTCCCCTGCCGCCCGCCCCCCAGCTCCCCAGCTGCGTTTGGACGCCTCTCACGCCCGCAGCAGGCTGCCCCTTTCCGTGAGCCACAGCTGCCGCACTGGGCCTCACCGCCGGCTGCTGCTGCTGCTTCTTGTGCTGCGGGGGCGTGGCTTCTGGGTGCAACCCCGCTCCGTTTCCAGCCGTGCCGGCCCCTATTCCCGTACTCCCTATCCGCCCAGCTATGTGTGCGGCCACGGTGCTGCCTTGCCTAGGGTCGTCCGCCACCCCGGCCTCCCCTTCCCCATCCCCGGGCTCCTCCTCATCATCCCCTAGGATGACGACACTGCTGTCCCTGTCCTGGTCCTGGTCCTGGTCCCCACCAGGGTCTGCATCCATGTCCTCATCCACACCCATCCCCTCTTGCCCCGTGTCGGCTATCCCGCCTCTCCCTATCCCCTGCCTCCCCGCCTGCTGCTCCTCCTGGCTGCTCCACTCAATCTCGTCGTCATCCTTTTCCGCGCCCCGCTTCGCCGCCACCGGTGCACCTTTCCTTGCCCCCAACGCACACCCGCCTTGCTGCTGCTGCTGCTTTGCCGCCTGGGTTGGTGCCGCTAAGGACGAGGCCAAAGACGGTTGCTGCGGCGGGGCTGTGTGCTCCTTGCCGCCCAACGCCGGCTCCACCCTCTGCCTCTTGGCCGCCTGCGCCTCCTGCTTGATGCCCAGGGGCAGGGTGAGCACCATGGGGACCTTGGGGGCCCCTGGGGCTGAGGCCGTGGGGGCGCCCTGCGTCCCTCCTGCTGCTGCTGCTCCCTGGGTCTCCCCTGGCTTGCGGAAGAAGTCCATGAGGGTCTTGGGGGCCCTGCGGTCAAAGTGCATGGAGTGTAATTGACAGATGGGTAATAACACCATGAATTACGGCTGGTGCTCGGCAGGACATGGTGAGTGGCAAATGTCAGGCCGCTCGCACGTGGGCGGGTGGCCTCGGTGCCCGCTACTCCAGGTTGTTGTACCGCGCTAGTGCCCCGCTACCCCACACGCATCATCCCCACCTGAACGCCGTCGCCAGCGCCTTCTTGTCGATGGGCGTGGCCGCCTCCGCCACACTCCGCCCGCCGCCCGCCACAACCGCCGGCGCGCCCAGCCCTACGCCGCCGCCGGGCAGCCGCGTCAGCGTCGCCTGCCCCGCCGCCGCCGCCGCCGCTGCCGCCAGCTGCGCCACCACCTCTGGCAGCAGCTGCCCAGGGAACCGCACGCCAACCACGTGCTCCAGCTTGCCCACAACCCGGCGGCCACCGCCGTCGCCGCCGCCGCCGGCCCCGTCGGCGCTTCCCCTCCGACGCCCACCGACGCTGGGCGACGCCAGGGCAGCGGCGGTTGCCCTGGACGGCGTCCCAGCCGTCGCCGCTGGCGGCGGCGGGCTCCGGACGCTGGCGGCGGTTGACGTGACGGCGGCGGCGCCGTTGGTGAGGCCATCGGCGCTGGGGTCCCCGCTGAGCGTGATCTGGGGCGACTGCGGCTCCTGCTCTGTCCCCTCTGCCGTGCCTTGCGGCTGCTGGTTCGCCAGCGGCTGCGACTCCTCGTCCTCCCCGTTGTCCGCGCTGTCCCACTCCACGCGCACCTGGCCATGCAACATATATGCCACCAGGAAGGCACCGTGGGATTTTGAGCTGGGCTTCTGGGTGCTCTCCGTTTACCGCCCGGCTTCTCTTCTGCACCGATGTCCACCTAGCAGCAACCCGCCAGCCAACCCGACGAGCCCCACCAGTCACTTCCCTGGCACCATGCCGGTTGCAACGCCCAGCCCCCGTCGTCACGGAACCACTCACGCGAATGGCCCTGCCCATCACGCCGAGCCCTCTAACCGCCCCTCAAGGTGTACATGTCCAAGTCTCATCAATCTCTCCCTCCCCCGCTTGCAACCCACCACTCGGATGGCCCTGTCCATCTTGCTCAGCTCGTTCTCCCTCCGCGCCAGCACCGCCTCCAGCACGCCCCACACGCGCACCACGCTGCCGGACAGCACGTGCACGCGCGTCACGCGCCGCCCCACGCCGCAGCCAGGGCCTGCGCGGCAGTCGGGCCCGTGCATGCAGTGCGTGCGAGTGGTGTCGTACATCGCCCGCCACGCCGCCGCCACCTCGGCCTCCTCCGGGGAGCCAGCGGCGGCGGGCGGGCCGTAGCGCGCGTCCAGTTCGTCGCGGTCCATGTCGAACAGGGAGGCGCCTGCACGTGTGTGGGAGTGAGGCATGTGTAGTAAGGGCTGGTGTGGAGTGGACGGGCTGTAGCGTGCGTCCAGCTCGTCATGTCCACGTCGAACAAGGAGGCGCCTGCGGGTGTGTATTGTAGGCATGTGCTAAGGTATGGTGGTGGTGGTGGTGTGGTGGTGGTGGTTGCGGTGTGTATCAAGGGCCTGGGTTTGGAGGGAAAGGGTGTGAGTCCCGCTCGTCTTGGTTTATGTCGAGCAGGGAGGTGCCTGGATGGCAGGGTGCGTGGTACTCGTTGAGCATGGGATGCGTCTGGGATGTAAGCGCGTGGAAGCGTGGAGCAACCCCTACGACAATGCCCGCCGCTCCCAGGGCTTCAGCACTCCGGCCGGGCATCCACCATACACACCACAAAAGCACACACCTGTGTTGGGCCTGCAGATGCTGAACACGTTCCGCGCGCCGGGCTTCTGCAGGGCGCAAGGGGCAGCACCAGCGAACAGATGGACAGCCACCAACGGTGCGCTGAAACAACCTTCAACATTACCCTTTGGCGCCCGATGAACCACTGTGCGGTTAACCCCCACCCCGCCTGCAGGACCAGCAGCACCAGGTGCATGCCGATCCTTAACCCACACCAACGCGAAGCGCCAGCAGCACCAGGAGTACAACCCACCGTCATTACCACGTTGTTCCAGACGTGGACCACTATTCCATAAACTCAATCCACATCCCGAACCCACATCCCCCACCTGCAGCGCCAGCAGCACCAGGTGCGTGCCCCCGTAGAAGGGCCGTCTCGAGCGCCGGAAGCCCGACGCGTCGCCCGGCAGGCGCTCGCGCTCCAGGCGCCGCTGGGCGGCCTGCGACGCAGAATGCAAAGAGCCGGGTTAGCGAGGTGCAGGACCAAGTCTGCAGCAGGCCAGGGGGGCAGCTCGCGCCCCAGACGCCGCTGGGCAGCCTGAGACGGCAGAGGACGGCGAGGGTGTTCACTGTGTACTTGACACATGCCCCGCTGCTGCGAAGCTACGCAGCTGCATGAAGTTGCCGCCGCCATGAAGCGACCACCTGCGGCGGCCACGCGGTGGCTGTGATGAGGGCGACTCCCTTGACCCGCTGTCACCTCACTCCCCCGGCCCCCCACCCAGGTGCACGCACCTCCCAGCTGAGCCCCCTGTCCACGCTGAACGCGTTGTTGTTGGTGGTGAGGGACGACAGGGGGTCCACCCAGAGCACGCTGCAGGACTGCGGCGAGGGGGGCGGGGCGGGGGATGGGCAGTGAGGGAATGAGGTTCAGGGGGTGCACGAGGGCATTGGGGTGGTTGGGCAGTCAGCGTACTGCCAATTGCAGGTGGGGTCTCGAGGTACCTACCCTCCTGCAGGTCCCGCAGCATGCACGGCCACATCCGTTGCATCCATACTCCAGCACTGCACTGCACCTCCCATTTTCCTGCTTCCCGCCACGTCCGCCTGGCCCTCACCTTTCCCTCAGATGCGCGCTTCCACGCACCACACCGGAAACCAAGCAAGCATGCTAACGACGGTGTGAGACATACGGTACATCCGCTCACCTCCCGCCATATCCTGCTCCCCGCCACGTCCGCCAGGCCCTCGCTCCACTTGCCCTCCGCGCGGGCGGCACGGATCTCGGCGGCCAGCACAGCGGAGAAGTACGCAAACAGCAGGCCCTGTGGAGTGGGGTTGGGGAGGGAGGACGTATTAGTAACCTGGTGTCAAAGGTAGGGGAAGGGGGAAGGGGGAAGGGGTGACAAGCACGCGAACAGCAGGCCTTGGGAACGTGAGGTTGGGGAAGGGGGATACACGAGTAACCTGGTGAAGGAGGTAGGGGAGGGGAGCAAGGGTGAATAGTACGCGAACCGCAGGCTCTGGGCGGTTGGAGGTGCGGTCAAAGGATTATGTGCTCTATAAGACTGGTCAAGCAGGTATAGCATAGGAGACGGGGTTTGCCGGGCTAACGAACGCGTCCGCCGAGTTGCCTAGGTCCATTCACGCGGCCCTGATCCCGCGCCCCGCCCGCCTTGGCTTCACTCTCGCTCCAGTGTCCATGTAGGTACCCCATCCTCCTTACAACCCTCACCTGGTGCTCCACCCTTAGGCCCAGCAGGCGGTTGAGGAAGCGCCGCACGTCGCCACCGCCCTTGGGGTCGCCTGGGGGAAGGAAAGGAGCAGGGAAGGGTTGTGGGGTGAGGACGTATGAGCGACAGCTCGGCGCGGATGTGGGGCCCGCACACAGCGTGCCTCCTGTGGCCTCCGACCGCCAACCGGTGTGAACCGCTGCAGGGGCGTGGGAAACGATTAGCCCACACCCTGCGCATTCCACCTGCATGTCCACGTCATGTCCTCTTACGCAACTCAATCCCCACCCAAGGCTTAACACCATTTCCTACCCTAACCCTTCCCCGGACCCACCCGCCACCGCCCCCGTGTCCTCTGCCACCGTGTCCTGCTGCTTGGAGGAGGGCAGGTCCACACCCATGGTATCGCAGTAGCCCCTGGGGGCGGGGAGGAAGGGAGGGGGGGAGCGAGCGCGGTTGAACAGGGCGGGTGCTAGCAGCCGCAACGGGTGCAGCGGCGCAATGGCCCAGGCCCCGTCACACGGGACACGGCAAAGAACTTATCTCGCTTCCCTCCCTATTCTTCACTCCCCGTCACACCCGATGCCCTACGCTGGCCGCCAGCACGCCACATGCAGCGCTGCCAGGTGACAATAGACATGCATCACCAGGAGTGTACAGGTCCACGCATAGCGCAGATGACTGGTACCTTTTACGGTATCCCGCCCTCATTCCAACCAACCCCCGCGCCCCCACGGCCCCACCTGCATGCTGCGTGCAGTGCCGCCACGTGCTCCGAGACCACCGCCGGGTCGTCAAAGTCGAACAGCAGCGACACGTCAGCATCCGCGTCGTTGTGGCCGTTGTGGCCGTTGGTGCCGTTGCCGGCGGCGGGCGTCCGCCGGGGCTTGGTGGCGGGGGTACGGCCCGAGGCGGCCTGCAGCATCTGTACCGTACGGGGAAGGAAGCAACGCGGGGAAGGGGTGCACGTAGGTAGGAGGTGGGGGGCCGGTGAGCTAGAGGCAAGGAACGCTGTGACATTTAGGCCGAACTCCTTCTCAAGTTGAAAGCCTCCAATGCCCCCAACGGCAGCCGCCTGCTGGCTGCTGCCCTTTCCCACCTTTGCCAGCGCCGGGTGCTCCCTGAATATGTCCGCCAGGCGCACCCCCGGCGGCAGGGTGGGGCTGGACAGCACGATGTAGTCATACATGCGGCGCAGGCTCCTGGGGGAGTTGGGGAAGAGAGGAGGTGAGCGAGGGAGAACCAGCTGTGTGCCAAGGAAGCTGTGGACCGATGATGTTCCAGCCTGACTGGGCGGAGCGGAGCGGACCGGGGCAGGGCAATAGCACAGGTACTGGGGATGTGCTGGTTGCACACAGTGCAAAGGGTTGCGGTTGCGTGGCAGGAGTGCGTTTCCGGTTCGCCGGTTTCAGATGACCCACTTCCTGCCGATGGGCGAGTCAAAGTTCTGTCCCGCCAGGTCCAGCCCGCTGGCCGCCCGCCGGTCGCCGCGCGTGAGGGCGCCCAGCGATTGCAGCCGCCGGGCCACGGCAGCGGCGAAGCGCTTCTCGCCGCCGACGCGGGTCGAGATGAGCCTGCGTACATGGTGCCAATACACCGACATGTTCACTACTGCTTACTCAACAGCCCAGCTATTTATTCGCCATCAGTGCAGTGGTATCCGTATGGGTACTGCGTGTAAACACACGGCAAGCTGATGGGCATTTCATTTCAAGTCACACTGGCTGGGAGGAAAGGTGACAGGGGGCTCACTTGTACACGGGCGCGGTGACCTGGTTGGACCTGTGGCTCCTACCCAGCTGCTGGATGGCCTTGTCGGCGGACCAGGGCAGCTCGATGGTGAGGTGGCGGCGGCGGCGCGTGTTGGCGGCCGTGCGGCAGGCGTGCAGCGAAATGCCGGTGGAGGCGGCGTCCGAGATGATGGCCACACGCTTGTCGCCGCGCATGAAGGCGTCCTTCTCCGTGACTGGGGGCAGGATAATTTGCGACAAGGGAGTCCTACTTAGCTAGTGGCAATGAAGATGGAGGGGATTAAGGCGTCCTTCTCCGTGACTGGGGGTAACCGCGGAGCGGCAGAAGAACGGAAACGGTAACGGTCAGCCTAGGGATGATTGGGGGTTACTGGGAGTGAGGGACAGAGTACAATGTAGGCGTACAAGGTAGCAGTAGTGTGCGGCACAGAACACGTGTCGGGTGGGGATGGTCATAGGACGTGCTTTGGTACACGCGGCATGCCGAGTGCAACGTTCGGCAGGTGTGAAGCAAGCTAGGCACGGGGCATTCGCGTGGCGTGACGCTATGCTTAGGCAGCAAACACATCCCGGCAGCCCGCCTCCACGGACAAAACCAGGCCAGGCCCAAAATGCATCCGCCCCCCCTTTTGTCCCCAGCCCCCACTCACTGTTGAGGCTGTCCATGTCGCTGGTGTCCGGCTTGGCCCGCAGCTCGTACACCGCCCGCGCCCTGCCTGCCCCAGCCCCTCCCCCTCCGCCTCCGCCTCCCCCCGCAGCCCGCACCACGCGCCCCTTGCGCCCCGTCATCTCCGCCACGGCCCCCGGGCCGCCAAGCTCGTCGATGAGCTGGTCCAGAAAGTTGGGCGGAAGCTGCAGCGCCTCAATCTCCGCCAGCAGCTCGTCGCGCATGGACACCAGCGCGGGGAGCAGCGGGCCCTGCGCTCCATCGGCCCCCTGCGCGCCGCCGGCAGCCCCAGCCTCCCCATTCGCGCCGTCCCGATGCCCGGCCCCCTTGCCGTCCATGCCACCCTGGCCCTGTGCCCCGTGCAGCTGGCGGTAGGCGACCGGGTCGGACCAGGGGTCAGGAACTAGGGGCCCGCCGTCCGCCGGGTCGCCGAAGCCTGCGGCGGTGGTGCCAAATCCGTGTTATCAGGGGAATGGCATACATGTAGTTGGGGGCACAGCTGCAGTTGCTTGCGGTTCCCTGGCCGTGCCCTTTGCCCTGGCTGGCACTGTGGCATCCAGGCCAGGTACCTGTACGCCCAGCACAGCAGCCTGCAAGCAGCGGCATACCGGTTGCTGCAGTGTAGCTTGGGAATTCACATGGAGCGGCGCTCACCGTACGCGCCCGTGTTGCCGCCGCCGCCGCCAGCCGCCGCCGCTGCCATCGCCGCCGCCACCGACGCGGCCGCCGGGCCGTCCGCCGCCGGGCCCCTGACGGGAAAGTGCTGCCTCACGAAGCGCAGCAGCATTTCCTTGGTGGGGCTCACGAAGCCCGCCACGGGGCCGGGCTCCAGGCCCACGGCGTCGGCCGCCGCCTCGCCGGTGCTCTGCAGCCCGATCACCACGCACTCGTCAGCCGCCAGCGCCTCGCGCGCCTCGGCCACCACCGTGGGGATCTGCAGGGGTGGAGGAGCAGGTACGCACAGGGAGTGCGGAGGCACTGATCTGCATGTTGGGAAAAGGAATGAGCCACTGGCATGCATGGGCAACTTGTCTGGGGACTTGATAAGTATGCACGGTAACGATGTTCACCTACGGCGGCTGATAGCTGGACGTTGGTCCGTGCCTCGGCCCCATGCACCCAGTCCGCACTCAACAAAGCAAGGACTTACATCAGTTCACACCTTCACGCTGACGCATAGCACGCACGATCTCGCCCCGTCTAACGCTGCCGACGTCTACGCTGACGCACAGCGAACTGCACAGATCCGCCCTCGCCACCGTCGCGCCCCACCCACCTTGATGCTGACGCACAGCAGCTTGAAGAAGCGCTGCAGCGTGGCCCAGTACACCTTCCACGCGTCGCGGCCGCCGCCAGAGGCAGCCAGCGCGTTCTCAAGCTGCGACCGGACGCGGCACCACACCTGGGGGGAGGGAGGAGGAAAGAGCGGCGGCGGGGATAGGGGCAGGGCAAGGCTTAGGGTTGGCTCTGTAGGTTGTGAAGAGTCTGCACAGCACACGCGCACGTATGGTAAACCAGGATCCCGTGGTGTGACCCGCAAGCGGCATGGGCATTTGGCAAGCCACAGCATGTGCATTGGCGCCAAGGCCTCCTTAGCATTAGGCCAAAGCCCGTCGGTCTGCATGCTGCCATGCCACCCTGGCCCCGGTCCGGTGCATGGCACTTCCCCTAGTATCACCCCCACAGTGTCCGGCGCTGCCACCAGGGCCCTAACACCCCACACTCCCACCTGTACGGCGTTGTCGTACATCCGGACCTGTTCGGCCGTCAGGGGAGACTCCACCTCCATGAACTCGGCGTCCCTTGGGGGAGCAGGAAGGATTCGGGGCATCAGAGATAAGGGCGACTCGCACGCAGATGACGTGAGCCGCCCTCGGTGCTCAGTGGAGATGGGTTAAAACACTTAAGCGCGGGGTCGGTGTGCCGGCAGCGGGGGATGCGCGGATGCCAATGGCTAATCGACTTGCTGCTGACAGAAACTCCGCTCCCCGCATAAATATTTTATCGTATTCATAACACACAGCACTAGCGCTTTGCTTCCCCCGCACCTGAAGCTGAGCCCTCTGGCCACGTACTTGCCCTCCGCCTTCATCTCCATGGCCAGCATCTCTAGGAACGACACGCCACGCCGCTTCATGCTGCGGGGGTTGCATGTGCGATGGGCCGATGAGACATCGTACAAGTACCCACCCAAGGGGTACGTATGCCAACAAGACAAGGGTGCGTTGGTGCGTCACCTGGAGCAGGGTAGCAAGCCGTAGCAGGCACCGAAGCAGCGCACCTGTCCAGGAACGCGTTGAAGTCGTTGAAGGCCGTGCCCGGGCCCCACAGCCCCATCCGGGTCAGGTACGCCATGTTGGCCACCTGGGAAGGTAGGTGTGAATGAACTTCGTTGCAAAGGGCACTATAGTTGTTCGGGAGACCGGAGTGCAGGAGTAGCGGCGACGGCCTGGCGGTCTGCTACTCGTCAGGCGGGTGCACAATCAGGCGACTACATCGTTTGATCGCTGTCCCGTTTCCACCCAGCCCCTACTTCGTCCCTGCCCGCTGGTTGCGTTTGGGGCGCTACACCTTGCTGTACGTACCTCGCTGATGCCCTTTCCCCCTCCTTGCGGGCCGGTTGCACCCTTCTCACCTCACTGATGCCGGTGGCGGAGCAGTAGAGCACACGCGCCCGCGGCAGCCGCGCCTGCAGCTCAATGACGGCGGCAGCAACCTGGCGGGAGTGGGCGGGGGCGCACGGGCAGCAGGGGGACAGCCAGGGAGGGGCCGGGTACGTATGGGCGTGAGGGAGACGGAGTGGGCGGGTGGGCGCCACGCTGGCCACGTGCACGAGTGGTGCCACAAGCGTACGCAGTGCATGCAGGTGCAGGTGGCTAACGTGGCTTCCATCCCTCCCAGGGCTGCTGCCGCCAGGGCGCCCACGCACCTTGGTGGACGCCGCCTCCTTGCCCGGCGCGAAGTTCTTGGCCTTGTGGCACTCGTCCAGCACCACCAGCCCCTCCCACTCGGACGCCGCAGCGTCGTTGGCGGTGGCGCCGCCGTTGGTGCCGCTGCCGCTGACCAGCCAGTCCACAACCTGGGTGGGCAGGAACGCGATAATCAACTAACTGTCGGATATGCGCGTGACAGGTGCTGCCGATGCGTCGCCGCCTATTGGGCCTGCGCGTCCTTTGCATCATCAAAGGCCACACAGGTGTAGACCATGCATCTGGCCCTTGGCCCCACCTGTGACAGGCGGCTGCGGCCCTTGACCTGGGAGATGAGAGTGGAGTAGGTCCTGGGGGGAGGTGAGAGAGGTAAGACTGTTTACCGTCGACGGTTGACGGCAAGGAAGCAGGGTGAGCAGGTGAGCAGCGTGAGCAGCGTTCCTCGTCATTGCCAGCCCACGCAGATCCTAAGTCCGTCCTCATACTCCGCAACGCCGAAAATTAAGATTTAGAGGCGCACAACAACCTGGCCCCAATCGCCTCCCTTCACCGCCCTCAGCTTCTTCCCTCGCTCCTGCTAGCCTCCTCCCTTTCTCCCCAGAAGCCACCCCTCGACTCATAGAACAGCACGGCGTTCTTCCCTCCCTTCCCTCCTGTTCCCTCTTTCCCCCACGCCCCTCCCTCCTCACATGAACAGGACGCCCTCCTGGTACTCCCTGCTGAGCCCCAGCGCGCGGCTCTCCCTGTCCAGGGCGCCCACGTTGTTGATGACCCGCAGGTGGGCCCCCAGGTCGCGCAGGTCGCGGGAGGCGTCGGCGTGCAGGTCGGTGGACGTCGACAGCCACAGCGCGCGCCTGGGAGGGAGGCAGGGGAGGAGCTTGGGTGCTGGATTGTAATGGGTGATGGGGGTTGCTGGATGAGAGGCGTGCAGGTCGGTGGACGTGGACAGCCACAGCGCGCGCCTGGCGGGCAGGGTTGGGCAAAGTAGTAGTAACTTTGTCGTACTGCGTACCGTACTAACGGAAAACAACCGCAGCGGGCGCTGGGAGGGGAGTTAAGGGGACGGGAGAACGGGGGCCGTGTCATGGTGGTACGTGGGGAAGGACAGTGTGGGTAAAGCGTTGGGGCATGAGGTATCGAGGGGCAGGCGTAGATGCGGAGCCGGGCGATGGGCGGGTCTAAACGGTGGAGAGAGGCAATAGCCTGCCTGCTAACGCGAGCTGCTAATATACCCGCACGCTCTTCTCGTCCGTTCCGGCTTGTGCCCCATGTTTCCTGCCCCTCCTTCCAGCTTGGCCACCCACCCCCTGCCGCCTGGAACCCTCGTCCCGCTTGCCCACCCAGCCGTCCAGCCACCCGCGCACCTCCTGCCGCGCGCAAAGTTGTCCAGCACCACCCCCGAGATCTGGCGGCCCTTGCCTACGCCCGCGCCGTCGCCGATGAAGAATCCGGCGCCTGGCGGAGTGGCGGTGCGGCGGGGTGTTCGTTCGGTAACGGTGAGGAACTGCGCAAGCCGTAGGTCGTGTGCTTAGCTAACACAGCGGGTGGGAGATGTCATGGTGGTCCCCATCCGGCTAACGTCCCACGGGCCTCCTCCCCTTTCCCCCACCGCGCACCCACGTTCCCCGCTTGGCAGCAGCTCCAGGTGCTTGGTGCAGGCGTACAGGATGCCTGGGGCGCGGTATCGATAAAGGGCAGGGGCAAGGTGGGAGGCCGGGGCAACGAGAAAGTAGCGGGCCAAGGCTCAGGGTGATGGAGACTGCCAAAACCTGCAAATCACTGGAGGCAGTGGATTCGATCGCGGGGCTGTCGGTCGTAACTTCCAGGCCCACAGCCCACGGCAACCTCCATGCACCGCCAAGCCACACCCCGCTATCGCAGTTCATGCCTGGCCGTTTAGGCTGGACCCAAATGCCTGGCCAACGGATGATATGTCCGTGTGGTGGCTGCGCCCCAAAAGCAGGACGCCAGCTGGTACCCCGCCCCTCAACTAATTCCGCAGACCGCCTTCACTGCACTGCACTGACGAACCGTAAACCACGCGGTGTACATGATGACATGGATATACTGTGAAAGGTTTGGGATTAGCTTCAGCCTCTCCTCACCCTCCAGCTGCAGCTTTGACAGCTTGCCGCTGTCCACGATGGCCGCCGGGATGCTGTCCCACAGAGGGTAGCTGGAGGGAGGCAGCGGCACCGCACTGCAGGGGGCAGCAAGAGGGACATAAGCACACATATTGGCAGGGCGCATGTATAGCTGCAAATGCACTGGGCGGGCTGCCACCAGCCGCAGGCAGGGGGTTCAAGTCACCAGAGTTGTACCGGTGGGCCCCTGGCTGGTATGGGACGAAGGCAACTGCCGTATGTACCGGTGCACGCCGAAATGCAGGACACAGCTGGTAAGAAGACGGAAGTGGACAACATAGGAAGGTACTAAGCTTGCCGCCTAAAGCATGGCCATCAAGCACATGCCACCGCGGAGCGGAGGGACGGCAGCACCACCCCACCAGCAACCCCTCCGTCCACGTACGCTAGCGAGGCAGCTTCGGCAACATCGCCGGGGTGTGGAATGCCCCGGTCGATAGTGCGGCACACATATGGCGTGAAAACTTGTTTGGTCGCCGCCTCTCCTGCCGCCTCGTCGCCCTCGACCAAGTTGGTCGCCATATTTGGCGCGAAAGCCCTCGGGACGCAGCTAACAGACTTGCGGTATCATATCCATATCAAGATAGATAAACTATGATAAGTAATTTGCCTGACGTTGGTCAGGCGTCGCAAGAGAGCCAGCGTGTCGTGAAAAAAGTTGCGAAGCTGCATGGGAGCGTGCATGAGAAGCCCCGCACCCTGTCGATTTCCTTCTGGGCGCTATGGCATGCTATAGATGAGCAGTTGTTACACTAGATTACAAGGGGAACAGGGCGGTATGCGGGCTTAGTGAAGGACTTTACTTGGAGCCACTTGGCCCGACTAGCCACAGAACCCAGCGACGCGAGCGTCCTCTTACGGATTGACAGCGCGACTTTTTGCCAATATGCTGAACACAACTCCGGCTTCTCGGGCTGCTCGCCCAAGCCCAGCCACTCCTTGCTCGCTCCTGCGGCCGTGCAAGCCCACATCGAGGCCTTTCTCTGCGGCCCAGCGCCCAGCTGGGTCCCTGGCGATTGTGAACTCTCGTCTGCTGGTCCAGCCTCCTCGTGCCGTTGAAACCGTCGCGCCAGCAGCTGAGACGACCCCCGCATCGCCCAGCAGCAGCGATGAGGCGCGCACTGGGCCTTCCCAGGCTTACCCCTTCACTGCCATTGAGGCCAAGTGGCAGGAGTACTGGGAGAAGAACCAGACGTTCCGTACGCCGGACCAGGTGGACACCAGCAAGCCCAAATACTACGTGCTGGACATGTTCCCCTACCCCAGGTGCGTGTGGGGGCAGTACCACGAGGTTGCAGTTGCTCAGGGAAGCATGGCAACAAGGCAAATCACTTGTAGCTGTGCTGGCACCATCACACGCGGCACGTTGGCTGCGCGCGGGGCCCCATGCATCCCGTATGACCCGTGGCTGGCGGCAGCAGCAGTACGACGGCCACTGAAGGAGCATGGGGTGGCAGCGGCAGCACCTGACCTCCAGCTGGTGACAGAGCAACGACGCCTGCACAATGCAAAACCCGTGGCTGGCGGGCTCTGTGACCACTCGGCTGTATGCTGGTTCTCCTGCGCCTGCCGGCTCTCGCGGCCTGGGGTACCCCGATCACCGCCCTGCCTCGCCGCGCGCGCATCCGAGTCCACGCACACAGCAGCATGTAAAGCACAAGAGCATACGCTACCCCGCCGTGCCAACCAGCGCCAGGCCTGCACGTAGGCCACCCCGAACACCACACCACCCCGTCAAGGCTAGACACATCAAGTGCTGCATGCGCACTAAACCCATGTCGTCTCCCTACCCTGCTCGCTCTCCCTCTGTCCAGCGGCGCGGGCCTGCACGTGGGCCACCCCGAGGGCTACACCGCCACCGACATCCTGGCGCGCTACAAGCGCATGCGCGGCTTCAATGTGCTGCACCCCATGGGCTGGGACGCGTTCGGGCTGCCCGCGGAGCAGTACGCGCTGCAGGTCAGCCTAGGAGCAGCGGCGGCAGAGGGGTGTGGGTGCGAGTTGGGAAGTGGTACAACCAGTGACGGGTTTGACAGGGTGGTCGAGGAGGGGTCAAGGGGGCCTGCCCGCGGAGCAATACACGCTGCAGGTCAGCAGCTAGGAGACGAGAGTGGGGGCCGGTTGAGGGTCGCCAGCAAGCCGTTGCATGGGGTCCTAGGCCTGCCCGCGGAGCAGTAGGCGCTGCAGGTCAGCAACCGCGGGGGCAGAGGGGGCTGGTTGAGGGTCACCAGCACAAGGGTGCATGTGGTCCTGTGCCTGGCCGCCGAGCTGTAGGCGCTGCAGGCCAGCACCTGACCCGTGGGGCCATGGGGTGCGGGTTGGGAAGGGTTGGCCGCAATGCAGCAGAGCGCTCCTGGCTTCGTTAGGCTGGCCGAGGAGGGGCCCCTGGGGCCTTCCAGCTTAGCCGCAGTGGCGCAGGCCAGCAAGTAGAGGGCAGAGGAGGCTGGTTCCGGGTCACTGGCAAGGGATCTCTCGCGAGCCTTAGGCCTGCCGGAGCAATGCTCGCGGAAGTTGGGCTGGGCCGGGCCGGGGCGGGGCGGGGCTGGGGCGGGTCGGGGCGACGTGCTTCTGGCCTTCCTAGTGCGGCCCTGGTGGGGCCAGCAGGGCTCGGGGCATGGCGGGTTAGCGGGGCTGCAATGAGAGTCGGGGGTGGAGTACACGCCGCGGGTCGGCATCTTGAGCGGCCGTGAGGCGTCTAGCGTCAGTGTCTAGCCTTCCCGGGGTCTGGCAGGACGCGGGGCGTGGGCGGGGCAGCAGAGACGCAGTGGGAGGTTGGAGTGCAGTCCGCACCGCAGATAGTCAGATGGGGAATGAGATGTGTGGGGCCGACCGGCTACCAGCAAAAGAGGTATGTTGGGATAGAGTGGATTGCTTGTAGGGTGAAGCGGGCCACAGTAAGGTGTCTCTGGGCCGCCATAAACCCGCGCCTTTGCCCCCCCCTGTGTCCCCGCAGACCGGCACGCACCCCGCGGTGACCACAGCGCGCAACGTGGCCCGCTTCCGGCAGCAGCTCAAGAGCCTGGGCTTCTCCTACGACTGGAGCAGGGAGATCAGCACCACCGACCCGGAGTACTACAGGTGCTGAGGCTGGGTATAAGACACACGTACACGTTCACAGACTGGCCAAACACTGATCGGCAGCACCCGGGAGTGCTGGAGGAGAGGGGAGGCGGGCAGCCAGGAGTGGAGGGTGGGGTATGCTAAGGGAGCTGGGGGATCTCTTGCCGGCACTGTGCAGGTTCGCAGCTGCAATGAGGCCCGAGGCACGCGGCCATCACGGCGCAATGTCCCATGGCACCCATGCGTGTATTAACTTGCAGGTGGACGCAGTGGATCTTCCTGCAGCTGTACGAGCGCGGCCTGGCCTACCAGGCGGAGGTGCCCGTCAACTGGTGCCCCGCGCTGGGCACCGTGCTGGCCAACGAGGAGGTCATCGACGGGGTGAGGGAGGGGAGGAGCTTGTGTTTTAAGGGCGGGTGTGTATCAGGTGGGGTAAGGGCCTGTGGGGGTGCGCAGGGTGAGGCGCTGGGCGACATCAGTTGGGCGTAAAGCTACTCTTTGCCGTTCAACGCTCATGCGTGCGTGCGTGTGTGTGTTCGCAGCTGTCGGAGCGCGGCGGGCACCCCGTTGTGCGCATGCCCATGAAGCAGTGGATGCTGCGCATCACCGCCTACGCCGACCGCCTGCTGTCCGACCTGGACACCCTGGACTGGCCCGACAGCATCAAGGACATGCAGCGCAACTGGATCGGGAAGAGCGAGGTGGGGGGTCTGGGGGAGAGCTGGGGGTTGGGGGCAGGGGCAAGGACATGCAGCGCAACTGGATCGGGAAGGTGGGGGCGGGGGATGGGGAGGGGGACCGGGGGAAGGCGCTGGAGGGATGTCTGGGGCAGGGGCAAGAACATGCAGCGCAACTGGATTGGGAAGAGCGAGGTGCGGAGAGGGATATGAGGTGGAGGATGGGGGTGAAGCCTGAGGGCGGGTTGGGCTGTGGAGATGGCGTGGGCGGAGTGGGGTTGGGGCAGGGGCAGGGGCAACCCTACCAAAGCCCAACCATTCAAGTGCTCCTGGCCTCTTGACCCCGCAGGGTGCTGAGGTCAAGTTCGAGCTGTCCGGCGGCCCTGGCGCGCCGCTGCCCGCGGGCTCCTCCATCTCGGTGTTCACCACGCGCCCCGACACCCTGTTCGGGGCCACGTACCTGGTGGTGGCACCCGAGCACCCGCTGGTCTCGCAGCTGGTGGGTTGGGGGTGCACGTGTATTAGCGTCGTGTGGGTTAAGGTCGGCGACACCCTGTTCGGGGCCACGTACCTGGTGGTGGCGCCGGAGCACCCGCTGGTGTCCCAGCTGGTGGGTGGGGGGCGCATGTGTATTAGCAGCGTGTGGATTAAGATTGGCGACACTCTGCGACGCAAGAAGCGATCCTTGCATGCCCCTTCTGCTGGTACACAGTACGCAGCACGGCGGCTACCCATGACGCAAGTGTACCACGGTGCGCGCGGTCTGCGTACCCCCGTACACAGTGCCTTGACCTTGCAAGGTTGCTACAAGCCTGGCAGGAGGGCCTGCGGGTCTAAGCGAGGTCTGCGTTCTCCCCGCATGCCCCCGCCCGCAGGCTGCCCCCGCCTTGTCAATCGCGTTCTGGTCAACTTCATGTGCTGTGCATGTTTCCCTACTCGCCCGCAGGCCACCCCCGAGCAGTCCGCCGCCGTGACGGCCTACGTGGAGGCCGCTTCCCGCAAGTCGGACCTGGAGCGCACGGAGCTGCAGAAGGAGAAGACGGGCGTCAACACGGGTGGGGCGGGGGTTGCAGGGGGCTACTGGGTGCGGGGCCCCGGCTATGTGATCTGGGAAGGCCATGGGGCACATGGTGCCGGCGCGCTACAAGCGTGCTGAAGGTGGAGAAGGAGGCGACGGGATGCAAGCAAAGGCAGCCCAAAGCGTCCCTTTGACCAGCCTTCCGCTCAACACCTTAGACAACCTGGCAGCCAGCCTGCTGACGGCAAGGGGAAATACCGCTTAGGTTTGGCCGATACCACACATGGACCGCCACCACGCGCACTTTGCGTCCCCGGCCCCAATCACAACCTCACTCCTCCCACCAACCTCCCCGTCAGGCTCCTTCGCCGTCAACCCGCTGACGGGCGAGGCGCTGCCTGTGTGGGTGGCGGACTACGTGCTGGGCTCGTACGGCAGCGGCGCTATCATGAGCGTGCCGGGACACGACACGCGCGACCACGAGTTCGCGGAGCGCTTTGGGCTGCCCGTCAAGCAGGTCCGTGAGGGGCAGGGGGAAGGCAGGGGGCGCGGGGCGGAGGGGAGGGGGAAGCGTAGCCGCAGACGGAAGGACTTCACCTGCATGTACGGTAGTACCGCTAGCTTATACACGACGTTGGCGCACGCCGTACTGCAGGTCGTTGCGCCCGCCGCCGGCGGCGAGGTCAAGCTGCCGTACACGGAGCCCGGCGTGGCGGTCAACTCTTCGTCCGCCCACCTGTCCATCGACGGGCTGGCCACGGAGGAGGCCAAGGCCAAGGTAAGCACGGGGGCCGGGCCTCAAACCGAGTGTGACGACAACCTGGGGTTCTTTCCTGTCACGAGAATACCGCATTAGGAGAACCTAGTACGTAACGTATGCTCGGCAAGAGCGCTGCGTGACAGAGCAGGACCAAAACGGCCCGGCTGGCAGGGACGGTTCGTGGCATTTGTCGCCCATACTCCGCCCGCTGTCCCGCTTCTTCCCGCGCCAGGTCATCTCGTGGCTGGAGGCGCAGGGCCGAGGCGCCAAGCAGGTCAACTACAAGCTGCGCGACTGGCTGTTCGCGAGGCAGCGCTACTGGGGGGAGCCCTTCCCGCTGGTGTACCCCGAGGGTGCGTGGCTGGGGGCGTGCGCGGGCGGGCCCGCAGTTGGGGGAGTGGGGCGTTTGGGGGCAGGGGCAGGGGCGCGTCTGGCCTTGTCGGTGCCTGGAGGGTGGGTGAAGAGGCGAGGGCCGGGAAGCGGTTTCACAGCGTGGGCACGCGCTGAAGCCAGGGTGCTGGAAGTAAAGGAATGGTTTCCACACCTGTGCCCACACGGTGATTTGCCCACGGCTCCACCGCACTGGGAACAAGGCGTACGCACTGGCAAAGCCCCTCACGCCGTCCTGGCCCGCCCCTTTCCCACCACCCACCCAGGCTCCGACGAGGCTGTGCCGCTGCCTGCCTCCTCGCTGCCGCTCACGCTGCCCGACACCGACCAGTTCAAGCCCTCGGGCACCCCCGAGTCGCCCCTGGCCGCCATCCCCTCGTGGGTCAACACCGTTGACCCGCGGGACGGCGTAACGCCCGCGCGCAGGGAGACCAGCACCATGCCGCAGGTGGGGAACGGGCATGGACCATGCAGCCTTGCGTTCAAACAAGTCAAGACCAGGGCCACGGACGCACCCCGTGGGGTGGGCTTCGGACAGCCGCTGTAGCTTGCCCTTGCCGTTTATCCGGCATACGGTAGATGCCATGTGGTCTACCACCGAATCCAAGCGGTGTTGCGAAGCAAGCTCACGTCATGCCGTACGGTACTGCCGTACTGCCGTACACGGCATCGCACGCGCAGTGGGCGGGCTCCTGCTGGTACTACCTGCGGTACATCTCGCCGCGCTGCGACGGCGCGCTGGTGGACCCCGAGGCGGAGAAGTACTGGATGCCCGTGGACCTGTACGTGGGCGGCGCGGAGCACGCCGTACTGCACCTGCTGTACGCGCGCTTCTGGCACAAGGTACGGCAGTACGGACGGCGGCTGCATGGGGCAGGCGTGGAAAGGCAAAGGGCACAGGCGCTTGCCTGCCAGCGGGATGGGTAGCAGGGTACAGGAGGCGGGGAGAAAGGCGGAGGCTCAACGCCAGCCGGAGGCTTTACTTGAGAAGTGTTTGGAACACGTCCAACCGCGAAGTGAAAGCCTGGCAGCGGAAAACAAAGTGTTTGCCCTGATGTACTGCGTTGATCTGCCGCACCACCGTACTGCTGCCGTACTGGTGCAGGTGCTGTACGACCTGGGCGTGGTGTCCTCCCCGGAGCCGTTCGGGCGGCTGGTGTCGCAGGGCATGATCCTGGGCGAGGTGGAGTACACGGCGTGGCGGGACGAGGCCAGCGGGGCGTGGGCCGAGGAGGGCGCGCCGGGGGCGGTGGCGGTGCGGGTGAGTGCGCTGGGGAGTGGGAGGTGGGGGCAGCAGCGTGGGCCGAGGAGGGCGCGCCGGGGGCGGTGGCGGCGTGGGTGCAGTTGACGATGGGGCCAAGGGGCCCCGGGCGAGCAAACAACGCTCAGTATCATCGCCTTAGAGATTGTCTGCTGGTGAGGTATCCTCTGTGAAGCGATTGGCGCACCGCTTCGACCAACACACTGTACCTGCAGCTGCCCGAGTCCGAGGTGGACAAGCGCGGTGACGGCTACGTGGTCAAGGGCACGGAGCCGGCCGTCAAGGTCAGCGCGCGGGCGCACAAGATGAGCAAGAGCAGGTGGGTCATGTTGGGAGCGGGAGTTGTACGGGCTCGCAACACGGTCGGGCAGCGTCAAGGCAGTCGGCTCTTGTCAGCTGCAGGCCTGGGGCTACATGCATGTATGCGGTTACGGTACTCTTACCCCCTACACCACCACACGCCCCAGACAGCACGCCAGGCGCCCCACCTCACACCACCTCAACCAACCGCTCTTGATACAGCACATGCGCAGCACACCCCAGGTGGCCATTTTTCGCTGCTGGTATACCATCCTAATAACCCGCATGGTGCACCACCACCCCCAGGGGCAATGTGATCAACCCGGACGACGTTGTGGCGGACTTCGGGGCGGACTCCCTGCGCTTGTACGAGATGTTCATGGGGCCGCTGCGGGACACCAAGGTACGGCTGAGTACGGCGTTGGGCTGCCGCACACATCCCTTGAACGACACGCCAGGTGTGGAGCACGCCTGCGCGCGCGGCGTGGAGGGCGTGCACCGCTTCCTGTCAAACCATATACCACGTTTAAAGTCGTGCTGCTGTGTGTATAGCAGTTTCTCCACCTACCGTTCCATCATCCCTGCAGGTGTGGAGCACGCGCGGCGTGGACGGCGTGCACCGCTTTCTGTCAAACCATATACCACGTTCAAAGTCGTGCTGCTGTGTGAATTACAGCCTCTCCACCTGGCGTTGCATCACTCCTGCAGGTGTGGAGCACGCGCGGCGTGGAGGGCGTGCACCGCTTCCTGGCCCGCGCGTGGCGGCTGTTCGAGGGGGGCGTGGTGGACGAGGAGCCCACACGGGAGCAGCTGCGGCTGCTGCACCAGACCATCAAGAAGGTGTGTGTCAAGAAGGGGTGGGACGGAGCTGGTCGCACGTTGGGCACTGTGGGTCCTGTAGGCTCGTATACGGTATGAGTGAAGCCCACAGCTGCGGCTGCTGCACCAGACCATCGAGAAGGTGCGGGGGCCTAGGGGGAGGCTTGCTGCATGAGGAGTGCAGTGCGTTTGACGTCGGGGCTTTGATGCTGGGCATAGGCACGCCTTCAGCGCGGTGGAGGGCTGGAGGGTTGGACACGGAGGGCGAGGTTGGGAGGCTGCATTCACTGTATCACCGCAGCACTAGTGTGCGTACTGGAAGGTGTACCAGGCTGTGGTGTGTTGCCAACCCTGTGCTACCGTTATGCCCTGTGTCGCAGGTGACTGTGGAGACGGAGGAGCTGCGCTTCAACACCGGCATCGCCGCCATGATGGAGTTCGTCAACGGGGCGACCAAGAGCTGGGGCAACAGGCCGCGCGCGGCGCTGGAGGTGGGGGCGGGAGAATGAGGGGAGGGATGGGCGGGAGGGGTCTCGAGTACGGCCTGGAGTAAAGCAGTGGCAAGCAGGTGGTGGCATGCAAGGGGCCCAACGAGCCCCGCGCGGCACTGTAGACTGCGGCACAGCGTGACCGTAGTGCGCTGAGCTGCTGCCCTCTCGGCGCTGACCTTGCTCAAGGCGACACATGCCCCTACTACGGCCTGGTTGCCCTTAGCCTGCTGCGCTTCCGCCGTTCCCCATGCCCCGCCGCTCTGCATCCTGCTGCTGGTCCCCTGCGTGCCGAACCTGTTGCAAAGCCCACGCCTCAATCTATACGTGCACCAAGAACGCATCGCATGTGAAATAATCCTTGCTCCCAACGTGTTCCCGCAGCCCTTCATCCTGCTGCTGGCGCCCTACGCGCCGCACGTGGCTGAGGAGCTGTGGTCGCGCGCCGGCCACACCGCCTCGCTCACCTACGAGCCGTGGCCGCAGGTGGACGAGTCGCTGCTGGTGGTGGACACCGTGAACCTGCCCGTGCAGGTGGGGGCGTGTGGGTTAAGACTGGCGGGTGTGGGTTAACGTGTGGGTGTGTGGGTCACTGTGTGGGTAGGCAGGTGGACGAGTCGCTGCTGGTGGGGAACACCGTCAACCTGCCCGTGCAGGTGGGGCTGTGTGGGTTAAGGCGTGGAGCCGTGGGTTAAAGTGGGGTGTATGGATGGACGAGTCGCTGCTGGTGGTGGACAACGTCAACCTGCCCGTGCAGGTGGGGGTGTAAAGCGGGCTGTGTGGGTAGGCAGGCGGACGAAATGCTGCTAGTGGTGGACGTCACCTGCCCGTGTGGGTTAAGGCCGGAAGGTGTGGGTTAACGCGGGGCGTGTAGATCGAGAGGTGGACGAGTTGCTGCTAGTGGTGGACACCGTTACCCTGTTGTGCTGATGACGCACACGCCGTGTTTGACCCGTTGGTCTGCAGGTCAACGGCAAGACGCGCGGCACGGTGGCGATCGCCGCCGCCGCCGTGCAGGACGACGCGCTGGCGGCGGCGCTGGCCAACGGCAACGTGGCCAAGCACGCGGGCGGCAAGGAGATCAAGAAGGTCATCTACGTGCCGGGCAAGATCTTGAACATCATCGTGCCCAAGTAGATGGTCGACTGGTGGTTGTGCGTGCATATGTATTGAGGTCGTGAGCATACGGTAGGTTCGTTGTGGTCGGGCAGGATGCGTTGGATGGAGACTGGAGGCGAGTGCAGCAGGACGGTTGGAGCATGGGTGGAGAGGTTACCGGTCCGGTGGTTTTTATGTAATAGCGGGTAGGAGGGAGTTTTGGACGAGCACGTGCGTGGTGGTCATGGAGGACTTGGGAGGCCGAAAACAGGCGAACATAAGGGGAGGGGGGCAGGGCTGTCACCTCAAGTCCTAGTGAGTGCAGTACGGCACCTCTTCTGCTAAGGTTGCCTGTGACGATGGCGGACACGGTGCAACGTGTGGCCCATAGCCGCCAAGGCTCAGCTTTCGCTAGGGTAAGGTTAGCGGTTATCAACCTGAAGCTGCTTCCCCCGGTTTGGGTTAGCGATGTGAGTGATGCAGCTGAAGAAGGCTTTCGTGAGCCCGTGGTTCAGGGCGTTGCGCATCAGGCGCTGTACTGCCATTCCGGACTGATGTGAAGCGCTATGGAAGCTCTGTAAGTAAAGGAAATGCTTGTCATGCGTGCAATCATGGATGCTATATATGGATCCCCTGCCCCGGCTACCAGTTGTGCGTGTCAAGGTGGACAGAGGTGCAGGCTCAGGCCCCTGGGCCCTGGCCACGTCAGGAACCAGGGCAGCTGCTCGGCAGCTGACACTGCAAGAATCCACCCGGCCACTCATCTCGCCGCCCTCGCCGTCTGCGCCTGTATCCGTTGCAGGTCCTGGTCGCAGCTCCCGCGCCTCACCTGCAATCAGTACGGCACTACAGAGCCATTCCCTTCCATTCACCACCACTACCTGGTTGGTTGTTGTTGTCAGCGGCAGCCTCAACAGTTGGCAGGTGGCATGCGGGCTGTCCCAACCGAGTTCCACTCCCTTAAGGCCACATGTCCACACTTTGGGGTGGCTGTCCTGCGCAGGTCCTGGCTGTACGCTGCAGCGCGGGTTGGCACAGGGTCGGCTGGGCAGTGTCAGTGGTGGTAACGACAAGTGGCCGGCACCAACTGCTTAACATCGGCTGCGCTGCCACAAAGCGCACCGCACCCCTTTGGCCTGCAGCCGTGCGCGCCGAGTACTGCGAAGCACACAGTGGAAACTGCTGGTTACAGCAAGTCGCGAAGGGGCATAAGCGCCTTGAATCGCGCCAGACCTCCATCACTCCTTGTCAGCAGGACGAGGCCACGGCCTGCTGCCGGCAGCACTCCTTGCAGCAGTTGCTGCCGACCGGCGACACTCCTAACGCCAGGCCGGCTCCAGGCGGAGCACCCGCGGCCCTGAGCTCGTGCAAAAGCTACTGACCCCAAATGAATCGCATCCCACAACCGACACCAGCACCTCACTTGGCGCGGCGCTACAACGTTCAGTGTCTCGAGACACAGTAGGTGAGCAAGAGGGGGGCGACGAATTCAAGGAATGAGGCAAGGACAGGGTGGTTGGTGGACACGTGCCCGCGCCGGACCATCCAAGCAACACCAAGCAGCCCTAGGACGCAGCCGCAGGCCCTCACAGCCAGTTGCAGAGCCTCGTGTAACACGCGATACATGTCCAGACGTTCGCGGCGCCAGTGCAAGAACATATTACGGTATATAAAAGCAGTGCAGGCATGACAGTACGGTGCGGTGTGTACGCCCGGGACGGGCTTGCGTGCGACCAACTGTGCTACTCTCCCACAACACCTGAATACTATATGGAGCCGCACACGCGGCACCCACGGCCTACAGCCAGTCTTGAGGTGGCCCCACTGCGGTAAGCCACTCGTGCCTACCGCCAGCGCCTGACAAGCCTACCTAGGGTTACCTGCCAAGCACTGCACTGCACCTGGGAATGTCGTACGGAAGACGACAGCATGTCTAGCACACACGCAGGGTGCGCGCCGCACAGCAAAGGCCCTGAAACTGCAGCTTGCCTGCCTGCCTGCCTGTCTGGTTGCCTGCATAAGACACCTTGCTACCCAACGCCTCTCTCATGGGAAGGACCCACCGTCCATCCTCAGCACAGATGCAACCAAGCGACCTAACCTGGTCTTGGATACTGCCTGCCGCCCTACAACCCGCCTGGTCCACTGCGCATATTCACTGCAACGCTACCTTGTAAATGATTCGTCCGACTGGCCTACCTAACTGCCTGCGCGACCCCATACCTGGCCTACGCTACAATCTACCTACTCCCCCGCCTTCACCACATGCCTACGGTTCTGCCTGGTATGTGCCTGACCTTGTGTGCCAGCCTGCAAAACCATATGGCCATCTGAAAGGCAAGCCATCCAGCACCAGCTGCCTGTGTCTCTGTGGTCAAAGCAAGAGCATACGCGTGGCAGCCCACCACCCGCAATCCCTCCGTGCCCCGCCATGCCTGCATCCCATGACAGCCCCGATCTTCCGCCTGCGGTCCCGTGCGCGCGCCTGACCGCACCCATCCTAACACAGCCTGGTCAACCAACGCCCGAACGCAAAGAGTAGCGCTCAAAGAGGGGGCCTTGGGACTGCACGACGACATACCAACCACTTGACTGCACTGTGCATTGCCCTGAAATGAACGCAATGCGCTGACACACACACCGGACACTCAATCAACACCTACGCTGCGCACTCCAACGTATCACCGACATGACGGCCGCCCTACAGCGTCCCAAGAGCCCGGCTCCCAGGGCAGGTACCAGGTACCTTGCACCCTTGACCCGCACAAAGTGCTGTGCAGGGCAAGCATCTGCGCTGGCAACGACACAGGTCTCGCGTAAGCATCTCGGCACCTCGAAGAGGGCACGCACCAACCTCTCACCTCTGTACGGGCTCGTGCAACAGTGGGCCGGAGGGCCTGTCGCCAACAACACCTCTGTGAACACGTACTTGACTCGGGCACGAACGCGACTCATCAAAAGCAACCAACAAACATACATATTTTGTTACCTTTTCGCGTTTTAACACCACACACTACACCTAATCTCCGGGGTTGTCTCCTCAGTTGCAGGCAGACAGGCGTCGACTGCTGCGCGCATAACCTATATCTAGTGCTTCCAGCCTCTCGAATCGATCCTTGAAATAACGATAGCGCAGACGTACGAACTTGTCGCGATACAGGTTCACGACTACCATCATCGCTCTGTACGGAGCTGTGCGGAGAACGGAAAGAACCGTACGCAGCACAGCGGCGCGCATGCGCCCCAGATCGCCGACCCCTCCACCGCCACCCAAGCAGCCGTGCAGCACCCAACATGGCGCGCAACCATGCCGCCCGAAGGGCCCTCTGCGAAGGGCACACGCAAGGTGCTACTGCATGGCCGCAGACCCAGTGGCGTCCGCTGCTGTAGCAACACTCGCTACCCTTCAAGTCGGGGCTTGGCGCAGCGGCCAGCAGCCCCACACGCCTCTCCAGCAGCAGCAGCAGCCCCACAGCCCGCCTCATGCTCCTGCTGCTGCTCCTCATCGTCCTCCCGAAGCCGCTTCGTGCCCACGCACGGCTGTGGTGCATCCAGGGCAGCAGCAGCAGCAGCACCACCTGTGCCCTCCTGCGCACAGCTTCCGGGCTGCAGCTCCGAGAACAGCACCATGCCGCCAAGCACCGGGCTGCTGCTGCCGCCACCACACTGTGCAGCATCCACCGCACCAGCGCCGGGTGTTGCGGACGCCGGCAGGGCGACACCCTTTCCGTCCTCCCGCTGCTGCTCCTGCTGTTGCTGCTGCTGCTGCTGGTGCAGCTGGAAGGACATGCCAGCCAGGTCTCCGCTCATGGCCATGCCCACGCCCATGCCAAACGAGTCCACGCACATGCAGCCCGTGATGGCGCCGCACGTGGCGCAGAACGCGTCCACAATCCCCGCACCCAACCCGCCGCAGTACAGGTCCCGGCATGAGGACGGCCCGCCGTCCGAAGGCCCGCTACCGCCGGCGACCCCGCCAGCGCCGTGGCTGGTTGCACCAGCAGCAGCACCGGCACCAGCGGTGGACTCAGGCAACGCCTGCTCCTCCTCCTGCTGCTGCTCGCCGCCGTCCGCGGCGGCGCCGCCAGCCCCCACAGCCGCACAAGGCGCATCGTCGTACTCCAGGTCGCTGTCGTACTGCGCATCGTACGGACTGGCGTCGTAGTCCGGGATGGCTTCGCACATGAACGCCTCCAGGTCATCCGTCTCCGCCGCAGCACTACCACCACCAACGCCGTTGCCGTGGGCTGCACAGCTATCCCCCGGCGCTCGTCTCCCGCACGCAAACGCCTCCTCCTCCATGTCCTCGCTGCCCTCCCCCTCCCCGCCCTCCTCCTCCAGCACCGCCTCCGCCCTAGCAGCGGTGAACCCCCCCCCGCCCCGCAGCCCCTCATCTCCCTCCCCATCCTCCGAGCCCAGCCCCCGCCCCCCGGGAC
>VFQN01002648.1_pt1 | contig 27112 bp, 39 predicted proteins | sample 3512371 | NCBI WGS metagenome assembly VFQN01 (sample SAMN10412370, study PRJNA504923) | tailings metagenome | isolation source: Replicate 2 from Balatoc abandoned mine | place: Philippines: Itogon, Benguet | collected 2017-08-28
GAGCTGCAGCTGGCGGGGCTTAGCAGCAGCTCTCAAGGCAGCAGCGGCCTATGCGGGGAGGGGAGCTCTGATGCAGACGGCGGGCAGCGAGCTACCAAGCAGGCTGAGGGGCCCCACCCGGGGGACTGGGGCCCATGCAGCAGCGGGTGGCTGCAGGCCCCCGAAGGCGGTGGGCCGTTCACTCACACCTTCCGTGGGCTCCCTGGCTGCTTTAGGCTGCTGTGCGTTACACTGCGGCTGCAGCTCGTCAAGTGGGCGGACCAGGACAAGCGCAGCGTGACGCTGCAGCACGCTGTCGAGGTGCCGGTGACCCCCGGCGCAGCTCCCGTCGCTGTGCAACAAGGAGCAAGGGACATAGTACCAGCTCTTGCATTGCCAGAGGCTCACCGCGTGCCGACGACGGAGGCACCCAGCAGCAGCGGCGCCTGCGCCCTTCCCTCTCCTGTGCTCGTGCAGCACAAGTTCCTGAGTCAGGAGACGCAGTACGACCCCACAGCGGTGGTGGAGGCTTTCCGTGCCGACCCGCCCCCTGTTGTGCTGCAGGAGCCGCCCAAGAAGCGTGCCAAGCCGCCGCCGCCTCCCACCACACAGGACGGCCGGCCTGTCGTTCTGCACTCGAGGAACACACGCACAGCGCTGCGTGCCCGCGGGGGAAGCGTGGAGCCCTGCTCAAGCAGTGCTGCTTCACAGGAGTGACCCCGCGTGCCCTCTGTCGCTCGCACGTCTGTTGGCTGAGGCCAGGCAGGTATGCAAGATCCGTGGCCTGTGTTGTGTGAAGTCACCTGGATTGCCAGGACTGTGGGGAAGCGCCTGTGAGCATGCAGTGATACGTGGAAGGATGCACAGCAGCGTGTGGCATCGGCCATTGTGTTTAACCGTGCGTAGGATGGGTTTGCAGGGGTAGCATGACGGTACCGTACGTGCGATGAAGAGATGATCCTTACAACGGCGCTGCGCGGCATCATGCGTTCGCACGGCTAACAGGGTGCCCCTTGACCGCAAGCCCGTGGTCTGCTGTTTCCTGGACTGCAAGAGGACCACGATGCTCAAACACGCGCACATTATGCTCATTATAACAAGCCCATCCTGTTCGGCTCACGTACCCAATTCCGGCCATGCCAGATTTTGTCTATTGGCTATGTCTCCGTACTTGCCGCGCCAATATCCGCAGGCACCCGCTCTACACTTTCCGCCAATGGGGGGTGCTGCGGCGTGTCCGGAGACGCTGGGGACGCAGGTTGCTTGCGCCAGGAGAGCGGGTGGACAACAGGCGCACGGGCCGGCTGGTATTGCTGGTGGCGCCTACACTAAAGTTCCTACCTGGCGCCGGAAGGTGAAAACTCGCGGGTGAGTGGATCTTGTACACTAGTGCATGTGGAGCCATGGCCAAGGGCCGTTGGCGACTGCCGCTTGATTGCGTGCCCCCTGATAGGGGTTCCGGCTCGGCAAAAGTGCCGGCTGGTGTACGGTTTAGGCTGCACACCGCGATGTGTACGTCAATGGGCTTCAAGGTTGTGTGTTGCTGGCGTATGGATAGGCGCCTTCTCTGGGGTACGAAGGTGTAGAACGAGTATACTCCGCCGGATGCCTGAGAACGAGCTTGGTGCTGCTTACTGCCTGGCCTTGCCCCGCAGGTGTGGCACTGCTGCCCCTGGTGTCCGCTGTGGTGTGGCTGGTGTATGCAGCCGCCGCCGGCAGCTTAATGGTACGGCAGCTGGCGGTGGCGACCCGGAGAAAGGCGGCGCAGTGCCGCCGTCGCCCTCGGCTAGCGAATGCAGTGGCGGCAGCAGCAGTTGCGCCTTCCTGTGGCTCTGGCCGTGTGGGCGGCGGGGACGGAGGGGACGCGGCGGGGTTGGGCGGAGCTGCATCGAGGTGGGTCTGGGGACGGGGGCAGAGGCCGGCAAGGGGTAGGACAGGGGCCTCGAGGAGGGCAAGGCGTCGGAGGAAGGCGCTGTACGGTGGGTGGGGACCGCACAGCTGCTGCATAGTCGCGCTGAGCCTACTACTTCCGCTTCGCGTGCTGGTGCTCCATGTAGTTGCCTGCACACCAGGACAAAACACCAACGGTGTATACTGTGACCCTGCCAGAAAACTTGAGCGGAGGATTTTTGACGCGCGGATATTTCACTACTAGCAAAAGCGCCACCCTTATTTGCCACCATCCCTTCGCTCGGCCCCTGACGACCCCGCTGTCCCTTCCTCCCTCTTTCCCCTCCTCCCGCCAACCCCCTTCCTAACCAGGATCCTCCCCGCTGTCTGCTGACCCCCTGGAGGCCTTCCTCATCCCCGTCACCCCCTGGCGCCACTGCGCCCCGACATATCCCTCACCTTCAAAGGCCCGGGAGGGCAGCAAGCAGACCGCGACCAGCCCACACGCCTCACCCCACGCTCAGTCCCCGCCCTCCCCACCCGCAAGGCCACAGCCGCCGCCTGCACCCTGGCGGCTTACTCTCCTCATCCTCCCATGCTCGAACTGCTGGTCCCTGCCTCCTCGTCGCCCTTCCCGCCGCCCCTGCTGGTGAGCTGGTGGACACCGCATGCCGCTGGCGAAGGTGCGGGGCGAAATAGAGTTTGAGGATATGGGCGGGAAAGGTGAGGGAGGGGTCCTCGCAGGCAGCAGTCTCCCCAATGCGGGGTTAGCCCCATCACTTGTGTTCCGCGGCTCCCATCAAGTCCGCAGTGGGCTGGACATGGGCCTGTCCTGGGCGGGGCGTGCACCGGCACGTCGCACTAACACACGGCAGGTACCGGCCGCCCAAGGCCATACCGGTACCCTGCACAGACAGGCAATCCCCATTGCGTCCCATGCACTCGTGTGCGACTTATGAGATCAGACAGGGCTGAGCAGTGGTGAGGGCCTTCGGGGGGAAGGGGGTAAAGGGGCATCATGTATGGAGGCAGAGGTCGGTGAGGAAGGAGAAGCCACACATCCCAACTACGGTATGCCAATTGTAGGTGAGACAGCAGTCGATTGCGGTCTTGCGTGCCTGGGCGGCGCAGCTGCCAACCTCTTGTATTCACGCCCGTCCCGCCCAGCTCCAACCCCTGCGTTACTAGTACTATTTACCCCCGGCTGATTCACCTACTCACGCTAAACTGCCGGCTCCTCAACGCAGGTCATGCACGCTTTGGGCGTGCTGTCGTGGAAGATTGGCACGCGGGAGAACCATAGGCGGTGAGCCCGCGGGGCGGGGGGGAACAGAGTACTAGTAACGCGAGGAGGATGTGGTACCGGTAGTAGTGATACGGAAAGTAGAAATGCAGACCGGCAGGCTGGCCGGCGCGTAAGCTCCGTGTAGCAACAGTGGCGTAGCCTAAAAAGCGGCTGATTGGCGAAGTAACGTTGGTGGGGCCGTTGGCCGAAGGCTGGGTTGAGAGAGATGCGCGTGTGTGCACTAGGTTTCCGGCCCTGGCTCCCAACCCAAACGCGTAGCCCGCACAGAGGGACACCTAATTGCAACCCCAGACTCACCTAGCGGAAGCATGAGCGGGCGGTGCGGCGCGAAGTGAGCGCAAAGGGCAAAGGCGCAGCATCGTTAGCAATGGGTAGCAGCAGGGGCAGGAAGGCATGGCATGCGATGCAATGCGGCAAAGATGCAGATAGTACACACTAAGTGTAAGGGGACATGGGGGGACGATAACGTGAGCGACCTCGTGGATGCAGAATGCACGTAGGGAAGTATGGCGTACCGTACTACCCCGGGGGCGGGGGCAAGAGGGATCCGGGAGAGGCTCTGGAGCAACACGTACGGTAAGGGAGACGCGGGGACGCAGCGTACCACCCATGGTGTCCCATGTTACGTAGGAATAGAGCCCACCAACGACATTTACATTCCTGTCCAGGTAACCGGCCGCTGCCACCTCAAGGCAGCAGCAGCACCGTTCCCGACCGCTAACCCGTAGACCTTGAACTGCTTTAATCCTCAACCCAACCCCCAAACGCCCCCACCACCATCATCTTCCCGATAGGGCCTGCCCGTGGTGGCCATCGCGCGTGCCGGAGCGCTGGAGGGCTCGCAGCTGCTCCTGCTGCCGCTTCCCTCCCGCGGCTGCCCACCCAAGCTGGTGCGGGTGGTGCTGGCTGCTGGGAAGCCGACTCGAGGCGCACAAGCAGCTGCTCCTCAGTGCAGGAGGCGGGGGCGGGGACGGCGGCCAGCAGCGGTGGGCAGGGGAAGGGGCAGGAGGGGAATGCAGAGGTCCTTCACGCGGAAGCAGACTAGAACCAAGGCGTTTACCATGTGGACGAAAGCTGAGCAGCAGCTCCAGCGGCTAGGCGGATGCAGAAGGAGGATGTCGGATGCGTTGGGGCAGGTGGCCGTGTCACAGTTTGGTGATGCGGAGGCTGCGTGTGGGCGGGGGAGGGGGGCAGGGTGACGTGGTCAGGATAGAGGTTGCGCAAAGGGAGATAAGGCGGCGATGAAGGCGTGTGCATGCAGTCCAGTCGCGCTGGATGCCCTTGCAGGCTGCTTCCACATGCGAGTGGGGATATTGTTGGAACAGGCGGACGTCTGTCCTCGACCTCCCAATCGTTTTAATGCCCATCAGCTCATTAACCGACACGGTGATTGCGTGCCTTGCCTGTATGTTGCAAGGGGCGTTTTTTTCTTGTGTTCTGGACAGCAAGGCACGCAGTGGCTTTGGATGGGGCTGACGGTGGTCTCGGACTGCCATCGTAACGAGGTACGGTCACAGCGACTGCAGCTGATACCGGTACTGGTACCGGTTCCAGGACTGTGGCGCGCGGGCTACGGCGCGCGGGCTACGGCCTGATTGGCACTGTTCGTATGCCAGGCAGAATGGCCATGCGGCTGCTTGTTTGTGGCCAGGTGCGGCGGTGGGTGCCGCACCGCCGTGTTGCTGCAGCGAGCGGGTGTGTCAAGGGCTCGACAGTGGCAAACTAATAAGCAGGATAAAGGCCACGCAGGCACAGGGGCGTGCTGTGAGGTTGTGACTGACAAGTAAGGCTCGGTTGCACGGAGATGCCGTTTCTCAGTGGTGGCAGCAGTGGACGAGAATGGTGGTGAAGGTGGGGAGTATGTCACTAGTCGTAGACACAGGTGGTGCATGCATTTTCCTTGAGAAGTGCTTGCCATCAGTATGAATGTGTGTACTACCGTAGCCGCACAGCATGTACACCCTAGCTCGAAGATTTCAAGACGTTGAGATCAAAGGTGAACGTTGTTGCACTTACCGCTGATCGTGTCGTGCAGTATGTTGAGGGCCATCGGCAACGGGGCTTACCGGTACGTGTGCACAGGCCGCCCTGGACGTGCTGTGGCCCGTGGGGCCCAGGTGGGGCACGGGCGGCACGCAGGGCAGGACAAACATATGCCTTGCATGTCGACAGGTGTGGGGTACAGCTGTACGGCCTGGGCTGGCGTTCGTAAGGAAGCGTTGGTGCAGGTTGGTGGGAGAGGGCGGTGTCCATCCTCCGTGGTTCTGGTACCGCCGATGGTCTTTCCCAGGCCGGTCCGGTGCTCGCCAAGATCTTAGGTGTTGGTGTAAGGTTCAATTGGCATATGCGTGCAAGTTCCTGGTGGGAAGGAAGCGTTTCTGTGGTCAGTCAGTGTTACACGGCGAGGGTTCTCCCCTCCGCAACTGCAACGACCCATTCCGAGCCGGGGGCTCAAGGGCCTGCAAGGACAACCAAGAGGGTTTCTGTGGTGTTCCTTACGGGCAGGTCTGGGGCGGGGCCGGTCCCAGTCCGGCCCCGACTGGGTTCCGTCCCAGTTGTGCAGCAGTGGGTACGCACCAGGGAGCAGCAGTGCAGCAGCTGAGGGGCAATGCCGAAACCAGCAGTCAGTCAGAGAGGGTGACCTCGTGACCATAGGCTAATGGGGCATATCAGCGGGAGCAGATCCAGCACGGCACCTGTACCGGTATCTTACATTGGGCCGCCACCGAGTTAGCGCAGTCATGCCGCTAGACTCAAGCTCTGGATGCGTGCGGTAGAGAGCACCGTCTCAGCAATGGGGCCGACAGGCTTGTGCGCGAGAGGCCACCGCGCTATCCTCGCAGGCGCTCCTCCCCACAGCACGACGGCACGAACGCAGGTGTGGGCGCCGGGGCAGCTGCAAGCTGCATACTAGCACACGGCTGCAAGCATACCGTGCCGTACCAACAGAGCCTTATGCCTGCCGTACACAACGGTGCAATCCCTGTTGCTGCATCCCGTGCAGCTGTGCAGGACTGACAGCAGTCTTACCGTATTATGTGCTGCTGTTGCTGCTGGGCCTGCATTTGCGCTTGCGCTACGGTATCTCGTCCGGTACCGATACGGAAAGGCTTTGGACTCCAGGACTCGTTGGGTTTGAGGTGCTATAAGCTGATAGCTTGATACCGGTACAGGTACCAATAGCTTGGTTTGCACATAATGGCGAAAGTGAGGTTGGTTGGTAACAACATTGTGTGTGCGCAGTCGGTTGGTCTGCGGTTGGTTGTTGGTGTTGGGGTGACGGGCTGTATGTACACAGCTGGTGACACGCGCACTTAATACGGTAGGTGAGGTGATGCATTCCTCAACAGTTTTGTTCCAAATTGACAGTTCCAGCCACATTCGTTCGCTCGGAAGTCCGGACAACGGGACCGATGGCGGCCGTTGGATGCACGGGGTTGGTCAGCCACGGCCAGCTGTAAGGGCAGCAGGCGCAAATGGCGGCACAAGTGCACGGCCCAAGGACAAGCATGACGCTTTGCCTGCCTCTGCCTGTCCCTGTTCCCACACGACTCGACATAATACAACAGGCGTTCTTATGGAAGGGGCCCGCCCCCTGACAGTATTCAGGTGCACGGACGACGCAAAGCAGCTGTAGAGATCCCCTGGGGCAAGGTCCCCGATCAGGGATATCACCTCCCACATATGTAGTAGGACGCAGTGCAGGGGTAACAAAACATGTATCAGGACAGGATTAGAAGGCTAACCACATTGCTGGCAACTACCAAAAGTGAGGTTATTAGTGACCAGGGCGGGCATGCTGTGGCTGAGACAGCTTCTGCGCGTCGTCGGGATGTACCGTAGCCAGTGTATGACGCCTTCCTTCACGACGCCGCCCCTGCCTTTATTGAAGAGTGGTTGGGCCGTGAAGTCGATGGTGTGGTAATGTGTGCATGCCCATAGGAGCTAGGTGTTCTTGCGGGGGGCCCGGGCGGGGAGGGGGACACCCAGCAAACACTACCGGTGGCGGTCATACCACACATGCATGCGTGCCACATGGCATATACCACGTGTCACATGCCGCCTGACTAGCCCTCCTATCCACTTGGCTTTCTTTGGCAGTCCTGCTGATTACAATGCGCACCGACCCATAGCGGCATGCTGCGTGCATGTACACAGTACATACAAGAAGGCGGGACATACTGCCCTGCTATTCGTCTTGCCCTGGCTGCTGGTCGCGCACCTCTTCAAGCAGTTCAGTAAAGGACGCGGGCTTCCGGACCCCGCAACAGGTGCACAATAAGTACCGGCCCAGCCATGATAAAGACTTTTGAGGCCGGCCAGCACACAGTCCGCGTTGCTGTCGGCCATCCAGCTCAATGCTCATTTCACCAGAACGGCACCACAAGTTTACAGATGCGCCCCTAGCCTGCGTGGACCATTTCCGCCGCAAACGGTACGTGCAGCGTGCACCGGCCTGATGCTCTCTGACGGCAGAACCACACTCGTCGACCAAGTGAGACCCACGTGCTCGCAAGTACTTCACGTTATCAACTCATCATACATCCTCAAGCCCTGTCCTCAAGAACAGCAGAAACTCCTTTATGGTCCACTCTACATTGCACGGACTCGTACTTGTCTATCCCGCCAGGGCCGGCAGGCTGATTGAAGCTACACCGCTACCAAGACGGCTACCACCCTGGTGCAACTGGACAGGGAAAACTTCCCTTGTCTTGGATTCTACCGAGCTACCTTGAAGCAGCAACAACCTCCCCAGATCCTATCTTCACGCCACCTCTGTGTGGGACAGCAACTCCCTGTCGGCTTTCGCATTGCTGCGGAAGTTGAACCCGCGGCACTTCCACACAGCCATGCCCCCCGGGCCGCGCACCGCGCCCGTGCCTCGCCCACAGCGCCCTCCTACACGGTGGGCGAGGTGCACCTGCTGCCGCTGCTGCTTGGTACGGTTCATAGCTTGGCGCTTGGCGCCGCGGATGGACGTCACAAGTTGTTCCTGCGGCGGGGCGTCAACAGGCAGGAGCATGTCGCTCGAGCGAGTACGGTAGGCTGGGGCGGGGGGCTGTTGGTCAACCGTCAAGATGCTTACACCTGTCAGCATCTCCCACGAATTTACGACAACATGGGGCCACAATCTAAATTGCTTGCCTGCCTCGAACTGTTTCTTAGGAGAATGCGTTTCGCAGACGCCCGGGACCGGTGTCCCACAAGTAGACCAAAGCTGTGTGCTCGCCCAATGCTAGTGGGGGGGACGGTAGGAGATCAGTTAAGCGCACGCACAGCCACCTGCTCGACGCACCTCAAAGTGCTCCGCCAGCTCCTGGATGCTGCCGTGTCCGCTGTACCGCTTGTGCTGCGCCCGCAGCTGCAGTAGCGGGTCCTCCTGTGACGACGACGACGACGACGACGATGACGATGACAACGAAACGATGCAGCCCCTGGTATATCGGGCACGGCGCGGTGGCCTGCACACGACTCTCCGTACACCAGTGCGCGTGGCTTGAGCCTGCGGGCGTGTGAGTAGTAGTATACACGTTGTGGACCAAGGTGCGCGCCTGCGTGCCTATTGCCGCATGCAAACGTGGGGCCAGCTCGGCCGGTACCGTAGGTTGACCCATTGCGACCTATGTCACACGGCGTGCGTTCATCAGGTTCGTTCAGGTGTGGGCCACTACCCGCATGCACTAGACCGCCACAGAGCTCACTCCAACCTTCTGGCTCTTGGCGATCTTCTTTGCGTTGGGTGGCGGCCGCTGCAGCGCCCGTGCCTCCATCAGCAGCTCCCCCAACCGCGCGATGGTGGGCGACAGCGCCTCAAGGTGTCCGGGCTGACGAGACGCCAGAGCCCTGAGCCGCTCGAGCATGGTGCCAACCAACACGGGCCACGCAGCCTCATCCACGGCCGCCTGCACGCGCACGTCCTCGCGCTCCTGCTCGTGCTCAGTTGTCTGGTGCTGGTGCACAGACCGGCAGCCCTGCATTCCATCGTTTCCTGCTTCTTCCTTTGGTAGCAGGTGAGGCCTGGGGACAGGTAAAGCGGTGGGGAAGGAGACGCTTGCCGTCCACGGTGTACCAGTACGCAACAGGGCTCTCAAGAATTGCGCTGACCGGCTCGGCTACCGGCATGCATGTGCCACCATCCGTTGCGCACCCATCTCTCACTTCCAATCGGGTTATCCACAACAGGTCAATCGGGTTATCCACAACAGGTCAAGGCTACCACGGTTGACGATTTGCCTGCGCGTTGCGCACAGTAACACAGCGGCACCCATACCTTCCGAGCCCCAAAGGCGTGTGCTTGTCAAGCTCTCCTGCCTGGGCTGCACCACATTCTGAGCAGGCAGGCTCTGCAAAGAGGGGCACACGCACTGCTCCATGACGGAGACCACAAGTGGTGATTGAAGCTCCCACCACGTGCCCAAGTGGCCGCCCAGCGCAGCCGGCGTCAGGGTCTTGCGCCGGGTCTCTCCGGGGTGTGCTGCGGGCTTGCCCGCGGCCGCACGTGCACAGCACTGCCTGCCCGGCGCGGACACGCGCCACCTGGTGTGGCTCCAGGGCGCCGCAGCCCAAGGCCATGTTAAGGAGGTTCTCAACGACGGAGCGGTAGCGGGTACTGTGCAGAAGACAACAGCGTGGGACTGTGCCCTTGATGACATTTGGCGACATTATGGACTGTTAACGCCCGCTCTTAAGCGGTAAAAGAGGACTGAGTCTGTCCCGACAGCTAACCAAGACGATGAAACGCTCAAACCAGGCGTGTCCAGTTGGCAGAATCCGGTGCTCAGTGTAGTATAAGTATCAGGTATATATATGGTGTAAGGGCTTATGCCGTCGTGCTGTGCAGAGGGTCGGTGTCAAGGCGAAGGCAGAGGCAGCCGTGTCGACAACCAATGCCGCTTCGAACACCCCATTTACCGGTTGCAGCAGGCCGCTGGGCCAAGGTGTTCCTGTGCCCACGTACACTCGTGGGCTTACGGGAGCGCCGAAATCTTTTGTAAATGGACAAATGCTGCCTGCCATGTGGGCTGGTTAAGTGGAGTGTGACAGAGAGCGTGTGACTTCTGTGCGAGCGGTTGGCCAGCAGGCAGGCATGTGGAGGTGCTGAAAACCGCTTTTGTTTGGGCTGCCTCCTGAAGGCTGCTATCTAAAAGGGTTCATGGGCACGTTCTGCGAACTGGCCGCGTGTTGTGGCAGCTGATACGGTATATATTCAAACCTGCGTTGCACTCCCCCTCCCCACCCCTCCCTCCCCTGCTGATTGTACAAGCTAGCTCCATCTCTCTGCTGCGATCCAGCATCTTCGCTTTCAACGCCTACCTGAGTGCTCGTCGCTACCCTCTGGTTGCTGTTATATCATGACGCTGCTGCATTTACTTGCTACCACCCTGTAGCACATCATCATGAGCGTAGTTGTTTATTGGTGACAATTGTTGACGACCCGGATCTGGTTCTCAAACCATGTCCAGTCCCCTGCTTCTACCCTCAGGAGTAGTTGAGCAAGGCTGCGAACAGTGCCGGACTGAAGGACCGTGCGTGGCGTAATAGGTAGATGGCATGCAGCGAACATCGTCGTGCACGTGTTGGGGTGGGTGGACTGATTGATGGTGTTGGCGTATCCTGGTGTACCGTGCAGGTTTCATACCTGGGAAGGATCGTCAGAAGCCCTCCTGTCACATTTCGTGCTCTTGTTGCTTGTTGGTGGTGTGCACTATGCAGTCGACAGGTTGGCGTTGCCGGTGAGGTTCTGTGGTTTGGTAAGAAGGCGGAAGGTCGGGGCGGGTCTGGTGCCACTGGGTGCCACCAGAGGCCTCGTCTGAGTGCCCCATGCCACTTCATCCAGTTATGGCTCGGACGCAAATGCCATGAGCCCATTACCACGCTTTCCCACGCCCCTACAGTACCAGGGAGTTACAGAAGGTCCAAAGGCGCGGATGTGATACCCTCACGTTCCACCTTGTGTCAACTGAACCCATTCGAACCCGCTCGGCTACTCCCACACTGTGCTGAGCATTGTAGCGAGCATGCAGCACACACCGTGTCAGCGGGAGGTACAGATTGATGCTTGGTGGTCCTTGCGCATGGCAAGGGGCTCGCAGGGTCAACGGGGAAGGATACCGTAGCATACCAGTACGGAGCGACCTCAGTGGCCTTGTGGCACGCTTAGTACCAACGAGAGGCAGCGGGCGTGCGTGTACCTACTCCGTACTAAATGTCCATCGACGTTCAAGGCCCTCGCTTGCCCTTCGCCCTTGTCCCCAACACTCCACCACGACAAACATGTTCTCTGCACCCCCTCTGCACCTCAGGTGTGTGCTGCAGTTGATGCTGGGGTGGTGAAAGGCCCAGACGTGCTGACGCCATGCACGCAGTTACCGTACCGAAATGCACTTCCTGCTCACAGATCGTCACACCTTCAGCATCTTGGCCATGCTTCTCTACACTCCCAACGTCAGCAGCAAACGTTCCTAGGCATGGCCAGCCCTCCAGTTGTGCAGTTCACGTCCCATTGTAGGCGCAACTGCTTGTCATGCACCCGTCCGCAGCTTGCACCTCGCGGCCAGCTGTGCTCCTTACTACCATCGCGATTGCAGGCATTCAGACTAGTTGAATTGCAATGTCAAGTCCTCAGTAGTACCATCATTGCCATGCGCACGCATGGTGGGCTTGTTTGTGACCAGAGTCGTTCCATAACGACTGTGTCGGCAACCCGCAACGTCGTCCGGAAAATAAACGTTGCACTCACACCAATATTCCCACAACCACATAGAACCACCAAAATCAACATCGGCTGCTTGCGCAAAGCGAGCCCACGAGCATGGTACCTCAGCACAGCCGCCCCATCCATGCCACACCGCGCCCGGCGTCCCCGATCCTAGCTGCCACCTTCCACCATGCACAGAGCGGCACGCGCCTGACTTGCACCAGCCCACCCCACTTTAAACCCAGAAGCTACCCAACATTACCACGCACCCAACGAAACTATGTTGGAACCCTTTTTCCACACAACCAAACAGCAGTACGCTCCGCCCGCATTGCTAAGTGGGCTCACTGTCCCATAAAGTCTTCCCGGGTGATAACGATGGGGTGCGAGCCAAGCAAGATGCGCGCAGCACGGCGAGCCGGCGGCGTCTGCGGCCGTGGCGGCAACACCCCTGCTCCAGCTGCTCCTCCCTGACCCACACCCACATCCCCCGAAAGCGAGAGTACCTCCTCTAGCTCCTCCAACGCCGCTGCAGCAGCTCCGCCCGAGCCCACGGCAGCACTCCCAGCCCTAGCTCCTGCATGACTTGACACCTGCACGGGCGCCAGGCCACTGCCTGGCCCCGCACCAGTACGGCGCGAGGCAAGGGACTCGTCCCCGCCTGCCATACAATGCTGCTCCCGCTGCTGCGGGGAGGCACGTGCCGGGACGCGTATGTCCACGCCCGCGGCGCGGGCCACCTGGATGTAGTCGTCGGGCGGCGGCGGGCTGCCGGACGGCGACCGCAGCTGCACAGCGTCATCCAGAGACGCGCTGACGTCAGCTGCGCCTCGCATCGGGCTGGCCCACACAGCCAAGCTCGCCGTGGTGCCCGCCTCACCGGCAGCATGGACGAGCGACGCCGCCGCTGCTGCTGCACGCAGCGCACCGGCGCGCTCCTCGGCCGCCCGCTGCTCCGCTTCCATCCGAGCCGCAGCTGCAGCCGCAGCTGCGGCTGCCGCCTCCACCGCCGCCCGCTCCGCCTGTGCAGCACGCTCGGTTGCGGCGCGCCGCTCCACCTCGGCCCGCTCCGCCGCCCGTGTCGATGCCTCCGTTGCCTCCCGCTCTAGCGCCTGCCTCTCCGCCTCCGCAGCGGCCTCCGCCTCCCTCTCTGCCTCCGCCGCCTTTGCAGCTGCGGCCGCCGCTGCTGCAGCCGCCGCCCTTGCCGCCTCTGCAGCTGCGGCCGCCGCCTCCTTGGCCTCCCGCACGCCCGTCTCGCTCACTTTCCTGGACTGCTGCTGCTGCTGCTGGCGGCTATGAGGGGGCGACGCTGCAGCTTCGGTGTGGAAGCCTACACCCCGGACTCCCGAGGCTAGCGGCGGCGCCATACTCGTCGATGCCAGGTCACTTTCCGCGCCCACGTGCCGCACGCTGACCTTAGGTGCACCCGTGCCCCCCTGCCGCTGTGCGCCGCCGCTCTCCTCCCAGACCTCCTCTCCCCCGTCCGTGGACGCAATCCGGTGTGACAGTTGGTGTGATCCCAAGGCGGAGCTACCCGGGTGCGTGACGCTCTGCTGCTGCATCACGCTGGCACCGCCACCAACAGCAGCAGTCCCCACCGCAGGCGGCGGCATCGCCACCGACGGCGAGATGGGGGACAGCACGACATCGACGGAGGCGGCCGTGCCACTGCCCGAGGGCCGGCCTGTCCCGCTGACGCTGCTGCGGCCACCAGCTCCCGAGTCGTCAAGCGCAAAGGAGGCATCGAGAACACTCCCGTCGCTCTGTACGTCGCCATCGGCTGTTGCCTCTTCAAGCCTGCCCAGCGCCGCTGCTAGCACGCCTACACCGTTACTTCTGTCGCCGGTGGCGGCGACGGCGGCATGGTCAAGGTCCCCAACGGCGGCGCTCAGCGCCTCCGCAATCGCGGCATCACCCGACTTCACCGTCGAAAAGGCGTTACCACTCCCGGTGCCGACGGGCGATATCTCAGCCGACGCGCCATCACTCGCGTATCCCCCACTGCCCCCGCTGGGACCCGCGGCCGACGTGGAGTCGCGGCGAGCGGCTGACGCAAATCGCGAGGTACCGTGGGTGCCCGTGGTGGTATCACTGACGGCGCCGCCGCCAAGGGGCGACGGCGAGCGCTGCCGCGGTGGGCGGTAACGAGACCCGCCTGCAGCAACAAATGAGTTGGAGCGAGAGGACGGACTGCTGTCTCCGCCGCCGCCAGGGGAGCCCCCAAGTCGGGGGCTTTCCGGCGCGCTGCTGCCTCCGCTCGCGTTGCTCAGCATGGAGGTGCTGGTCGGCAGCCCGGCGGAGGAGGGCGCGCCGTAGCCCGGCAGCGGCACGGAGGCGGTCGTGGGCGCGCCGGGGGCCGCGGCGGCGTGGGCGGACTGCGCCCCACTGCTGTCAAGGGAGGGCCTGCCGCTGCCGCCGCTGCTGGCGTTGGCGCCACCGCTCGAGCTCAACTGCTGCAGCTTCACCTGCAGCGCCGCCTGTTGCTGCTGCAGCTGCAACAGCTGCAGCATTTGCTTCTGCTTCTGCAGCTCCGCCGCTAGGCTGCCCCCGCCGCTGCCGCCGCCACCACCGTTGGCCGTTGGCCCGGACCCCGACCCCATCCCCGCTGCCGCCGCTTTCTGGATCGCAGCGGCGCCTCCTGCCAGCGGGCTGCCACGCGGCACGGGCCGTACCAGGCTCCCAAATGACTCCATCCCAAGCCCCGCCCCCGGCCGTCTAATGGGTGCCCCCCCGACAATACCCGGCATTGGAGCGCTTCCCGCCGGTCCGGCAAGTCCGGCTGGGCCGATGGCGCCCCAAGGCCCCATGCGCGGCGAGCCCGCACTGCTCCCTGCCGCAGAACTCATGTCCGCGCCCGGCCCCGCCAGCTTCTTCTGCAGCTCGGCGATCTGTGCGTTCAGCTCCGCCAGGCTAGCGGCTGCCCCTCGACCTGGCCCGAGCAAACAAACGATGCAGAAGTTGTCCGCAGGACGCACATCGACAAAGAAGTTACATGGGATTTTCGTGCCCATACAGTATATGAGGTCAGGAACCCCCTGAAAGCTACACTTTCTCCTCGTGCATTATCGCCCAGGGTGCCAGCGCGCGAACATGCAACTCACCCGGGCCCGCGGCGCCCGCTCCGTTTGGCGCGATGCCAGCGCTCTCCAGCCGCAGCGGTGGCGGCCGCGTCATGGTGGATGACGGCGACGGCGACGCCACTGCCGCCTGCGCGCCCTGTCCCGCGAACGGCGACCCAGGGCCCCCTGGCGACGGCCCCAAGGACCCGGCCGGCTCGATTGCCGACGTCGCCCGGCTGCGTGGCGTCGCCGGCGTCCCCATGCCTCTGGGACTGGCGCCACCCCCGCCGCCCTGCTGCACCTTCTGCTGCAGCGCCGCGACCTGTGCCTGCAGCTCCGCCAGCTTGGCAGAGGCTCCCGTGCCGGAGGGCGACACTGCAGAGGCGGCGGCTGCGAGGGCGGCCTGTGCGGGGCTGGCGGAGGCGACGGGCAGGGGCGCGGAGGCGGTGCCGGGAAGACCGGGGCTGGTGGCGGGGGAGCGCTGAGAGCGCCAGCGGAGAAGCAGCACGGACAGCTCTTCTTTCCGCAGAGGACAGGCAGGAGTGGGGCCGGCCTGGGCGGGTTGCGTTGGGCACAGAAAGGAGCACAAGAGGCGGGCGGTTGGAAGAGTTATATAAATTGCATGACCGCCCAACGCATCCTGGTCCGTGCATGACTACATGCCGTGGTCATTCCGTGGGCTCCACGTCATCTAGTCCCCTTACTGTGACCATCCTTGCGCAGTGCCCCAAACAGCCCTGTTCTGGAACAAGCCCCACAGCCACGCCCCTACCATGAAGTCCTGCGCCTGCAGCGCCCGCGCCAGGGCATCGCTGGCCTGCAGCACCACCACCACACCCCCGCCGCCTGCCGCTCCCGTCCCGGCCTGCTTCCGTATGGCTGGCGCAAGGGTGCTGTCCGCGGCCAGCACCTCAGGCTGGAAGAATACGAAGTCTGTGAACCGGCCACTCAGCTGGTTAGGGTTTGAAGGGGTCGGGGGAAACGGGCCCGGGGCGCTTAGCGGCGGGAACGGCATTGAAGTCTGACATTTAAACACAGTTTGGCAAATAAATGGACAAGGATACTGTCTGGTCACTGGACATATGCACCGCGTGGGTCTGCTCTGCGGGATACCTGGCAAGTCGGCGTTACCTTGCAAGGTGGTGGCCGGTGCCGGCAGGCAGCAGGCACGTGTCACGCGTGCACAAGTGCACAATGCCGAACGGTGTATGTTTCATTTGTACGGATGTATCCAATAGACCTGGTGCCCTTACCAGCCGTATCTGCTCCAGCTTCGGCCAAACCTCTGCCGGGGTTGCAGTGTGGAGGGCCGTCGGCACGGGGCACTGCGACAGCACCTGTTGAAAGATGGCGGCCAAACCCGGCTCCATGACCACGAGTAGGATGTGTTGTGGATCAGATCCTGGCGGTCGCAAAGGGTGGAAGAGCGTCACTGTCGTGGGCCGTTGACGCGCTTGTGACATGTGGCAATGGCGTGCGGCTGACGCTGTGCGCCTGGACCCTGCCTTACAATACGCCCCAGCTACCTGGTTGCCTTGATGATGCGACATCATTCTGCAATTTGGTTGGAGTAGAGACGACGCTGCTCCCTGGACTGCCATTTGCTGCCATTTGCTGGATTTGCTGCATTTGCAGAAGTTGCTGCTGAAGCGACGTAACGGTGGGCCTCATCTCAACACGCCCAGTATCTAAAGGAGGATAGGAAGCGCTAGACACGCTCCAATGACTGCGAGTGCTTCCCTCGGACTCTGCGCCTGAATCCTCAGAATCCTCGTGCTGCTGGCTTTCTAGATTTCCCTCGGTATACTGTGAACGTGCAAACAAGAAACCTCTCAGGCCTCCAGGAAAGGCTGACCTGTTACTGGGCACTGAGCGCATGTGGCAGCACTAGTGCTCACTATGCTTCCCTGCTGCCAGGGAGCACAGAACGCTGCGCGTTAGTCGATTGGCTGTGAGCAAGCACGGACTTGGACGACACCATGACACAGAATGAACTTTTCATCGTTGTCGGTTGACAAAGACCGCCGCTGGACGTGGAGCCCTTGCCAATGTTTATGATAAAACCTCACAAGTGCTCGTAAACAAGTCTTGACACTGTTGGGCAACGTAGCATGACCAAGAGCACTGTCCCGGCAGGGTTGCGCACCCGGCCAGTTTTCCAGAACCGCCTGCAGTTCCTGCTCATCGTTGTGACCATACTGGTAGTTGGCATTAGCCGTGCCGTGGGGCAAGGAGACGCATCGCCATGTGTGGATAGGACGATGAAGGGTAGCTGCGGGTAAGGCGTACAGGCGTTCAGGCTTGGGCCCAAGGCTTTCCTGGCACAAACGACTCGCTTCAGGAGTCCCAGCGTCTGCACCATGGCGACAATGGCGACAATGAGGCTTCATATAGCTTTGGCTGTATAAACTTGCACGTCCATCCTCGTGTCTTGAGCGTTTGTAGCTCCCTGACGACCCTTTCCTCACCCCCTTTCCTCCGCCCGGACTCGCACGTAAGCAGCGCATGTGGCATCTGCTGCTGCTACAAGGCAAGTCCCGTACCGAGCAGCGTCACTGAAGCTCTGCCGGTAGTTGCTGAAGGTTCTATGCGCACGTGCTGTGGGGTTCGTGTCTGACAAGTTCCATGCTAAACCCTTACTGCACCGCTGCTTCATGCACGCCACCCGTACGCAACCTAGCGCATCGCCACGCCTTACCCCACCTTACCCCTGTAGTTTGCCAAGCTAATTACCCCTGTGGTACACGAGTATCAGTGGTTGCCGCGTCGCCATGACTGCTGCATGTTGTGCTGCTCCAGGGTCCACTGCGCTACGTGCCAGACGAAGATACGTGCACGTGTAAGGTGCAGTACGGCCGAAGCTTCGCCGCCATGATCGCCATGGTGGGTCCGGCCCTTGACAGGTACTTATGGACTTGAAACCCTGCACCTTCCTAGGCATACCGTGTTATCATATCAGGCGGTTGCATGGGCGTAGAGGCTATGAATTGGGTGGTTGGGGATAGTAGCAGAGACGTACACAGGCACGCGCGGGAGTGGGCTGCGTAGAGCCTGGCCTCAGAGCAGCTGGGCCAGCAGGCGGGCGTCCATCGCAATAGCAGCTTTGCAGCAGCAGTTAGACAGGGCCGGGCTCAAAGGCCAGGCCGGCCGGGGCTGACGCGTACCAGGTGCGCACCAAATGCGACTGGCCCCCATGCAAGGAGCGTGTGGTTGCTGCCTCGTCACAAACCATGTCTCTATCAGGTTGCTTGAGTCCACCCCACGTTGAGCAGCAGCCGCGTGAGGATAAGGAAGGTGCCGTTGCCTACACTGAAAAGCTCCACTATTAGACGCTGTGGGACGAAATGCGCGGGGGCCGTGTTGCAGGTAGTATGGGTGGGTTTACGCGGCGGTGGTATACCACGGTGGCGGCTCGTGACCTGGTGTACCGTGACTGTGTGGCTGGTAGGCCTCGGCAGTCCTCGCCTCCAACCTCTGCCCGCGCCCCCACATAACCGCACCGCCGCCGCCGTACCCCACACCGAGCATGTGCTAACCCACTGACCGCGTACCCCAACACGCACACTTGCCCTACCCCTGCAGGCGGTGCTGGTGTGCGTGTGCAGCCTGGTGGGCGGTTCGTATTTTGGCGGGGGACACAATATCTCACCTTACAAGAAGACCGAAATTTACCGTACGTAAGGACGGCAGCTGTCTACCCCGACCGTACGGGGGTTGTGCCGTGCAGCATTAGGCAGGCAGGTCCAGATTCCAGTGCCGGTCCGGTGCGGGTGCATTTGGGACGGGGCTGGGGAGGGACAGGAGCTGCTGAGGATGGCGGCAACTGGGAAGATTCCTGAAGGTGCTTGCTTTATTGCACAACTGTAGCAGTATCTAGAGGGTTTTGCAAAGCGCAGAGGCAAGGCGAAGGGACTAGGGCACAGTCAGCGGCGGTGTATGAGAACTGGGGACTATGGTGACCACCTCTATGAAGTCACGCGAACGCACAACGTGGTTGCGTGGTTGATGTCCGTAGCTGACGGCCCCCGGCGGGGTGGCTACTTGCAGCTGCCGGTGCCTTGGAGGATGCGGGGCACCAGCAGCAGCACGTGTGCATGTACGGAAACGCGGATTGCGGACAGAGTACATGCCTATGAAAGCGTGGGAAGACGTATTTGGGCCCAAGCTGAACGAGAAACCGTGATTGAGTTGTTGTTGTGTTTAGGTTGATGTATATGTACCAGTCTAAGACCTGAGCCGCGACGTTGTAGGACGGAACCTGGTCTTTAGGTTGATGTATGTCCCATTGCATCGGTGGGAAGGAGCAGGATGGCACCATGATGCTAGCCGTGCCAGGGACAAGAACCTACACAGGTGGTGCCTCCTGCCACTGCATGTTTACGCATTACTACCCAGAGTCAACGAAGGGGGGCTGTTGCATGGATACTTGCGACCCCAACACGTACATGTAAGCGTGGCAGGTGTTGCGCGTCATGTGCGTCATAAAAGCTCTGTAACGTAAGAGTGCTGGCTGCTGGGTCCGTGTCGATTCCGTTGTGTGCCGCATACCATGTTGTGTTTGGAGTCGGGTGCAGATGCATACGTTCCCATGAGCACGGTAGAGTGCATACAACCACGAGCGGAAATACGCACCTACCATGTAGGTAGGCAGTAAGATGTTCGACATGCAGGCACATGGCATTTGGCCCCCGTCTTGGGGACGCGTGCCTATGGGCTCTGGGCAAACGATACATGTTGGAAATGGGTTTGGCGTTGAGGTAGGATGGGGGTCCCCTTTGACGGCAAACAGGCACATGCGCTTCGGGTTGTGGCTCGTGAGGTATTGTCGCTTGTCGCAGCTTGTCGACATATTAGCCCTGGGCCTTGCCCGCCTGTAAAAGAAGGCGCCAGCAGGGACTCACGTAGCCCCTCCCAGGCATGAAGCCGTGCCATGGCAATCGGGGCTTTGAGGTGTCCCCAGCTCATACCGTACAGGCCGCCGAGGTAGGCGCCGGGCACGCTGCGCCTGCGCCCTCCGGCTGCACGCAACGGGGTTGTGGTTGTTTCCCCAAGCACATAGGAATGGAACACTGGCCTCGAGGGCTTCACATCAGGCTGTTAGGGGAATCCAGGGCGCTGCCAACTGACCCCGTCCGAGCAGAGCGATTTACCTGTACCGCACACAAGGCTTGCCACCCCCATGTTCACAGGTGCTGCACGAAGCGCAACCAGCTTAGAGAACATATCCAAATCGCAATTAGGCCAAATACAATGTCTTCGGGGCGAGGGTTCCAGGCTGCGCTACGATGCGCAGGCCTACTGAGCAGAGCAGCCGGCGGGCGTTCCACGGGCTTCGCGGCGCTTAACTTTGCAGGCAGCGCTCTTCGTCACACGGGTAGGGTAATGGACGCATACCGTCTGCTGTTGCCAAATGTGTCGTCCCATCGCGGAACGCCGTTATGGTCATCAGCGTGACCGTGGGCACGCCACGCCTAGATCTGATATGCCTCAGTGATGACAAGAAACATCTTTGCCTATGGTACGCAGGCATGGGCGGCGCAGGTGCTTGGGCTGCTCAGGCTTCACGGACAACGCAGCGGATGGCATCGCTTGGCGGTTTCGCCGTTCAGCCATTACACGGCTTTGCTGCACAGGCAGTGATGGTCAACAGCAGCAGCAGTGGCGCTTCGTGTGCTTCCACGGAGGCGGCTGGGGGCAGTTCAGTTCAGGTGCGGTGCGGTGCGGTGCGGTGCGGTGCGGTCGTGCTGCTCTCAGGGCCTTGTGACCTCTGTCCGGTGCCGTGTGGCGCAGCAGCCTTCTGTTCAAGGGCTCAGCCTTGAGCCTTGGCATCTTACGCACCTTAAGCTGGCTGCGGTGCATCTCCTGGGGTCCAGGATGGGGCGTGGGTGGGCATTGCAAGCTACTCGCAAGCATGGAAGGCACCATGAGGCAAGCCCCTGGTCTCGGATGTGGCAGACATGGTACCGGAGGATGTGCAGTGCCAGATTTGTCCCAACCATGCTGTTAGCTCACTTGTGGGCCAAGACCCTGACATTGTGATCCGCGCGCCACTTACCCCTTCCCCGTGCCGTACCCGGGGCAAGGCAACACTGCCTCACGATCTGGCCATGCACGTGCCCGCCCCCCCAAACTCACCACGCTCACCATCTCGCTGTGCGCCCCATGCCCCACGTCCAGGGCGCATCCAGCTCATGTTCCGACCCCACAGCAACATCAGGCGAGGACGGAGAGAGCGTACCAAGTAATGACGACGAGGGCGTCAAACGTAATCCTCGAATACCGAACCCAAGGGCGCCGCCTTGGTCCCCCCAGCCAGCGAGCTTCACCCTGCACGCTGCTCACCTTCACCGCTACAGCAGCACCAGCCCCACGACCAGCTGCACGGGCGTAGCCCTGCCCTCGCCCGCAACTCCGTGTTCACGCAAGCTGGCAGCCTATGTGCAGCTACGCGCGCTGTCCACCTCCAGCAGCGCCCTCCAGCAGCACGGGTCTGCCGCCCAGGCCCACGATGGCGATAGGGGTGCCAATGCAGCCCCACCGAGCGCCCAGCGCCCCGGGGAGGAGGCGGACGGGGACGGGTACGGGGACGCGCAGGCGGCTCGGGAGGAGGCGGTGCCCTCCCACGCGTCGGCCCACCACCCCAGCCGCCCAAGGCACCCCTCGCCGGCGCCCCACACGGCCCCGGCTGAGCAGCGGTGCCACCTGGAGGCCGGGGAGGGCAGCGACGGTGGCGAGGGTGCGAGCGAGCCGATGCTGAGTGCGGCGGAGTACCGCGCCCTGCACCACATCCGTGTGGAGGAGGGGCGCGGGGAGGAGGTGCTGGCGGGGTACGAGCCGCTGCAGCGGTTCGAGGACGCGCCCTTTGCGCCCGGCATCCTGGCGGAGGTGGGAGCAACCGCATGGCGGCAAAGTGACTGGAAGTGGGGGCGGGGGAACGGCTTGGCGGCCGGGGGTTGGGCGCGGTTGGGGGAGTGGAGGCATCCGGTGCATGAAGGGGAACCTGGGTTCATGCTCTTTCCTGTCCACGAGCATGGAGCTGGAAGGCAGCGTTGAGGCCACAATTGTTTGCCCGCTCCCTGCTCCGCCCATTCTAGCCCTTTGCTCCTGCAAGCTGTGAGTACGCCCCCGTTAAACATACCTATTGCTCCCCAGTAAAACGCCTTTCTGTCTGTAGTGTCTGCTGCCTCGTGGCGTCCGGACCGACTCACGTCACCCGCTGCTGCATACTTTCATTTCCAAGCCCCCAACCTGGTCTCTCCCTCCCGCCCTGCTGCCCCCGCAGCTGTCCTGCTCGCGCTACCCCCGGCCCACGCCCATCCAGGCGCAGTCGTGGCCGGCGGCGCTGGCGGGCCGCGACGTGGTGGCCATCGCCTCCACCGGCAGCGGCAAGACGCTGGGCTACCTGCTGCCCGCGCTGCAGCACATACAGGTGCGCCGGGGTGGAGTGGGGTGGGGCAGGGCGCTGCGTCCCCGGGTGTCCCAGTGTGCGGGTTACTGCATGGCCGGGCGGGGGTCCCGTGCAGGACAGCAACGGGGTGGTGGAGAACGGAGGAAGGCACCGAGAGGTTGGGTCTTGACTTTTTGAACTTGGTTAGAGCCGCCGTGCTCTTCTCCCATCCGATGCTTCGATTACATCATCGACCAAAGCACACGTGGCCTTGCCTCATCGGCACATCGGCTGGCCGATCCCGGCCCTTCCCTAAGCTGTCGCCACCACTTGCTGTTAACTCACACCCCGGCAGGAGCGCGGCAGCGACCCCGCGCGGGGCCCCACCGTGCTGGTGCTGGCCCCCACGCGCGAGCTGGCGGTGCAGATCGACGGGGAGGCGCAGCGCTTTGCCCGCACCGCCTCCGAGGGGGAGCAGGCGGTGGGGCGGCTGCGCGGGCGCCACGGCAGGCGCGACACGGACGCGGCTGACGGCGGCGTCATGCTGCGCACGGCGTGCCTGTACGGCGGTGCGCCCAAGTTGGGCCAGGGGCGGCAGCTGTCGCGCAGGCCGCAGCTGGTGATCGCCACCCCGGGGCGGCTGATTGACTTCGTGGAGAGCGGCGAGCTGCGGCTGGGGCAGGTGGGGTGGGCGGGCGGGCGGGCAGCGGTCCAGCTGCTTTGGTGCTCACGTGCTCGCCTGCAGCGTCCAGTATGCCACTCTCACGGGAGACAGAACTTTCTCCTTCCGGCACTTTCTGAATATCTGATACACTGATTGGAGCGCGACCCCTCCCCCCCAGGGGACACGTGGAGCTTTTCAGTACTTATTTACTATTGTAACTTCTTTCCCCCCCAGGTGTCCTACTTGGTGCTGGACGAGGCGGACCGCATGCTGGACATGGGCTTTGAGCCGCAGGTGCGTGGGGGGAGGGGGAAGGGCGGTCACCCGCGAGGTCTGCGTGCTACCACCTATCCGTATGACAGGATGGAGCTTGGCGTGACCGCCCACGGAGGCTGCTGATGCTGGACACAGGTGCCCACCCATTGGCGGGCGGGGGCGGGCGTGTGGGCTACCGTTGCCTTGCATGCCTGGGCCCGAGCTGCCTTGGACCACCGAACTGCTGCTGGGCGAGGGCGGCCCTCATGGCCCCCGACGGCGTGCTGGACCTGGGGGTCCAGCTGCAGCCATGTGTTGTGCAAAATGTACTTGCCGTGACTGTCCGCTCGTTCGCCTGAGCATGCCAGGCTGCCGCGTGACGTGACCGTCCCCGCCGCCCACTGCGTGCTGCACGCGGGGTTCGCACCGCAGATACGGCGCATTGCGTCGGAGCTGCCTGCCGCCCGCCAGACGCTGCTGTACAGCGCCACGTGGCCCAGGGAGGTGCGCCACGTGGCGGCCAGCTTCGCCACGCGTGAGCCCCTGCACGTGTTCATCGGCAACGTCTCGGTGAGGGTCCTGGGATGTGGCGCGATACCGCCGCCAAGACCGGTCCTTTTAGAAAGCGTGTGAAGTGTTCCTTGTATCAGTGCATGCACGGGCCAACCACGTGGCAGACATTACACAAATGCATGTTTTCAGCGTCAATTTGTTGAGGCACGCAGGGCCAGCATGCCTCGCTTGGCGGCGCGACAGCTGGTCGATGGGCCGTCCAAGTCTGCGGTCCATGGTGTGATTGCATGCGAATGTATTTTGTTGCCAGGGGATTCATAGAATCAACGCACGCGCATTTCCTCCCTTTTCCCGGCTGCGAAGCTTGCACCGTACCAGTTGCGTGGCCCACTCGTCCCCTTCTTATCCGCCCCCCGCCGAGGGGACTCCGTGCTACATTGCTTTGACGTCATTCCTACGTGCTTCCCTCATCGCAAATCCTCCGCCGCCCCGCAGTCCAAGCCCGTGGCGGCGGCCACCATCACGCAGCGTGTGCGCGTGGTGCAGCAGGCGGACAAGAAGGCGGCCCTGGAGGACTACCTGCGCGGCGTGCTGGAGCAGCAGCGGGGGCAGGGCGGCGCGGACGGGGCGGCGGGCGCCCCGCGCGCCATGGTGTTCTGCAGCACCAAGTCGGCCTGCGACATGCTGGCGTACAACATAAACACGTGGGTGGCCGGTTGCGGCGGGGCGCCTGAAAATGAAAAGGTTCAAGGGAAAAGGGCCATGGCATTGGGCTTGGATTGGGGTACGGGTCCCTGTACGCAACGTGGCCTACTGAGCAGATGTCGAAAGAGGTGAACTGCTGCAGCAAACCTGCCGCGAAAAAGCTGTCGCAAGTGCGGCGTTAATCGTTGAAAGTGTGGTGTGCAGGTTCTTTGTGTTCGCCCACCCATACAGCTTTGCATGCGTGTGAGCGCTGGCCCTTCCGTCCTCTGCCCGCAGCACGCTGCCCTTCCAGGCCGCCTCGCTGCACGGCAACAAGTCCCAGGCGGCGCGCGACTACGCCCTGCAGCAGTTCCGCAGGGGCCAGGTGGGGCGGCAGGGGGACCCAGGTGGACGACGGGATAGGATGCCGGACAGTCCTGTGCGGGTATTTTTGCGTCAACAGGGCTTGGTCCAGGCCTGCTTTGCTGCTATGCGGGCGGAAGGACGGAGCGCGGCAGGTTGGGGCATTTTCACCATCCAGTTTTGCCGTGTTGCACTGCCTAGCCATGGACGCGCCCCGATTCGCTGCTGCCTACACGCCTACTGTGCTAGTAGTAGTCCTTGCCATTGCTCAGCCGGCCCCGCCCCTGCCTCCCCGCAGGTCCGCGTGCTGGTGGCCACCGACGTGGCGGCACGCGGCCTGGACATCAGCGACGTGACCGCCGTCGTCAACTACGACATGCCCGCCGACATCGACATGTACGTCCACAGGTGCGTGCCTACTACACAACATACGTTTTAGGACTTGCTGGATACGCAAGTGAAGGGCAGAGCGCGCGGCCTGTGGTGCGGAGAGCCGCATGGGGCCGAGCTCCATGGGTGTGATGCGGCGGGGCAGCAAGGCAGGGAGGCTGCGCAGGGCGCGCCTTTACGTCTGCTCACCCACATGCTCTGGTATCCAGTTGTGTGTCGGCTGGAAGCCGACAGAGTGGCCACGCCTTGAGCCTTCTCGTGCACCCCACAGGATCGGGCGCACGGGCCGCGCGGGCGCCGTGGGCGAGTCCATGACGTTCCTGACGCCCCAGCGGGACGCCGGCCAGCCGGCGGGTGCGCTGGTGGGCGTGCTGCTGGAAGCTGGGCAGCACGTGCCGCCCGAGCTGGAGAAGCTGGCAGAAGCTGTTGGCCGGGGGGCCGGCGGAGGCAGCGGCGGGCGGGGCCGGGGGGGCGGCAGGGGCGGGCACCAGCAGCAGAGCCGCGGGGGAGGTGGAGGCAGGGGCAGGGAGGAGGAGCGGTGGGGCAGGGGCGACGGGGAGCGTGGAGAGCGGGGCGAGGGAGGGAGGGGCAGGGAGGGCGGCAGCCACCGGCACCATGCGGATGACTGGCGGGGGAGGCACCACGGCGGGCACGGGGGCTATGGGGACCGTGGGGGGCATGGCGGGCACGGGGGCCACGGGGGCGAGGGGGCCAGCTGGGGCGGCCGGGGCAGGCGGGAGGCGTACGGCCGCAGTAGTGAGTAGAGTTTGTATGATTGTTTGAAGCCGAAGCCGAAGAACGGATTTGGAGGGGCGGCGCTACGTACTGTGGAAAAGATAAGATGTTCTCCGGGGAGGTGAAAGAGGAGAGGGAGCAGGGGAGCTCCCCGGAGAGGGAGAGTTGGTTGAAGTGTTCGGGGTCTATCTAGGGGTGGCAGCTTAGTCATAGAGATTGTACGGACGGCCGTCTCCCTGGATCAGTACCGGATGTAAGGGTACGCGACGTGTTGTGTTCCTGTCAGGGTGGGCCAAGTGGGCCCATAAGAGCTCATTGGTATTGAGCTGGTACCTGTCAGTGCCCGTACCTGGCGCATCCGTCACTTCGTGGAGAATCCGAAGGCCCTGAATGGTCACAAGTAGCGCATGCTGGCGAATGTCAGGGAGCACTACCGGTATCAGAGACTTGTACAGATCATGCACAGTCCTGCGCGAGGCCAACGTTAGCGCCTCCACACCAGCGCTGCCTGACACTAAAACTATGCGCGAACACCCTGTACCCTCGAAGTGCGCCTCTTGTGGGGTTCCAGGCACTGGTCTAGGCCTGCAAGCTGCAACGTAGGGCTTTGTCGCTCATCACGAAGTACAAGCTCTTGGAGCCGTTGGAGGCTGCGAAGCAACGCGAACTTTTGAGGAGCTTATTGGACTGGAAACGAAAAAACGGGGCTAGACGGGGCCATTTTACCGGTATCTGGTGCACATCATGTCAGGGGTGGTGCTCTGCATTCGGTACCACATAGCCCTTGAGCACTTAGTTCACCAGGGCGCAAAACTGTACTTGTCCACAGCTCTTTGCCCCGTATAAACAGATCCAAACTGTTGTGCCCTCCTCTCAAGAGTCACCTTGTAACGTTGTAAGACCACCTCTGCCCGCCTGCCGCCTCCGCCCTTCTCCACACATACAAGTGGAGCCTGTGTTCGTGGGAGGCCCGTGGGTTTTCGATGGAGGAGGTGCGAAGGCAGCATCCGGGGGGCCGCTATTGGCTAACTCCCCCGTACAACTGCCTCGTATCCGGTTCCTCCTGGGCTTGAGGGTGGTGGGGAGCCACGACAGGGGGGCTGCTTGTGTTCTGTGGATGCGTCTTGGCGAGAGGCTATGTAGGGGTGGGACCAGGCTGTGGTAGGAGAACTGACGGCCCGCTCGTCGT
>VFQN01002649.1_pt1 | contig 27108 bp, 37 predicted proteins | sample 3512371 | NCBI WGS metagenome assembly VFQN01 (sample SAMN10412370, study PRJNA504923) | tailings metagenome | isolation source: Replicate 2 from Balatoc abandoned mine | place: Philippines: Itogon, Benguet | collected 2017-08-28
GCTGCTAGCCGGTGGTGGGCCCTGGCACGTGTCGACCGGCTGAGGGCACGTGTCGGCCGGTCGACACGTGCCCTCAGCCGGTCGACACGTGCCAGGGCCCACCACCGGCTAGCAGCATGCTGGTAATAGCAGCATGCTCCTAGCCGGTGCATGCAGCACGGCGCCGCTATGTGTCCTCCCACCGGATAGCAGCATGCCCTTATTAGCTGCATGCGGTTAACCGGAAAACACCGGTATTTTCGCTGGGGCTTACTCACACGCCCTTGTCCGGCAATCAGGGCCGATTTATAACTCCGCCCCCTGCCCCGTCGGCTCCTGAGCGCCCCAGCTGTACCTCCCAGCTCTCGAACACCGTACCGTATCCGGGTGCCCCGTTGCTGCGGGTCTCACGCCGCTCTCATGCTCTCGCTTCACGTAATCCTATTCAGGTTCGACGCCTTACGCGGAAATGCGTACCCAGAGCTGCAGCCGGCCTATTACACTACAGGCTTCAATGGCCCTCAATTCCTGTCCGGGCACGCACTTGGAGTAAGCTTACGCGGCCGGCCCTGCTGCACAAACTGACTGCATTAAGCGCCGCTATCGCACGCCAGTGCCCATGCGCCTGTCCTCATGCCGGGTACGATACGCCGTTGATGCAACTCCGGTACGCCATCTCAACACAAGGCACATGCTCTTGCGTTGGCACACGGCCACGTGCCACTGCACCACTCGTGCATCAAATTCAGCGTCAACCTTTAACATGAGCTTCAACGCATCCCGGCATTGAAGAGTTCAACGGTAAACCAGCGATTCGTCCCGGCAAGATGTTCGCAACAGTCAATCAGCAAGATCAATCAGCAAGTTCACAGCCCGTTGTCAGATAACACCAGCAGGCGTTTCTGCCTCGCCCATTCCCAGGTCAAGTGGCATCGCACGCTTCTGTACCTACACAGACAGGACTTGCATGCACCGCACGCGACTGGATCTGCAACGGTAGCAACTGTCCAGTCTAGCCCGGGAAGCCGGAAAGCAACTTCACTATGCTGCACCGCATAGCATAATGTAAGCGTGCATCGGGCTGGCAACGTTTCAGTACAGGGGATACGAGACAGCAACAATATAACAAACACACAATTGGAAGTATGTGGTACTGGTGCACCAGTGGCACGCGTACAGAACCTGCACCCTAACCGATATTCTGATTACTCACGACTCGGTTGGAAATCACCCTGTTACATGTCTGAAATGCAGGCCGCGTACGGTTTTGCATGCGATCGGTCCTAGGAACTGCGGGCATATACGACCTTCGTGTGCTCGTGCGGACGGGAGGTGCATAAGCCCACAGCCAACCAGGTTCAGTTGTTGCTCGCTCAACCCTATTTCTCCTCGGCCCCCTCCGCTGCCCCCTCCGCCGCCCCCGCCGCCGCGCACACCTCCCTGTGCCCCCCCGCCCGCCAGTGCGCCGCCTGGCACCCCCTGCCGCAGTACCACACGGCCCGGCAGCGCGTGCACGCCCCGCCCAGCGGCACGGCCAGCTCGCTGACGCCGGACAGCGCCTCGCAGCGCGGGTTGCCGCACAGCCGCAAACCCAGCGCAGCGCACACGGAGTGGGGAGGAACCAGCTGAGCAGCAACCTCGCTGGACCAGGCGCCCTCGTAGACCGCGGGGTCCGGAACCGCCGCCGCCAGCCCACCTTGACCCGCGCCCAACACCTTGCTGCCGCTGCGGCTGCTCCCACCTGCCGCCAGCTTCTCCAGTAGCTGCAGCAGCCGCGGCCGCGGGGCTATCCCCTGTGGCCCCACCAAGCCCCGCACGTACCTCACCAGCTGCTGCCCGGCAGGACATCGCAGGCGCGGAGCCATGTCCTCTGGAAAGGCGGCCGCGAAGCAGTGCGTCGCCCACAGGGCGACGGTAATGCACTGGCAGCAGTCCACACAGTCGCTCCTGTACTCCTCCACAGCACCGTCCTCCCCGCCGCCCTGCACCAGACCCCGGCGCACCAGCACCACCCCTTTCGCGACACCTCCGCGCTCCCCGTCCACCACCGAGTGCCATCCCCGCCGGCCGGCCAGCTGCCCTGCATCCAAACCTCCGAGAGCCGGCCGCCCACCGGCCCCCTGGCCCACCTGCTGCAGCTGCACCTCCTCCCCCTCTGAGGCCGTCTCCCAGTCGGAGCTGTTGTCGCTGCAGGTGCTCGCCGACGTGCTATGCCACCGGTCCTGCACCTGCGGCCCCTGCCCTTGCGCCTGCGGCCCGCCCGACCCCTGCCCCTGCCCTTGCCCCTGCCCCTGCGGCCCGCACGCTCCCGTCGCACATCCGTGCTGCGGCCCCTGCCCGTCCTCCCAGCAGTGCTTGTCGTACAGCGCCCGCATGTACCGCAGCAGCAGGGCAGGTGCGTCCATGTCGTACAGCAGCAGCGCCCGCCACGCCGCCGCCGCCGCCGCATCCCCTGCGTCCACCGCCCGCGCGTACGCGTGCACCAGGGGAGGCACCCACGCCAGGGTAGTCCTCCCTGCCCGCATCGCGGCTGCCACGAGCGCCCCGTCGTACGACAGCGACAGGGCCGCCACGTGCGGCAGCCACCGCGCTACGGCAAACGACACCAGCCGCAGCAGCTGCTCCGAGGGTGCGTTTGCGGGCAGTGGCCCTGCTGCCCCCCCTGCACCGCCAGGCGCAGCGCCGACCCTGCTGCACCCCTCCGTCCCCTCCGTCCCCACCGCACCACTGCCCTTGCCCCCGCCCTGCCTGCCGCTGCCGTTACCGCTGCCGCCAGCGCACGCCGCCCTCTCCCACAGCAGCTCCCTCCACGCCAACCAGGACAGCATGTTGGGCATCATGCTCAGCGGCACCAACACCTCCCTGGGCTCCCCTGTCGCGTCCACATCCCCCTCGTCCTCCTCCGTCCGCTGCGTCACCCGCAGCAGCAACTTCCCCACCGTAGCCACCAGCCCCGCCGCCTGCCGTACATCGCCGTACGCCAGGAGGCGGGCGGTACGGCGCCAGCTGTTGACGCAGCCCAGCAGGATGCAGGCGCGCCTGCGGTCGCCCCAGTGGCGCTGGATGACCCGGAAGGCGCGCTCCATGCAGGGGAGGTACCCCGCCCGCAGCGCGAGGCCCAAGCACTCGGGTGGCTCGCGGGGGAGGTCTGGCGGGAGGAGGCAGGGGAGGGGTGGTAAGGGGTACGCTGGCGGCCTGCCACGGGCGTCTACGTTGGCAGGAAGCATCATGCCGTGGGGTTGGGGCATGGCGCTACCCTTCAGGGCACATGTGCAAGCGACCGGGTGCGCCCCTGCTTTGGTAACTTGAATGAAACAGTAGCTGTAACAACTTTTGCAACACTGACTGAGAGCAACACCCATATGGACCGAGCATGCACGGTGGAAACGCAGCTGCAGTCGCCGTTACCCGAGTGCTGACCATAAACGAGCAAGCACACTAACCTGCTTCCAGGCTGGGTAGCTTAGCCACATGCAGCATCCGCTGCAGCATGACCGAGCTGACCTCGGCGCGCGGGTTGCCCTCCAACTCGTCCAGCACGGCATGCAGCGACGCCACCGCCACCGCCCACCACCGCCGCGTGAGGCGGCGCACCTTCGCCACTGTCCTGCCATCCTCCTCCCCCTCCTCCCCCTCCTCATCCTCCTCCTCCGGCTCACTGTCCCCTCCGTCATCGTCGCTGTCGCCGCCACCGTGGCAGCGGATGGGAGGGCGCGGCAGCACGGCCGCCGCCGCCAGCAGAGCCTCCAGCACCACCCCTGTCGGCCCGGTCAGGAGGGCGCGGAGCCGAAGCCGCTCCCAAGGCTGCTGCTGCCGCTGCCGCCGCGTCGCGTGCACCGCTAGCTCCCCCGCCGCAGGCCCACCCGTGTTCCGCCCCTCGCCCCTGCCGCGCCCCGCCACCGAGCCACGTGCCGCCTTCCCAGTGCAGCTTGCTCCGGAACCAGAACCAGGTCCAGAGCCCTTGCCAGCCGCCTCCTGGTCTTGCCGGTACGACGCCAAGCACACGTTTGCTACCCGCATGCACATCGTATGTATGTCCTGCCGCGAGTAGAGCACGTTGGGGACGCGTTCGCGGCTGTAGCGGAACTCCTGCGCCTGCAGCCAGCAGCGCACCGCGCCCAGCAGCCCGCCCGAGCGCACCTGCCCCGAGCAGGCACACACCAGGGAGCAGCCCTGCAGCTCCTGCAGCTCCGCCCCCTCCGGCAGCCCGTACAGCCCGCCCCCGTCCGCCGCATGCAGCTGGCACGCCACGTGTGCGGCCAGGAAGTACTGCAGGCACGTGCCGGACAGGATCTGCCGCGCGGAGCGCCGGAAGGCGCGGTGCAGCCTCACCAGGGGGCCGAAGTCACGCACGGGAGGCCCACGCTCGTCCAGGGTGGCCCCCTCTTCCGCTTTATCATTCTCATCGCCCTCCTCGTCCTCCCCCTCGTCCTCGTCGTCATCACCAAAGGCGTTGAGCCTGAGCAGCAGCAGCGCCCGCCCCAGGTACGTCACCACCTCTGCCGCCACGCTGTGCATCTGCAGGGTGACCGCCGCCACACTGCTCCGGTTGCTGCCGCCTGCCCCTCCGCCGCCTGCCCCCGGCCCGCCCTCGCTCGCCCCTCCCACCCCGATGCACGTCGCACGGCAGAAGTGCTCGAACAGGGCACACGGCGCAGCAGCTATCAGGAAGATAAGGCCGACCGGCTTGCCGGCTAGGGAAGCGCCGTCCATGAACTCAGGGTTGGGTGGCCGGCTGCACGCCCTGACTCTGGCGAGCGGAGGCGGCAGCAGGGCCATTGGGGTGTGGAAGGCGAGGCCGCAGAGGCTGGCGGTGGTGGAATGCGCGGCGGCGCGGGCGCGGAGGCCGGAGATGCCGGCGGTGGGGGCGCAGGCGGGGGAGGCGAGGAGGCGGCTGAGGGCGGGGATGAGCTGCACAGCTACGGCCGTTGACAGGACCTTGTTGACAGCTGGTTGCAGAGTGCTCTGCAGCTGCGGTGGTACAATGCAGGAGTAGTAGGGAAAGTCATGAGGGCATATGAGAGCAGGACATGGACGGACGAGATGAGGAGTGTGTGGAGGGTGCTTGGTTTCGAGGGAGGGGGCGTGGTGGGCATCGGGTGAAGCGAGTGCAGCAGCAGAACGCACAGCGGGTGTGCGATGCTGGCACGGACTGGTTTATGCCACTCGCAACCAGTGCTGGACACACACCTTCAGGGCCTCGTGCAGCATTCGAAGCAGCTTGCCAAAGTTGGACAGCACGTTGACCCACGCGGATGCGGTGTCTGAAGTGCCCGTCACCGAGGCTGCGCTGCGCTCCTCCTGCACCACCCCGCCTCCAGCGACGGCCCACCGTGACGCAACAACCCCGACAGTCAGTAGCGTAACAACGGACTGCTCGTCGGTCCACAGTGAGAAAGGCATTATTCCATGGTTTGAGGAGGAGTCCGAAAGCTGCTGTAACAAGCCCTCAACCATAAGTAGGTCCGAGAGGGCCTGCAGACACCCAGTTTTGTAAAGGTGTGAATTCGCGGCCACCCGAATTATGGAGTCCAAGTTGCGCTTAAGGCGTCGCGCATCAGCCTCAGGTGTCGCCCCTTGGCGGGTGAGCGGCATTTCTCTCGCTCTCCCCTGAACGCGTGTTACAACAGTAGCTGCATATGGTTCTGCAACTATCAGCAAACAGGTATGTTACGTGTACGCAGTGACGAGCTCGGCGTTCCTTAACGTCAAGGCGTTGATGAGTCGGGCATTGAGTAGCGCAACGGGAACTGGCACTACGCGGTTGGACACTATACCAATTCTGTAATTCAATTACTGATGAACGCTCACGCTGCCAACACAAACCTGTCAGTTGCTTCCGGTATTGCGGAACCGCCTTGGCCAAGGGAGCCCCCCCGGGAGCCCCGTGCGGGAGCCCCCTGGGTTTCCGAGCCCGACGGCACCGCCAAGGCAGCCATGAGATCCGTGCCCAGTCAAGGGGCTATATTTACGCCACAACCTTATGACTAGTAAGCATCGACTGTGTTCGGAGAGCAATCATGCGTGCAATACCCTGGTCGCAGCCGTCACACCAGGGGAGCTACCGGTAGCCCCTCCCGCCCCGCCCCCCTTCGGGCCCAGGCACGCCCAGGCGCCAGAACGCCTGGCCTTTGCATTACGGTACGGTGTTCCCAGTCACTTTCCACGGCGGCTGCAGTGGTACATGTTGCCGTTCATTCGCCTGATCACCTTAATTCTCCCTTTTGTTCGGTCATCCCCAACACCTACATCGGCGCCCAGCCACCAGCCAAATATGACAAGGACTTCAGAGCGTTTGCAAGGCATGCCACAAAGGTACTAAGGTTCAACCTGCGAGCGACGCTCACGTAATGAGGCCCCTTAACACTAATGGATTTCACCGCGCACAGCCTTACTGTAGCACCCATCCTTGGCTCACGTGTGCAGTCCACTAGGGTCCACAGCTGGTCGGCCGCCTTGACCTTTAAGATGCTCAACCCACAACTCGTTCGCAAATTTGCGCGCATCCGGGTAATACAGGTCCACTCACTATCAGGCCTTGACGAGGAGCATCAGATACTGGTGGCGCCGTGTGCAGCAAGTAGAAGATGAACCGGTATGGCCAAAGCCAAGGCACAACGCAGCGCAGCAGACACGGCACAGACAACTTGAAGACCGTCAACAGGTAAGACGGACTGATCACTGCTGTCAGTTGTCACAGGGCAACCTCGACCAAAACATGCAATACGTACGCAACGGCGATGCTGACAATACACAGTAACATGCACGGTCTAGGAACAGTAAATGCTCGGCACTGACAGGGCAGTCCCTTGAACCAGTGGCCAGTGAGCCGTGGTCTTGTCGTGCTGCTAGGTCGGCTGTCGTGTTAACCGCCCAACACCAATTAGCAAACACCCACCGCGCATCCTGGCACACCCCTTGGTCAAGCATGCGTTAGCCCTACCCCCGCAAGAAGCCTGTGCTCCTGCTACTATCCCTCTTTTGCATCGCGCGCCTGTCCCTAGCCAAGCAAAAGCCCCTTCCTTATGGTCGGCATTAGCAGCCCACAAGCTCTTTCGTGCCTTCCAGCTCACCCCCTTTGCTCCCCCGCCCCCGCCGCCCCCGCCGCCGCGCACACCTCCCTGTGTCCCCCCGCCCGCCAGTGCGCCGCCTGGCACCCCCTGCCGCAGTACCACACGGCCCGGCAGCGCGTGCACGCCCCGCCCAGCGGCACGGCCAGCTCGCTGACGCCGGACAGCGCCTCGCAGCGCGGGTTGCCGCACAGCCGCACACCCAGCGCAGCGCACACGGAGTGGGGCGCAACCAGCTGGGCAGCAACCTCGCTGGACCACGCACGCCCCTTCACCATGACATCGGGCACCTTGGCCACCAACCCACCCGCACCACCTCCACTCCCACTGCAACCCTGCACAGCACCAGCACCTCCTCCTCCTCCTCCTCCTTCTCCCCCGCCGCCGCTGCCCCCACCTTCCGCCAGCTTCTCCAGCAGCTGCAGCAGCCGCGGCCGGGGATTGACGCCATCCGCCCCCGCCAGCCCCTGCACGCACACCAGCAGGTGCTGCCCTCTGCGAGCGGCCAGGTACTCCGCCGTGTCCCGCGGCAGGGCGGCCGCGACACAGTGCAGCGCCAGCAGGCCGCCAGCCAGGGTGGTGCAGCAGCTCATGCAGTTGCTCCGAAACAGCTCCACGGAGTCGTCCTCCCCTGTTCCCCGCACCACCCCACGCCGCGCCAGCAGCACCTTCTGCGCCGCAAACCGCTGCCGCTCCTCCTCCTCCACGGTCCAACCTCCCCCGCCCACCCCTTCCCATTCAGCCTCCCCCTCCTCACTTCTGGCCTCCTCGGACGCACAGTCACGGCTTTCCCCGCATGCCCCGCTGTCGCCAGCCGGCGCCGCGCATCCCCCCTCACGCTGCCCCGCCATCCCGCACACGCCGTCCCCGCACGCGTCCGCCGCCCCGTCCCCGCAGTACCTGTCGTACTGGACATCCATGTACCGCTGCAGTACGGCCAGAATGTTCATGTCGTACAGCAGCAGCGCCCGCCATGCCACCGCCGCCGCCGCATCCCCCGCGTCCACCGCCCGCGCGTACGCGTGCACCAGGGGAGGAACCCACTGCTGCACCGTCCCCACGATGCGCCCCGCTGCCTTGACGTACACCCTTTCCTTCGTCAGCGTGAAGGCTGCCACGTGCGGCAGCCACCGCGCCACAGCGAGCGAAGACAGCAACAGCAGCTGCTTCGTGGGCGCGCTGGGGCTCACTGCCCTCTCCGGCGCCGGCCCCGCCTTCTCCCTCCCCTCGCCGCTAACCAACACCCCGCCTTCCGTTGCGCTGCTCCCCGCTGGCCCCCCTTCCGCCCTGACCAGCCCCTCCTTTCCGTCGCCATCGCAGCTGTCTTCGCTTCCGCCATCGCTGCCACTATCGTCCTCGTCTTCGTCGTTGGAGCGCACCCGCTCCGCCAGCCACGCCAGCATCCTGTCCGACGTGTCCAGCGGCACCCACACCGGCTTGGGCTCCCCGTCCTCGTCCGTCTCCTGGTACGCGTCCCCGTGCTCCTCCGGCGAGCTGAGCGGCAGCGGCAGGCTCAGCCGCAGCGCCAGCTTCCCCACCGTGGCCACCAGCCCCGCCGCCTGCCGTACATCGCCGTACGCCAGGAGGCGGGCGGTACGGCGCCAGCTGGCCACGGAGGAGAGCAGCGCGACGGCGCGCGAGCGGGACTCGGATTCCCGCTGCGTGTGCCGGAGGACGCGCTCGATGCAGGGGAGGTACCCCGCGCGGAGCGCAATGGACAGCTCTCGGGGCGGGGTCACAGGCAGGTCTGCATGTGAAGGAACGAACGAGGCAAAAAAAAAGATGTTTGCCATACTAAACTAACCGATACTAGGGTGTTAACGACAAAAGCAAGGCCCACTTGCGGGATGACATGACAGTTGCCCAGGGACGGGCACCGGTGCCGTCATGGGAAGGCAGCGCGTGCCGTACACCATAACACTGATTGTTCACGCGACAACAGGAACCAGCGCGGCAGCTGGAGCTGGTCTGGGTCCAGGTGGCAGGCACACCCACCCGGCTCCAGGGGTGGCAGCTGCGCCACGTCCAGGACCTTCTGCAGCACCAGCACGCTGACCGTGCCCCGCGGGAACACCACGCCGCCGTCCAGCGCGGCGTGCACCGCCGGCACCGCCACCGCCCACCAGCGCCGCCCCAGGCGGTGCACCGTCGCCACCGCCCGGCGCTCCTCCTCCTCCGCCACGCTGTCCTCCTCCTCCCCCTCCTCCTGCTCCTCCTCCTCCTCCTCCTCCTCCTCCTCCGCCTCGTCCGCCTCGTTCTCCTCGCTCTCCTCCTCCTCCTCTTCGTCCGACTCCTCATCATCGCTGCCCCAGTGCCTCACGTCCATGCGGCACTGCACCGGGCGTATCGGCAGCGCCGCCGCCGCCGCCAGCAGCGACTCCAGGCACACCTCGATGGGCGCGTTGAGCGTCGCGCGGAGTTGCAGCTGCTCCCAAGGCCGCCACCCCTGCCGCTCCCCTTCCCCTTCCCCCTGCCCTCCCCCGCCCGAGCCGTTCCGCTGCCGCCTGCCGCCCTTCGCCTCCTTGCCCCTGCCCTTCGCTCCGGACCCAGCGTTCTTGTGGTACGACGCCAGGCCCGCAACCGCCAGCCGCATGCAAAGCGTGTGTGTGGATTGCCGGCTGTAGATGTTAGGGATGGGCTCGCTGCTGGCGCCTGGGGCCGTGTGGGTCTGCTCCCAGCACCGCACGGCGCCCAGCATCCCCTCACTGCGCAGCTTCTCCGTGCAAGCACAGTCCGCAGCACAGCCCACCAGCCTCGGCAGCTGCGCCTCCTCCGGCAGCCCGTAGAGCCCTCCCCCGTCCGCCTCATTCAGCTGGCACGCCACGTGTGCGGCCAGGAAGTACTGCAGGCACGTGCCGGACAGGATCTGCCGCGCGGAGCGCCGTGTCCGCACCGCCCAGTCGTTTTCCGGCGCATCCGGGTCACCGCTGCTGCTGCTGCTGCCTTCCTCCGGCTTCTGGTGGTCTGCGCCAGGGTTGTCGGAGGTGTCCTCTTCACCCTCCGGGTCGCCCAGTCCCTCCCGAAGCAACAGCAGCACCCGCCCAAGCTGGAACACTATGTCCGCTAGGACGTGGTGCAGCCGCGAGATCCCAGCCGCTAACCCACCCCTGTTGAGGCCGGGCAGCTCGCCACCCCTCCCGCCGGTTGCTGCCCCCGGCCCGGTTCCGTCCGCCTCCCCGGCCCCGACCCGCACGGCCTGGCACGCGTGCTCGTAGAGGCTGCTGGACGCCGCGATCTCAAGCAGGACGGGTCCTGCCGGCTCCATCGCGTACCGCGACTGACGGGGCAGTACGGACTGCGTCCGGCCGTACCGCGCGCGCATCTTGTCAGCGGTGCTGAGGAGCAGGTCCGTTGGGTCGTAAAAGGCGAGGCTGCAGAGGCGGTGAATGACGGAGAGGGCGGCGGCGCGGGCGCAGAGGCCGGCGGTCCCGGCGGCGGGGGCGCAGGCAGGGGAGGCGAGCAGGCGGCTGAGGGCGGGGATGAGGTCCATGTCGAGGGCGATGCAGACGACCTTCATGGGGATGCACATTGGCGCGGTGTCCTTGTCCTGGGGACGAAGGGGAGGGTTACATGTGGTACCGTCATCACATTGGCTTACAATGCAGTTGGTGCAACATTACAGGCTCTCGCTCCTTTCTAATACCCCCAATACAGCGTACAGGAGTGATGCTTTCGGCTGATAAATAGGGTTGGAAGGTGGTGGGGCTGTGCAAGGTGGTGGGGCCGCTGGGAAGGGCAGGCGGACACCCGTCATGCACTTGTTATGGCGCAGCAACATGCCGGTCGACGTCAACTTGCACAACCGGGCAAGTGTCATGCGTGGCGTGTGCGCACCTTGCTTGCTTCCAATAGGTGGCGCAGTAGCTGTCCGTAGCTGGTCAGTACCCGGACCCAAGCAGCTGAGATGCCGCCGCTGCTGGTGCTTCCGCCTGCCAGTGGAGCCGCGCTGCACGCCTCCACCACCCCGCCCCCCGCCGCAGCCCAGCGCGCTGCTGCAGCTGCAAAGTAATTCAAAGCTGCCGACGTTTTTATGTCGTTCCATATGATCACAGACAGAAGGTTCTGCAGCGAAACTGAGGTGGCAAGGTCCTCGAAAATGTTTGTCACTGCATCTAGCTCTGCAGCTGATTGAAGGCGCCCGGAGCGGCTGAGCTCTGCTGCAGATGCCACAGTGGAAAGGTAGTTCAGGCCCCGGGTGAAACGCCGGGCGGCAGCATCGGCAGCTGCTGTCCCACGGCGCGGAAGCGGCATGTTAGTACCTCCCAAGATGCTGGGTAGTATATATCAGAATAGGCTAGTCGGGGCATAGTTTGGGGTCAAAAGTGCCATGCTTATCCTCCTCTCGTATTCTTTCTTTGGCAACGTCTGAAACAACAGGACGCTATCCTTTATGTGGCCGCATTAGCTAAGAGTTTGCTGACGCAAGTGCTTAAACAGAGGCTGTCAGTTGGCTCCATAAGGCACAACTCCCGGGGCGCAAGCCCGTACCCCGTCGGGTCGCCGGGGGGCACAAGACCCCACAGATACACCTGTTGCTGCTGGTCGTTGCGCCTAAGCGCAGCGCACTGAGAAGACGTTGACATAACAGCTGCACGGCTTACAGACGGTTATTGAGGTAAACTGTGTTCCTGTAAACGCACTGTGAACCCCGGCACACAGCAGCTCACTCACACCCTTCGTCTCGCCCCAGGCTGCCCCAGGTCGGCCCCCATAACCCCGCCCGCCTCTGTTCACCAACTCTATTGACCGCTTCTCTGTACCCTTGCATCGCGGAAAATATGAGGCAAACTGCAGATCTCGATACGCTCGCAAAGTGGAGGTTAAAAGAACATTGACCCATATGGACCACGTGCACGTGTTCCGTCCTGGTGCCTCATCCCCATTGCACACCCTGTGCAACGGGAACTGACCCTTCGTCCTTGCTCAACCAGGCTCATCCCAGTACAAACCACAGTGGCTTACCGTACGCCATGCAACAGCAGAAGCCAGCCCAGCTGACTGGGACCGGGAGAGCTCCCACACCCATGGCGGCGCCTAGGTCGACGCGTTGGACCCCTGCCGCCTGTGGCGGACTCCTAACGGTGCCGCAGAGGCTTTGCGGGCTACAGCGCGTGCACAGCAGCAGTTTCTCCGAACTTCCATCGGGGACAAATTAACCAGATTAACCAGATTAACCAATGAGAATCGTGACACTGCACAGCCGCAGCCCCCGCCGCCTGTCAACATCTGCATCTGGCCTCCAGTCCTGCCGCAGCTGGTGAAGACACAAGGTCCCTCGTATCCAACGCGCACGCCTTCCTGCCATCTCGTGTTCGAACTCTCGCCGATACCACACAAGGAACCGCAGGACTGCGCCATGCGCCCCTGCTCCCAGTGCTGCAGCCTGCTACAGCTCAGCAGCCGCCGCGGAGGCGTCTCGCGCTTTAAGCTCGTCCTCCGCCGCAGGCCCTGTCGCTGCAGCAGCTGCCGCCCGCGCCTTCCTCTCAGCTTCCTTGGCTTCCTCCAGGTACGCCGGGTACTCGATCAGCTCGTAGTCGGCAAACAGCCACGCCCCCTTGCTGGCGGCATCCCGGAGGAACCGGCTGCGCTCAACGGTGGTGTTGATCCTGCAGCATGCAGGTCGACAGAGGAAAAGGGCGCAGGGTGAACTGGTCAACACAACGGCGTCTTTGTCGAGCCTCTCACATGTTTGTAACACAGGACCCAGTCGAAATCTTGCGTAGCCTTATTCGCTTCGAGGCCTGGCACATGGCAACCAGGTGAGGCCAGCGTGGCCGGCAGATCCGTGCATGTCCTCACTGGTCGACTGGTACGGCACTTAAACCAGGGCCATGACCACATTAAATGGCCCAGTTTGCCGGCTCCCGGCTGCTCCTGGTAACCTTACACGCACGCAGTCTGCATCTGCTCACTTTATGGAGCCGTCGAAGTTCCTGTCCGGGTTGACCTTGTTGACCGAGTTGTATCGGAAGGTGATGAACGCCTCATCGGGGTGGGAGCCGGGCTTGGTCTCCAGCACCTGACACGTGGCAGCAAGGGCAGGCAGGGGCAATCAGCCAGCATCGGCAGGCATTATTATTATGCAGCACAAGAGCTACAGCAGGGAAAGGATAGCGAGGTCAGCAGTGGAGCACTGGTTAGGTGACCCTAAACACGTAAACAGTCAAGGGCCCAGGCCGTCCATCCGCGTGTTCAAAAATGCCTGACTGTACATCAGCTTCAGACGCATGGCCTGGATGAAGTGTTCGAGGTTCAAAGGACGTAACCCTACCCAGCGCCCTCACAGGCCGAGAACACCTCAACACCTCGCACGCCGCAGCGTTGAAACGCCCCGCGAAAGGACTACAATCACTTCCCCAGGAGCAGCAGCACGAGGGCAACGGCAAAGGCTTGCCAAACCTCATCACTTGACAAGTGGATCACAAGGCACCGGGATGCTAGTATGGTGCATATGACATGGGATGCGGTTGCACACGGACCTTGAAGTTGCTGTACGTGAACCGCTTGATGCCCGCCTCTACGTCCCGTTTGAGCTGGTCCGTGGCGCCGCCGGGAGTCGTGGTGTCGTACTTGAATGTGTGGTATAGCGGGTGGAAGGTGCCCACGATGTACGGCGCCCTGGGCGGTTGGGCGACGGTTGGGCAGACCGTCATTGCTGCCTTACAGCCGGCGTGCGTGTGCACGGGTGGCGCTGGGCACCTTACAGCCACGCCTCTGACCCAGATCGCCTGTGCTGCTAGCGCCCTCCTACCGCACTACAACCAACTGTAAACCACGTGCCTTCCAGCTTGTGCCACTAGCATATTGGCCAGTCTAACAAAAGCCGTGCCGTTGTTACCATAAATGCATCATTTGCACCGGTGATTGAATTACTCGCCCAACGATGCAACGGCTGCTCAGCCTGCACCCATACCGCCGCTGCTGACCAGCAGGCCCCCGCGGGGACCGCAGCCCACCTGCCCTTGACGAAGGCACAGAACCGCGCCCGCAGCGCCGCCTCCACGTCCGGCGGCACGGCAGCTCCCGTGTGGTACGGCTCGCAGCACTCCTGCAGCGGTACGAACGTACGACACAGACACGTGCACGTGCAAACGTCGTCACACGGAGGGACGACGCCACGTGTCATCGCAGCACCGCAGGCTGCGTGGGCAAATGGGCATGCTTGCAGCTCTGCGGCATGCGTAGCTGACACGGCGGCCCTGCCATGTAGCAGCTAATGCCCTTTACGCGTTTGCTGTACGCGAATTAACCCCTGGCTCGAATCATCCTCACCCGGTACACGGACTTGGACCCGCAGGCGCACGTCTGCGACACGCCCGTCTTTGACACGCTGGGTGCATTGGCTACTCCGAAGCCCTTGCCACCGCTGCTGCCCTTGGCTGATTTACTGCTGCCAGACTTGCCAGCTGCTGCTACCACCTGGGTCCTGGACGGACGCGGCGTAGCGTTTGCGTGGCATGGGGTGGGGACCGCTGTGGCGGGCAGCGGCAGGCAGCCCGGCCGAGAGGCTGGCGCGGACGCTGTGCCTGCCGCAAGCGTCTGACAGTGCCGCAACGATGCGTAAGCCATCGATTTGGGTCAGCAAAGGCTACTTATGAAGGATACTGGCCGGTCACCGGTGGAACTTGCACCCGACAGCCCGCCCAGGTACTCTGGGGCAACCTTCAGATGATGGCCGATTGTAATTATGTATATGTGTTGCATACAGTGAGTGTGAGTACGCTACAACGACAGGACGCAGGACAGGCACTGACTTGGGTCGGGTACGGTTGGACCAGCGGACCGAAATGTGTTCCCAACCTCAACGCTGCGGATGCACTCATTACACGCGTCATAGCTGCGTGGTTGCTGCTTTAGATCGCGCTTTGTTTGAAGCCAGTCGAGCGCGCTCCGCCGGCGCAACACTTCCGGTCCTGGGCTTGCGGTACCGCGCATAGGCATACGAGCTGATTTGTGATAGGATCACATATTTACGAAATCAGTCAAACCAAAATGGCGGACCTGGAGGGCAGCATTCTGCAGGCGCTCAACACGCAGGAGACCATCGCCGACTCGGGCGAGTTCGCGAGCAGCCTGAATGTCGACCACATGACTCTAGTTGGCGTCATCCGCAGTCTGCAAGCTTCGGAGATGATCGTCGCGGAGGTGGGCAGCGCAGCAGCTACCGAGGCACAATCGTTTTGCTGCTATGCGCTTGGGAGGACGGAGCAGCGCTGCAAGGACCGCTGAGGCCGGCTGACATTGCCAACATGGTTATATGCTGCGCCGGTGCAGGACATTGACCATTTCCGCTATGTGCTGACGGAGGAGTCCCAGGGGTACCTGACAGCCGGGTCCCCTGAGGCCCAGGTCTTCAACGCTGTGCCAGCCGAGGGCATTACCCTGGCCGAGCTCAAGGTGAGCCGCTGTTGACCTTTCACGGAGCTGATCTGGGGTTGCGCGCTGTAGGCGACGCGGCGGCACGAGCAGCAGGCGGGCAGGGTTGGACACATGTCCTTGTACCCGTCCGCGTGGGCCTCCTTACCCTGCGGCAAGCAAACGCCCCGCGCGCCCCAGCGACGTGCGCCCCGAACCCAGCGTCGCGCTCTTGCTCTCTTGAGTCGATCCAATTGCACTCCTGGTTTGCGGTTGAGCCAAGAGGCTCGCAGTACGGGTCGCCTCGGTTGCAGCCCGGACACGGCCCTGGCAGCAGCACTCGGCGCGAGGCCGGTCCAGTCCGACGCCTGACACCGCCAAGCCTGGGCTCTGCATACACCGTACGCGCATTGTGCGCGGCCCGGCATGTCGTGGCACGGCAGCAACAGCGGCGGCAGCAGCAGCGGCAGCAGCAGCGGCAGCAGCGGCAGCGGCGGCAGCACCCCCTGGTCCATAGCTGGCCATGCGCGTGCCGTCATCAGCGGGGTTGTGGGCAGGCCGCTGTGGCGATGCAGGGTGCGCCCGTTCGCATGGACGCGGAATCGGCTGCAGCTTGCGGGCAGCCACCGCGCCGCCGGCGCTGCTGCCCAAGGACAGACCTTGAGTTCTGTGGGTACCAAGGCCCCTATGCCCACGTGCAAGGCCCCGATGCCTGCGTGTGCATGCGGGCATCGGGGCCTTGGTAACTACGGGCGTGGCGGGCTGGCGCCTGCGCCTTGTGGGTCCGTTGATTCACCCACCACTGAGTATGAGCATACAGTAACCCGTAGTTGGTGAATCAGCACCGTAATAAAAGGCATCACGTCGTACAACAGTGCGAGCCCAGGCGCTGTCGCCGCTTGCCCTCGTTGGTGCTGAATCCCCGACATGTTGCGTTTGCACTATCCCGCCTGCCTCCTTTCAGACCAAGGTCCCCGGCGAGGCCGGTGACGTGGGCTTCAAGCAGGCCATGCAGGCCAAGTGGCTGGCGCTGGACAAGGGCGGGGGCGAGCCGCGCGTGGTGCGCAAGGTAGGGGGGACGGGGGTGCTTGGGGTTGGGCCAGCACACACAGTTGGTGTCCAGTATCGCGACGAGCACGGGGAGGGGACGGCAGCTGCGCGTGGTGCGTAAGGTAGGGGGGACGGTGGTGCTTTGGGTTGGGCCAGCACACGCGTGTGGTGTTCAATAGCGGCATGAGAGCGGGGAGGGGAGGGCAGCCGCGCGTGGTGCGCAAGGTTGGGTGCTTACAGGAATGCGTGTCGGATCATAAGTTCATGCCGGGTAGCGGGGCTCGGTCGACGGGAGCTGCGCTTGGTGCTTGGGCCAGTGAGAGTGAAGTACGACGGGCAGCGGGCAGCTGAGGAGAGCCGCGGGTCGTGCGCAAGACCTGTTGTGGAGGGAAGCGGGGAGAGGGAGGTGGACCCTGGAGGTGGTGGCTCCATGGGGGAGGGGCACGCATGCCAGGGAACAGGGTGCGGGCCCAGGGTGATGTGTGAAGGCGGGTATGATGTGGGTGGGGGTACGCGTAAAACGGGGGGTGGGGGCAGGCGGCTGTCTGTTCCGCAGGCAGGGGAGCGGGTTGGGCTGTCACTGGTACGCAGGTGAGGACCTGGAAGGAGTTATGCTGGGAGCGTCGTGTGTTCGTGGTGAGGAGAGGGGTGAGCACCGGAGCATGCCGGTATCCAGGCCTCGAGTGACACGCATGGTAATGTAGGGTGCCACGGGCGCAGTGCAAGCGGATTGCTGCACAGGCGTGGGGCGGCGGTTTGGCTCGCGGGGCGATGTGCAGAGCTGGCTGTGGGCGGGGGCAGGCAGCTGGGGCATCCAGAGGGTGGCGCGCAAGGGGTGGGCCGAGTGGGCCACCACCACCGGAACAGGCCCTAAAAGGCGTACGGTATGCGAGCCCACCAGCACGCGCGGCGGACTACGATGTGCTAATCCAAACACCATGTCTTCAGCGCCATGCATGGATCTACCAAACCCATATCGCAATATCTGTTGGCGTTCCTTCCACGCGACCAGGTGGACTCAATCGAGGACAAGACGCGCGACCTACTGGCCGACGTGGCCGCCGGGCGCGAGGTGCCCAAGGCGGAGGCGGAGGCGCTGCACAAGAAGCGCAAGCTCATCAAGCCAGAGTGGGTGGCAACGGGGGGAGGGGAGAGTATTCCAGATGGTGGTAGGGGCCACCGGACAAGCCAGAGCGGGTGCGCCTGCACTGCACGGCGTTCCTTGTGTACACACTGTCCACTGCGTCAATGCAGTGTTTTGGGTGCGGCGAAGGGCTTTAAAGGCGCAAACCAGTTGCGCAAGCTCAAGTGGGTGGCAACGGTGGGAGGGGAGAGTACTTCATGTGGTGGTAGGGGCACCGGACGCTGCTAGCCTTTCGGCACGGCATCGCCTTGACATCTGCAGCATACCCTGCCCTGTGTATGGTGTGGCGCAGGCAGTGGAAGACGTACAAGCTGACTAAGGGCGCCAAGTTCGCGCTGGAGCGCAAGAAGCCCGCCACGGACCTCACGTACGAGATGCTCGCCAAGTGAGTGTACGGCAGCATGTTGTACGGCAATACCGCCTACGTTCGGCACGCTGTTGCCTAGTATATGATGTACCCTGTGGCTCCTGATCCTTGGGTCATGGGGCGCAGTTGAAGGCGTCGGCACCTACATTGAAACAGGGGTTATGATGATAACCAGTACCTCAATGGCAAGGCGCCCTTCCGTTACCCATCTCGGGGGACACGTGGCGCAGTCAGAGCGCTTGCAGCGCCAGAGTGCTGTATGGCGCATACTGTGGGAAACTCCCCTGTAAGGCAGTAAAGCAGGATACAAACCGCCGTTCCGATCCCGTGTGTTTCCCCAGGGGCACGTGGCGCAGCCAGGAGTTCAAGGACTACAACTTCAACGCCCTGGGCCTGCCGCCCAGCGGGGGGCACCTGCACCCGCTGCTCAAGGTGGGCAGGGGTGTGAGCTTCGAGGGCCGGGCGGCAGCGGGACGAGTGGGGGCGCGGGGCGCGTGAGGTATGGTTGAAGTCAGGGCGGCTAGGCGAAAGAGTGGCCCGCCGTTGGACGTTGCAGTGTCATAGCCAAGGTTCCGAAGTACACTGATCCACTCCCGCGTCAACCCCTTCGCGATACCACAGGTCCGCACGCAGTTCCGCAAGATCTTCACGCAGATGGGCTTCGAGGAGATGCCCACCAACCAGTGAGTCACCTGCGGGGAAAGCGGGGGGCAGGGGCGGCGCAGGAGTCGAGAACCGCACAATCGGGCGGTGGTGGTGGGAGTCCAGCGGTGGGGGTATGGGGCTGAACGTGGGTTTGTGCGGCGCGTGGCCTACATGTCGGACAGGGGCCCCCTAAGCCTACCACCTGTGCACCCCTGCCGCAGTCGCACCTGTTGCTGCCAGCCCCGGCCTACGTGTCCCCCAAGCCCCCCACCTCCCTGGGAGATGGCTAAAAAGCTGAGCTGCTGCTGCTGTTGCTTGTTGTACTGCGCTGCAGGTACGTGGAGTCTTCGTTCTGGAACTTCGACGCGCTGTTCCAGCCGCAGCAGCACCCGGCCCGCGACGCGCACGACACCTTCTTCCTCACCAAGCCCGCGGCCACGCCCTCGGACCGCGTGCCGACAGACTACCTGCAGCGCGTGCAGGTGGGGGCCTGTGGGGCTCCGGGTTGCGCTCATACGCGCAATAGATCGCTTTAATGACCCTTAAAAACGGTCTACGCCGAGGCTTTGCTGCGCGCGAGACCCGTGCAGAGGCGTTTGGACATTGGCGCCTCCCAACTGCGGGTGATACATGATGCTGTGCGGTCCTTCCTTTTGCTAGTAAAACGAGGATTGACAAGCCGGGCCCCAAACGCACCTTGCGCTGCAGGCTGTGCACGAGGTGGGCGGCTACGGGTCGGCGGGCTACGGCTACAGCTGGAAGCTGGCGGAGAGCGAGAAGAACCTGCTGCGCACCCACACCACCGCCGTGTCCAGCCGCATGCTGTACAAGCTGGCCAACCAGCCGGGCGGATTCAAGTGAGCGAAGGATCAGTTCACGAGTCGTTCTGTGGTTACACTTGCTCCTCCATCGCGCAGTGCTCATCGCCTAAGCTGCTCGACGTACACACATCTTCCTGCCGTCCACAACCCATATCGCCCCTTCTATTTGGCCCTCTTGCGATCCCCTCAGGCCCGCCAAGTACTTCTCCATCGACCGCGTGTTCCGCAACGAGCAGGTGGACCGCACGCACCTGGCGGAGTTCCACCAGGTGGAGGGTGAGTGGGGGTGTGGGGTGGGTTGGGGATGTAGGGCGGAGGTGGGCATGTGGGTTAGCGTGAACGGGGTGGGCAAGGGAGCACCTGGAGTGGTGCCACCGGGTAATGGGTGAGTGGGAGGAAATGCAGGGTACTAAGATGGGGTGATCATACCTGTAGCAAAGGGGAAGGTCGGTGCAGAGGGAAGGTCGGTGCAGAGGGAAGGACGGTGGAGTTTCGGGTGCATCCGTGGTAGCCATGCCATGCGGAGGGTGATTGGAAGCTGCTGCACACTCAACCGGCCCTTGCTGCTTCCCTGGCACGCAGGCCTGGTGTGCGATCGCGGGCTGACGCTGGGTGACCTCATCGGCGTGCTCAACGAGGTGAGGGGGGACGCGTAAAACGCGAGGAAACCGTGTGAGGCGTCAGGGAAAAACGGAAACGCTCGTGCCTGCACGCGAAGAGGATGTGGGTTGACAAGCATAAGCAAAAACGACGGATACTGCCCTGGAGACCCAGTAAACGCTGTGCTGGCTGCGAGCCGAAAGGCCACGCTGGGATGAGGTGAGGAAGGAGGGAACCGTTTATAATGTGCACACACGCTGGCCTACTGGAGCCAAACTGGACGGAGAATCATGGTGTCGGCGGTATGGGCCTCGCCCCCCGCACCTGCTGTGCTGCAAAGCGGCCACCCCCGCATCACCCGGTTCAGTGCACAGCGCGTGCCGCACCTGCGCCTGCGGCAGCTGACCGTGTCTGCGGTGGCCCCATCCCGCACACCGCGCAGTTCTTCAGCCGGCTGGGTCTGCGCAAGCTGCGCTTCAAGCCCGCGTTCAACCCCTACACGGAGCCAAGCATGGAGATCTTCAGGTGGGCGGGCGTGTGGGGCTGCAGGCGGGCTGCGTGTTGCACGTCCACAAACACCGTGATGTGGCCGCGAAGGCGTCGTCAGGCGCTACGCCAACCCAACCGCATCCTGGTTTACGTACTGGTCGTAGGAAAGGCCAAACCGTAAAAACGGTCAGAGGTCCAGGGGGAAGGAGGTACCAGGGTGCTGAAGTCAACGATGCGACTCATGGCGCCATGGGTCAAGCACGACTTGCCAACTACATTGGGCATTTTCGGCAACGGTCTTCTTCACAACATTTGTGGTAAACACTATGTATGACACTGCGCCTAGCGCTCCTCCCCACTTGCTGTTGCGGTTGCTGTGCACAGCTACTCGGAGCAGCTGGGCAAGTGGATGGAGGTGGGCAACAGCGGCATGTTCCGGCCCGAGATGCTGCGGCCCATGGGTCTGCCGGAGGACGTCAACGTCATCGCCTGGGGGCTGTCCCTGGAGCGGCCCACAATGATCCTGTACGGCATCGACAACATCCGCGACCTGTTCGGGCACAAGGTGGGCTAGGGCGCTTTTTGGTTCAGCTCCGAACATGCGGCACGGACGCACGGTCCCCTTGACGGCAGGTGCACGTCGTGCCTCGTCCTGGCCCCTCTCCCCAACGCACATGGCCCTGTGCGGACAATCTCACTATTTGCACGTCCGCTCTCCCGCCGTCATACGGTAGGTCTCTCACACCCACAACCCACACCGGAGCTTTCCTAAAGATTCAGCACCTGCATGTACCCATGCCCGCAGGTGAGCCTGTCCATGGTGCGCCGCAACCCCATCTGCCGCCTGGGCCTGTGAGGGGCGCCGTGGGGAGGGCTGCGAGGAGCCCGATGGGAGGGCTGCGACGAGCCCGGCAATTAGAGCCCCGTGGCGAGGGCTGCGGGGACGGCAGGACCTGGCGTAGGAAAGGGCCTCTCCAGGGCGCCTGCCTGGGACCACAGGGGAGGGCGGGGTTGAAGCGCACAGCGGTTGCATGCCAGTGCGGTGGAAGGGCGGTTGTTGCGGTGGCGTTGCCGTCTGCCTCTTTCAAGGTGTGTGCGCTTCGTCTTGATGCTGTGGGTTTGTCGGCTGCACGTCGCTGTGCGTGGTAGCGCGGCAACCAGGGTGTGCGGACTGACACTCGGCGGGCAGTAGCTCGCCTGGCCTGAGGGAGGCCTTGTGAATGGAGTTGGGGGGAGCGAGGGAGGGTCAGTGGGTGCAGCCTCACTGTGGTTGCGCGGCTACCCTGTTGGGCCTGGCTCTTACATGGTCATGAATCGCACGCGCGACTAGACGCAGCGGCAGCTGACGGTGCCCTTGCCGTTGTTACTGCTGTTGGTAGCAACTGGCAGATGTGTTAAGGTGGTAGTGTAGTGGGAAGTTGTGGAGGAACGTCGTCTAGCCCGGTTGCGCTGCAGCCCTGAAGCAACCAGGGCTTCGATAAGTAACGCGACGCGCTGGAGGCGCTGGACTGGTGGCATGGCGTGCCATGGAGACACCCCATGCCTGAGGAATTAGTGTGAGGAGAGAGCAGGGAAGGTTGGGGCGGGCCTGGGTGAACTGCATGGCAGCTTGGCAGGTACCTTGACTCGTATGGGAGCTGAGCGGGCGGGCTGGTCGGTTTGGTACTGTTAGCCCCACCAGCCGGGCGGAGGTGGGCTCTACGGCTGTTGCTGCCGGGTGGTTGGAAGAGTCGAGGGTGGATGTGCTTGACGGGAGCCACGCAGCGCCGCCTGGTGCTGCCTGTGCGTGTGCGCTGTTGCCATCTCTCTACCGCCCGTCCAGTGCAGGCCAGTACAAAGGTACAGCCGCATGGGGGCTGGGAATGGAGCATGCGGCATGTCTACCTGCCAGGGGACGAATGGATTTGGCAATTAAAGACGCTCAGCGCTTGGGCGCCTTGCACGGCTCATGCAACACGCAAAGGCTGTCCCCTCTTGTCCCCCCGGGTTTTACTTACAATGCAGCATCCCTGTAGCTCAGTACTCAGGCAGAGGGAGGGGATGGGTCGGGTTTGGGAAGGTTTAGGAAGGTTTTGGTTCAGGAAGGTCGGAGGTGCAAGGGGAGGAGCCCCAGCATACCGGTAACGGCGCAGGTGTGGTTGCCGTGCTTCAATGGGAAAGGTTTCAGCAGCCTAACATTCTTGTAGCTATACTTATGACATTGCGCTGCAAGGTACTCCGTGTATGTACCGTAGCCAGGGCGGCTTCAGCCCCGATAGCCATGCCATGTTAAACGCAGACGACAGTGGAGTGGGCCGTGCCTTCTTAAGCGTGCACGTACGATAACGTATAATGTCGGTGCATACGTCTGGAGTGCTTTTATCTGGGGAGTAAGCACGGAAGTCAGCAAGGATGTTGGGAAGTGCGAAGAGCATCGCCAGTGGGTTGCGACCCCCACCGAAAGCCGACGTGGAGGCCCTGGATAAGCAGCTTTTAACCGGAGAAGTGGAGGTGAACACCAACCTGCTTTGCAAGCGGTCCGGCTACTGCGGGGCATGCAGTTGACTTCGTCCGGTGAACCTTCCATCGCCCAGGTCAATGCCACACTCCTTACAAGAGACCAGCTGATAGAATGGGCTGCAAAGCTCAAGGCCGGAGCGGCGCGCGTCAAGACCCTCCGCATCCTCTGCGTGCCCAAGTGGGTTGGCTTGCACCCAGCCACCCGGCACAAACGCACGCAACACACAAGACATCGCAGCGGGCCATACGCCTTACCACATTCTCCCTTGCCCATAGCAGCACCCCGTATCTCTCTGTGCATGCCAATCCTCCTTGTGGGTGTTGCATGGTGGCAAGCCACTGCCACGCCTCACTCCACTGCTTCCACTCCCACCTACCGGACGTTGCGGCACCCAGGCAGGCGCCCGGCGCAGACGCCCGCATCGCGTTAGACACTGCAGCCAAACATGGCTAACTATAACGTCCCTTGCTCGTAGCAACACACTGTAACCCGTCGTGCAGGCCAATGCTGTGTGGGTCTTGTGGCGTTGTGGCAAGCCTCTTCCACTCCGACCACTCCTCACTGCACTCACCTGCCCGACCAAAGCGAGCGCACCCCCACCTCGCCCCGCCCCCGCCTGCCCCTCCGCCCTTTGCCCCCCTTACCCTGCAGGGGCTCCACCTGGTCGCAGTACTATTTCTCGCACATGCAGGACCGCAGGGCGGACGTGCAGCACATCTTCTCCTCGCGGGAACACCGCCACGGCGTGCAGACCGCCAGCGCCAACCTGCAGCACCACCTGTGGGTAGCGGTGCGGTTGCTGGGATAACGTTAGCAGCGAGCAAACAGGCACTGGTTAACAGAGGAGGGAGTAGCATGGCCAGTTATCAACGACCACCTGTGGGTGCAGCGGGCACCAGCAACTCACACAGCCGGCACACCGCGTTAGCATCCTGCCGCCTGGCCCCCCCTGTGTTGATGGTCCTGGTGCCCAGGGGCTGCCTTGGGTCTCCACCGGTGTGTCTGCGGAGGTTCCGTAGGTGTAGTGTCCCTGCGGGTGGGGTACACCAGCATGTGGGGTACACGCGTGCAGCTGTATGTGGGTGATGCACGTGCAGATACCATCTTGTACATCTGCCGGAGCTGACTCTGGCCGTGGCGGTGGCGTGGCCCTGACAAACGCGTTCCTTGCCTGCAGAGTGCGCATCGGCTTCTACAAGGCGATTTGCGAGGTGCTGCGTGTCGGGCAGTGCACCGAGCTGGTCATTGGACTGGTGGGTGGTGGACTGGTGTTCGGGGGAGGGGATGGCAGGATAGCAGGATGTGTGGCGTTTAGGGCTCTACGCCGCACATGCAGCTCAACTGAAGTTACCTTGTGCAGCACAAGGCGGCATGCACAACTGCTGTTGTGCGACATGGGGCATGCCACAAGCTTGCTTTGGCAGACGCATGCCACTCACCATACCTCGCACGTGCACCACTCCTGCACCGCCATTTCCTAAACCCCTTGCGCAGCGCTTCAGCGAGAGCGGCTGTCACATGCTGTCCCGAGCCCTGGCCACCAACCGCACCGTCAAGCGGCTCAGCTTTGCCGGCAGCCTCATGGGGGACGAACGGTTCATGGTGAGGAGGCATTTTCTTGCACGTTTTCCAAAGTACCCATGCATATGTTTCTGGTGCACGGTACCGGCCCATTTGACACGTGCTGCGCTGCCGCATGTGCGATGAAGCAGCTGGGGGACGAGCGGTCCATGGTGGGAGGCGTTGTACAGGTCCGTGCTTCGACATAATGCGCCGTGATGTCAATAGGCTTACCCCCTCGATGCGTACTGGCCGGCCCAGGGACAGCCCCCCTTGGTAGCCTACCGTCGAGCCGCTCACATGGTACCTGGCACCCCCAGTGGCTCCCTACACCCCCAGTGGCTCAAGCCGGCCTCATCGAAACCAGTGTAGCCCCTTGCACTGCCTCCCTGTAAACACTCACTGCGCACGCTGTCCTGCTGCTGCCCATCACCCAACCCCGCCCTCCGACCCCCAGTGGCTCAAGCCCGGCCTCATCGCCAACAACGTGCTGGAGGAGTTGGACCTCACCGCCTGCGGCCTCACAGATTTCGCAGCCATGAGCATGGCAGCAGTGCTCAAGGTGCGGATCGGGGGGGAAGGGGCTGGAAGGGGTCACAGCGGCAAATGGCCCAAACGGGAACAGTCGGATTGCGGAGAGCGAGGCTAGCGGCGGCGATGAAACGAAAGAAACGGGTGAAGAAACGGCGCTACCGGCGCCTGGTTGCCACACTAAGCATACCCCTTAGCTTGACTGCCGCCGCCCCTGCCCCCTTCCAAGTACGGCACCCGCCGTCTTCCCGCGAGATGCCACGAACCGGCGCGTGCATAAGCATGCTTCTTTAATCTTTATCCCACCCGCCCGCGCCCTTTGCGCTCACCCCTTCCTCCGGTGTTCAGCGCTTCCTACTTACCTGCAGCACAGAAATGGCTATGCTGGTGTCAATTTCCCTAGCTATCTGTTACTCCCGCCCCGCGTCTCCCAATGCGCCCGCCCGTCCCCCCGCCCCCCTCCGCCTCTACCCAGGCCCACGCCGACCGGCGCATGGGGCTGGTGTTCGACGAGCAGCTGCGCTGCTACCCCGACCCCTCGCTGCCGCCGCACGCCGCGCACGCCGCCTTCCACTCGCGGCTGCGGGCCATAGGGCGGGACGTGGACGAGCGGTGCGGGGGCCTGCTGCACCTGGAGCTGGCGGAGAACAAGGTGGGAGGGCGCATACGGAAGGTGGATGGGATACCTGTACCAGCTGCCCGCATCTGCTAACAGCCCACATTTGAGCCATGCATAACGCCGTGAGCGAACGCATGGGCGGTACGCCATGTAGGAAGTCCTTTTCCCCCCGGCCTGACACCTCCTGCCCCGCCCCTGCCCCCCCGCCCCCCGCAGCTGACTGACAAGGCGGCCCGGTCGCTGCGCTCCGCCCTGTCGTACGACCGGCGGCTCATCTTCCTCAGCATGCGCGCCAACCGCCTAACCGCCGACGCGGAGTCTGAGTTCATCGCCCTCATGAAGGTGTGGCAGCGGTGCACTCCCAACGGTGCACTGCACAGTGCCCCTGCATGCTCTTCAACCCATACCCCCCAATTATGCCCACAGGAGCACAGTACACCTCCGTGGGTGGACTTGCCGCGCTTATTGCCTATTCCACCCTAACCCACCCCGCTCCATGTGCCCCGACCCGCCCCACCCCAATTTTGAACGCACCACGCGCTGCTGCGGATGTACATACCGCGGCTGTGCGGTAGTGAGATTCCAATCCCTAAGCCACGCGAACCCACCCCGCCCCGTCTCGCCCCGCCCCACCCCCAGGAGCACCAGGCGCTTCTACGGGTGGACCTTCGGCAGAACACCGCGGCTCCGGAGATGGGCATCCTCAAGGTGCGAGGTTCTACAACATGTGTGCACTCCACCCAGGCCTTGCCCTCGGCTTGGTCCCTGACTCCTGCAGTTCTGCTGCTACCCGCATGCAGTATGTCGCATCGCATGCCAAAACTTTACACTGACCGTCTCTATGCGCTTATATTGAACCTTCATGCGTGACATCAGCCCTCTAATCCCCGCTCCCCCTGCCCGCCCCCGGCCCCTCCCCCGCCGCGCACTGCAGCTCAAGCGCCGTGTGGTGCCCCGCGTGTTCTCCTCCGTGCTGGGCTTCCAGCCCAACCCCCGCGCGCCCCTGCCTGCCTCCCCCGCCCTCACGCACACCAGCATGCCACTGTGGGCGCTGCAGGAGGTGAGCGGGGTGGTGGTATCTTTGCGGAATGTCGCCTGGGACATGTAACAGGGACTGGGTGTCAGGTGCTACAGGGCATGCGGGTTCAAGGTCTCGCCTGCTCGATGCCGCACGCCATAAGCTGCTATCCTTCGGGGACACCGCAGAGCACCGGTCGCTCCTCCCGTTGTACCGGTAGTATCATCAGTTGGTAAGACACAGCGCCCGTTGCCCGTTTTCCACACTCCCCCAGGAGCTGCCCAACTCGCTGGGCCCCACGCCCATGGCCGCCCCCCCCCCCCCCCCCCCCCCCCCCCCCCCCCCCCCCCCCCCCCCCCC
>VFQN01002650.1_pt1 | contig 27095 bp, 40 predicted proteins | sample 3512371 | NCBI WGS metagenome assembly VFQN01 (sample SAMN10412370, study PRJNA504923) | tailings metagenome | isolation source: Replicate 2 from Balatoc abandoned mine | place: Philippines: Itogon, Benguet | collected 2017-08-28
AGCAACCAGCTCCGTCAAAGGATAGGCCACGACGAGCGGGCCGTCAGTTCTCCTACCACCGCCTGGTCCCACCCCTACATAGCTTCTCGCCAAGACGCAGGTGCGGTGCGGCTACGGCTGCATGCCCCAGGGCGCCGTGTGCTGCGGCACCATGGGCTACTGCAATGCGGTGGGTGGTTGCGGCCGTGCGCGTGCCACGCTGTGCTGTGACGATGTGCTGTGCACGTGAATGCGTACCGTACCTGCTGGTTCCTGCGTGCATTTGGATGGATGTGCATTTGGACACCGTACGCTGCGGTATCAGGGGTCACTGCGATGCGTATATATGCGGTGGGTGCATCACGTGCAATTCCGTGCCGTGCTTATGCGTGCATACATGCTGGGACTTGCGTGTGGAGTTGGATAAGCCACGGGGAGGGGAAGGCGAGGGAACGCATGGCGGTATGTAATAAGGCGGAACGATGCGAGCGCCGTGGGTGGGAGGGGACAGTACAGGGCGGGGTGCACGGGCGCCAACCGCTGTCCAGGGTATTCCAGGTGGTCATGAACCAGCAGGCCGCATGCGTGTCCACGTACATCCATGCCATGAGGTGCATGCTACTTCAGCGCCGCCTATCGGTTGTCAGCAGCTCCGATAGTTGCGTGCTGGCCCACCTTCAGCCCACTGCGCCTTGGCTCATCCAGTATGCATGCTTGCCACAAGACGGGACTCTCCTCTCCCCCGCAAGCCAGTTTGGTTTTGCAACGCTATGCTTTTATGCCGGCCTATTCCCGACTCAGCCTGTTTGCCCCCGCCACATGCCATGTACTACCCTCAGGGCTGGACGTGCTCTGGCTCGGTGTGTGAAGCGACACGTGGCAGCCTGGCCGCGCACGCCGTGTCCAACAACCCGGCGCTCATCGGCGCCATCGTGGGCGCCGTCGTCGGCGGGCTGATTGCCATCGCGCTCCTGGCTGCAGTACTATACTGCTGCATCAGGATGTGTGCGGCTGAACGAGCGGGAGCAGCAGCATCAACAGCAGCAACAAGTGGTGACAGCTAGCGGTTGCATTGTAGAGCGCAATATAGACTTCACCGACGAGACGGCTTTGTGCAAGTGAGGCATTGCAATGACCGTGAGCTTGTCGCTGTAACATGCGCCGTAGTACTCGACCTCGGAAAGCGTCCTGGCGGCAGGGGTCCCCCCCGGCAGGGGTTTCATTTGACAAGTTGACATGTGGGCTAAGGTGCGCAATTGCAAGGGTTCGCTGCGCACGCATCGTCCAGCCCACGTGCACTACCGGTAGCGCATGGCACACAGTAAGCAGCCCTTCACGCATTTGGTGTCTGTTTGAAACTACGGAAGGGATATGTGATGCGAATAGTGTTTCACACCGTTACGCATTGGCGGGTGTGACAGCAACACAGCACACCTGGCTCTACAGCGTAGTGCTATTACATACGGTACGTGTTGTTACGCCCATGTTGCAAAGAAGCGGCAAAGCGTGTGCATGCTTAGTCCAGCGGCACTGGTGGAATGGCACGTGCTCCTTCCTTCGGCGTTCTGGAAGTACGGGATCCCGTAGTCTACCCGCCGACTGGGTTGGGACGTTGAATTGCGTTTCTAATAAACACCCAATGCATGCGCTGTGGCCGGGCGGGCGCGCTGAACTGGATGAGGACAGCTCATTATCTAGCAGTACAAGCTCAACCTCCTATCCCTGTGCAAGTCCACCTTCCATGGAGAGCAATCGGCTTGCGGGCGGGGTACGCATGACCCCCTGATGACCCGTGGGTCAACGGTGCGCGGCTTTCAGTGGCACACCCTCATGCATAAGACATGTCCTCACACGCTTTCGACGAGGCAGATACATCCAGCTGTGTGACCTGCATCCGACATGCCCAAGACATGGTTGTTCATCCTACGATCGAGGGCCCAGCAACTCCGAGCGGGGAAGCTCGCAGAAGCCGCGTCGGTGTAGCCACCGTACTCCCAGGCCCAAACGAGCAAGATTTCCCAGGCGCCGCACGAGGTATAAGTAAGTAGGTACTGGCATGTTAACTTTAGCACACACGCCAGGTCTCGGCAACCTCGCTCGCTTCCAATCAATCCAGTCCAGCACGGACTGACACAGCGGTCCGCACAGGCAGGCATCGCTGTACCACTACGCCTTGGACCAGATAGCATTTAAACGGTATCATTTATTTACCCATATCGTCTTCCTGGGCCCTGAACCCTAGCTCCCACGTCGGCCGGCAAGTCAGACGTACGACCGCGACCCACTACTATTCGTGCCGTGCCTCGAACTCACCAATACCTGGTGAGCCAGCAGGCAAGCAGCCAGCTACTACGCACACCCAGTTGGCCAGCTTGCTTGCATCTTCATCGCGGGCCGCGCTCTCCTTCACGAGGCTCTGCACCCAGTCGGCGCGCCTGGTTTCCGCCATTTGCCATGGCTTCCTTGCCAATCTGCCCAGCAAGCCAGGCGCGGTGCGGCTTAGGCTGCATGCCCAAGGACGCCGTGTGCTGCGGCACCATGGGCTACTGCGATGCGGTGGGTGCATGCCGTGCACGCGCGTGCATACTTGCGGGTATGTACCTGTGTGGGCATGGATGGGGGTAATAAGCTATTGGGAGCGAAAGAAGTGGAGACGCGCTTCGGTGCGGTCGCACGATGCTCACCCTATATTATCTTATACCGAGAACATGGCAACGCGAACGGAGCGCGGTCCCACGTCCCACGTAACCAAGTCACGTTTGCACCCACGTTTCATGACTCATGGCTTGCCTGCGCTTCCCCGTAAGCCAATCAGTGTGTGCATTGGTTTGCGTCCTGCTTTGGACTCAGTCTGTTTGGCCCCCCGCCACGTGTCACGTGCCACCCTCAGGGCTGGATGTGCTCTGGCTCAGGCTGCATAGCAACACGTGGCAGCCTGGCCGCACACGCCGTGTCCAAGAACCCGGCGCTCATCGGCGCCATCGTGGGCGCCGTCGTCGGCGGTGTGTTCGCCATTACAATTATAGTCATTATCATCCGCCATTACTGTGGCAAGAGGCGTGCGGCTAAGCAGCAGGAGCAGCAGGAACAGCAGCAGCAACAGGTGGTGACGGCGGTTGCGGTTTAGCGCGCGCAAGGGGTTTTGTGTACGTGAGTGACGGCACTGTTGTCATCGTGAGCTCGCTGCTGATCATTTACGCCGCAATGCTCGACCTACGAAAAAAATGCTTTCGGTTCTACGTGAGAATTGTGTCCGTTCTGCTGTACATTTTACTGGTATGTCAACACAGACGCCCTACTTGGAGGTATTGTTGCCACTATGAGCTCGTCGCTAAGCACACAGGCCCAAGGGAGCTCCCCTGCACGCACACGTCGCACTGCTTGACCTCGGGGCGAACGCTGTCGGTGTTATGTGAGGGTGGGATTTGTTGTGCCGACATATGTACACTGCCCAGCCCGCGTGCACGACCCATAATAAGCGGCCTTCCGTGTCTGTGATAAAGGAACGAAGGGGGACTCGTTGCATCACCATACTGGTGTTGACAGACCTTTGCAAGGGAGTGCTCGTACGTGCATTGTTACCCCGCTGTTGCAAGAGAACTGCATGGCTTGTGCATACTTGGTCTGGTGGGACGGCGACGGCCGTGTGCTGGTCCGCTTGGCATGCTGCATGTGTGTACGGTACTGAGAACCTGACTGTTGGCCCGTGTCTGTCAAATTTTAACTACAGTGATTTCAAATACCGGTAGGTGTATTTGCGTCACATGAGAGCCCTGTTGGGCAGGGGTACTTAGGACAGTCCTTTCTACCCAAGCTCTGTAAGTGGGTACTGAACAGGGGCCCCACACCGCTACACTGCCACATGGGCAATCCAGTGAAGTCATTACATGGTTTTACAGTTTTGGTCCCTTTCCAGAGCCCAGCCCCGTCCCAACCGGGAAGCAGGGCTGGTCCAAGCGTGAAGTCATGTGGGCCCGCGCGGGGCGTGACCTGTGCTGTCACCGCACAAGCGCAACAAGAGCAGGTACACTACTGGCAGTGACATGCCTGTGTCCCTGTGCTCCCACGGGACGCATGCGTCGCACCCTGCTTTGTTATATCCAACAAAGGCGCATGCACAGCAGCCACTGATCATGCCGCTGCGCGGCTTCTCCACGGCCCTGCATTTGTTGGCTATGCACATCCCAACTCGCCCGCCGCCACCACCCACCACGTGCCAGCAGCCCTACAGCCCACACAGCTCCCATTAGCTCATACCAATCCGCTTCTTGGCCGCCAAAAGCAAGCTGAAACGCTGTGCCCCGCCAAGCAAGCAAGCATCCCTTCCAAGCCCTGGCCGATCTTTCCATGTACCTCCTCGCCTTCCCGTGCCTCCCCTCACCCATTCCCCGCCCTCGCCGCCCCCGCCCTCTCTACTCCGCCGTGGCCACCTCCGTGTCGAACCCCAGCACGTCCCCGCTGAATTGCGCGGCGGTGACGGAGGACGGCATGGCGCGCTCCGCCGCCGCCGCGCCCGTCAGCGCCCCCAGCGCCTCACCCAGCTCCTCGCCCGACATGCGCTCTCCGGCCTGCTGCAGCAGCGACAGCAGCTGCTCGCGGGACAGCTTGCCTGGGTGCGCAGGAACGGGGGAGGGGGAGAACAAGGAGCAGCAGGGGTGAGGGCGTGGGGATTGCTTGGCAGAATAGAGGTGGAGAGTGTTCTAGCGACATGCGAAGCGGTAGTTAGAGAGCAACGGGAGGGCTCGGTGGGCGAGGCAGCGAACCGTTCCTTCCAGCTGCGCCTGGGGCCAGAAAGCCAACAAATTTCCCACATACCGGTAGTGGCTATGAAAGGTTCGCCCAAGGGGAGAGTAGGAAAACACCTAACCAGCGACAGCATTGGCTCGGGTCCCCTTCGCTTCCCGCATGCCTCACTGGCTGGCCCCACCGCACCTCGCCCAGCCCCCGCCCCACCCACCCGGCTCCCCACGCGCGCCCAGCTCGTTGAACGCCGCCACGATGTCTGCATGCGTCACGTTGAACAGCGGGCGGTGGTTGACGTACAGGTACAGCAGGTCCTCGAACGACACGCCCGGCAGCTCGTCCAGGTCGCGCCCGTGCGCCAGGTACGATAGGTGCGCCTGCAGCGCCTCTATGTCGTACTGGGAGGGGTAGAAGCCGGCGGCGCGCATCAGGTCTGGAACCATGTGGGCGGGGACCAGGCCTGCAGGAGAGGAGCAGCCGGGGCAGGGGTGCACAGGTTAGGAGGAAACCCGTAACGGTAACGGCAACCTTATAACACCTGTATAAACTGGTATTCCCCACGAACCCATGGACCTGTTATTGTCCCTGCTCCGCAACACCGAATGCGTACGGTATAACAGCCAGGCGCCCCTGCCTGCAGCAAGATGGTGCCCCTTCTGGTTCCCTCCCCGCCCCCTCACCCGGCACGTGGCGCGGCGCCATGGCGTCCTCCCCCTGCTCCTTGACCTGCGCGTACACGAAGTAGTCCCGCATCTCCGCCAGCAGCTCGGGGTCCGCCACCACCGCCGCCCAGCGCGCCTCGCCGCCCTTGGCGCTGCTGGCGGCGGAGAGCTGCAGCGGGGCGGTGTTGATGTCCCAGGACGCCAGCGTGCCGTCGGCGCCTGTGGCCAGGGAAGGGAGGCGGCGGCAGGCGGGATCAAGATGAGAGACCAATCAAGCACTGCGCTTACACTGCAGCTTGTGCTGGCGAAGGTTTGTACACTATGTCCTGGCTACGTCCTTGGTCGCCAAACAGCAAATACAGTCGCACAGGGAGGGCCCGTGAGGCGGTTTCCTTGTCAGACACCCCTACCCCCGCCCCTCTTCCCGCCCCTTCCCTTTTCCGTCGGCGTCCCCTCCCTGGATTCCCTCCTCACCCGCCGTGAGCAGCTTCCTCCCGTCGTACGATATCGCGATGCCGCGCAGCTCCCCCGGGTGCGCTATGAGGCCCATGGTGCGCTGCGGGTCGCCGTCCAGCGGCCACGCGATGAGCCCCACCACCCGCTCCGCCGTGCGGTAGGCCAGGAAGGCCGCCGCCTCCGCCTCCGCCTCCACCGCCAGCCCGCCGTGGGCCGTGAGCGCGCTGCTCTTGAACATGACCAGCTGCGTGATGGGGCCCCCGAAGGTGGGGCCCAGGAAGGTTGCCTCCACGCCGGGCTTGTCGGGGTTGAACACGCGGATCTTGTACGTGTCGTCTGTACGGAGGACGTCAACACACACCAGCCCACACAATTATAGTATGACGAGTAAGGAAAGCTCCTTTTCATGCCATGGGCTTAAGAATTAATACCAGCAGTTACTGACCGGCGCGCTCGCCCCCAGGGTCTTCCGGCAGCTGGCACCTCTCCCTTGCACCGCACACCCACCCGACAGCAGCAGGTGCGTCTCCGCCGAGAAGGCCCTGAAGTACTGCAGCGGCGGCGCGAAGCACATGGACGTGGGCGCCCCCGAGCCCGGAGGGAAGTCGTGGTGCGCCGCCACCCTTAGCCCCGCCGCCACGCTGCTGCCCGCCAGGTCGTACTCCGCCACCCGCCCGTCGGCGCCCACCGACAGCAGCCGCGTCTGGCCGCTGGGCGACTCGCCGAACACCAGTGCGGACACGGGCGCGTGGTGGCTGCGGCAGCGGCCCACGTACTCCCAGCGCATGGTCTGCTTGTACGGCACGTAGGCGTACAGCATGACCTGGGGCGGGGGGTGGGTTAGGGATTGCCGTGAGGAAGGGGCCAGGAGGAGAGGGACAGGTCAGGACGGTACTGAGGTGAAAAGCGCAAAGGCTGCCTTGGCGAGGGTACAGCCGGCGACGCAGCGTTGACGGCTTCATGTGCGAGCCGGCAGGGCGCCCATTGCCGGGATCCGCAAACGAAAGGACTACGGTATGATGGGCACCATATCACCATGCCAGCACCTCTTTTGCCCACTGTCCCTCCAGTCGTCCATAAGATCCATCAAGCCCCTGACTGCATCGCAGCAGCCTTGCGCCCCGATTGCCCTGCACTATTGCCACCACCACGGCGCCCCACATGCACCCCGCACACAGCGTGTGCCCACCTGGTGCTGCTCGTCCGCCACCGCGATGTGCTGCCCCGTGTTGGACACAGCCATGCGCACCAGCCCGATGTTGGAGTTGCGCATCACGTGGCCCTCCTGGCCCCCGCCCCCGCCCCGGCCACCCTGCCCATCCTCCTCCAGCGGCAGGATGTGCAGGTGGCCGGACGCGAAGCCCACCACCAGCAGCCCCCCGTCGCGGCTGTAGGCCAGGCAGGAGCCGGTCATCCGCTCAAAGGACCGCTGTCCCACCACCACGTGGGCAATAGAGTCCCACCGCTGCAGCATGCCGCTGCTGCGGCCCAGCACCGCGAACTCTGCGTGACGGCATAGCAAGGGCGGTGCAGGTGAGTGCATGCACGGTTGCTTTGTGCGCTGACAGGCAAGGGTCGTGTACATAGCTGCTCGGTGGCGATAGCTCATGCCATCATGTGCAACTGCGGGCGTGCAAGTCTGGCGGGCGGGGCAGGAGGGCGGGGAGAGTGTGGCAGAGTCGCTTGCGCACCTGCCCGCGTGGGGTGCGCCGCGATGTCCGCCACGTCCCCCAGCAGGGCGTCCAGCACGGGCGTGCCGCGCCGCCGCTCGCTGTCGTACTCCTCAAACGAGGCGCTCTGGCACGAAAGATATTGTAAGGGAAGCAACTTTCAACGCGTGTTTTGGCCGCAGGTCCTTTGGCATGCATGTGTTTTGTTAACAGCGCGTCAGGTACAGGTTCAAGGAGGCAGAGTGGTGCATATTGAAGAGTGTCCGGCTTCCCTCCCGGTTGCAATGTGCGCAAGGGCCCCAGTCACCTGCACGGATATGATCCTGCTGGTGCGCGTGGCCACCACGAAGTCCGGCACCATGAAGCGGTTGAGGGTGTCGGCGGCGTCGGCGGCGGCCAGGCGGCCGGGCAGCACTGAGGAGAACGCGACGGACATGACGGGGCCTGGGGCAGGCGGACAGGAAGGGTGTATCACGTCACTTGAGAGACAGCACCATATTGCCGTCGGTTGCCGCTGCAATGTTGAACATCAGTGCTCATCAGTGATCATCATCATAGCGTGCTGACGTGAGAGCAACCCGACCCGCCTGCGCACCCACCCGCGCCCAGGTCCTCGAACCACGCCACGATGCGCAGCAGGGGGTCGAAGAAGCGCACGTAGCCGTCCTCCCCTCCCGACACGATGAAGTCCCCCACAGTGGACAGCAGCGTGATGGGCGCGTTGTGGATGCGCATCAGCTTGATGGCGCGCCGGTCGGTGGCGCTCGTGCCCACCTGGGGGGCGGTCAAGGGAAACGTGGGTTCAGCATGGGGTTTGAGGCGGGACAGGAACGCCGGAGCACGGAGACGTGAAAGCGGCGCACGTTGGTTAGACCTGCGGCAGTGAAGCAAGGCTACGAGGCGTGACGGAAGGGCCAGCGGAACAGGTTCCTGCCGGTGGCGTGTCCCTACCGGGATGCTGCCAGGGCAACCCAGGAACCCACCACAACGGCAGCGCTTCTCCATGCGTCTGTTTGTCTGCAACAGCACTGCTCCGCCAAACCCACCCTCATGCTACGAGCCTCAGCGCCAAGCACCCAGCGCTTCACAAGGCCTCAACTTGCCTCTACCGATATTACCCGACCATTCCACTCTGATACAACGAGCGCCAGCGCCCCATTCTAGTGCTGCTGGGCCCCACCGGGGCCCCCAGCCCAGCTCGTCCCGCACACCACCTCTTACCACAACTCCGCGCCCACCCACCAACCCGCCCTGCCCCACCTGCGCCGCCAGCCCCTGCTCGTCCCACACCACCAGGTCGCCGTCGCTGGTGCCCGTCAGCGCCTGCGTGGTGCCCGGCACGAACACGCTCTGCACGAAGTCCCCCACGGACTGCTTGAAGTCCTTGGAGCGCAGGGGCGGCGAGTAGTACTGGAAGCGCGGCTGCCCCGGCGCCCAGCTCCAGAAGTACACGCGGCGGCGGCCGTTGGACATGAGCTCATGCGGGTTGTTGGGCGAGAAGCGGATGCAGTGCTGCACATCGCCGGCCGGCACCAGCGTGGTGGCGGCGGGGCGCGGGGGCGTGGCGTCCTGCGTTGAGTCGGACAGCAGCGCCGCCATGGACCACAGGGACACCTGCGGAGGAGGGGAACAGGACGCAAGATGTAATAACCGGGCAAGGTGTAATAACCGGTCAACAGGGCAGGCGGGGAGGCGGGCAATGGAGGCCTCTTTTGCGGATATAAAGGTTGCGTCTGCCCGTGGCATCCCCGCGGCGCTTCTCACTGCTGCCCCCCTGCCCAGAGCAACCCCTTGCGCGCAGGCAAGATGCCATCGGCGTTGAGGCTTGTTGCGTAGTACGCAACAAGCCTCCCCCGCTGCTGTCTCCCGCGTAGAGCGTTCCCCCTCCCCCGCCCCACCTCCTGTTCCCCTGTGTCCGGGTCCGCTGCGCTGACGGTGGCCAGCCACGCGCCGTCCGCCGACACGTCCATGGTGGACACGCCGTGCCGGTGGGGGCTCGACACGGTGCGCAGGGGCAGCCCCGTGCGCACGTTCCACACCACCAGCAGCGACTCCGGGCCCATGTCCGCGGTCACCACGTTCGCGCGGTCCTCGGTGGTCACAATGCATGTGATGGGGCTGGTGTGGCCCTGGGGTATGCGGGTGGGGTCAGGGCGGTGTGGGGGCGTGGCGAGGGGCCGTCTGGTGGGAGGGGAAAGGACGTCTGGACGTCTGCTGGGGTGGGCTTCCCAAAGCGCGAGTGGGGTGCTGCCCAACGATGAGGCGGACGCCCCCACCATACTAAGAGCCACAAACCTACAACTTGCGCATAGCGTCCGTCACTAGCGGCTGCCTCTGGAGCTTGTGCTCTAGCCAGGGCACCAGCCAAGACCCTGGCATGGCACGTGGCTTAGCACGGCCCGCAGCTGGCCTGGCACTCCCCCGTGCCTAGCTAGCAGACTCACCTGCAGGAACACCTGCCTCCGCAAGCGTTTGTCATAGATGACAGCTGTGTTGGCTGCCAAGTAGCATATCTTGTCCGTGTACCCATCGGACAGGTTCACCACTCCATGGTTGATGTGAGCTGAGGACCCAAAGACCCAGCTGAGTGTCTGCATAGCATTATGAGCATGTATGTAAGCTATTTGTTGCTGAGGCACGGGCAGAGAGAAGGTACGCCAGCCCTGCTCCATGTGCCATGGGCCGCGCCGCTCACCAGCGCTTGCTGGTCGTCAGCCATGTTAATAAAGTATGGAAAGTTCATGTGTCGCTGTCAGCTTACATCTTACGCTATCAGGTCAGGTACTATTGTCAAGGGCAGCATGGTTGTAGTAAGGTGCAAGAAACCAAGCGCAAGGCGTGTTACGGCGCACTGTATTGAACAATTAAGCAGTCCTTTTACTCTGTCGCGTGTTCCTCGACGTTCGAGTCATGCTGTTGGTTCCAGCAGGGTCATGGAGCTCAATCAGGGGAGGGGCCCTTAGCCTCCCGCTGAGGCAGACAGCATGCTTGCCTGGTGTCGTTCACATTGTCCTCTGTGGAAATTGAAAGCAAGTGCTGCTATCGCAGCGCGAACACCTCTTTGTGAACTACCGGAACCTTAATCGCGAAAGCACTTCGCGGCTTAAGCTCTACCTAGTTCGCAATGGCCGGTCGGCAGGTGCTCATACAACATGCCATAGGAGCGTTGGGAGTGCAGCCCTCGGCCTTATGGGGGCTGCAGTCGCTCGTGTCTAGGCTTCATATCTCGACAACTGCCAGGGCTAGCTGGCCAGACGTGGTGGTGCCATCTATGGGAGAATCAATCAAGGAAGGCACCATAGCTGCGGTCCTGAAGCAGGTGGGTGGGCCACAGATCGGGCACCGATGGGTGGGGGCTTGCTGGACACGTTGTAGCTGTGGCCCCTGGGCGTGCAGTCACCCTGCGGGGTTGTTCACTCCGGTAGCAGGGAATTAGACACAACATGAGGACAACCGTGGTCGAATGGAACAGCGACAATGCCTATAAGCTGCAGCACGCCCCAGTAAAAGCGCTCTGGGGGCCGTGTCGGAGACGCGTTGTTGACACGTGACGCTGTACACACTCAAGGTAGTTGCTGGGTTGCTGCTGCCGCTGGCTGTCAGTGTGCCTGCCGCTCCCGCTCTTGCTCACGCACCTGCAGGCGGGTCAAGCCGTCAAGGAGGACGAGGTCATTGCGCAGATCGAAACCGACAAGGTGACCATCGACATCAAGGCCCCGTCGGCGGGTACGCTGGAGCAGCTGCTGATCAAGCCGACCGACACAGTGGTGGCGGGGCAGGTGGTGGCCGTGGTGGGTGCCGGCGCCGCGCCAGCAGCAGCTACCACAGCGCGCGCTGCAGCAACAGCACCCCCGGCCTCCCCAGTCGCAGCCTCCACCTCCGATCACGGGCGAGTGCCCATGATCCGGTTCCCCCCGCGCGTCACCCTTGCGGGAGCGCGCATCAGCGACCTGCCTGCCAGCCAATACGACGCAGCGATGGCGGAAGCGACTGCAGCCACCGCCGGCAGCACTGCGGCCGCCGCCCCGGCCGCAGCCCCGGCAGCCGCCTCGGCGCTGGCTCCGGAGCCCAGCAAGGCGGCCGCGCCGCTGCCGCCGCCGGCCGCCAAGGTTGCCGCGCCGCCCACCAGCAAGAACAAGCTGCCGTTCGTGACGCGGCCCGACGGGCGGGGAGGGCCGCCACGGCGGCCGCTGACGGCCCGGGAGCTGGAGCTGATCAACCTGGGCGGGGCGTGGTAATGGTCCGTGCGCTCTCGTCTTGTAAGCGCCGGAAGGGGATATCGTGGCGCCGCGGTCGTGCTAGAGCTGTGGAGGTGGGGATTGCAGCAGGGGCCATGCGAATGGGGCTGTGCGTCTGAGGCAGTCCTGTTGGTTAAGCAGCCAGCAGTGCAGTGAAGCGGACGTCAGAGCTCGCTGCCCTCCACACATGGATGATATGTAGCCGGTTGGAGGAATTGCGTTGGGCCTGTCCCATGGAGTTGTAGTGTATTGCAAGATGCCTCATTCCTGCTGCGCGGACAAGTATCTCCTGCCTTTGCGGAGGGCTGTTGCAGTGGAAGGAGCCAGGGCTTGTCTACCGGTAGGTGCTGTGCTACAGGACGGGTTATGTCTAGCAGCATTCTCCAACCGTGGTGTTGAACCGGTGGTCCAGCGGCCGTGTAAGGCGCGTGTACCAACCTAGCGCGTTTGGCATTGCCGAGAAAGGTCATCACCGTTCGGATCTGCGAGCGCTGGAAAGTTTGTCGTGCTTTCAGGCCCTATGTGTAGCGACGCAGTTGCTTTCAGGCCCTATGTGTGACTGACGTAGCAGAGCGCACTTACGAGGCACGGCGGGGTACCGGTAGGGAGGACGGCAGGTGTAAACAGTTACAGTAATGTTCTCCCAGCAACACGCAGTTGCCAGGAGTGAAGGCCCGTAACAAGTAACAGCGTCCCAATAACATCAAGAAACTCCACTGCAGGACGTGCAGGTCACGGCCGTCTCGGCAACGACAGCCCACTCAAGTTTGAACCCTGTGCACCGGTACTAACCATGGGAGGCTGCGATGCACCGGACGCATTTAAACACGGCCGGTCTGACAGTACAAAACGCTTGGAGACGCACAGGCTAACACAGTAAACCTGTATGAACGCGCATTGCATTGTAGCTGTGCCTACCCCAGGTGCCCATACTTGCTACTGTGCCGTACGGTGCTTGTCTGCAACCAATCACCACCACCAGATCATCCTCCCTCATAAGCTAGGCCCCTGAGCTAGACTGCTATCTGAACCTGGTCTCTACAGGCACCGTACACATAATTTTACGGCAACACAGGAATAGCCTAAGAGTACAGTGCACGCAACAGGTGCTGTGACCACAAACGGCAGGGTAATACTGTACGCAAACACAAGCAACTTTCGTTCGCAATGGGGAACCTCACAGATGCTCCGTGTCAGCTGATACCAGCACTAATGTCTCCTTCGTAAAAATGTTCGCCTGCATTGCTGTGCAGCATGCGGCAATGCGCCCCAAGCACCTGTTGCGGGGCACGCAGCACCCCGTCTTGCAAGTCTGCAACATCCCACACTCAATGCAAGTGACGAGCGTCAACCTCCATCCACGAGTCTTACCGACACACAAGCCCTCCGTACCACCTACCTACGCACGCTGCGACAACGCTCTACCTGTACCGGTATACATGCTGATGTCCTACGCTCACATGCTGCCGCAGATACCACTTACACTCCTCTTTCAGCGCTCCTGCGGGTCGTGCTCCTGTTCCTGCCGCAACAGGTCAACCGCACCAGCCAAATCTTCATCCGGCCCATCCTCCTCCCCCTCCCCCTCCTCGTCTGCCCCCACAGCAAAGCCCCTGCCGCGCACTCCCCGCGGCGCCCCAAGCCGCACCTCGCTCCCCACGCCGTGCGCCCCCGCCTGGTGGTGTGGGTGACGCCCCGCGGCGGGGTCCCCTTCGCCCTGCTTCCCCGGCCGCCGACGGTACAGCCCTCCCCTGGCGTATGGAGGCCGCAGCGGGCGCGCAAACCCTGGCGGCACATCGCCGCCAGCCACGTCCGCAGGTGCTCCTGCTGCACCCGCAGCGGCCTGCTGCACCGTGGACTCCCCTGCAGCGTGCGCCTGCACCTGAGGCTGAGGGTTGGTGTGCAAGGACACCGGATGCTGCAGCCCGGGGGCGTGTACGCCGGGTCCTGTCCCAGCGTCGGCCGCAAGTCCCCCGACGGGCGCGTGGACACCGCCCGCGCCGCCGGTCCCGTACGACATGCTCTGTCCTCCCCCGCCGGCCCCAAGCGGCCCCCATGCAGACCCCGAAAGCCTCTCTTGGTGGTGCAGCTGCTGCTGGTGCTGGTTGTGGTGCAGTGACAACTGCTGATGGTGCTGTAACTCGGCATGCAGCACTTGGTCCGCCAGCAGTGCCGCGCCCCCGCCATGCTGCCCGCTTCCGGCCCGGTGCATGTCCATGGCACTCCCCACGCTGCTGACAGCGTGCGAGTACCTCCAAGGCGGCGGAGGGTCTAGTACCACCGCAGCCTCTGCCTGGCCCTGGTGGCCACCCCAGCTACCATGCTCCTGTCCCTGCCCATGTCCGTGTCCATGTCCGTGTCCGTATATCTGCCCTTGCCCCTGGCCGTGCCCCCGCCGGTGACCCTGCCCCCGGCTGCGCCCCTGCCCCTGTTCCTGCGCCTCGCCTTGCCCCTGGCCCACGCCTTGCACCCGGTGCCCGGCTCCGCCTTGCCGCGTCCACACCAGGCTGCTGCCGCCGGTCCCATGCGTGTGGGCACCCCAGGGCCGGCTGTAGCTGTTACCGCTGGCGTCCGATGGCCCGTGTCCGGTATTACCGTTGGGTGTTTGGTGGCTGCCGTGCAGGTGGAAGTACGCCTCGAGCTGCACCTCGTACGCCTGCTTGAGCTCGGGCTGCTGGGGGTTGTGGCCGTGCGTGTGCGCCCCGTGTGGCTGCGGGTGCTGCGGCCGGGGCCGCACGGCGGGCCGCGGGTGCGCCCCGCCGCCACGGTGACTGCCGCTGTGTGCTGCTTCCGCGTGAGCTTCCTTGGCGCCTTCGCAACCGCCTTGTTGGGCTGTGGTACCGCTGACGCTGCTGAGTCCGCCGGCACAAGCTGCACCAGCCTGCGGAGGCGGCTGCTCGAGCGGCGGCGGCGGTGGGACGTCACAACTTGCCCCTGCATCTTGCTGCGCCTGCTGGGTTCCCAGCGGCGGGTGCTGCTGCCCCTGATGCACTTGGACCGGTTGTGCGGCAGGGCTCTGGCTGCCCGGACCCACACTCGGCAACACGCCCGAAGCCGTCAGCTGGTCCAGCACGCTCCTCATGTGGTCCGCCACTAGGTGCACCTGCTGGGGTCGGAAGGCGGGGCGGCAATGGGAGGACCCGCAGGCTGCTGCTTGGGTGGAAGACCCACTATCTGCACCCCCCGGTTCCTCGCTTTTTACGCGTTCCCCCCGCCCCCTGCTCCAAGCCCGCGCTGGGTGCTACACGCCACACGCCAACCTATTTCAATATTACTGCCGGCTGGGTGGGTACCAGCACGTCATGCTCCCACTTTGCGCACCTCTAGGGGTGATGCAGCCGACGGCTGCCGGTCCTTGCCGGTCAGGGCTGGGCCAGCTGTCGTTACCGCCGCATCGGCGGCTGCCGTTGGGGCCTGAGCAGGGGCCTTCCTCGCGGGCGCGGCTGGAGGGACGGCTGCAGCAGCAGCAGCAGCAGCAGCAGCAGCAGCAGCAGCTGGCTGCTGGTCCTTGTGCTTTTCCCTTCTTCGAGGCGATGAGGCCCCGTCCGTTGCCGCGTTGGTAGGTGCGCCTTGGGCAGGTCTGCGTGGTGGCAGTGTGGAGGCCTGCTGGTCTCTAGCTGCATGAGGAGGCAGCCCTTTAAATCCCGACGGTTCCTTGCTCTGCTCCGCCCTCCTCGCGGTGACCCCCGAGGCAGTGTGCACAGGTGGCGTTGCGACGCTGTCAGAGGCCCCACGGGCGCCTGTCATCGCCCCATGCTTAGCCCTCTTGGCCGAGCCCTCCGCCTTGTGGGGTCCCAGGGAACCCTCCAGTTGCACGCCATCCTTGTGCTTGGCCTTTTGCCGATCGCCAGGAGGATGCGATGCACCGGGACCTTGCGCCCTGTCCGCCTTCCGCTCGCTGCCTCTGGGCTCCTGTACGGCACCCGCCTCCGCCGGCAAAGTCCCCAAGGACTCACTGCCATCAAGGCCCTCCCCTACCAACTCCAGCCACTCTCGCTCAAGCTCCTCTTGCCCACCTCCCTCCGACTGCTCGGCACCATCCCCGTCCCTCCCTTGCCCCTCCTCCACCCCTCGCTGCCCCTTGCCCTCCGTGGCCTGCCGCTGCCCCCGCTCCTGCCCCCGCTGCTGCTGCTGCTGCCGCTGCAACCTCCGCTCCTGCGCTTGTTGCTGCTGCACCTTTTCCCGCTTCCTCTCCTTCCTGTTCTTGCGCTCTGGCACCGCCGCGGTTACCGCCGTCGCTTCCCCCACCAACCCAGCGTGCTGCTCCCGCCGCTGCAAGTTCGCCTGGCGCTGTCGCTCGTGCATCTCCCGCCTCTCCGCCTTAAGCGCGAGCCGCTCCGCACGGTTGCACTCCTTCAGCGCCCGCTTGTACGGCAAGCTCCTGAGGTACGACAATCGCTCCTCCGATGCGACACCGTATTGACGTCGCGGCACCGTGGGCCCCAGCGGCGGCGCTGCCTCCCCTTCCCCGTCTTCGTCCCCGTCCTCATCCTCCTCAGAGTCGGCGGCGTCACTGCCGTCGTCTTTGCCAGCGTCAGCGGCACCGGCAGTCTCCCTGGCCTCAGCGGCATTGCCGGCGGCGGCGGCGCCACCGCCGGTGGCTTGCATGCGGGCCTCCGCCGCCGCCACCGCCGCTACCACCGTCGCCGCCGGCGCCATGGACGCCGCTGCAACCCCAGGCAGCTCTTCTTGCCGCTGCAGCCTAGCAACTGGTTCCAGCTGAGCAGGCGGTTGCGACTTCGGCTGCTGACTAGCAATCGGCGGTGGGTGCGGGTTGGGCAGCGAGCCCGGCGGCGGCTCAGGCCCCGCGTCCGCATCAGGCTGGGCAGGCCTTGGCGGCGAGGGCAGGTAAGCGTCCTCGCGGCCTTCGCCGTCCGTGTCATAGCCCTCATGATTGAACCGCCCGGAGTGCCGTGCGGGGTCGGCGTCGTCGTCTTCGGCCTCCTGCGCAGCGTTAGGGCGCCCCGCCGGCGCCTCGCCCTGCGCCTCCCTCCGCCAGACGTAAGGCTGGCGCCGGGGATCTGACTGCATGCGAGACCTGCACGGCCAGTTGCATACCCGTCTCTGTTGGCGGCACGTGCAGTGGAAACATTTTGGCATGTACAAAACCGACAGTGTGCAGCAAAGGCGCCTGGTACGGGGTTAGTAGCTCTCTTTCCTGTCTGTGACGGTGGCCACCTCGAGGTAAGTGATTGCCGAAGTTTTCGCAGTCTTAAAAATTGATAAGATGTTTGGTTTAATTTAATAAAATATATTATTTTTTGAAATTTTGCTGTTAAGAAGGCCTGAAACTGACAACCTTGAAACAAGGACACGGATAAGTCAAACAGTAGCAGAGGAAGCACAGCACCTAGCTTAAGTACGACGGCCGCACCTGCCTCCTTGCCCCGTGGACGTCTGCACCTCCTCACCGCCTCCACCTCCGCCGCTGCCCTCTTGCCAATGCCGCTTCAGCCCCCTCCCTGCCCTATGCCCCTGCTCCTGATCTTGCCACGCCTCCCCTCGGCCACGGCCACCGTGCGGAGCTTCGTTGTATCGCTGCTGCGAATACCGCTGGTACTGCTGCTGCTGCTGCTGCGGATATTGCTGCTGCTGTTGTGGGTACCGGTGCTGGTGTGGTTGCGGGTGCTGGTGCGGGTGCTGGCCTCTGTGCGACAGCCCCCCTGGGCGCGGTGGCCGTTCGCCCCCTGCCCACACCCTGCTGTCATCCCGCCTGTCATCGCGCGGCGGCTGGGCCCCATGCCCTGTCCTAACGCCTGCCGCCGCCATTTGCCGCTCACTGCCCTGCGGGTCACCGGGGTTCGTAGCCTCCGCCTCTGCGTGCCGCTCGCCGCCCCGCTCCTTCCCACTGTCCCTGTCCCTATCCCGATCCCTGTCCCGCTCTCGGTCCCTGTCTCGCTCCCTGCGGCCCTCGCGTGCCCGTGGGTTAGGGTCCTGCTGCGAGTCCCGCTCGCGCTTTCTGTCCCCCTTCGAGCGCCCGGCCGTGTCATGACTCGCCTGCGGACCGCCGTCCTCCTGCCCCTGCCCCTGCCCAAGCTCCGCCGTGCCTTTCCCATGACGCGAGGGACTGACCGCGCCTTCCTGCCTGGCGCTCTTCCCCTCCCGATCCTCCCTGCTGCCCTTCTTCCCCCGGCTGTCCTTGCCCTCCCGCCCCCCGCGGTTGGCGCTCTTGTGCGCCGCTGCACCCGCCTCCGCTCCCCCCTCCCAGCTGCCCGCCACCTGCCGGTCGGCCCGCCTCGTTGCACCCTGACCCACGGGCCCCGGGCCTTCGTTCCCGGCCGAGGCTTGCTCCGCAATGGTGGGGTGCATGGTCACGGTGGTCACAGACACATCGGCAGCGTCGGGGGCCAGGTGGCGGTGCCTGGCCCCGCGGTCGCCAGCGCGACCGCCGCCGTACGGCACACCTCCACACTCCCCGCCCGCGGCAAGCAGCCTGCGCAGTGAAAGACCGGTATCCGGATACCAAATGGTCACGTCAGGTCCTCTTGATTCCACGCCTGCCCAAACCCACTGTCGAAAGGAGCATACGCTGCGGTGTGCATGCACGCGCGGGCACGTCTCTCGCTTGCTGGATTTCGTGCGCAGATGTAATCATGCACAGCGCTGCCGTGCGCACCTCTCCTGCATCTCCGCGTGCACCGCCTTGAGCGTGAGGTACTGAGTCAGGCACTGCTCCTGCAGCGCCTCCAGCCGGGACTCCAGCTCGGTGCAGCGGGCCTCCCTCGCCGCCAGCGCCTCCGCCTCCGCCGCCAACTGGGTCGAGCAAAGGGGTGGTGTGGGGCGGCGGTACGTACAAGGGGTCGCGTTAGGGTTGGGGTTTACGAGTTGGGGCTGCAGTTGAGGTAGGTACGTGGGTATTATACACGACTAGCGCACACGTACACGCACCTCACGCTCGCGGGCCGCCAGCTGACTGGCTTTGAGCTGCAGCTCCCCGCTCCGCTGCTCCAGCTCCCGCTGCTGCGCCCGGGCAGCTTCCGACAGCTGCAGCAGCTCCAACTGCTGCTGCGATAGCAGGGTCTGCTGTTGGGCCACCTGCCGCTGCAACAGCCCAAGCAGGGACTCAGCGGAGGTGCCGGCTGCAGCGGCCGCTGCCGGCGCCGGGGCCACGACGCCGGCGGCAGCTGCGCTTTCTGCTGCAGCTTTTGCTGCCGGCTCTTTTGTCGTTGGTGCAGCGTTCATTGTTGGCAGCTCGGATTTGCCACAACGGGAGTGCGTCTCCCCAAGGCGAGGTGAACAGGACGCGCAACTTGGATGGAGCCTCAATTGGCATTGATGTAGTCGTATACTAAATTATGCCGCACCGCTCTGGCAGCCCCCGCTGCCTGCAGCCGTCTGCTCTGACACTCAAGTGCTTGGTGAGCCATCTGGGTAAGCCGTTTACAGGCCAGTACAAACATAGAGCACAGAGTTAGAAATTAATCGCTTGGCATTGCTAGCGATTTGGGTCAGCCTCCGTGATGCAGTGTGTGCGTGTCAGCTGCATGGGAGAGGAGAAGGACAACGACCAGAGCTATACTAAGCGCGCCTACATCATATAGCTTCCTTAGCGTCGTAAGTACCGTTATCTGCCTCTGCACGGGGGTCTCCGTCTAGGCTCCCTCGGCCGATGGAAGGCCAGCTTGCCCTCTTTTAGCTTAGGGGAGATAACCCCAGCGAATTGCACCTTGGGTTCCACTTCGAACATACTTGGTTCTCGACTGGGCTTTCGCAGCGGAAGCATCCAGGTATGAAAGCATATTTTGATGGCGCTGGAGCTTTCCGCTTTCTGTGTGGAGCAACACGCACACTGTTACGAGGCTGCCGTTTGTTATAGTTGGCACCTACACAAACGCCAGGTGTTATAAAAGGCAGACGTCCTCCACCAAGTCAGGACTCACGAACCAGCTGTAATCGACATGTTCGCAGGGAGGCGCACGCTGCAGTAAGGCAACATGAGGCGCCTGTTTAAAGGCCTCTTCAGGGGCACTGGGGATGCCCAGGCCAACCTCCCAAAGATCAGGGTGAGTCGCAGCCACGTTGCGGCTTCAGAAGTGGGTGCGTATACGCCTGACCCTTTACCACGTTTTGACGCACCCTTTTGCACTTCCATGCGGTTCCCACTCCCTCTGCCCCCTTACCTACCCACGCTGTGACCCACCTTTCCGCCTCCACGCCAAAATGTCCTGTTCTGTCCTGCCACGCACCGTTACGGAACTTCAGCCACCACGGACCTCCACATAACAGAAGCCAAGCCCCAACCCCATGACTGCATACCCAGCACTACCCTCACGTGCACGCCCACGTCCACGTCCATCCCCGCCCACGTCACGGCCCTCTCGCCCACTGCTGCTGTTAGTTTGGCATCGTGTGGTACATTCCAGATGGTTTTTCCATTGCGGCCCATACTGGTCCCGACCGCACGTATTCACAAATATTACACCCGTGATATTCCTATACCACCACCAATACCAGGTTGGCGTGTGCGCCATGGACAAGAAAGCCCGGTCCAAGCCCATGAAGGAGATCCTGGAGCGCCTCACCGCGTGGGGCGAGTTTGAGGTCATCATCTTCGGCGACGAGGCCATCCTGGACAAGCCCACCGAGGACTGGCCGCACGTGGAGTGCCTGCTGTGCTGGCACAGCGACGGCTTCCCGCTCAAGAAGGCGCAGGAGTACATCCTCAACAGGCGGCCCTTCCTGGTCAACGACGTGTTCATGCAGGTAGTTGGGTCGGTTGGCGGTTGGTGGCTGGCGGCTGGCGGCGGGGAGGTTGGTAGTGGAGGAGTGGAGGGCAACACAGCGGCGCGTGGATTTGGGTTGTGTATGGGCCCAGCAGCAGCAGCAGCAGCAGCAGGGTAGCGCGTTAGGCGGGTGATGGAAGGGGTGGCAACCCGAAGAGGAGTTTATTTGCGCTCCTCGGGATCTGTACGAGCGAGCAGCAGGTCACAGAAGCACCATGCATGGAAAGCGAGCCGACCCCGCACGATTCTGCACCCGCCGTCAATGGGGCGACCACCCCCTGGTGGCGTGCTGCTGTTCCCTGACCCCGCCGTGCTGCTGCAACCCTGCAACCTCCGGCGCTCGTGGGTCTTCGATTCTCGCCTAATAGACTGCAGTGTATCGTTGCTACGCTTTACAAATGCTTTATGTCCCGTTCGGGCCCGCCGCAGGACGCGCTGCTGGACCGGCGGCGCGTTTACAAGATTCTTGTGGAGAAGAACATCCCCGTGCCCACACACATCCTGGTGGACAGGGAAGGGCTGCCGGAGGGTGAGGAGGACGGGCGGGTGGGGCGAGGGGCAGATGAAGAAGTGCTGGGGACAGCAGGGCGATTGTTTTATGGCAGGCTGTAGGTTTGCTGTGGATCTAGAGTTAGTTTTGGGCGAAGTGGTACCGTGCTGGGATGACAGAAGCAACTAACCCAACAGGACGTGGGTGAAGCTAGGGACATCAGCAGCGCAAGGGTACCAGTCACAGGCTATACACTGTGTGCTGCCTGTTCAGGCACGGCCGACCCTCCTGGCTTTGCGGAGGACGAGGACTTTGTGGAGCTCAACGGGCAGCGCATCTACAAGCCCTTTGTGGAGAAGCCCGTCAGCGGCGAGGACCACAACATCTGGGTCTACTACCCGCACTCCATGGTGCGGCAGCGGGAGGGTGTGGACGCACACGGGACGCCGTTGGTGCCGGAGGGCACTCTGCTGGGGAGCAAATCCCAGAGCGGGAGCAGCGTTCACAGCTGGCACCATCTGCCATCAAGCACCTGGTGCCGGTATCACGCGAGGCGACTGCTCAGTGACACGGGGGAAGCAGGGCCCAGACACTCGAGCCGGGGGCGTGATGTGTGGAGATGGGTCGCGAAGGAGGTGTTGGGTGATTTAACCCTAGCACACCTCGCCCTCCTCACGGCAACCCCAGGGCGGCGGCGTCAAGTACCTGTTCCGCAAGGTGGACGACAAGGCCTCCAAGTACGACAGCGAGCACGACGGGCGCGTACGGCGGGACGGGTCGTACATCTACGAGGAGTTCCTGCCCACGGGGGGCACGGACGTCAAGGTGTACACGGTCGGGCCGCGGTGAGGCAGCAGGGACGGTGGACGGAAGAGAAAGTGGGTTACCGGGGCACAGCTGTTGCAACTACACATCCAAGTGGACACTTAGATACTGTTCGGTGGATAGGGCCGCTGACTCACGAGACTGGCCTGACCTTGTTGCAACCTTCGTTGGTCCTACCGCCCCAGCCCCACACTGTGCCCCTCCTGCTTGCACAGCGGCCCTGACGCCCTTTCCTCTGGGACCCACATCTCCCAATCTTTACTCCTGGTGCCAACCCAACACCGCACCCCTGCACCTCCCTCCCCCGCAGCTACGCGCACGCCGAGGCGCGCAAGTCCCCCGTGGTGGACGGCAAGGTGCTACGCAGCGCCGACGGCAAGGAGATGCGATTCCCCGTGCTGCTCAGCCCGCAGGAGAAGGAGATTGCGCGCATGGTGTGCCTGGCCTTTGGGCAGAAGGTGTGCGGCTTCGACCTGCTGAGGAGGTGAGGTCGCGGGTGGGCTGTGTGCCGTACTGCGCTGCATGGCATGGCTGCGCGGCTCCCAGAGGTGCAAAGCTGCAAGCGTGGATGCGCCGTGGGTGCAGCTGTGGGGACGCAGAGGGCAAACGTCGACACAGGCGCGAGGTACACGCGTTCCGCACACACGTGCCGGGCGCATGGCAAGCGGGTGTGCTGCCAGCTGACATTTACGCGCTGACACTTGAACCACGGTGTGTATCCGTGTGCGCGCGTTGCAGCGAGAAGGGCCGCAGCTACGTGTGCGACGTCAACGGCTGGTCGTTCGTCAAGAACAGCAAGAAGTACTACGACGACGCGGCGGGCATCCTGCGGAGGTGGGGCAGTGGGGCAGTGGGGTCTTTGTATTTGCAGTTGCAGGAGGCAGAGCAGCGCAGGGTTTCCTGGAATACTGATTGAGATGGTGAGAGCTGGCAACTCCCTGTGCCCTCGAGTGGTTCCCTGTACACCCGGGTGCAAAGCCAAGGCGCCTACGGTAGTGTGCGGCGGCTAGTGTGCTGCGGAGGTACTGTTGCAGCCTACCGGGCGCCCACCAGCTCGCGGGGCGCTTGATGCCCACACCCCTACCCGCTGCTTCACCGTCACCTCTGCTCCCGCTTTCCCCCCGCAGCATCATCCTGTCTGCGCTAGCGCCCCACCGCCTCAACGTGCAGCCGCACTTGCCGGCGCACAACCAGGGCCTTACCAACCCGGAGACCGGCAGCGCAGTCGTGGTGGGTAGCGGGGTACGAGGCATGTCGTGTGGCACGTGGGTATGGCACCTGCCATATGGTGCATCGCACGAGCACGGGCCACAGGGGCGAAGGCCGCGCCGTCATATTCGCATGATAGCAATGGCAGCTGATTGCTACCAGTCGGGGCAGGGCTTGCCCCTTGTGGCAGCCGTGGCTGGCCGTGTTGGACTGTACCGCAAGGCTGCCACGCAAGCTCGTACAATTCTCTCCCTGTAAACCCTTGCGCCATCCACGCCCTGGGCTGCAGGATCACGGTCTTGCCTCCTGCTAAAGGACCCTTCCACCTTCCTTGCGTCGTTGCCTCCTGCCCCCCGCAGAGCGACGACGACGATGACGACGACTCCCTGGTGCCCGGCATGGACGTGTCGGAGGTGCGCCACACCGCCAAGCGCAGCCAGAAGGAGGAGCTGCGCTGCGTGCTGGCAGTCATCCGGCACGGAGGTGGGGCCGGGGGGAAGGGAGGTTCGAACAGCTACTGGCGGGCTAGGCCTGACTGAAGGCTCTACAGAACGTCTTCTCTTGACGTCAGTCCAAAGCGGTGCGCTGTGAGTTGCCGCTCGGTGCGCGATTTCCCGATCCGCCCTTGCCTCGCTCCCATACCCGGCCCTGCTCTTGTTGCCAAGCGAACACCTTGTTAGTGTTGTGCAGGCCATTGATCAAGGATGACCCACATTTTCCTTCGTGTGCCCCTGCCCCAGACCGCACGCCCAAGCAAAAGCTCAAGGTGGTCATCACGCAGGAGCCGCTGCTGGCGCTGTTCCACCGCCACAAGGACGCCAAGGGCAAGCAGGCCAAGCTCAAGAGCCCGCTGCAGCTGCAGGAGCTGCTCGACACCACGCGGCAGCTGGTCAAGGTGAGCTGCGGTGTTCAGGCCAGGGGGATCGGGTGGGTCACACAGGTACGGCAGGTTGGCGCATCTGCCGCCTGCTCCAGGTGGGCTGCGCGACGCCATGCGGCAATTGACAGTGGAGGGCGGGGGCGGGCACCGATCCGCTGTAAGACAGTATGGCAGCCCAATTCGCTTCAGTGATGCCTTAGCTTGACCAGCCTCTGAGCCCCAGAGCACCATGGTGCGGTACCGGATCCAGTGCGCGATCGCTTTCCCGCGCCCCTTATCCTGCACGTCTGCCCTGGCAACCCTGGAGCTCTTCCATTCCACACCAACCCCCTGGCACCCTTGCCTCTCCGTGCGCAAGGCAGGCCTGTCTCTGACTCGTTCTGGCGGTTTGCGATGACTCTGTGACACCCACCACCCCTTACAACATTTTGAATCACCTTCCACTTCACTGTCATGACACCGTGACCATATCTGCAGGACTTCGAGCGGCGGGATGACGAGCGCGAGGGCAGCTCGGGCCCGATGGCGGACGAGGAGCGCGAGATGGCGCAGGAGGTGCGCGGCAAGCTGCGCATCCTGCAGACGGTGCTGGAGAGCGGCGGCCAGTTCAGCGGCATCAACCGCAAGGTGCAGATCAAGCCGCTGCGATGGAGCGTGGGGCCCAACGCCGCCGGTGCGGCGTCAGCGGGGTCGCTGCAGCCGCAGAGCAGCGTGGCCAGCGACGGGCAGGGGGGCGGTGCGGCGGCGGGGGCTGGCGGGACGGGGCAGCTGGTAGGCGGGGGCGCCAGCGTGGACCTGGGGGCGGCGCAGGGGTCAACGGGGGCAGGTGCGTTGGGCGGACGCACGCGGGGCTCTGACTTTGAGTTGCAGCCTGTTTTTGGGGTATTGTGTGCAGGGCTGGGTGTGGTGGGTGCAGGCTTTCAAGGAAGGCAGCATCTGGATGCTGAGTGTGCCACAAGGTGCAAGATGGGTTTGAAAGCATGTGAATGCCACAGATCACAAACAACTGCCCGACACCTCTCCGCTTGCCAGCAGTGCGGTTAACGGCTACCTTAACGAAACACGCGGGCGCTGCTTTGTCGCCTTTGGTACCCATTGGTCCACATGCTTGACTACTTGAGCGTTCTGGTTGCCCGTGGCGCTCTCCTGTTTAGCTACCCTCCTGCGACGGCATTCCCGCCACCGTGCGCGCGCAGGCTCGGAGCAGCAGATGGCCAGCCCCACGGGCGCCTCAGCAGCGGCCTCGGCGGGCGGCGGCACTGCGTCGGGCAGCCCCGCGCCGCCCTCGCAGGCCCAGGGCCAGGGCCAGGCGCAGGGCCCCGTGCTGGAGGAGGCGCTGCTCATCCTTAAGTGGGGCGGAGTGCTGACGCACGCGGGCCGGCAGCAGGCGGAGGACCTGGGCAAGATCTACCGCATGGTCATGTACCCCAGGTGGGGGGCCGGGGACGTGTGATACGGACAGTGTCGTGTAGTGTGGCTGTTTGCGGACGTGCACGGCGGCAAAGCGCGTAGCCCAATTTGCGACGTACGTTCGTATGGAGATGGTAAGGACAGCGCCAGGCCCTGTTTGCCCTGCTCCGTATTCTCGTGCGCGGCCAGCTTTTTAATCCCGTTCCGCACCTCTCTGTAGCGGCGGCAACGGGCTGCTGCGTCTGCACTCCACCTACCGCCACGACCTCAAGATCTACAGCTCGGACGAGGGGCGCGTGCAGGTGGGCCAGTCGCTTGCGCACGACAGGGACTAAGGCGGGCCCGGCAACAACCCACCAACAGTATACCGGCCAGGCTGAACCGGTGCCACCAACAGTACACATTTGTTCCGCGCAGTTCCGTATGCATTTACGACAATGGCCTCACTGAGAGACCTAATACGGTGCGGTTTCCTGCCCTCAGACCTCTGCTGCGGCCTTTACCAAGGCCATGCTGGACCTGGAGGGCAGCAGCCTTACGCCCATCCTGGTGTCGCTGGTCAACAAGGACGCGTCCATGCTGGAGGCGTTCGGCAAGGGCGCCAGCGACGACATTGCGGAGGCCAAGGAGGCGCTGTACCAGGTGGGGATGGGCTGGCTGGGCAGGACAGCGGTAGGGTGCATGGGTTGGGCATGGGGCGGTCAGGTATGGTTGTAGGGCAGCCTCTACGTGTGTCGGGTGCTTTGTGTGGTGCAGCTTAGGGGCGGGGGCAAGGGAAATTGCGGCCAGGGGTGGACAAGACGTTAGGGGATACTGGTGCGTGGCGTGAACTGGGTCGGACGGGTGATTCTAGCTAACCCAAGGCAGCGAGGTTAGGGGCTGCTGGCATGTCACACAAGCTCCGTCCAGAGTACACTGAGCGTGTGTGTGTTTTTGCCCTGCACACCGTGCGCAACACAACGCCAGGCCATGACATGGGACCCGGAGAAGCCGAACGCGGCGCCCCTGGCGGTCTCCAAGCTGTCCCAGACGCCCATGATCAGCCCGCCGCTGTCACCAAAGATCTCCCGCAACTCCTCCTTTATCACCTCCGCCGACCGCATCTCCGCCACCGCCGTCGCGCCGGCCGCGGCTGGCGCCGCCACCGACGGCGCCGCCCCCGCGGCCGCCAAGCCGCCAGGCGGCCCGGGCAAACTGCCGCTGCTGCACGTGCCGCAAACTAGTGATGTTGGCGGGGGCGTCGGAGGCATGCACGCCGTCGCCTCCGCCGGCGCAATGCACTCGGTTAATTCCGGAGCTTCGCTGACGGCCATGCCGAGCTTTGGCGGCGGCGCCGGCGGCCAGGGCGTGAGCGCCAGCGGCACGGCGGGCCCCGCGGCTCCCAACGTGATGCAGGTGCTGCAGCGCATGATGGACCGTATCGCGGCTCTTAAGGCGGCGGCCAGGGAGCAGCTGGCCAAGGAGCAGCAGCAGCGCGCGGCGGAGGAGCTGCTGCAGCAGCAGCAGCAGCAGGCGGCCCAGCAGGAGAAGGAGAGGGAGGAGAAGGCGAAGGAGCAGGCGGCGGCTGCTGCACAAGCGGCGGCGGCAGCAGTGCAGGCGGAGGAGGGCAAGGCTCAGCCGGCGGCAGAGGGGCAAGCGCAGGAGGAGGGCTCCCCTGTCGTGGCGGAGGCGGAGGCGGCGACGCCGACGGCAGACGAGCACGAAGGAGCGCCCGCTGACGCCGGGCCCCTCAGCCCCGCGGTGCCTGCCGAGTCCAGCGGCAAGCCGCCCCACGTGCCGGTGCCTACCGGCAAGCCCCCGCGGCCCAGCC
>VFQN01002651.1_pt1 | contig 27089 bp, 45 predicted proteins | sample 3512371 | NCBI WGS metagenome assembly VFQN01 (sample SAMN10412370, study PRJNA504923) | tailings metagenome | isolation source: Replicate 2 from Balatoc abandoned mine | place: Philippines: Itogon, Benguet | collected 2017-08-28
ACCTGACGCCAGTTACGTCTGACCAGCGCATATAATTGGATACAACCTCAGGAAACAATATGTAAGTTTCCAGAAAATAATATAGTATTTTAGCAATATTAAATAATGGTACGGCACCGTACGGGGGCGGGCGGTCGGTCTGGACCCCCCTCCTGAAACTAAGTGGGCATATGTGTCCAAAACTAAGTTTTCTACCCCCCCCCTGCTGGCGATGCAACCGCTTCAACAAGTTATAATGATTTGTGTTGCTGCGTTGTGACGCGCACGTGCCGCTTGCAGAGGCTAGCTGCTGGTACGTACCCGCACTCGTACTCCCCGGTAACCGCCCGCCGGTAACGGCCCGCCGGTACTTGCACACACTGTAACGCACCCACTCATGTGCGCCTGTACCGCCATGCATGGTAAGGGAACGCTACTGACAGGAACCCCGTGTCCCCCGCATCGACGCAGGTTTGCCTGGTCCGCCTGGCCAAGGGCGAGAAGGTTGCGCTGTACATCGCCCCCGGCTCCAAACGCACGCCTGGGGCCGTGGTGGACGCCATCACGGAGCTCAAGGCCCAGGAACCGGTGATGGCCTGGAGCATCGAGTGCTGGCACAACGAGCTGCGCGCCTATGCAAGTCCCTCAGCCGACGGCGGTGTGAATCTCAGCACGGTGGGTGAGCGGCGGCAACAGGCGTGTGTGCATCAAGGGAACGTAAACGGTAACGGTACCAGCCGTGTGGATCTGGTCAATGAACGAGTAGATGGATGCACCGGCACATGGCTTCTGCGTTGGGCTTGAACCATGCACTAGAGAGGCGATGCTGGCGGCTGGGCCGTGTGCACGGCTGCCAGCCACTGAACGTGTGTTTGCCGGTAGGCCGAAATCAGATCTGTTGCGCTGGTGGGTAGGTGCGCTGTGCTTTATGCAGCACCAGGTGCAGAAGCATATGTGTGCATAACAAATAAATGGGAGTTGCAACAAAAGGGCACTGCATGTGCAGACCGTCGAGAGGGTGGTGTCCTTCGTGGGCCGAGAGCAGCTCGACATCGCCTCATGGCACGACGTGACGGGGGACTTCTCCCGCCTGGCCCACGTGTCCAACTTCACACGTGTCAAGGTGGTGGTCACGTGCATACCGGAGGACGAGGACGCGGGTGAGAGCTGGACCCTCGCACATGCCACTTACCTCTCTTCATGTTGTGCCCCGCGTGTCTGTTCCTGTGCACGCTACCGTGGCCAAGCCACGTGCCGCCATGTCACATACTCATCGCCCCACTACCCCATCTGCAAGCCCTTTCGCGCCCACCCGCCCAGACCCTACCGTACTTGCCATCCGCAACCCATGTAAATGCTGCCAAGCAACCTGTGTCAACTTGCTGATGTCCATCCACTCGCAGCCAAAGGCGTACTCGCCCTGCCCCATGCCACGTGCCGACTGCCTGCTGCCCGTGTCGCATCACAGGCCGTGCCTGGCTGGCCATCCGAGACCGCATCATCGCCCAGCACGGCAACCGCGACGCCTATTACACTGTCTCCAGCAGCATCAAGGTGGCGGGCAAGGGCGAGCACTGCTACATGATCAGCGGCGGCGGGTGTGGCGCCGAGTCGCTGGTGTCCGTGCCCGCCTACCTGGTGGCGCTGGCAGTGGCGTGGGACTGGCTGTACCTGGTCTGGCTGCAGGCCATGTCGCACGGCGTAACCATACCGCTGAAGAAGAGGTACACGGCCGCGGCAGGCAGCAGCGCCGTCTAAAGGAGACACAGGGAATAAACGCAAAGCAGCTACGCTTACAGTTGCAGACCCCAATGGGGTACTACCGGAGAGGCAGGGGGCCATAAGGACGAATAATGCGAGGTGGTACTGTGTGTGGGTGTGCGGGGGGTGGGGGGAGATCGGGACTTGGTCACCACCAACCACACGCCTCGCAGCTGTATGTTCGAGCACACCCCTGGACAAGCACGGTGTACACGGCCGGCAGCAGGGCGGTGTGAAGGAGGAGGTTGATGTGTAGCGGATGGGGTGGGCGGTGAGTGGGCCTGCAGGGGGCACCGCTGTGCGCGTGCCGTGGGGAGACAGGAGTCTTATGGGCCGTAGCTGGTGTGTCTGCGCTCACCTGAGCAAGGGAGGCCAGCATCAGGAGCTAGTCCTTCATGCAGCTGCGAATAAAGTTGTGGGCGGGGACGAGCGTGCCTTGTACCTTGTTGGGGTAATCCGCGGGCTCCGCGGGGGTCCTTCGTTCCTTGTGGTGTCTTGAGGTATGAAATTGCAGCGGCATCTACTCTGGGCATATGCCAATGAGCCCTATGTATGGCGCGGGGCAGGAGGTGGTGCTTCCAGTTGCAGCGCTGCGAGAGGCGTACGGCGGGGCACTACGAATCACGTTGCGTCACTGGCTTATAAACTTGGCGTGTTGTTTATGCGCTGCACACTACCTGTGGCTGAAGGCCTTGAGCATATATGAGTATGGTAAGGCTTTGTGTTTAGCCGGGTTATTATGAGTATGGTATGCCCTAACTGTGTGCACTAGCAACTGGCAGCAGCCGCAAATGGCACTACTGGCCCTTTCGCCCTGCTGTCAGGGTACACAGCACGTGCGGTGCTCGCTCGCTGCGTACGGCATTGCTTCGCCCAGCGGACACAGACGCAGACCGGTCGTACCGGTACGGCAGCTGCTGACCAGGTTGTGGCGCCGCCGATCGTTGTGACGGCTGTGCGTCGTTGGACTTGCTTCCTCGTCGGGGTTGTATTTAAGGATGTTATACCGGCGGTACCAGTACCGTATATATGTAGGTGCATGCCTGATCATTGATAGTGGCAGCTATGAGCGAGGCGGCGCATCATTGGGTCAACTGTTGGCACGGTTTGTCGTATGCGAATACGGTAGACAGCTCTATACATCCCATGTACCGGCAAACCGGGATATGGCGTGCATGTGCTGGCTGGGGTAACGTACGTTGCCGAGTCGGACCGACGTCTTGAGTTGCTGTGCGATGCTTCCTTAGGGTGCGGTCACACGACGTTACGTTACTTCACGTTACCTCAAGGCGGAGGCTGGTAACGTGGCCCAGTAACGTAACGTCGGGAGAGGGGCCCGGCGTTACGTTACCTGGTCCACGTTACCTGGTATGGACCACACGTATGGGCGTTTCGGTGAAGTTGTGACCACCCGAAGTTTGAACATGACGGTAACGTAACGTGGTGTGACCGCTACCTTACTCCATCCTCATGGCAGCTGAGGGGATGCCTCCCATCGGGGCTAACATACGGTAAGTACCCTGACCGCTCTAACCCAATAAGGCCATGCGTTGGGCATTTAAGCCTTTCTGTGAGTGAGGCAGAGACACGCCTTGTGCCTCAACGCTCACGCATGAACGGGCTCTTGAAGGGGGCAAAACTGTAAAAGCTTACAAATACCGGCTGCTCCCCTGGTTGCAGCCTGTCCGTGCCGTATGCTGTGGCTCCAGGCAGGTGCAGGCAGGCCGCCGGCGCAGTGCCCGTGGACGTGCGCGTGGACGCCTTCAGGTCAGGCTCCTGACAGGGCTGCGTGATACCGAGCAGTACGGCGGAGTCTCGGAGTTCCCAACATGCATGCCAGGTTGCCAGCACCAGGGGAGCACCCCCCACCCCCATAGCAACACAGTGCTACACACCTGACGGGGCTAATTGCAAGGGTATACCGGTACATGCGGCCAGGGGGGCGGGGTACCGGTACGCAGCTTGGGGTGCCGCACAGTTTCTGGCGGTAGACGGGTAGAGTGGACGGGGCACCCGGGATCGTGTGGCCACACCACCTGGATTGTAACATAAAATGCCAAATGCCACCCGCTTCCTGGAGCCGGGAGTAAGCACCAACTCATGCAGCAAGCAGCATGCCTCAGGCGATGGCAGCCATAGGCAGTCATAAAAGCATGGACACTGTATTACTCTCTGGGGCATTACGGTACTCTTGCTGTGACACGACTGGACGGCAGTATGGCCCTGGTCCCCACCTCGTCCCCACCTCCCCACGTCCACACAAGGGGGCTCCCTACATCAACTGCCGCTCCAGAACCAGCGGTTTTATGTCCCTTTCGCTGATGTCCGCTCTCCCTTCCTGCCATCACCTTATTAAAGTAATAAGGAAGATAGATAGCAGAGTACTACAGAGCGTCTCCGATTGCTCCCGGCATTATCTTGGAGCACCGGAGACCACACGTCTCGCAGTTTTCAGTCCGTCCCGAAGCCGCGCGCCTCTAGCGTAGATGTTGAGCCGTCATGATCGCTGCAGCAGCTGTGGGAGTTCTTGCCTTATTGGCAGGTCGTCGGGTGAGTCGCTAGGCTAGGCATCGCCGATTGCGCGCTCGCGCTCTGCAGCACCGCTCACGTACGCGCCTGTTCGACTGGATGCCTGTTGATGATCTACAGCTTATGGAGGCCACTGCGTCCCTCTGTGCTTTGTTGCGTGGCCGGTGACGAGACTGTTAGTACAGTCTAACCGCGACCGCTGGTCTTCTCGCTTCTGAACCCTCAGACGATTGCTGCCCATCATGCACATAATTCTCCATGTAATTCTATTCTTTGTCGACAACAGGTGCTTACGGCTGCGTGTGTGAGCAAGATACGCCAATCTCGGCCCACGCTTGCTGAGGAGCTTTTTCGCGCGCGGCGACAGATTGCGAATCTACTGGCGGAAGATGGTGTCGACTGTTCAACTCAATTCAAGTATATTACATCTATCTTCAAACTGGCAAATGATGTGTTGGCTCAGGCAAGACGTGCTGTTGAATACAAGGGCTGGGGGTCAGGGGACAGCAAGAGTGGACTGGAGAGGTGCAGGGTTGGCAAGTGAAGCTTCAGGGCGCAGTACGCATGAAAGCTTAAGGAAACGCGTAGCACAATTGTTGTGATGTGGATTCACACCACGTGCTGTGTCTGTATGTGTGGTCGTCCCTGGTTGTCATCTGCCGTGCCCGCACCCCCTGCTTATGCCCCGCAGGATTCGGCCCTGCACCTGACCAACGTCACAGCTGCAGTCGACATCCTGGTGCGTCCTGCACTGCAGAAAGCTCATGATACCTCCGCATCACAATCATTAAACCAAAAGCACCAACTTGCACAATTGGTATGTTCCGATGCCATCATACATTCGTGCGTTATGACGTTCGGGCACTAGGAGGGGTGGGAAGATGGGCACGGGACCGGTACCGTACCCGGCGCAAATGACCCTGTCTACGGAGGTCCCATGTGAGGCACTTTACAGGTTGCCAGTAGCCTCATCCTGACTTCCTGGGCCCCAGCGAACGATGCAGTGCACCAGCGCTTACCGTGACAGTCCTGAAGTGAGTCTTGCGGCCATCCATGCCCACGGAGCGTGAAACCACTGGGACACGCACAGAAACTAGTTTGCTAACCCACTGTGTCTTATCCCGCATTGCTGTCACCTGTTGCACAGGTCCTGCTGTCACTCCGGAGCCTAGGCCTCCAGGCCGCCATCGTGGAAGCGGGCTTGGTGCCGCAGCTGCTGAGGCTGCTGGCTCGCCACCAAGACCCACCACCTTCCGCCGGCTCCTGCCGTACTGTACGGCACAGGCCGCGCCCATGTGGGCACTCGGGGCGAGGCAGCGCACACGTGCAGCAGGGGGCTGTGCTGGGGCAGCAGGGCGGCGGCTGCTCGTGCATGAAAGCACACGACGAGGAGCACGGGGACACGCAGCTCACGGTCAACGTACTGCACGCACTGGTCAACCTGACCAGCCCGCGCGGAACCACCACCAACCCGGTGGCACAGGTGGGTGCTGGCAACTTGTGTGTGTAGCTATGCAAATGTCGTCGTGTTGCGGTCGCAACTGAACCTGCACCAGATTTGTGCTGGTACTGCGAAATGGAGAAACAGTGCCAGCAGTTGTTCGCTGCATCGGTGCAAATGGGCACGCACGACACGGCCACCGATGGCCACTCGCCATAGCATGCGTGCCCCAGCACGACAAAACGGTACAGTGCATCTCCTTAATCCCTTGCCGGCCTGCCGCCGTGCCTGCATGCCGCGCCACTCATGACGTTACCACCAACGATTTTCCCCCGCTGCCCCATTACGTACCCCTCCTCCGTCTGCCAACAGGCCCTGCTGTCCAACGGCCCAGCCCTCCGTGCGCTCGCCCAGCTGCTGGTACCATCACCAGCGTCCTCGTCCATGCTCACACCCCCAGCACCAGAGTACCCCGCACCTCCAGACTCAACAGCCACGCCGGCAGCCGCCGCCTCCATCCCCGTGCCACGCAGCGCCGTACAGTGTGTCGTACAGTGGCAGCTGGCGGGCCTGGCGGCGCGGCTGGCCGTGAACCTGTGCAAGTCGACGCGGGGGCAGCAGTGGCCGTGGCAGCAGCCGCAGAAGCAGCAGCCGCGGCGGCGGGAAGGGGATGAGCCGCCGAAGGGGCACGGAGGGACGGGCCAGGGCAGCGCAGAATCCGGAGGGCTCACAGGCGCGTGCTGGGTCGAGGCTGACAGCGAAGGCGGTGCAAGAAGGGGCTCCGAGGGCGCGGGCGACCTCTTTGCAGCGCTGGTGCGGTTGATGGAGCAGGGCACGGCTGTGCTTGCGGAAGCTGCGCCCTCACACGGCCCTCACCTGCATTGTGGTTCGGGGGAGGTCATGGCTGGGCCCCAGGCGTCAACAGCGGGCTGCAAGGACGCAACACGTGGTGGAGGCGAGAAGGCAGCGGCCTGGTGCACTGAGAAGGAAAACTCGAGCGCCCGCGGGAGCTGCAATGGCGGTTGCAGCGGCACAGAGGCAGGGGCGGTCCTGCCATACGCCCTGACCGCGGCGAAGTACGGCCTGGCTGCCCTGGTCAACGCAACGCTGGACTGCCCGTACAACCGGTGGGCTGTGGCAGAGGCGGGCGGGCTGGAGGCTCTCGCCGCGCTGCAGGGCCAGCTGCTGAGCCGGCGGCTTTGGGGGCCAAGCCGCGCGGGTGCTGCCGTACAGGAGGCACCGTACGTGGGGCAGCAGCAGCAACAGCAGCAGCAGCACCACCACCACCACCACCAACTCATGGACGATGACCCCACCTCGGAGCTGCTCCTGGACATGGAGGTCCTCAGCATGCGCCTCGTGGCGTACATGTGCGCCGCTGGCTCCGACCTCCAGTCCAGGCTGTTGCAGTCCCGCTACGGCCTGGTACACAACCTGCTCTCCTTCCTCCTCCACCCGCGGCTTCCACACCCGCTCGCCTCCTCAACCGCCACAGACACCGCCAGCACGCCGGCGGCCGCTGCTGGAACACGCAGCGCTGAACCGGCATCGCACAGCGGTTACACTGGCAGCCGTACGGCGTCGTCAGTACGGGCGGGCCTGGAGCCGTACACGACCCGTAAGCTTGCCGTACAGCAGTTTGCGGCCATGGCCCTGGTCCATCTGACACGTGGCGTGCACGGCGCGCGGCCTGTCGTGGCTGCAGCGATGGACTGGGAGGCCGTCGTGTCCCTGCTTGCATGGCTGACGGCGCACGTGTGCCAGGCAACAAAGCAGGCGTGCGAAGCTGCATCAAGCACCCCGCGCTCCGCGGTGCTTGTGCCTCAGAGCCCCAGCAGCAGCAGCACTGTCGGCAGCACCAGCTGCACCATCCGCAACATCAGCAGCAGCAGCTACACCACCACCAGCCGCACCACCAGCAGCACCACCAGCTGCACCACCACCAGCTGCACCACCATCCGCACGATCAGCAGCACCAGCACCGACGACGGCTGCTGCTGCTGCTCCAGGGGCGTGTCCGAGCTCCTCCTGTACACCGTCTGGCTGCTGCACCAACTGTCCAAGTCGCCGCTTGCCGCGGCCGTCATCGACCCACGGGTCATCCCAGAGCTCCTTGCCGTACTTCGGTACGGCAACGGCGGCGCCCTTAGCTCTCACCTGCGCCTGCGTGCCGTGGCGGCGGTTGGCGCGCTGTGCAGTGCGCCCGCCACGGCTGTGCACCGCGCCGCCTTCATGGCGGCTGGCGGTGTACGGCAGCTGCTGGCGGCGCTGGACGGCGAGGTGGACGAGCACGTGCAGGTACGGTGTGCCGCAAGCGCTGGCCAGGCCCGCGAGTTTGTGAACATGGCTGCGGTACTGAGCCGATGTGCGCTGCCCAGCTGAAGCGGTTTTGCCGCATTTGGCTACCAGCAAACAGGTGGCAGTACTGTAAACCTAAGGCACACTGGTACTGCTTGATAATTTTCGGTCCACTCTTACACCAACAAAGAGCGATTATGACAGACCGCTTCCCATTTACTTGTGCTGAACGCTGCAGGCGCACGGCATGATGTGCCTAGCGTCGGTGGTAGCTGGCGGCTGCGGCGACGGCGGCGGCGGCGCCGCCCATGCCCTGGCGGAGGCGGTTGGCGGCGGCGCGCTGACGCTGCTGCTGCGGCTGCTGTGCTCGCCCACCGAGCACGCGTGCGTCGCAATCGCTGCCGCAGAGGCCGTCAAGGTATGCCAGCAGCGTCACGCTCCGCCCCGTGATTCATAGAATTTCCAGTTGCGTGACTGGGATGCAGGGTTGCATTCGCAGTGCCCCCAACGGTCTCTGTCGCGTGTCGGTCAGGGTAAGGGTCTCCCCTGTTGTCGGTGACGCTTGGATCCCTGCGCCCCATCCCCCATGCGTTTTACGCGCACCCCTAAGGCGGGTTCCGGGTGGATGACTTCACCAGGAACTAGGGAGTGCGTGGCTCGTCGTGCTCAGTGTGCTGCTTTGTGTGTTGGCGTGACTGGACCGCAATCCCGACTGCCGAGTTCGTGGCTGGTGTAAGTTGAAGTCTGAACCAAAGTCCACAGTCGAGGACTCCAGTTGGTGGTGCGCCGGTGTGCTGGCGCCTGTCGATGCCACGCGTACAAATGACCGTTCAGCGCGAGCGTGTGACTGCCGAGAGCTGCTCCAGGCTCAAGACACGGTGTACCAACGCGTGTTTGCATGTGCACCCTTGTTGGTCGCAGTCTCTGGCCAGCACCGCGACCATCCTCGTCAGCACTCAGGTGGCTGATGTGCCGCGATTAGCAGAGGGCGGTCCTCACAGCAGCGGCAGCAGCAGCAGGAGCAGCGGCTGGGAGGGCGGTGGCGCCCCGCCGCAGGAGGCGGCGTGCCGTGGCACGGCCGGCAGCGATGAGGGGGCTAGGGCAGTGGCGGCCGCAGTCGCGGCTGCAGCCGACTACGTGCCCCAAGCGCTGCTGTCGCGGCTGGTCTACCTCATGCTCTCGTCGGAGGTGCCGCAAGTCAGGTGAGGTCCTTGCCCGCGGGACGGCCAGTTGATTGGATTCTCTGCACGTATCACGCACAAAGCGACAGTGTGCCTGTGTTGCAGCCTGTGGTCATGATGGACACCACTTCTGCAAGGTGTTCGGAACGCGCTTGCGGCCGGTAATCCTAGCCAGGGCAGGCTTAGTGCCTGCTGCACAACTGCGCACATGTGCCGTCTTGTGCGCCTTAGCCATTCTGTTCTCCATCTCGCTGAACAGCAGTACGCAGACGCGCAACTACGGAACATTGATATCTTGATATTGTTATGTTGCTCACCACACAGGGCTGGTGCGCAAGAGGCGCTGCTCAGCCTGCTGGACCTGCCGGGTGTGACCCAGCGCTTTGGCTCCGCCCTAGCCTCCACGCTGCAGCTGCTGGCCCGCTGCCCGGAGCTGGAGCTACGTGTAGAGTTCGCCAACTAACGAGCAATCAATCAATCAATCAATCAATCAAAGTCGAGCAATCGGTACGGCAAGGCAGTGTTGCAGGGCGGCACAGTGGCGCAGTACGGCAGGTTCCAGACGTGCCGTTGTGTGCCCGAGGTTAAGGGGGCAGGCGCTGGCGTTAGGCAGTAACTACGGGCATGGTTGGATGTTCCATATGGCACAGCTTCGGTGTAGCTACATGCGGAGTGCTCGGGGAGGCGTCGAGCCATGTTGAAAGTAACCGATCAATGGTTACAGAAGGGCCAGGTACATGGTAGCAACAGGGGGGGCAACTTACAGCCTTAATCCTCACGTGTGCAGTAGTGCGTAGCTGGTGCGTATCCCTGCGCGTGTGCGCTATCCGGTCCGCAGGTGTGAGACGTTTCGTCGTGTGATTTTGCAGTGGAATACATTTTGACTATTTGCATGGCCATAGGCCATGCCATGCCGTACACTTCGCCCATTGTATGGCATGGGCTTATTGTGTCGCAAACCTATCGGTACACCACCGGGAGCTTGCATCTGCTTGCATAAGGTTTGACCGTTTTATGTACATGCCCTGACAAGCTCTCGTTTGCGTGATGTGATGCTTCGCGACAAGTCCAGGCGGTTCTACCGGTATCCCGATGGCCGGTGGGCTGGCCCTGCTGCAGCAATGGCACCCATAGTGGCTGCCATGCACCATATACTTTTATGCAACACTTGTTGCATGCGCGAATACGCGTATTATTATTATGCACCCTACGGTGCGGCACGTGCCCGTGTATTTTGGGCACCCCATGCCTGTGTGTCTCTTTCTTTCAAAGCGAACCCTCAACGTAGGTTGGGTGCGGCGTTTGCAAGGGCTATCATGCGTGCATGCATGCCAGCGAAATGCAGTACCACGTACATGCCATGTACACAGCATGTTGGGTACTATTATATGCGCGCCTGCACGCCTGCATGCCTAATTGCACGCACAACCGTCGCTGCGGCTGCGGAGCTGCTGTACGGCATGGCAGGCGTTGCGTCTCGGGAGTGCTCCCCTGCTTACGTTTCGGTCCGCGTTGATCAATGCGAGCGCCGAAAAGCGTGACCGGCGTGCGAGTGAGTGTGCTGTGCTGTGATGTGCTGTGCTGATCATGTGTAGTAGAGTGGCGGTGACGGACTGCTTGCCCAAGTGCCCATCGCCTATTTGCGATTCGTGTTGGTGCCTGAGCGTGAGACGAGGAGAGGACCGGAGCGGAGCGGACTGTGGAGAGACTGACAGCGCTAGCTCAGTGGTGGGGTTAGCCTTCCAGGTCCAACTTGGTCCTATTGGCGTCCGCCTTTGGCGCTACCGGTGTGCAGTTGTCCAGTGTAGTGAGGTCCGGGCTTGCCTATGTCCATCGATCCAAGCCTTAGGTGTGACTTGTGGCTTAAGTCCCTTAACTGTTGAGATGCCCCTTCGCCTGCCATACTTGCTTCCTCGGTGTTTCCGTGGCCTGCTTTGGCGATCTGTCTGGGCCCCCATGCAAAGACCGTACCGGTGCGGCGGCTGTTTGTGTATTGGCTCATGCGTGCCAAGGTACGGTACGAACCTTCAAGCGCACGCGGGTGCGTGCCCTCCATCGCCGTCTGGCGTATGACTGCTGTGACACCACCCGGTGACGAGTGCGCACTGCCGTGCAGCGGTGCTGTGGATAATGACACATGTTGATGGCGCGGAGGCTGCGTGTGACAGAGTAGAAGTCGTGCGGTCGGTCCTGCGTGCAACTGTAATGTTACACCGTTTCCCACCTCCCACCAGCTCCCACGCACCACGCATCCATCAGAGAATGGCACAGCCAGGGGACTGGGCACAGCTTCAACGTGCCCAGATGCCATACACCGTGTTTACCCGACTGCACCATCGACACAGGTGGCAGTCGGGCAAACAGCCCCGGAGCGCATGCGCAGGCTATCAACTACCAGCAGCAACTTTGAAAGTGCAGTGTGCGCTGCATAATACCTACATGGCCGCCTGCATATAAGGACTGCTGCATCACCCTCCCCGCCCGCCTCCATAATGTAAAACCGGAGTGAACACGCATGCCGTTCACGCGCGTCGGCGCAGTACTAGCAGTCCCTCTGCGGACTACTGCCCTGGCGCCGTACGAGTTCTTCGAAATAAAGAAGGCATGTGCGAAGTACACCTCTTCATGGAAACAAAAATGGCCCCCCCACATTGTGCACGGGGAGTAAGGCCGTCGACTGCCAAGGACAGCTACACAACAGCCGTCCTCCCCGCAACCTGCGCGAAATACTCGGTCTGTGAAGGGATGGCAGACAACAATACACATGCTAAGACTGGGCCAGGAGGCTCCACGCACGGCTGCCAGCTCCTGCAGATGCCGACAAGCCGACAATAACTGGATAATAACCAATAAGAGCACAAAGAATGCACAGCACGGAACAGCCCCTTCCCAGCTGAGGCTGGCGGCCGCTCAATTGGATTTGGAGGAAGCCCCGGTGTTGCCGCTGCTGCTGCCGCCCGACTCTGCCTCCGCCGCCGCCGCAGCCCGGGCGTCGAAGTCGATTGGCTCGTTGTTGCAGTGGAAGACGTAGGCGTAGATTCCCACCACCAGCAGCCCTGCGCGTGTTCATGCACAGCAGGCAAAGTTGTTTAGGGGCAGGGCGCCTGGGACGTTCTGTCAGGTGCCCCAGAAGGCTAGAAAAGCACAGAGTACAACTTATTGTAGCACGAGGAGCACTGGGCAGCCGGCAGTTGTTGAAAAGCAAACATCATATGCTGCATGTAAGTCGGTCATACCATGCATGCAGGTGCCTGTGCCAGTGCCGAGACGAGGGTGTGTCCGTGTCACGTGCCACGTGGTATGCAGCGATGCCAGCCTTGCTGACCCCAAGGGTACGAGCCCCCTCATGCACGAACCCCATGAGCCATGGCCCTCAGTGCAAGAAACTGTCCGCTTCCGGCCCACTGACAGAGCAGTGGCCGCTAGGTATAGCGTATATATGTTGTTGGACATCACAGGGCGGTTCATATATCTACTGCCAAGCCCAGCCCTAACCCACTGTGGCACATGGCATCGCACTAACCCACCAGCACCGTGCCGCACCGTACCAGCAAGCCACCCGATAGCCCCACCCGCACGGCTACTCCACACGCTTGCATTCAAAACACACACGCGCCTATGGCCGGGGCCTGCAGGGGTCCCTCGGCCCGTGGCACCCAGCAGCACGCCACCTACTCCCCACGCCCACGGCTAATACACATGCTCGTTGCTAATACACACCCACATATGAGTGGGGCGTACAGCGACGCCTCCCAGCTGCCGGTGGCGTCTAGCAGCACACCATTCATAGCCCCAACCGCACGGCTAATACACACGCTCGCTGCTAATACACACGCACCTAAGCGTACAGCGACGCCTCCCAGCTGCCCGTGGCGTCCAGCAGCACGCCATCCATAGCCCCACCCAGACGGCTAATACACACGCCCTCTGCTAATACACACCCACCTATGAGCGGGGCGTACAGCGACGCCTCCCAGCTGCCGGTGGCGTCCAGCAGCACACCGCACAGCGCGATGCCGAACACAGCACCCAGCGCCCCGCAGGTGTTGGAGATACCCAGGATGGCGCCTGCATGTGCACAAGGACAGGGAGGGGCAAGGCCACGTCACAGCACAGCAGCTGGCGCGTTGCCTTGGGACAAGTATCACTCGGAGACAAGGGTCAGCCTTCACGACCCTCCAGCACGACTCCTGGCCCCGCAGACCCACAATCATGGCACGGCATGCTCTACTGCCCTACGTTTCACAGTTACGCACCTGCGTGCTTGGTGCTGAGACAAGGGTCAGCCTTCACGACCCTCCAGCACGACTCCTGGCCCCGCAGACCCACAATCATGGCACGGCATGCTCTACTGCCCTACGTTTCACTGTTACGCACCTGCGTGCTTGGTGCTGAGTTCGTGGGGCATGCCAGTGCCACTATCCACGCGCGAACCTGCTGACCCCGCAGACCCCAGCACCTTCGCGAGCCCTTCATCACTCGCTTCCGATACGCACCTGCGTATTTGGTGCTGAGGTCGTTTGGCGTGCAGAACAGGCCCGCCAGCGTGAAGGGGTGCAGCGTGAGGCCCAGCACCATGAGCCCCACCACGGGGGCAGGGTCGTCCAGCACCAGGGCCCCCAGCATGGACACGGCGCTGCCCAGCATGGAGATGGACTGCGGGGTGCAGGCAGCGGGGTGTGTGTTATCGTGTTGATACACATGTTCAGGGAGCAGGGGAGTCCAGCGCCAGGGCCCCCAGCATGGAGATGGACTGCGGGAGGCAGGCAGCAGGGTGTGTATTAGCGTGTTAATACACATGTCCGCGGGGTGCAGGGGAGTCCAGCGCCAGGGCCCCCAGCATGGAGATGGACTGCGGGAGGCAGGCAGCAGGGTGTGTATTAGCGTGTTAATACACATGTCCGCGGGGTGCAGGGGAGTCCAGCGCCAGGGCCCCCAGCATGGAGATGGACTGCGGGAGGCAGGCAGCAGGGTGTGTATTAGCGTGTTAATACACATGTCCGCGGGGTGCAGGGGAGTCCAGCGCCAGGGCGCCCAGCATGGACACGGCGCTGCCCAGCATGGAGATGGACTGGGCGTATGGAATCAGGACGTGTGTATTAGCGTGTTAACACACAGAGAATGGTACAACAGCATACCCAGCTCGGACACGGCGCTGCCCAGCATGGAGATGGACTGCGGGACCCAGGCAGCGGGGGTGTACTGGCGTGTTAACACACATGTTCGCGGGGTGCACGGGAGCCCAGTACAGGGCACGTGTCGTAGCCCGCCTGGGACCAAGGGGCCAGGCGGTTTGACACATGCCCGTACGCAGGCAGCGGCGTAACATGCAAGCGCAGCGCCGGCGCCGCGCTGAATGGCGAACTCGTGTGCGCTGCGTGGGCGTACATGGGTTCACGAGCTTTGGCCCATACCAAAGCGTGGCGGAGACTGCGCCATGCTCCATGCACCTTCAGCCAACGCTGCAGGTGCACACCCCAGGCGCGCCCACCTGCACGGTCTTGCGCACACGTGGCAGAGGCATGCCGCCCGCTAGCAGCCCGTCGGCGAAGCGCCCGGCAATGTTGGACACCACGAAGCCCGTCACAGCCGGGACCATGGCCATGAGGGAGGCCTGCGGGGGGAGCAGAGGGGAGTGAGGGTTGTGAGCGAGTGGATAAAGCAAGAAACACGTGGATATGGTGAGCGTAAAACCCTGTTGACTGCAAGCAGAAAGCAAGGACCGTGGGCAGGCCTGCGGGGGGAGCAGAGGGGATGTGAGCGAGCGGATCAGACGAAGTGCTTGGGTTCGGCACTACACGTTGCAAATGCAAGCGAGGACCACAGATGGGGAGTTGAGGTTCACGCATGTCGTATGTTCAGTGAAGGCAACGCCACCCGGCCCCAGCTGCATCAGGTCCACGCCCATGGAGTAGGTGAGCAGACGGCAGGTGCACGACAGCACGTTCACGCAACCAGCTTATACACACCTAACACACATCACCAGCAGTCCCCAGCTGCAACAGGTCCATGGCCAGGTTCCGCATGGAGCGGGTGAGCAGCTCGCAACCAGCTAATACACACCTAACTCACACCACCACCTGCCCCCACCTGCGACAGGTCCATGCCCAGGTCCTGCACAAAGTAGGTGGGCAACTGCACGACGGCAGGTTCATGCCAACAGCCAACCCACACCTATAACACACACACACACACCACCACCTGCTCCCACCTGCGACAGGTCCATGCCCAGGTCCTGCACAAAGTAGGTGGGCAGCCACGACAGAAGGGTGAAGTAGTACCTGGGGATGAAGTGGACGGGCAGCAGGGTGGTAAGGGTCAGTGGAGGCAAAGCATCTCATCAACCGGATGACTTTATACCCCACGCGTTCCAGCCGCACTGAGATGCAGGGCGAAACAGGCTTACATGCGGGTTGACGATAGGACAAATGGGCTTCAGAAACCGCAACCAGCCACTCAATCGATGTTGAATCAGCTCAACGTGCTGCAGGTGTTTGCGGCTTCACAAAGACCCGTCGAGCACCCTTGTGCCGCGCTCCACACAGTGCACCCACGCACGCACATGCAGCACCAACACGCACAGCCCCTTAACCCACATGTTGTTGCAGAAGTGCGTGAGCATGAGCGCCTGCACCTCCTTGGCGCCCAGGAACGCCTTGTACGGCACGGCGGGCGCCGGCTGCCCCGCCGTACTGGCGGCGCCCGCCATCCCCGTCAGCCCCGCCGTCATCTCGGGCGCCTCCTTCTCCAGCTGCGGCATCACCATGCCCTCAAACCACGCGTACCACACCAGGCCTGCAAAGGAAAGGGATGGCGGGAAGCAGGGTTTACCAAACCCCACTGCAAGGCAGCCCCGGCTCGAGCCGGACAGTGCCGGTCCCGTGCAGGTACGAAAGCAACGCACCGCCAGGTACCATGCGCCGCCCATGCCTTAACAGACATCCAGACGTCCAGCCCTGACGTTTGCGCAACACCGCAGTCCCCGCCCAAAAGCCCCCCGCCAACAGGACTCACCTAGCCCTCCATAGATGTAGAACAGCGCCTGCCAGCCCAGTGTATTAACGATGGGCGGGGCAGCCAGCAGCCCCACCACGGTGCCCAGGTGTAGCCCCCCGAAGGAGGTGGTGGTGGCGGAGGCGCGCTGGGAGGGCGGCACCGTGCGGGCCACAATGTCCACCACCGCGCTGGGGGCAACGCCCTGGCCAGCGCCAACAACAAATCTGGGGGATTGCAGCACATGTACAATTGGGCTTCAGTCAAGAGAACACCTGGTATGGGTTACATGTCGACAACAACGTCCACCACCGCGCTGGGGGCAACGCCCTGGCCAGCGCCAACAACAAACCTGGGGGATTGCAGCACATGTACAATTGGGCTTCAGTCAAGAGAACACCTGGTATGGGTTACATGTCGACAACAACGTCCACCACCGCGCTGGGGGCAACGCCCTGGCCCGCGCCCACGACGAAGCTGTGGTGATGAATAAGGAGGTGAGGTTTTCGCCATGTGAGTGCAGGTGCACAAGCACCAATGCATATCCCTCTTGGGTAATGCGTCGTAGGAGGGGTGGGCAGCCGGGAGGTATTTTCAAACCAGATGCAGGAGCGCTTGAGGGTGTGGGTGAGCATGGCTGCTGCTATCCCGCGACGCAGTCCTGTGCCGCAGCAATTCCCAGTTTGTGCGAGACCGACCGGCGTGCAAAGCTACCCACCGTGTGAGAGACAGAGTTGGCGCGGTGGCTGCTGCCAGTGGTGCCACAACAGTCGTGGCCCACCAGGTGGCAAGGGCCACAGGCAGCGGCTTACCAATGCCACTTTACAAAGACACGCCGGTGCCACACCCATCGCATGGCCCTTCACACCCCCTGGCCGTACATCGGACCGGCTTGCCCACATGCACACTGGAGCCACACCCACCGCGGAACCGCCCATGCCCTCGCGGTATGGTTAAGCTAAGCTGTGCTCTGATACTTGCGTTGTCTTCCCCTTTACCGCATCCTACTACACCCACACCCACCGTGTGAGGGACAGCGTGGGCACGGTGGCTGCCGCCAGCGGTGCCACGAAGGTGGCGGCTGACCAGGTGGCCAGCGCCACCGGCAGCGCCAGGCGGCCGCCGGCGCGGGAGGCGGTGTAGCCCCCGGGGATGCAGGCCAGCATGTACCCGGTGTAGAAGAGGGCCTGGCGGGAGTAGGTCGGATTCATAAATTGCATTCTAGCCGCGTTTGACAAGGGTGCAGCACCCTACAACCCTGCGAAAATCGCCCTCCTGCCTATGCTTCATATTCGACAACCCCCGTGCCTTTTGGCGTGCTGCCCAGCAACCCTCTGCCCTTCCGGCGCTTGCCCACCGCGCAGTAACCCACCTGCACCAGGCCTGACACGGAGGCGCTCCACCCCGCCTCCGCAGACATGGGCACGATGGCCACAGACATGTCCACCTTGCCCTGCAATTGCCAGTACCGAGGGGAATACACCATCAGGGAAGGGTAAGGGTGGGCAAGCGGTGATAACCAGGCTACGGGGTTGGCTTGAGGACAGACGGCCAGGGTTAGGCCTCAGACACGTCCACCTTGCCCTGTACTTGCCAGTACCGAGGGGAACATACCGACAAAGCGGTGTCGATAGCCAGGCGAAAGGGTTGGCTCGAGGATAGAGACGGCCAGGGTCAAGGCCCCCCGGCATTTGGAAGTGCAGTACGGAAGGCACTTCCACACCACGTGAACACACGTGCGTGGGTGTGAAGCTAAGCCGATATCGGCTGTGCAATAATGTCGATTGCCGAGGTCGACTTACCATGTTGCTGAGCGTCAGCGCCAATGTCGCCGCAAACACGAGCTTGTCTTTAGGCTCCATCCCGGCCCACCAGCCGGCCAGACCCCCCGGGCTGCTCGCGTCCGACGCGGCGGCAAGCTGCTCTTGCGCTGCTTGTTGCTGCTGCGTTTGCTGCAGCGCCGTCGAAGCGCTTTGGTGAGAGTCTGTATGGGCATCCTTGGCTGCTTGGCGCGGCTTTAGTTGCGATGGGCTTGCGCGCTCCGGCTTGGTTGAAATCACGACGGGTGCATCTTCGACGGAAACAGCGCGAATGACATGTTTGTATACATAGCGGCAGTTGCCGCTGCGCATGGGCTGGCGTTGGCGTGCTTGCACTCCGCTGCAACTGCGCGACGCTGGCCGCCGCATGGCCTGCTGTTGGGCCACTGGCGCCATGCTGGTGAGGCTATTGAGCTGCTCTGGTTGTCGTTTAAGAGCCGCGCAAATTTTAGTGTCAGGCAGAGGGGCGAGCGCGTGGGTCAGGTGGGGGTCCGGTATATCTAGAGCTCTTCCCTTCTTGACTGGCGAGGTGGTAGTCCGGTTATGATCAAAACGCTGAATATGTACAAAGTAAAGGGAAGGACGGCAAGACGAGCGATCCCCGAGAGCCCAGGCCTAGTCGTTCGGTAAAGGCAGGTAGTTGCGCGGTTACAGTCGGGGAACGCTTATTAGCTCAGGTTGACAAAGCAGCGCCGCCACTATGCAATGTACATGCACGTGCAGCTTGTGCGCAAAGCGACAATGCATCCGGTGGTAGGGATTGGGCGTCCCTCGTGCAGCATCCAACAGGCCTGCCTATATGCTCGCGTTTGCTTCCGCTGGAACTCATTATGCGCTGTAATCTTAATGCATATGATGCACTTGTAATATTGGCAGTCCCTCCCATCCTGCCCCGTCACCTCGAGTCCGCTCTCGTTTCGCTTCGCAGCAGCGCGTGTTCATCGATTGCATCTTCAGATGATCGCGTTTCCTTGCCTGCAAACACGTTGATCTAGGGTACCAGTACGCAAGGGAGTCCCCCGTTCCCGCATACAGCCTGGGGACTCCCCTGCAGCTTGCCTTCACCTGGCTGCCCAGATTCATTCTCCCGCGCTGCGGTGTCGTTGTTGGTGTAAAGCCTACGTGTGCGCACGATACCATAGGCAGCGAAGCGAGACCCTGGAAGCTTGTGATGCTCTGCGGGGGGCCAGCCGGGCAGGTGTCAACTGCAATCTTAGACGGTTGGACAGGGGAGTTGCTTCCCACCCTTTCCGTCCTGTACTTTAATTCTTGCCTCCTCTTGCTGACTGCATGGTCGGCCCGCCCAGACCTGGCCTACGACGATGTGAACGCCCCGTCCCATGGGTCACGCCTTCTACCGTATTGGCCAAAGGGCAACCGTACGGAGGGAGCTGAGTGCCCCAGGTCTCCATCCGTCCAGTCAGGTCCAGTAGGGCCTGGATACTAGCTTGCGGGTGGTGGGCTAGGGTAGCTGCACCGTACCGCAGCCCCAATCGTACGAGGTCCCACACACCGTAGTTCCCCTTTGTCCAACTCGCGCAAAATGGCAAGGAGGATTCCTTGCTTCATGCGCGTCGTTCCTTCAAGTCCAGACCATTTGCAGCTCGTCACAAACCTCCATGCGCCACCCACCAAGCCCGGCCCACAGCCATGTAACACCACCTCCAGCACCGCTCCCCCTTCCCCACCCGGCTAACAGTGACCACCCGCCCGCCACACACCAACCACCCACCTACCCCGCTGCCCAACGGGCACCTGCAGTCCCACCCCAGCTTCCCGCACCTTCTGCAACCGCCCTCCCCGCTACAGCCCAGCTTCCCGCGGCTTCCGCGCCAGCAGGGCGTCCAGGTAGCTGCCCGTCACGCGGCCCTCCACGCTGTGGGGTTCAAACCCGGCAGCTGCCAGCAGCTGCCGGTACTCGGCCACAGAGCGCTCGCGGCCGTGCGTCTGGCACAGCATGTTGAGGTCCTGCGCGGTACGACATGGGTTTGCTGAGATCAGTCCTAAGCAGGAGACATCAGTCCTCAGCAGGACGGGTCAGCAAAGGGACGGTGGAGCTGGGCCCGAACCAGTCTTGTCAGTACGGGCATGTCTGTACGTGCGCACACTTGGCCATGCTTCACCAGCACCGCCGCGGGCGGTCGGGCCCAGGGAGCCTCTTCCTGTTGCAGCTATCACCGCGAGTCCGCCACCGGCCCCAAGCGGCAAGACGAAGCCGTACAGCGCAGGGGTTGTCCGATACCCTTGGTTCCCTGCTGCCCACCTGCATGAGCACGGGCGCCGGCCCCAGGCGGTCGTCTTGCAGCAGCATCTCTGCCACCAGCAGCGCGCCGCCAGGGGCCAGCAGGCTGTGTGCCAGGCGCAGCAGGCGGGCGCAGCGGGGCGGGTCCCAGTCGTGCAGGATGCGGGACAGCACCACCACGTCAACCTACATGGTGGCACCAACGTAATATACAGTGATGCAGCAGGCAGCTAATACACAGTCGTGCAGGATGCGGGACAGCACCACCACGTCCACCTACCGGATGTGGGTGGGTTGGAAGGCACAGGGGTACGCGTGTTGTGCATTGTCGTGTGTCATGCTAAGGGTGTGTAAAGTGTCACGAACATTGGAAATTGGCATGTAAGAGCCATGCCACAGCAACCGCGGGCTGCATCCCCACCTGCTGCGGCAGCTTGTCCCCCTCCTCGAAGAAATCTGCCCCCAGCCAAGTCAGCCGCCCCGCCTGCTGCAGCTCTGGCACAACAAAGTGCTCTCGCCCCGCCTCCACTACGTGCGGCAGGTCCACTACCGTGCATGCCTGTGGGCACCAGGGGGCATGTGCATTGGTGATGCGCGTGTGTTAGCACGGAGGAGGTACCATTGGGCCTCCACCACGTGGCACAGGTCCACCACCGTGCATGCCTGAGGGGCACCGGGGGACACGTGTGTTAGCAATGGGCGAGCTCTGAGAGGGGTGCCATGTGGCTTTCGCCCTGCGCGGCAGGCCTACCTGTCATTCAGCACAAGGTATGGGCATAGCATCGGTTTTAGCATGTTGGCTCAGCCAGGCCCCACTCCTTTGCACACCTAGCTCCACACACAGGAAGCTGCTTCCTCCGCTGCTCCCACCAGGTGCGGATTGCGCTGCACCATTCTTTGGGCCTTGAGCTCTCGCCACACTCGACACCAACAGCTTGCGCATTCCCGGCCCAATCCGCTGCTCCTGAGCAATCTCCGTGCGTCCCGAATCCCACTGGGCAGCCCCTGCCTAGCTTCGCTTGCAACGCCCTACTCCTTTGCGTAGTAGTACCAATACTACTACTCAAAATTCCCGGCACACACCGGCTGCAGGCATAGCCCAACGGGGGAACTCGTACATCATCTCTCGGGTCAAATTACTATCCGCTACAGCGCCAGCTGCTCTGCCCCTTGCTCCTCAAAGCTGCGGGTACACCCCATCCGCGACACCTGGCACCAGGCAACTTCAGCACCATCCAGCGGGTCAGTGATCAGCCGCTCTTATGCACACTCCTTCCCCTCTGGACCCACCAGCTGTGGGTACGCCCCACACGCTGCCGCCGCCAGCGCCCCCGTGGCTCCCCCCAGGTCCACCAGCGTGCGCGCCCAGGACAGGTCGAACGCGCGGACAACGCGCGGAGCGGATAGCTGCGGAGGGGCGGGAGAAGGTTGGGGAAGATGACGGGGTGCGGAAGCCCGTCATGAACACAACAGGTAGGAGGCCCACAAATGGGGAGGGCCATCAGGTGTGTACAGGCGGGAGCACGGCGGGAGCAAGGTGTCGTGCGGGGGTGGCCGCTAAGGCAATGGAAACATAGGTTGGTTGCGAAGCTGTTCGCTTCAACGGACTGCTGCTGGGGGCTGCAGCCCAGCCCCTGGCGCACCTGTGCGAAGCTGTGCATGCCGCGCATGAAGCGCAGCACGTCCTGGTGCGTGGAGTAGATGCGGGAGAAGATCTCCGCGCCCGGCTGGCCGAAGCGCTGCTGCCACACGTTGGCGCCGGAGGCCACGGCGTCTGGCAGCGAGCCGAACAGCGGCCACACCACCTGCGTGTGGGCGTACGGCAGCAGGCAGCGAGGAGAGGTCATGACAGTGTATGGATCAGTCCAAACGAAGGCCGTACGAGCGGTGAATGGGGTCATGCGGGTGGGAACCGAGCAGGTCACCGGGCATGGGACACCGTTGTGTGTGCGGCCACACCGCCTGAGGGTTGTATCGGTACTGTACGGCAGCAGGCAGCGAACGGGCACGGCGACGGTTGAGCCGCACAGACCAGCATGCCATGCGCATTGTCAGGAATTGGCAATTTTCGTGTGGCTGGCCCACCTTCTGTGAGTGCACGCAATAGCCGGCCAACGAGTCTGGGGACTGGGCCACCAGGTAGGCTGCCGCGCAGGGGGTCAGGGAGAAGCCGTACGGCGGTGTGGAGCTGCCGCCTTGGTGCAGAGACGAAGCCATATCCTCCTGCTGCTGCTGCTCCTGCTGCTGCTGTTGGTCATGGTGGTCCTGGTGTTGCTGTTGTGTTGCTGCATGGGCCTCCAAGAGGCCCAGGGACACAAGGGCGCGGCACAGGCGGTCTACGCCATCGTGCGAGAACCCCGCACCAGCCGTGGTGGCCGTGTCGCCGTTGGGAGAGGATGCGGACGCGGAACTCGTCGACCGCGGAGGCAGCACTTTTGCAAGCTGTTCGGCGGTCAAGGGACTGGATGAAGCGGCCAGAGTGTCAAAGACGCCGAGGTCAACCGCGGTCAGGAGGCATTGCGAGCGCCTGAACGCGTTCAGGAGGTCTAAAACTGGCCCCGGATCTGGTTTACTACTGGACATTCTTGAGTGATAAGGACCTGCAGCGCCCGCCTCGCCTAAAAGGCCTTAATAAACACGAAAAGCATGGCGCAATGGGATTCGGAGCAGGGGGCAACCTTGCGAGCTGTTCGCGCACATCAGGAGCGTCTGGAGCGCTTGCCATAGCAAATTTAGGCACTCCGCTTGTGAGCACAACTCACACTTTCAGACATCACGCTCTCGTCTAGGGCTAAGCAGCTGACTCTTCCGGCCGGGGTGCGGGCCAGCGTGCAAGTGTCGTAGTGCTCTGAAACCTAAAAATATGACCCGTAAGCTGTTGCCTGATATACATTTCGGCCTAGAACGGCGCTGCTGCCCCACCTGAACAGCTTCAACCACCATGCCTGACCCGCGCGGCCAAACCGTGCGCTGCACAGCCCTCGTGATAACCATGGCAGCTCTCGCAACCATTCAAGCTCCTGTCAGCAAGGTAGCGGCTCAAGACTTCTCAACGTCGGGGCCCTACACCGTCGGGTCGCTGTCCCGGCGGGTCACGATTACGCCGACCGGGGATACGGGGCCTGTGGCGCTGGATGTCATTTTTACGTACCCTACTGATGGGCCTAGCGCTGGGGCATATCCCGTTGTCGCAATGTTCAACGGATTCCAGGTGCGCGAAGTGGGTTGCGGCCAGGTTGATGGATGCCTGGCTCCGTGCCCCTACTGCGCACGTGCGTTTCCGCGTCACATGAAATGGGCCTTGCCGATTCGGGCCTGTGGCAGTCAAAGGCAAGCGTGAAGAAGGCCACACGTATGCTTGCGGTATGCTTGGCAATCTGGCGCGTGCTCGTGTCTGCGGGTCACCAGCCTCATGGTGCATGGCTCGAGGCATGCTGCTGCCGCAGCAGCTCGCATGAGGGCCGAAGCACGCATTTCCCCAGCGCAGAACGTACATCAAAAACTGACGCGGTTCATGAATAGATTTCTATGTCTTGAGCCCTCGATCCTGCCAAATCACCTGCTTATCGCCTCCCGCCACAGGCGAAGGCGCCCTGGTACTCAGGCGTTGCCCGCCGTACGGCGTCATGGGGCTACGTCGTACTGCAGTACACCCTGCCCGGCATGCTACCCATCGTGATTGACCGCATCGAGGTGAGCCACGGCTTCCGTACGCAATGGCCTTGGGATGACAGTGGATACCGTATGAAACGATTACCCTTGCTGCTGCTGTCCTGCTTCTCCCCTGGTGCCGATACACTGGGCCAGCTACATGCCGGCACCAAGAGAACACAGCTCTCTCCTACGGTAGCTTACCGATACTCCTGTCCATGGCACCGGTATGCAGCTGGCAACATGCATTATGCTCCCGCCCACCTGCTGCCGTACGACACGTGCAGCTGACGTACCTGCAGCCGCTGCTGGACTGGCTGCGGACCCAGGGGTCGGCGCCCGCCTCCCCGCTGTACGGCAAGCCCGACGTGGCCCGCCTTGCCACCATGGGGCACAGCAGGGGCGGCAAGCTGGCGGCGCTGCACTACGCAGGTGGGCGCCGTACAGCTGGACGGATTCACAGGCCGCGTGACAGCGTTCAGATGGACCTGGCTGACTCGAGTGCCGGATGCAACTTTGCAAGTGAAGTAACAGGAAGTTAAGTGTATGTCTCCAGTCTAAACGCAAGCTGGAGTAAAGTGCATTGTACCATCTTTGCATGCAGGCCGGCCCGACGTGGCCACGGCTGTGCTGCTGGATCCCATCGACGGCAGTGACATGACGCCACACTCAGTAGACTACCCCAGCGCCGTGGACGCACTGTGTAACCAAAACAGGACAGCGGCAATCATCGGTAGGTCATCAAGGGGCAGTGAATAGTGTGACGTGACTAAAGTCTTGACGTGTCCAGACGTGTCCATTGTGACAGTCCTGGCGTTTCCATTCGCGAGTGAGCCATGTTGTCGCTGCTCGTCGCATCGCACTGTGCCAGGGGCGGCGACCTCCGCCTCCGCTTGTGAGGAGACCAGGTGCGGCACGGGGGCGCCTCTACGTGCACCGTATGTCCGCGTTCAGACACGGGCGGGCATTGCTGCACTGTACTGGAGAGCCATCTATCCAGCCTGCTCAGTGCTGATTGCGCCTTGCGTCGTACTGCATGGCTGTGCATCCGCAGCCGCGGGCATCACCGGCAGGTGCAACCCCACCACCTACAACTACCCCCACTTCTGGGGCGTGCTGGGCAGCAGCAGCTGGCAGGTGGTGGTGCAGCAGGTGGGTTGAGGAGCCGGGGGCAGGTGCTGAGCAGCAGATGCTGGCAGGTGGTGGTGCAGCAGGTGTTCTACGGGAGAATGGTGCCGGGCTAACAGCAACCGCCGGCAGGTTGTGGTGCACCATGAGGGCTCAGGGGCGTGTGTTCGGAGGCAAGAGGTTTCACGGCCGCAACAGCTGGCAGACAGTGGTGCAGCAGGTGGCTATGTGTAATTACTGCATGGGGTGGCTTGCCCTTCGGTGTCTGGGGTGTTTCAAAGCCAACAGGGGGGAAGGCAGGTGCAGGGTTGGGTGCAAAGGTGGTCGCGAGGGCAGAGTTTAGGGGCAACAGAGCGGCAGACAGGAAGTTCTTAGGACTGGTTCGCTGGACGCGTTCCTTGGTGGTCAGTCCTCAGTTTGCACACGCTCCTCCGCCGGCGAGGACCATGTCCCCGGCTGCATAGCCGTACGACACCTGCAGCACCACCATCGTTCGAAGCAGCCGGGCCGTCCCGGTCCCTGCGCTGACCGTCCAGGCACCGGATGTTGCGTTGTCCTGCCCTGACCTGCTTGACTCCTGGCACGGAGGTTATGGCATGTGGTCGGCTTTCTGCCCTTACAGGCTGGCCCCTTTCAGTCAGTAATGATAATGACATTTTACACGTGATTGGGCTTTCCCCTTTTCCGTGCAGGCTGGCCACATGCAGTTCGCCACCACGGGCAACCCCCTGATGGACTGGGCACTCGACGCGCTGTGCAAGCGGGGGGCCATCGCAACGTCGGTGAGTACGGCGGAAGGCCGCTGCAGGGCAGCAGACTGGGGAGCCGGAGGGTGGGCCAGGAGCGAGCTACACTCCGTGGTGGTTAGCTGAGGGTGCACGCTGCGAAAGGGGCTAAAGGAATGGCAACGCGGACAACGTCGGTACACCCCTGGCAACGCGGACAACGGCGGTACCGTTGTTGCTGTGCGTGCCTGCCACGGCCGTGGTCCTGCTACCGTACTGCCGCTAAGTTTTTTATTGAGGGGTCCTAAAACTGGATTTGAGAAAATTCCGGCCTTCGCCCCTAAAAAGTTAAAGTTCGGGTGGAAATTAGGCCCCATGCGGCCTGGCCCAGCACTGGACCACCGATCAGCCTCTGGGCCTAGTGATCTCCTACGGGACCCAACTGTAAGCCCCGTCTCCGCGCTGATATTGTTTCATAGGTTCTGGACCTGCCGGCACTTGCCCGTTGTGTTTTTGCGTGTCACACAGACGGTGACCCCCTAAAACTTTATGTCCGGCAGGCAAAAGGACTGGCGGGGCCCTAAAAAGTTACAGTTTATACTTTTATTCCGTAATTATCCAGGCCCTCCTAAAAAACTTAAAAATAAAAAACTTAGCGGCAGTACGGTATATCGTGCCTAGACCCAACCAGTAGGGGTTGCCCCGGTCGTGTAGGAAGGGGGCAAGGCTGCCAGTGGACATGGGGCAAGGCTGCCAGCGCTGTGCCGCACGCGGCATGCCCCGCCACTCGACACCCGGCCGGCTCCCAGCCGCCGCTGGGCCCTGGCTAACAGCCGTGGTATAAAGGCCGCAACCGCGCGCCCTTCACCGGAGCACCGCAACGACGCCACCAGACGTGCCTGGCCTCCTGCATCAATCCGGCCCCTCCCCTCCAACTCCCTGCTTTCCTGCCCCCCTTGCTCGCCCCCACCCCCCAAAAACCCATGCGCCTCAGCACTCACCTACACCTCAGCACCCACGCGCCCTCCGCCACTACGAAGAAGAACCCCTTGCACGTGCAGCGGGCCGCCTTGCACCTGGGGTGGGGGCGTGCACACGTCCAGGCGTGCGGGCGTCTGGGGTTGGCGCAAATGGTCAATGAATCATCTTGGATATCGCTTAAATTCTTACAAGTTGTTGACGGCCTATGTAATAAGCGTAGGAGTGTTTATGCAAAGGGCCACGACGTGCCTGGGCGTGTGGATGGGCGCAGTGCGCTCCATGGCGTCATTCGGCTACCCCCTGCCTGGCACATACGGGGGATAGTCCGAACCCGTGTGCAGCTGGCAGCGCAGCACCCCG
>VFQN01002652.1_pt1 | contig 27081 bp, 39 predicted proteins | sample 3512371 | NCBI WGS metagenome assembly VFQN01 (sample SAMN10412370, study PRJNA504923) | tailings metagenome | isolation source: Replicate 2 from Balatoc abandoned mine | place: Philippines: Itogon, Benguet | collected 2017-08-28
CGCTGCGCGGCCACGAGGGCCCCATCCGCAGCTGCTGCCTGCTGCCCACCGGCATCCCCGTGTCGGGCGGCGAGGACGGCAGCATACGGCTGTGGGACGCGGGCAGCGGGGCGCCCATCGTGGGGCTGGAGGCGGGGCACCCAGTCAACGCGCTGCAGGCACACGCGGCAAGCGGTGGGTTATGGGAGGAGGATGGCATGGGGGACGGTGGGCATGTTCCATCGCTAAGTTGGGGAAGCGGGGCGCCCATCGTGGGGCGGGAGGCGGGCCAACCAGTCACCTCACTGCAGGTCCATGCAGCCAGCTGTATACTGGCAAGTCTGAGCAAAAGCCCTGCCGTTGTATGCCGGCCGTGTTTTGCGAGGGAAGCAAGGCTTGTATAGCAGCAGCGCACGGAATAGGGGTGCTGCGTTCATTGCTCACTTATGCACCTCGGTCAGTTCTCATGTAGAAAGACCCTCTCGGGGTTCCTGATCGCCCAACCCCGTCCGACATGCACCGCAACACGCGAGTACACCAGAGTAAACGGCCTGCCACTCACGTCCACAATGCACCCCACTGCCCAACACCATCACCTGGTCCTCGCCCGGTTCTATACAAGCCTAGTGTATTGTGGACGTCCAATATCCCCCAGGCCGCCTGGTGTCCGCCGGCTGGGGCGTGCAGCTGTGGGACGTCTCCGCCGCCGCCCTGCTGCAGACCCTGCTGCTGGACGACCTGGCGCAGCCCGACATGGGCGGCGCCGTACAGCCGTACACCTGCGTGTCGTACATGGGGGAGCTGCTGGCGGCAGGGCGGCGCGGCGAGGTGGTGCTGGTTGACCCACGGGTCGGTGGTGTCGCTGGGCGGTTGCGGTGTCCTGTTGGTAGCAGCACAGGTGGCATTGGTGTGGGAAAGACTGCTGCGGCTAGCGCTGGCGGCGGCGGCGGTGCAGCGGCAATGTACGGCAGCGGTGGCGGCGGCTTCGGTATGGGCTTGGGATCGATTGCAGCAGCGGCGGGGGGCGCGGGGGGAGGAGGGGCGTTTGGGGGCGAGGCGGGGATTGCGGCGGCGGCGGCAGCGCTTGCAGGGAATGGAGGTGGCAGCGGCGGGGGGGGCGAGAGGCAGTGTGTGGGTGTGCAGCTGGACGAGTGGAAGCTGGTGTGCGGCTTCAACGACGGCAGGAGGCAGCTGCACCTGTACGACATCCGCTCGCTGCCGAAGGGGGGTGCCGTTGGCGGCGCCATGGAGGCGGGGCCGGCGGGGGCTGTTGGGGGCGCCACGGTGCGGTGCGGCGCTCGGGGGCCGTGGCACACGCCCCTGATGACCTTCACGGCGCCAGCGCGCATCAACTGCTTTCAGGTATGGCAGTGCGCGACAGAGGCGTGTATCCTCATGGAATGCTTGCACAGCTTTCCATCCTCGCGGAGCAGTCCTGCTGTTGGCCTGGTGGGGTGACGAGTGCCCATATTCCTGAGAGCCCGTTACTGTACTTCGCCTTCCCCAGCTCCCTTTTGATGGCCATCAACTGTACCCTGTGATGCATTGCTGGCAATGAACAATGTCGTTCAGCATCAATCATCGTCACCAACAACAAGCATCCCCCCTTTCTGTAATCTGCCACCAAAGTTCCACGAGCAGTCGCTGCTTGTGGGGCTAGAGGGCGCCGAGTGCGTCCTGTGGCGCATGGAGAACCCCAACGCGCCAGTCACACGCCACGTGGCAGTGCCCGGGGCGGGCGGCGGCGGGTACGGCGGTGGCAGCGCGGCGGGCTTCGCCGCAGTGGCGGGCAGCAGCCCAGTGGTGGGCGGAGGGCTGGCGGCTGGGATAGGAGCGGAGGTGTGGGGCGAGGCCGGCGGGAGCGGGCGGAAGGTGGGTTGGGGCGGGGTGGGGTGGGGTGTCCGTGTGGAGAGTCGGACGGAAGGAGAGTGGGCCTGTGGAGGTAGTGTGCTGACGGGATGGAAGTTGCATGGAGAGAAGGGAGTACGCCTGCGCTTCTGTACCAGCATTGTGGGTTTTGTCACCTTTGCAGGTGGCCGCTTTCAGAGAACGGTGTCATGTCTTGTATCGCATCCATGCAGCCCCGGCACGTGCGGTGTTGTGGCGTACCGCGCACCTACGCACGGCCTGGCACAGAACATGCGGGCGTGTTTCAACATGTAATGTACTGATTCAATCTGAAATACGTGATACTACGCCCTTGTCCACTTACTGCAGGACAAGAAGAAGCCCGCCAAGGTGACCAAGAAGCAAACACGCTACCCCAAGCGCAACACCAAGTAGGGCGGCCGACAAGTAACCTGTCGGGTTGTTGGGACATCTTGAGGAAGGAAAAAGGACGAACCGGTGCTTTGGCGATGGTGATAGTGCGTCCTATGCAAAAGGTTGCATCCCAGCATTCATAAGACGGACAGCTTTACTTGGCTGGTAGTTGCTGTTGATGTACGACAGCATGCATGGCACTCTTGGCAAGGCGGTACACGTAGGGGGCTGCACGTATGGAGGGTGTAAGGGGGCCACGATTACGGGGCACGTTGGCCGGTCGGACCGGAGGCAGTTGCGTGGGGGCACCTTGCAATGGGTGCAACGGGAGGGAGCCTATCCTACGTATACGCCCAGTTTCGTTTGGGGCCATACCAGTCTTTGTTGACGCCACGGCCATTGCGTGTCAAGTGCTACTACCGGGTACCTACTACCGGGATCTGCCGTCTCATGGTAATGCTGATTGTATTTTATTCGCTTGCTGGCAGCGTCACGTGTGCACTCTGACTGGCAGTAGATAAAGGCTGCTATGCTGTGCCGCTACGGGGAGGGGACTGAAGAATTCAATGCTGCACACACCGCATGCATGGCCTCGTGTGTGCATTGGTGCGTCGGGGTTCGGGCGTTTTCTGATTGCTGTATTTTGCCTTCCTGTGCACGTGGGGGCGGTGGTTGGTGGCTGCCGGCGGGCTCGGGTACCCCCTGCTATTGGCAGGGGCGCAGGACGCTGAAGGCACCTTTCAATGCGCTCGGGACAATCATTGGACGTGCTTGGGCGGGCGGGAGTGTGATGCTCTTTCTGTAACGTACCGGTACGGGCTCTGTGTGCCTGTGTGCTTTGTCTGCCCTCAACACCCCCAGGGGCTCCCGTGGGGAGCTTCCCTGATCCAGAGCATCCATGCAGCAAGAAGACCGCAACCGACCTGAACCGACGCAGTCATGCACCAGCCATCACGGCCGTACCGTACATCACAAGTCACCTAAAGCACATCACAACAACCACAACACATCACAACAACCACGTAATTGAGGTCAGAGCACCAACGGCAGGTCCGGTAGGCTGTACATGGGATGTTCAGCAAAGGCCCAGCCACCCTTCGCTTTATTTGCGCTGACCGTCCGTCCAGTCAGCTCGCGGCCTCGCCTGCATGTCAGTTAAGGCGGCTAAGGAGACAGCCACTGCTGTGTACCAGTACGGTATCGTACACTCACGTGTCTCAAAATGGCCGTACAGGTTCGCGTAACCCCGACACACCCCACCACGCTGCTACGTCCGTGCGTCAACACGTCGGTCCACGACATGCCTGTGTTGCTGGGTCGATGGCTCACGGCTTCCGTGCTTGACGCGTGCTCAGCTGCTCACCAGGGCCTACAGCACTCAAACAATCTAGATCCTGATTGCACCCAAGCAGCCATGCTCCTCCAGCAAGACGCTGCCCCGGCGCCCAACGCTCACCCTGCCACCCCCATGCCCATGGGACCCATGGCCCCAAGGCTGCCGTCCCCCGTGCCGGGGTTGGACACCCGGGCGAAGCTCCCCGGGCCCTGGCTGTCTGACCCCAGCGCGCTGGCCAGCAGTCCGGACATGCCGCCGCGTCCGCTGGGGCCGGCGGCGTCGCGGGGCCCTGGCCCTTGGTCCAGGGCCTGTCCTAGGGCGTGCGTCAGCATGCTGGCGCGGACGGGGTCCAGGCGGGCGGCTGCCGCTGCCGCTATGGTCTGCAGGAGGCCGCCGACACCACCGGTGCGGGCGGCCGCTGTGGGCTGTCCGTGCGTGGCCGGGGCAACCCTGTGAAGCCCGGGTCGTCGGGGAAAGCGGCGCGGTGGGGGCTGGTGCCTGGGCCGCCGCTGCCGTCGCCGGGGGCCGGGTTGTGCTAGGGAAGATGCGGACGGTGGGGTCGTGCTGCAGCGGGGCCCGCTGGAAGCCACCGAAAGCGGGTTGGCGCAGGGGGCTGTGGGCAAGGGGAAGGGGGCAAAGGGCGAGGTCAGGGCTGTGCCAGGGTAGATGCAACGGCGGCTGGCGAGCTGCAGGTGTGCGGAGTTCCCGCGCGACCAGGGACATGCGTGCATGGCTTTCAAACACACATCAAGTATAGGCTGACAGCAGCTGTGCCGCACATATGGGTGGCACTGTCCAAACCCCACCTTTCCGTGGGGTGACGGCAACGGGCTTGCGCAAGCACTACGTCGAGCTGAAGGCCAATGTGTCCAAGGGCATCGTGCCCCCAGGCCGCCTGAGCCAGGACGGTACCAGGTTGTGCTCAACGAGCAACCTCGAGCACCACCACCGCTACATCGAGCAGGTGGCCGCCAATTTGTACAGCTGGCTGGAAGCCTCGTCATCATCTCCGTTACCCTGAACAGCACCCTTGCTAAGGTGTGCGCCCAGCACCCCAACCTGTTCGAGGAGGCCGTGCGCGCCTCCCTGCGCGAGGAGGCCGCGGCCAACCACAACGGCCTGTACACGTGCGACCTCAAGCTGCTGCCAGGAGGAGCCGGGAGGACCTGGGCAGCAGCTTGAGGTCGCACGTGTGCAGGCCGTTGTGGTTTGCCGCGGCCTCCTCGCGCAGGGAGGCGCGCACGGCCTCCTCAAACATGGTGGGGTGTTGGGCGCACACCTTGGCCATGGCGCCGTCCAGGATGTTGGTGGGGTTGTCCAGCCAGCCGTACACATCGGAGGCCACCTGCTCGACGTAGTGCTGATGGTGCTCCAGGTTGCTGTTGGCGCACACCTGGTGCTGGAGCAGGCGGCCGGGGGGCACGATGCCCTCCAACACTGTAGCCTTCGGCTGGCAGGCCACGAGGCGCTCCTTGGGCAGGGACGTCGCCTCGCCGACCTCCGCCTGACCCAGGGTCTCGGCGGCCGCATACACCTTCTTCGGGGGAATGAAGGAGGTGTGGGAGGACTTGGACGTGGGGTTGTGAGACAGCGGGGGCTGAGCGCTGTCAGAGGGAGGGTGCTGCGCGCTGTCGGGGACAGGGGGCTGCTTGGCCAGCGAGGGTCGCGGTGGTGTTGCGCGACGTGACCGCTGTGGCAAGGACGGTCAGGGAGCAACGGACAGGCCGAAGGATTTTGAAAGGGCATCCTCGAAATGCTTCCGGTATGTTCAAGGTAGCCTTCGCATTGGACCGTCTTGGAATGCAGTTGTCCTTGGTCCTCTGGGCCCAGGCAGGCCCAGGTCTGGGCCCTGCGGTGTTAGTGGAAAAGAAGGAACACGGTTCTGTGTAGACTGAAGAGTATGAACGAGGTTATCACCACTGTCCACGACCCCAGTAACAGCCATACCCGTACCTCAGTGTACGCTCATCACCAGTGGCTTGCATGTAGGTTGGTCCGGCATTGGCATCCAACGGGCCCGCCATGAGGCCCATGAAGCCGCCTGGCTGCCCCTGCAGCTGCTCGACTGCAGCTGCTCGTGCTGCTGCAAGAGGGTGTCCGCTACAATTCCATCGCCTAGCCGCACCTGCAGTTCAGCGGGCGGGCTTTGCAACCCACTGCAGGGCCTTTGCCCGTAGCCCGCGCCGTCCGGAGAAGTGCTGCCGGCGCCTTGCTTACCCCACGTGTCCCCTGCTGCTCCAGCATCGCCACTGCCTCCCTTGTATTTGGTTGTGCGCCTAACACGTACGGTGCGGAAGCGGGCCGAGGGACTGAAGGAGGCCTCCTAGGGCACAATGGAACGCCGTCGCCGCAGTACTCCCGACAGCTCCCGATGAGGAGCACAGGCGCGTCTGCAGCCAGCCTTGTTGGCGGCCGCTGTGCCTCCGCAGTGGACGCGGGGAGGCGCCTAGCCTCCCTCGATCGTACCCACTGAACGTCATTTCACGGTTCTGAGCGGTCTCCGGTCTCTTGTCGCTCTTGACATAGCCTGACGGAAATTCGTAACTTTCTAACGGCTAACGGTCTTACCGCAAGTACCCTTATTTTGATGATAATGAGCACAGAGAATGTTATCGACACCACTTCTCAGCGGAACTCCTCTCGCGCGTTCTGCAGCTGAAATGGCCACCAACTATGGCGGGGGCAGCGCTTTCGCAGCACTGGCAACGGACATCAGTGACGAGGATGAGCCGAAACCTTCCAAGCGGTCATTCACACGCCAGTCCAGCAAAATGCGCAGCCCCAGCATACCGGTGCCGGAGGAAATGCCAAGTCTGTTCGCCGACGGAGCGAGCCTCCAGGACCTACTGTCTATGCTACAATCGAAAGGAGGAGAACGGATTCCTTCGTTTCGTGCTCCTTCGTTCAGTGCACTGCAGCAAATGCAGCAGCAACTCCGCGCTCTCAGTGACGCCGGGCGGCTCAGCGAGGCTATCTCCGAGGGAAAAGAGATCTCTAAGGAAGTCGCCGAGCAGGTCGAGGAGCTCCTGAACACGGAGCTCTCTCTCCGGACGTTCGACTCGACAAACCTGCCCGATATTCCGGCCCTCCTTCAGTCTCTCGGCTCCGCTTCCGCACAGTACGTGTCAGGCGCGCAGCCTGGTCACAGGGGAGGCGATGGCGATGGTGGAGCAGCAGGGGACACGAGGGGTAAGCAAGGAGCCAGCAGCACTTCTCCGGACGGCGCGGGCGAGGGGCAAGGCCCCGCAGCGGGGCGGCACGGCCTGCAGGCTGGGCTGCATGTGCGGCCTGATGTTGGAGATGTAGCCGATATCCTTTTGCAGCAGCACGAGCAGCTGCAGGGGCAGCCAGGCGGCACTGTGGGCCCCATTGCGGGCCCGTTCCATGCCAACGCCGGACCAGCCCACGCAAGCCCGTTGCCGTCGCCCCACGGAAGGTGAGGTTTGGGCAGCGCCATACACATGCGCTGTACAACTGCTGTCAGCCTATACTTGATCAGTGTTCAAATGCTGTGCGCGCATGTCCCGGGTTGCGCTGTGGGGATACCGGAACTCCGCACACCTGCAACTCGCCGGCCGCCTTTGCACCTACCTTGGCACAGCCCTGGCCTCCACGCCCATGGTCCTATCCCCCTTGCCCACAGCCCCCTGCGCCAGTCCGCTTTTGGCGGCTTCCAGCCAGCCCCGCTGCAGCAAGACCCCACCGTCCGCATCTTCCCTACCCTAGCCCACCCCCACCCCGGCAGCGGCGGCCCAGGCCTCAGCCCCCACCGCGCCGCTTTCCCCGAGGACCCCAGCTTCACAGGGTTCAGCTCCGCAGCCCCGGCCATGCACCAGCGGCCCACAGCGGGCTCCCGCACCGGTGGCGGCGGCGGCCTCCTGCAGACCATAGCAGCAGCGGCAGCCGCCCGCCTGGACCCTGTCCGCGCCAGCATGCTGACGCACGCCCTGGGACAGGCCCTGGACCAGGGGCCAGGGCCACGCGACGCCGCCGGCCCCAGCGGACGTGGCGGCATGTCCGGGCTGCTGGCCAGCGCGCTGGGGTCAGACAGCCAGGGCCTGGGTAACTTCGGCAGGATGTCTAACCCCGGCATGGGGGACGGCAACGTTGGGGCCATGGGTCACGTGGGCATGGGTATGGGTATGAGTATGGGCATGGCAGGCGGGGGGTATTCGGGAGGCCACGGGGATGCGGGGCCAGGCGGCAGGCGGCTGTCGGGCACCGCCATCGGGGCGAGCCTGGCGTACCCTGGGGGGCACATGCCTAGCCGCAGCGCCCCAGACGGTGCGGTGTGTCCCCCGGGGCCGTTTGGCATGACCGACCCGGGGGTCAGTAGCGCTCCACGGGGCCGTACCTCGCAGCCGGGCGGTACGGCTGCGTCCGGACGTGGCGGCGGCGGCGGCGGCGGCAATGCGAAGCGCAACCGCTCTCGGTCAACGACGCCCCCTCCTGGGGCGCGCACCCCGAACAGGGATGGTGATGACAGCGGCAGTGGGGACGAGGGCGACGGGGGCTCGCCGCGGCAGCAGTGGCGGCCGGAGGAGCTGCCGCCGCCGTTTGACGTGTACGTGACGGGGCTGGGGCGGCAGGTGGACGAGCAGGGCAAGCGTATCCCCGTCACGGTGGAGGGGCTGTTCCACTGCGACCGCTACCTGGCCAACCAGGACTGCATCTGGTGGAACAACCAGTTCGTGTCGCGGAGCAGGTTCGAGAAGGAGGGCGGCTCCAACACAGCCAAGTGGCACTGCAGCATCAAGGTGCGTACTGGGCGTGGGTTAAGGCGTGGGGCTAAGGTCTCGTTATTGCCAGTGGCACTGCAGCACGTGCGCGGGACATGGATGTCATGCGTGGGCCATGTGTGTGGAGTCTGGGGCGTGTTGAGTGTAACACAACGTACACTCGCCGGCCGGTGGAGCTTGACATGAGTCGGAGCACTGGTTACTTGCTCGTACATATTAACCCGCCTAAACACAAAGCCGTGGAGTTCTGCATGTGCATGTGCACTTGCTTGCTTGGATCGTCGGCTGGTTGTGATACACCATACGTGCCCATCTCCACAGGTGACCTCGGAGAAGATCGCCATCGGCACGTGGCTGCAGGACCGCAACCTGCCCGTGCTCAAGGTACGCCCGGCGCTGTGCGCACGGCATGTGTCACGCACGACTCCGCATCGCCTCGCATGTGCACTACGGTATTGCACGTGCGCACGCGTGACCTTGCGCGCCGGTGCAGCGTGCACGGCACCCTGCGAGCAGGGGTTCCAGCATGGCGCATACGTGATTGCCACCTAACTTGCTCCCTCTCCTTCGTGCTGCCGCCTGCACGCTACGGTTCAAGCGCGTCTAGCAAACATCTCAAACCCTTCCTGACCCACGCCACGGACCCTCGCACCCGTCCCACCCCAGGGCTGCGCGCGCAAGTCCAAGCGTGCGCGCGTCTCAGAGACCACCCGCGCCGCCGGCACCTCCCAGAACCCCAGCCCCGCCCCCTCCGGCGCCACTGACTACACCGGCCGCACCAGCTACAACGGCGGCCCGGCCGTGTCTTCCGGACCCACAGCCAGCGGCCTCTCGGGCCTCAGCGGCGGCGGCGGCGCTGGGGGCCTCATGGCGGGGCCCCTGGGAGCCTCACCGGGTGTGGGCGCTACGTCGGGGGTTAGTCCGCGGTCTGCGTTTGTGGTCGCGGCCGGGGTGGAGGGCGCGTCCGGTTGGATGCCGGGGCGCGGTGGGGAGCAGCGGCGGAGCGACTGCGGCGGTGTGGGGTCAGGGGCGTGGGTGGGGCAGGGGCAGCACCGGGGGAGCGACTGCGGCGGCGGTGGCGGTGCGTCGGGGGTGTGGGGTGGAGCTGGGGGAAACAGCATGGGCGCTGGGATGGGGAGCGGGATGGCGGGAGGGTACTCGGGGATGCACGGTGGCGGAATGGGCTCGATGTACGATGGGCAGGGCCAAGGGCAGGGGCAGGTGCTGGGGTCGGCGTTCGGGAGGCAGGCGGGGCAGATGGGCATCAACGTGCCTGCGGCCCTGTCTGAAGGCCGTGTGTCCAACAGCGGGAACGGGCTTGGCATGGGTATGGGTATGGTTGGCGGCGGCGGCATGGGCGGGCACGTGTCGTACGGTGTGGGGGGCGCGCCGCGGTCACCGGGGCACGTGGGGGCGGGGGGCGGGAGCTGGGGCCCGGGCGGGGGCGGTGCGGGTTCGGGTCTGAGCCTGAGGGAGGAGCTGGAGGCGGCGGCAGCGCGTGCGGCGGCTGCAGGCCTGGTGCCTCCCCTGCTGCGGCGGTGAGGGGGCCAACCGGGATGGTGTGTGCACATGGGCCAAGATCTGGCCGTGGAGGAGGCCTGATGGATGAGGCCTTGCGCGCGACTGGTGTCTAGCGGCAGCAGTGGCGCTGGGGCGGTAGGTTTCCTTCGGCGCGTTGTTGCAGTACGCATGATCGGATGTACCCATATTTGGCAGTGGTCAGAACGCGTCGAGGACGGAAGCCGTGAGCCCCAAGTCGCATGCATGTCGTGGACTGACGTGTTGACGGAAGTAGCAGCGTGGTGACGTGTGTGCTTCACTGGGTTGAGGTTGGCGAAACCGTACGACCACTTTGTGGCACGTGACTGTACTGGTCTTCAACTGACATTGACGCGGGTTCGTGAGCTGGCTCGACGAACACTAAGCGCGAATAACGCCAAGGATGGGCCTTCGGTGGCGCGGGCGTGACGTTGGTGCCTCACTGACGTAGTTGTTGTGATGCGATTCGTCCAAGGCTGTGGTGTATGGCTGGGATGGTTGGCGCGTTATCGCGTCATTTGCGGCCTTGTTGTGACATGGACGCGCTGTATGGCCAGTCTTAATGAAAGCCATGCCGTTGCCTCGGAACTTGGTCTTGGCGCGAGTGGTTACCGGTATGTCCGGCTTCGTATTCAGCGGCACGGATGCTCTGTATGAGTACTGGGCACCACCATACTTCTGTCGGACGTCGATACCAGTTGTGAGGATTGCGATGATTGCAGATGATTGTAACACAGATTTGTGTCCAACCAGGCTACCCGTACAGAAGTGCATGTCGTGTCCGAGCTGGCTAGCAACGAGCCTGGACGACCACTCGGGCATCCAAGCACCCCTCGTAACCATCACAGCACCATCACTCAGTTCCGGCACAGCACCCTCACATGCATCTGTTACCTATCTGTTCGGCCGCTGCCTTCTACACGGCACAACAATGGTGCCACGCAGGCATCCGTCAACACTGAATACCGTACCCTGTTTGGACGTTGGGCACGGTTGACCGGTATAGTAAACGGTGCACACCCCGCTTACACCCAGCCCCGATACCAGAGCACTACTTACCGTATCAAAACCAGGACCCAGACAGCTAACGCGCTACCTCAGACCTGCTCAGACCACCGTTAAGCTACCCCCCGCCCCTCCCCCGCACGCCTCCCCATGGCCCTCCCTCCAGTGTGCCTTCGCACACGCCCGGCAGCAGTACCACGCGCCCCCGCAACCCCGGCCGCACGCCGCCAGCCGGCCCCCCGGCCCCGCCTCGCTGTCCCCCTCCAGGCTGGCGCACCGCGGGTAGCTGCACGTGCGCAGCAGCCCGTCCAGGAGCTCGGGACTGGGGCCCTCGCCACCGCACAGCCAGCGAAACCCGCCCACCAGAGGCGAGTCGGTCTTGAGCTTCAGGGCGGCCCGCACAAAGGGCATGTCGTACTTGTACGGCAGCTCGGGGCCCCCGGCCTGGAGCAGGTCCACCAGCTGTGACAGGGCGTCGAGCTCCGGCACCATGTAGCACGTGTTGCATTTGCCAAAGCGCGGCCGGGCCGCATCCAGCAGCTGCACCACCCTGCCGGTAGGCCACACGCACACCGGCAGAGACTGAGCGGCGCTAGGGGCAGCTCGCTTCCCTCCGCCGTTGCCGTTGCCGCTGCTGCTGCTGCCGCCAACCCGCTGGCTTCCCTTGGCTTGCCGCTCCGTCCCCTGTGTCCCCGCCCCCCGGGGCCCTGCTGCCTGCTACACCCGGTCAGGGAAGGCCAGCGCAACAGAGCACACGGCCCCCATGAGCATATGCAATATGTTGAGCTTGTCAATCCTGATGGGGGCGCTCTTGTAGGGCCCGATCACCGGTACTAGCAGCTTCAGCGCACTGCCCACCAGCTCCACCACCCGCCACTCCTCCAGCAGCACACGCCGCCACGAGCTAAGCCACGCAGGAAGGCTGCCGCCGCCGCCGCCGTCGCATCTCTCCGCAGCCTCACTGCCGTTGCCGCTGTCCTGCGCAGCCGCGCTGCTGCTGCGGCCGGTGCCGCTGCCGCCGCCGCCACTACCACCACCATCGCTGCCGCTGCCGCCGCCATCGGCGCTGGCTATTTGCAGCGCCAGGACAGCCACTGGCCTGAGCACGTTACTCATAAGCGAGTTGGCCGCCGCCCACTGAAACTCCCCCTTGGCCCACAAGTCCCCCACATTGGTCAAATTGGCGACCACCACCTGGGCCATGTGCGGCATCAGCTGCCGTACGCCGTACCACAGCAGCAGCTGCAGACGCGGCAGCCCAGGGCTGTCCATGCCCCATGCCCCGACCTGACCACCTGGCATTGCGGGAGAGCCGCTGCCGCCGCCAGCGCCGCTGTCGCTGTCGCTGCCACAGCCACCGGCCCCCCCGACCCGTCGGCCCAGCTGGACAGCGTGCGTCAGGATTTCCGGGGCATTTACGTGCGTCACAAACATAACGGATGTCAGAAGCCGCCGCAGTTGCTGCTGCTGTTGTTGCCCCTGCCCCGCGAGCTTCCGCACAGTGGCGATGAAGGATGCGCCCTGCCGTACATCGCCGTACGCCAGGAGCCAGCCCAAGGCCGGCCACCAACGGCACTCGAACCTGAGGAGTCCCTGCAGCAGGGGAGCGTCCCCCGCCCTCCGCAGGACGCGCTCCAGGCAGGGCAGCACGCCAGCCGCCAGGGCGCCGGCCACGGGCGCAGGGGCGGACGGGGAAAGGGCGCCTGAGGGCGGGCATCAACGTTACGACAATGTGCATGATAAGCGTTAGAACCGTTGTGGCCAAAAGCTTTAGGCAGTTCGCAGTTGTCATCCCAGCACCTTGCCTACGTTCCTGCCAGTCTTGCTCCGGGGTCTCCTTGTGATTGCACACCAAGCCCTTACATGTCGTCTCGGTATCGGCAGTTGCCTTGCTGCCTTCGCACCCTCCAAACGCTGCACATGCTGCACATGCTGCACATGCGTATTGCAGAAGCCCCACAACGTGTTGCCCCACGCACCAGTGCCCTGCCCCAGCCGCCCCAGGCTCCCCAAGTGGCTCCACTCCTTTGCCCACAGGGCCAGCTCTCCATCATCCATCTCCACCCACAGCCCCATGTCCAGCAGCAGCCGGTGCCACCGCGCCTCAGCAGCCACAGCAGCACGCGCGGCTCGCCTTGCCGCCACCACAGGGCACCCCGACGGCCCGGCGGCCGCCTGAGCCGTGTCCGCACCAGTCCCCTCTGCACCAGCCCCTCCCTCTGCACCAGCCCCTCCCACGGCCTCTCCACCGCCTGCCCCCGCCCCGCCGCCTGCCCCCACAGCAGCTGGCGCCTTCCTGGCACTTGAAGACAGGATGCCACGCGCGGTATGAAGAGACGTGAGAGCCACCCCACCCACGTCCTCCCGTTCTATGACCGCCACCCGCGGGCTCATGCTACCCTCCTGCCCCCGGTGCGCCTGAGCCGACCGCACCGCCAGGCGTCCCATCCGCAGCAGCAGGTCCAGGTGCCCCTCCGGGGAAACCGCAGGGAGCGGTTGTGGAGCGCAACTGCCTAAGTTGGTCAGAAGGTGCTGGAGGGTGCGATACAGACGCACATCTAGCAGCTGCAGGAGAGGAGCACCGCTTCCGCCTGGGGCCAGGTCCTGGGTTGCCGCAGCTAGCGCCTCCGCCAGGTCCCCTGTGCTGTACGGCAGCGGCATGCCGTACAGGGAGCCCCCGTCGGCCTGGTGCAGCATGAGGGTGCCCAGGGCCAGGGTGAGGTGCTGGGCACAGGGGCCGGACAGGGCTTGCTGCAAGGCGGCACAGAGGCCGGGCGGGAGGCTGTGAACGTTAACGGGACTGTCGCGGCCGCAACTCCCAGCTTCCCGAAGGCTGAGCAGGACGCTTCCGGTCTCGTAGAAATTGTGCCAGTACAAACGTACGTGGGATGCGCTGCTCCTAGCCTGCTGCTGCTGCTGCTGCTGCTGCTGGCTCCCACCAGCGGAGTCTGCCGCCACGGCCGCCGCCTGGCCCGCTCCCCCGGACACTCCTTCCTCCGACCGGTCCCCCCTATCCCTGTCCGCCACACCTGCTTCCTGTGTCGGGGTCTCGCGCCCTGTCCGCTCCTCCCTCTCCACGCCAATCGCCTCCCCACCCCGCTCGCTCGGCCCCCTGCACAGCCCCGCCAGCAGCACCGCCCGCGCCCAGTGGTCGAACACGTGGCTGTCCCGCAGCCCACCAGCCAGCAGCAGCAGGAACCGCCGGGACAGCTGCCGCAGCTGCTTCACCCCAGCTGCATCAGGCGGCTGCGACCCATGGGACGGCGCCAGCCCCCTGCTGCTGCCAGTACAGCGGTGTGCGTCTGCGGCGAGCGACATCAGCGCCTGCAGGGAGGGCATCAGGGCGGAGGCGCACATGACGGCGTGTTCCGCTGCCCGCACTGGCCCCGTAACACCGCCACGCGACGCAACGGCAGCAAGCCCTGACGCAACACCCTGTGCTGACGGAGGGTGTGCCGGTGGTGGCCCAGGCAGGGGGCTAGACACTCCTTTCATCCCCTGCTGATCGCGACCCTCTTGCTGCTGCTGCTGCAGCTGTCCTCGTGTTGGCTCTGACAAGGCCGCCGCCTCCAGCGGCAGCTGCCCTAGTAGCCCCTCCGACGCGGCGGCCAGCTGGCGGCTGAGGCACTGCGGTACCCGCGCCTGCAGCAGCGAGCAGCCGAACTCCAGGGAGAGCAGCAGCCTGGGCATGCGGGAGCTCGCCAGCTCCGGAAGGCTGCAGTCAAAGTCCAACAGCTGAGACACCAGCAGGCACACCCCGTGCTGCACTTCGAGCAGCTCCTGCGCAAGCCGCGCTCTGTAGCCCGCCGCCTCCTGCCGCTGCCGCTGCCTCTGCGCCTCATCCTCCTCCGCCTCCTGCCGCTGCCTCTGCTCCTGCACAGTCTCGGCCACCACCGCCGCCGCCGCCGCCACATTCTCGGCCACCACCGCCGCCACCGCCGCATTCCCCGGCTGCAGCCGCTCCTCCGCAGCGCTTGGCGCGGAGGCCTTACCATGCAAGGTACCTGGCTGCCCCTCCCGCTTCTCTGCACCGGGAGCTGCCGGCAACTGCATGCCCGGCTCCTGAGCCGCTGACTGGCCCTGGCCCCGATCGACCCCCACGCCGGAAGCTGCCGGAAGCTGCACGCCCGGCTCCCAGCGCACCATTGCGGCCAGCAGCCGGAGCAGCGCTGCGCGACCTGGCGCCGGTTGCAGCAGGACCGCGGTTGCAACATCCCGTGCATCGTCTGGGCTCTGCCAGCGACCTATGAGGCTTAATGTCGCTCTCAGGATATATGTCGAATTGTAGACAAGGTCCGACAACGCGTCACGTCCAAGGCGCCGCAGGTTGCTTGTCTTCGTCGCTGCAAGCTCCTGGAACAGCGCGAGTTGCCCTTCGGGATAGCCGATCCTGTTTACTCCGTCTAGCTTCAAAAGATTCCTCAGCACGGCTTGCACGGGGGAGAATGCGGCCCCCAGCAGCTCTTGTAAGTCTTCCGGAGGATCGCCGGGACCTGCAGCCTCATCAGCTGAGGGCTTGGAGAGGCTGCTGCTAGGAAATCCGCTCATGTCTTAAGCCAAAGAGTGTTAGTAGTTTCCGAGCTGGAATAATGCTTGCCGCGCTCGCCGGGACAGCGGTGAACTATCAGAGCGCAAACGTGCCGCACAGGCAGCAGTGCATAGGCAGCATGCTTGTCAATGAGTACCTTTACACGGCAATGAGCACTCAAGGACCCAAACTGGCAAGCTCGATGACTCGTTCCGGGCAAGACATGCACCAGCGGTCCCATGGGTCATCCGGAAGCTGTATGGGACCTTGTGCACTCTTGCCGCACACGGCTCAATACGTTACTAAGAGGCAGCTACCTGCCCTGATGTGTGGGACGGGCAGTTGGCGCTGTGGCACGGAAAGCACCTTCGGCACGCGCGGCAGGAACACATTACTCAACTGCAACAGGCACACGCCCCTCGCGTGCTTGACTGCCCCTGCTGGCCGGCTGTGGACAGCGATTGTGCTATATACGGTACGACGGTGTTTCGCACAGTTCCCCACACCCACAGCCCCGTGTCCAGCAGCAGCCGGTGCCGCGTCTCTGCAGCCACAGCAGCACGCGCGGCACGCCTTGCCGCCGCCGCTGCTGCAGTACGCGCCCTGGCTGGCCAACCGACGGCGCAACCGCCGCCACCGTGCCCAGCTGCCGTGCACCCGCTCTGTCCGCGCCACTCCCTCCCTCTACTATGCCCCGTCCCGCAGCCCCTTCCACTGACCCGCCGCCTGCTGCTCCTCCCAGCCCTCCGCTTGGCCCCTCCACCGTGCCTGCCCCTCCACCTGCTCCTGCCAGCGCTTCCTATTGCGGAATAACAGAAGGGTGCGTCCCTCCCATAGTGCAGTCCTAGCGACGCCCCCCGTGTACTCTTTGCCGATGGCCAGACCTCCCTGAGGCTCCGTACTGGCCCCCTGTCTCCTGTACGCCTGCGCCGACCGTACTGCCAGCCGCCCCAGCAGCAGCAGGTCTAGGTGCCCCTCCGAGGGCACTGTTTGGAGCGGTTTCGGCACACCACGGGTGTCGTGGGAAAACAGGAGTAAATATCTCAGGTTAAGTCCGAATCCATGCGTAGCAGACCCTCCTGCGGCGGCGCGTCCTGCTGCGACGCGTTTAGCCGCCAGCCTGCCCTCCTAACCGCTGCAGCCAGGGCCCCTGTGCGGTACGGCGGCGGCATACGGTACAGGGAGCCCCCGTCCGCCTGGTGCAGCAGCGCATGAGGGTGACCAGGGCCAGGGTGAGTTGCTGCAGGTTGCTGGGTGCAGGGGCCGGACAGGGCCTGGCGCAGGGCGGTGTCAAGCTGTAGCCTACGTACGGGAATAGCCTTGCTTGGGACGGCAACGAGGGTACCAGGTTACGCTGAGCCTAGAAGCTTCAACACTTCCATGGGTCCCTGCACGTGCACAGGCCGAGCGTTGACTGGGTGGCCTTTCCGACGCCCATGTTGTCGCCCCTTCAAAGGTAGTGCCCGCAGAGCACAGTGTTTGTTCCTCGTCACGCTTTTGCTGCCAGCCATATATGCACGGGCGCCCAGCCTCCTCAGCACCTGGAACATGGCCATGCTGTCTGGCATGCAACGCCGACATCCTTAACCTGCCTTAACACGTGCGTGCATGCCGTAGCACCCACCATCACTGCCACCTGTGCGCGCGAATGCCCAGCGTCCTCAGCCCCCGCAACACGCCCATGCTATGTTCCAGGACCACTTTGGCGTCGATTGCCCCATCTGCCCCATCAACAACCGACTGCGGCAGAGTGTGGGCAGCTTTGCGCCTTTCGAATCCGCCCTCATTGCCACCCGTGCACCCTTCCGCGAGGCCCCTTCAGCGCCTCAGCCCCTGGAGCACATCCACGCCACCGCCCTAAGATGCAAGTACCTTTTGCTGTACTTCCTCACACACAGCGCCACCTAGCAACACGTCTACTGCCAGCCGTGCGCCCGGATGCCCAGCTTCCTCAGCCCCTGGAACATGGCCATACTGTCCGCCAGGACCACGTTGGCGTCGATTGTCCCGCCCCAGCAGCAGCTGACCATGGGGTGGAAGTTTATGTGGTGCTCCCAGAACAGCTCATCTATCAGGGCAGCGAAGGAGTATCGTTGTGGCGTTGAGGTGGAGGAGGAGGAGGCCACGGTGAGGTTGGTGTGGGAGGTGGGGTCCAGGATGGCACGCAGCCAGCCGTCTTCGATGGGGGCAGCGTCGATGTCGATCTGCGGCGGGGCGGGTGGAAGGACGAGGGCGGGTGGGTGCAGGTGCGGGTGATGGGTGTGGGTGCGGGTGTGCGGAACACTGTCTGGCATGCGGACACGCCGTGCATGCGGGTGTGGGTGCGGGGATGGGTGAATGTGTGTGGGGGGGTATGAGCGTCGCTCTTGTTTGTGGTTGTGGGTGGGTGTGGTGCATGGAGCGGGCTGGGTTGAGGCCTGCTCGTTCACAGGATGGCCGCGTCGCTGCAGGGCTTGAGTGGTACAAGTGCCCGGCTACCGTGGGTCCGTAGCACCCTTTTGCGTGTAAGCTTTGCCTCCGCGAGGTACTTCCCTTGCCCAGAGCACCCAATAACCACTCCAGGTGCTGCCAAGTAGACAAGCCGCACCTTCACAACCATCCGCCGCCCTGCGCCCGTACCGTGCGCCTCTCTCGCTCTAGCCCTACCCGCACTTCAGCAATCCCGTAGCAGTGTCAGCCTGTGCTCGCCTTACCTGCCTTGCCACTGCAAGACTCCCGCCCAAACGCGCTCCCTCCCCACAGCCCAACTTGGTAGACACGGCTAGAGATCACAAGCAGCACACACCTGCACATACAAACGCACCGCGGTGCAGTCCCCGAGCGACCCGCGCCCCAGACTCAGCTGTATGGACACGAAGTCCTCCAGCTTGGTAAGCTTTGCCAACACAGCCAGGGGGCTGCGCGCTGCGGCCATCCCAACGCACTCGAACACGCCCCTCCTCCAGTGCATAAGCCGCGCACTACCAGCGAATCCTGCCCGCCGCCGTCCGCCGTTTCCTGCCCCAGACTGGCAGAAACAAAGCCTGGCCAAGTTGGCCAGCCTTACACAATTAGTGCGCCACCATCTTACCTTGATGGAAACGAAGTCCTCCGGTTTGGCCAGCTTGGCCATCACAGCCAGGGGGCTGCGGCCGTCCCTCAGGTCCGCGGGTGCGGGCACGTTGTAGAAGGTGAAGTGCGGGAACAGGTGCGCTGGGACGTCCCGGAGAATCTGCGGGGGGTGCGGGTGCCAAGTGTGGGGTGTCGCACAGCGCACGTGGGGGGAGCTAGGTGCGTGGTATGTGTCTAGTGTCTAAGTTTGCGCATAGCAGGGAGGGGGACGTCCCGGAGGATCTGCGGGGGTTGGGGGTGCCACGTGCGGGGTGTCGTACAGCGCGCGTCGGGGAGAGCTAAGTGCGCTGTGTAGCGTGTTGGAGGTGATGCACGGAAAAAAGTGGGGTGGGGTTGGGGCAGGGTGCGCGCTTCCAGGGACGCTGCAGGAGAGCTTTGGTGGCGGTGTGATCGTGTGAAGCACGGCCGAGCAGTGCGCTTGGGCGTGGCAGCTTGATGGCATGCGTGGGCACCGGGGCACTGCTTGTCAGGACTCAGGAGTGTGCAGCAGCTGCAAATTCGATTGTGCAAGTCAGGCGGCACCCTGGCAGCGCGCGTGTGTAAACCACACCTACCTGCTTAACGCCAGTGCTTAGCTACTCTCGCCGATCACTGGCGGCCCCCACTGTCACAAGAGTCGACAGTGCCTGTTGGTCACACCGATTCATCATCCCCATACACGGTAGCCCTACCTCGTCTGCGCTGGCTGCCTTGGCCTCCCAGTATACCATGCGGTCCAGGACGATGCCCCTCCTCTCGTACTCCTCAATCATCCTGCAGCGCACAGCCATCCGCCATCAGCCGTGCCCCTTTGGGGCAATAACGTCTTGGTTGGCAGGGGGCTGACCAGAGCTGACAAAAGGCGCCGACGTGCATTAGCACATGCGTGCATGACTACAAGCACACGCGATCAGTTTGCACTCAATTCCATGCAGCAGGCAGCGCGCACTATTTATGCACCGCATTCCAGTGTATTTTGGTCAGTCAGTCGCATTCCAGTGTACGGCATGCCGAACGTACGGCAGCCGAGCGAGCCCTGCAACTGGTTCTATCAGCAGTGAAGAAGCAACACTCAGGACCCACCAGTGCTGGTTGCTGTTCGCTTTGTAGCCCACACCCGCCCCAGCGTCCAGGTAGTACCTGCCGGCGTACGGAGCAGGGCACAAGGAGGCTGACCCGTGGGGTATGGGTTGACCCGTGGGTCGCGATGCATGCATGTAAGGGGGAAAGCGAAGGCCGGGCAGCGCCCAGGTGGAGGTACCACACGCCTACACCTGTCCCCTCTGCGCCGCGAGCCGCGCGTATCCATGCCGAGTGTAAGTGTCGCTATCAGCCCCTGTAGCCTGTCCCCTGTCCCCAAAAACCACCTCAGTGCCCCTTGCCCACACCGCTGCCCCTGCTCCCCACACCCCTCCACTCCCACTACCCCAAGCCAACCGCCTCACTTATTCTTTGCCGCTTGCACTTGCCCCCTCCACGCCGCCAGGACGATGTAGCCCTTGTCGAACAGGTCGGACTTGGGCGGCAGCTTGGCGGCATAGGAGTCGGGGCAGTCGATGGCGTAGGGGTGGCGTAGGGCGGCTACCAGGGGCCTGGACAGGGGTGGGCGTTTCGAGAATTCCTGGCTTTAGTATTGCCCCATGCTGCTTTCCCTGCCATGCTGCTCGTGCGAAGCAATTGTCGCCTTGCCTGACCTTCGAGTCCATGGCAAGCTTGTCGCATGGCACGCCTGTCTCGCCACATGCTGGGGCCACATTGACAGCCATGCGCACTCAAGCGTCACCGGCGCAACTGCACGGTTATCGCAAAGGAGGTGCTTCCCGCTGATTACCTTGCAGGACCCGCAATTGCAGACTCCTCCGTATGCAGTTGCCAACCAAAAGGCTAGCCGTGGCCAATTCCCATGGCCCCAAACCGCTCCTTTGCCCCACGCTACTCCCTCAATATGCCCCTTAATGGTCACGTCGTGGAGCTTCCCACTGCAACAAAGCCCGCTTCATGTCCTTCGAAACCAGTGGTCATGCCAACCCCAACCGCCTCAACCCTTGTCGTTCACTCACTCGATGTGCTCCTTGATGGTCACGTTGTAGGGCCCGCACTGCAGCGTGCTCTCGAAGCGGCTCAGCACCGCATCCGCGTCTGGGGCCGATGATGTGGTGCTATCCCCTGCCATCAGCTGCCCCACAAGCGTCAACATGCGATCTATGGACGGCCGCGTCTCCACCAGCAGCTCGCAGTAGGGTGCGGTATCCGTCAGGGCGCCATTACCCTGTGGTACGTGGTGGGGGCATGTGTGTTAGAGGGGTGGGAGATTAGAAGGTGGTGCAGGTGTGTGCCACGGGGGTCTACAGCATGTAGCGTGCGTGGACAGCACATGGTGGTTCCGAGGCGCAGCACCCTGCCCTGCACATGGTACATGCCCACACGATGGACTCACGCTCTCTTTCCACTTGTGCGCCGCGTCGATCCACTTTGTCTCCAGTTCTGATGGGATGTAGCGTCGCTCCAGGGTGGCACATGGGGCCTTCTCGGTGAAGAAGCTGCAGGAAGGTGTGGGCAGGGCTTCCTGGTCACCTCCGGCTGTGCGCATACATGAACAGCTGAGCGGAAGGCTGAGTACCGGCCTTGGCAAAAGTATGTAGGCTGTCGTGTACTAATTACTGGCACGTGAAACGCATTGATGCAGCACATAGCGTGGTGGTGTTGAAGGGGAGGAAGCGTTGCGGCTGTGGAAGGGCGCAGGGGACAGGAGCCAGGGTAGGAGGCTGCCAAGGACGTGCGAGAGCAAGTTCAACTAGTGCAATCGTAGTGTGAGGGCTGTGCACGAGCAAGGCGCATGAGTTCGTAGTAGCGGGGGCAGATAGATTGCAAGGTGGAAAGACGAGAGTGTGCAGGATGCTTGCCCTGGCGAATTTCTCGCCCTCACCTGTAGTGGTGGGGCCTGCGCACGCGTCGTGTTGCCCTCATACCGGCACCAAGGCCCGAGCCAGCTGCGCCTTCGCCCATGCCCCATATTGAGCCGATATGGAGAAGTATAACAGCGGTTCGTAAAGCTGCTTTCGTACTACAAGCTCTCCGCGTGTCGCGGTGCCATTTGTCGGAGCCCATTCACCACAACGGAACCCCGGCCTGGTCTTCCCTTTGCTGGAGCGCAGCGTACAGTCACCCAAGATAGAAATGCCAAATAATCAAGTTCTATGTACGTAGCACTAGAAGCAAGCCTAGCACAACGTGCAAATGAGCTGCTGCTTGTAAGCTGTACGCGTTAACTTGCCGAAGCGCTAAACAGTATACACGCTGTTGTCTTCTGTGATGAACTGCCGGTCGGTCAGATCGAGGTGCGTGCCCTCCATGTCTTGCAGGAAGCTGGACATGTGAGGACCATCCTCCGCCGAATAGGCATGTACGAACTCAAGCCCACAGACGGACGGACGGACATGGCCTTGCCTGAACAACTGCGGTGTGCTGCCTCTGCTAGCACTCCCGAAGTGTGCATGCGCTGAGTCGCCTTTCACAAAGTGGGAGAGCCAGCTTGCCGCTGAGTGCGAAGGAACGGCAAGCGCAGGTCACAGCAGGTTTCAGCACGTGCCCACACGTGTGTGCACCAGTACCCACCAGGGCCTCACCTCGTCTGACCAATGCCGCACCAGGCCGCGCTGTTCCACTAGACCAAACCTCTCAAATACATCGTGAAACTGGCTTGCTAACCTGTAAGATGCCCAAAGGTTTTCTCAATTGCGACCTAGCGCAAGTAGAGAGCGTCAGGCATGTCGGCTCGCAGGCTTGCACGCAACCATGCGGCACTCCTGCAACCGCACCTAGTCCAGCTTGGGGCCGCCTTCCTGCCCAAGGGCCCCTCTCCGGTGGCATTTGATGTGCAATACACCAACACTGCGAAACCAGCAGTTCATGACACACCCCTTGGATATGCGTGCATGGCTGTTTGCAAAACAGAACAATACGGTACCCGGAGAAGACCCTGCAAGCTGCAACATTGGGCATGCCACCAAGGGAGGGCCCACAATGTGCACGCGGCTCTGTATAAAACGTACGCTGTACGCAGCTGTACGTCGCTATTCAGCCGGAGCGACCAGCGCCGCCAGTTCCCATCCAACCGCCGTCAGCTACACGTACACGTGGCAGCACACAACTGCATCAGACACGGATGCCTTAGCGAGGGCCCCTAGTCGAACCCCTAGCAGCATTCATTCCATTCCGTACGGACAGTACGGTACTAACACGCACGAAAAAACACCGCGCCACTCCACACCGCATCACAACTACCGCTTCCGCTTGCCCTCCCCAAGCTCTTTCCCCTTCCCCTCCGCCGCCGCCTGCTGCTTCCCCAACCCCTTCCCCTTCCCCGCACCCCCACTCTCACCACCTCTCCCCTTACCTTCCTTCCCCTTCCCCTTCCCTTTCCCCCCGCCTCTCCCACCATCCCCCGCGCCCGCCCCAGCCGCCCCACCACACCCCGCCCTGGCCTGCTGCACCGCCAGAGGCCACAGCCGCAGCAGCAGCGCGTGCTGCGACCTGTTAAGCCACGCGGCGAGCTCCCGCTGCAGCAGCGCCGGCTGCTGCGCCCACGCCGCCGCCAGTGTACGGCAGCTGTCGACACGTGCCCTCTGCATGGCGCCCACCAGCTCCCCCACACGTGCCACGCCGCGCAGCTCTGGCCGCAGCAACATGGCGGGGGAGGCCGCCAGATGGGGACGCAGCTCTGCAGAAAACAGAGGACAACATGTGACTGCTGCAGTGGTGTATCATAGCGGGGAATGGTGTAGCTCGGGGCGTCGGGCGCCGCAGCATGGCGGGGAAATGCCGCAAGGCAGGGCTGCAGCTCCTCAGTAATTGGGCCCAGGGTAACGAAACAACGAAGGCAGGGCAGGGCAGGGGAGCACGGGGCAACTTTCCTCCAAAGTGTGTGGCCCTGTAAGGCTCACCTGCCAGCTGCTGCGCCACCCAGCAAGTAATAACAATAATGTCCGCAAGCGTTCAGCCTGCACACCCCACGTTCATTCACCTAAACCATAGTCCTTCCAAGCTCACCTGCCAGCACCGGCACCACCCGCCCCTCCAGCAGCGCCGCCGCAAACACAGCACACCGCTCCGCGGGGTCGGGGTGCGGTGCGGCCACCGGGGGCAGCTGCCAGCCGCGGGGGCCGTACCGCGCCTCCCTCCACGCGAGTACGGCGTCGGTTGGCGGCGGGCGGTAGGCGGGCGGCGGGTCGGACAGGGGCGTGGTGGACAGGACGCACAGCGGGGTGCCGCTCTGGGCCAGCCACTCGGCCTGCGGAGAGGGAAATATTCGGGGCGGAGTGGAGGCAGGGTTGCGGAAGGAAGGTGGGGTTGTAGGAAAGCGACTCAGCGGGGAGGAACGGTGCAAGTGGACGGCTCACTGTCGCACGTCGGCTCCCATCCCGCACAGCACCCTCACCTCCACTGCCGTGATCCCAGCCATGTACGGCCGCTTGTCTGTCCGCAGCAGCTGCGTATAAACCACCAGCTCCGGAGCCGAGCCGTGCAGCGCGGAGCGGGGGTGCAGGAACACGTGCCGCTGCTGCTGCTGTGGCGCCTCCCCGCCGCCCTGGCTTGCCCCCGGCCCAACGGGGTCCGCCAGGGAGGGCAGCAGACACGCGGGCTCGTAGCGGATGGCGTGGTGCTTCCGCCTGCGTAGATGGGTGATAACCACAGGGATCAGCAAAGGCAGGGGATCCGTGTAGGGAGTGGGTGTGTGGTGGCATGGGGAACGGATATATGGTCAGCCCTGGACGCCGTCTCGTACGGAAGCTGCACTGTGCGGCCCTCACTACCTGCCGGCGAGGGACACAAGACACGCGGGGATTCTCACCGTTGCACGTGCGTGCTTTCCCCGTTCAACATGCGTCATGCAAGACGCGGTTAAGTGGAAACACCGGCCAGTGCACATGTTGCCTGCAGGAAGTCCCTCAGGTGCCGCCTAAGTACCCAACCACCAACTGCCCGCCCACCTGCTCTCCCCCAGCTGCCGGAGGTACTCCGCCGACCGCGCCCTCCTCGCCACCTGGTCCGCCCACCCGGCCGCCATCGCCCGCCGCAGCACCTTCGCCACCCGCTCCGGAACCAGGTGCCCGCCCGCCGCCGCCCCCTTGCCTCCCCCCGCCGCTGCCGCCGCTGCCGCTGACGTCACCGCCGCCAGCATGCTCCCGCTGAGCTCCCGCGCCGCCGCCGCCGCCAAGTCCGCCGCCAGCTCTCCCCCATCACCCTCCACCCCACCACCACTACTCCCAACCCCACCACCAGCTCGTCCTTGCTTTCCCTGCTGTTGCTGCGGCGAGGCGCCCACTTGCTGCAGCGACAGCGCGCGCAGCAGCTGCCGGTGCAGGTCCGCAGCTTCCCGCAGGTTCCTGGCGTGCAGAAAGTGCTGTGCGGCGAAGGCTTCGCTCTCCCCGCTCGCCTCGTACGCAACCAAGGCAGCCAGCGCCGACAGCGCATCCGAGTGCGGGTCTCGGAACTTGGCCTGCATCGCCGCCGCGTGCTGACGCCGCCTTCTCGCCGCCTCTCTCGCTGCCTCCTTCGCCGCCGCCGCCGCTGCTGTAGCCTTCCCTGGCGCCGCCCTGCCCCCACGCCGCCCCCGTCCCCCGTCCTCCTCTTCTCCGTCCCCCTCACCTTCCTCTTCCTCCTCCCCCTCTTCTTCCTCCTCCTCCGCTTCCTCCCCTCTCCGTCGCCCCCGCTTCCGCTTGTCGCCATGTCTCCGCTTCCCGCCCTTCCTCCCCGCCTCCTCCCCGTCCTCCTCATCCTCCTGCTGCTGCTCCTCGCCATCCCCATCCCCTTCCCCGCCCTCCTCCTGCTCCTCCTTGCCCACCGTGTCGATGTGCACGAAAGGGCTCTCCACGCTCAGGGCGGCAGCCAGGGCCACCGCAAAGGGCAGCGCCTGCCCGGCCCTGCGTGCGTCCCGCCCCGTCAGCCCCCCTGCCCCTGCTGCCGCGACCGCCCCCGCTGCGATAGGCCCCTCCCCTCCCTCCTCGTCCTCTGAGCTGCCCTTCTGCCACTTGAGCACCTACTCGGGGTGGGTAAAACAATCAATTAAACTTCCAGCACCTCCGCACAGTATATCACCGGAAAAGCAGGCAGTGTACATGACAACCCCAGAGCGCACCGCATGCCCGCATACGAGCGTGTTAGGCCAGGCCAGTGTTCCTTTTTCGAATTCATCATACATGCGCACGTTGGCGGCTCGCCCGCAGTAACTTTGCTGCCACAGCCAAGTAAAAATAGTATACGGCTAGCACACCGTTGCTTACCTCCAACAGCATGCGCGCGTGGCGGGGGCTGATGGGGAATGCCGCCATGGCCCGCCCCACAGCCGTCAGCGCCCCGCTCTTGGGCTCCAGCGCGGCCAGGGCCTCCAGGCAGCGGTGCGCGGAGCGGAGGGCCTCAGGGTCCGGCGGCGTGGGGAACGGGAAGTTGTGCACCTGCATCGGTAAAAGGGACACGGTCATGGGAGCAGCGCGTATGTGTCTTCTTAGCCACAAACGTGTTCGAGAAGTCGAGAGCGTAAAGTCAGCGGATGCTGTTGCTGTCTTGTAATGTAGGTTTGAGGTCCCTGTGGCGGGGTGTCGACGGCGCAAGGCGCCACGACCCATCCGCCCGCCATTCCCGAATGCCTTGTGCACTTGGCATGTGTGCACATGCCACGTGTCAGATCACACGCGCACCTTGTCCACGCCCATGTCCTTCATGACCAGCACTACGCCCTCCAGGCCCATGCTGCCCGCCACGGCGTGCGCGCTAATACACACAGCGCCACCGCGCTAATACACACGCGCACCTTGTCCACGCCCATGGCCTTCATGACCAGCACCACGCCCTCCAGGCTGGTGTTGACGATCTCTGGCGGGGAGTGCTCTGGGAAGGTGTCGTTGAAGTGCGCCGAGCTGAACAGCCGGTACGCGTGCCCAGGGCACGTGCGGCCGGCGCGGCCGGCGCGCTGCTGAGCGGAGGCCTTGCTGATCCAGCGCACCTGAGCGGGCGTCATAACAACCGTACACACGCGTGTGAGATTGGGTAGGGTAGGTGCTAAGGGGGTAGTGCAGGCGCCCAGGATGGAGCACCGGCGATCCACACCAGAAGCTCCCAAAGCGTACCGCCCGTCCTCTCCACCACTGCCCTTATCCGCTCCCTCTCCGCCCGTCACCCACCTCGTACCGCGCCACCTGCCCCCCGCTGGCATCCTCCAGCAGCTTCTGCTTGGAGCGCCCGGCGTCAACCACGTACCGAATGCCTGAGGGCAAGGGTTGAAAACAGTCAGTAAGTAGTAGGTAGCACATTCCATGCTTCCGTAACAGAATCAACCACGTCGCGAATGCCTGGGACATAAGCACGGTTGCAGTAATGTCTTTAGGGGCCATGCAAAACATTCGGGCCGCCACATGTCAGATGAACGCCTCCGGCATGTATGCGGCATGTCGAACGCACATTTTGTTGTGACATGCGTCACAGCAAGCAACACCAGTGGCATCAGTGTTCCGGTCTTCAGGATTATCATGATTTTGGCGGCCATTTTGGCTGCCTGTCAGGATTTTTTTGGGCAGAATCCTGACCGAATCAGGATTTTCAAGAGG
>VFQN01002653.1_pt1 | contig 27075 bp, 45 predicted proteins | sample 3512371 | NCBI WGS metagenome assembly VFQN01 (sample SAMN10412370, study PRJNA504923) | tailings metagenome | isolation source: Replicate 2 from Balatoc abandoned mine | place: Philippines: Itogon, Benguet | collected 2017-08-28
GTTGCCATACTGTGATACAAGTATGTTTGCAAGGTCAAGTCAACCGGTTCAATTGGCCGATCTTTTACCCTGGTCTAGGTGCTTACACACACTCGCTCATTGTACGACACGCTGTAAGTGGGTTGGAACCGGGTGAAGGGCAGATCTAAGCAGTCGCATGAGTGTATTGTAACAATGTCAACTCGCTGCCTTGGCGTGGCCTGTCGAAAGACCTGTCCGCCAGCAACTGGAGGTTTGATGGCCAGGCGTGGGAGTTTTCCCACTGGGTTGTCTCGTTGCATTGCAGGAAGGACGTGAAGTAGATATCCCCGTTGCGCATCAGGAAAGCATAAGAAGCTATCGCGGGCGAACCCTAGTGTGCTGCGACAACGGTATCCTTGGGGTATCTCCAGCTCAAGCTGCCAGCCTGAGGCGCCAGCGAGTCAACTTGAGCTGCTCCATTTCAACAGCGGGTCAGGGATGGCTGTGCCGTAGGGAATGCCCCTTCCGTCGGGCAGACCTTGCCAAGCGCTTGTGGCCCTTGAGCTCCAAACCTGGCTGGTCAAGGAAAGGGAACAGTGCTGCCAGGGCTCCATTCCCACACCTCCCTGCTTGACAGGAAGGTGTGGATATCATGCGCCTCAGCTCATGCCCTCGAACGAACGAGTGTGCTGCTGTGCGCCTCGGCGGCCGTTACGGTAGGTTGGCCACCCAAAACCCCTGGTCCAGTCATGGGGATGTAGACGACGGAAAGGCTTGCTGCGGTTGTGATGCAAGACCTGCAAGCACGATGCACCCTGGACAGAACGCCGTCAGCAGCCCCCCTGGTCGTCGGGGCACTATTGGAGCTGTTGGCTCCTAACCGTACAGCGAGCGGGGTGTGAAACCCCGTGTCCCTGATCGTCGGGGTTTGACGGGGCCAGTCCTATTTCCCGGTTGGGACGGGGCTGGGCTCTGGAACTGGACCATACATGCATTGGGTCCGTTGGCGAGGTGGAGGCGTGGAGCCTGCAGCCTGCGTGCGGAGAAGGGCAGGGAGGGCACTGAACGGCATCCTTGTAAAATTGCATGTCGTGTTACAGTAGGGCCACACCACCCTTACTGGTCCCGACCACACTCCGCAGCATAAAGTAGTGGTGTAGTGCAGGGTCGAACGGCTTTGCGGGAAAAGGCTTGCAGGCAGTTCCAGGGGTTGGGCCCATTTTTATTTATGTCCATAGGTCCGTGCAGCGACGCTGTTCCCTGCGACCTGGGTCCATTCTTGCGAGGGCAAGGGGCAGCCAGAACAGTTCCCCCCTTGGGGGCAGAAGGGTCTGGACCACACAGCAAGGGGAACCACACCCAGAGCCGTTTGATCACATCCAGTAGCGCCATAGGATGTCCGGTAAGACCGCTTCCCAGACCTCTGACACCTTTGCCACCGCAAGGTAGCCGGGCTGCTAGGCACTGCAGCGGGACCGCATGCGTGTCCTTGGTTAGCGTGTGCCTGCGTGTGCGCAGCAAGTACACTGCACGCTAGTAAACATCCATGGGCCGCGTGGCCTGCATAAACACCGTTATACGCGCAGCGGTAACCGACCAAGTATCAACGGTCACGCACAGCACGTAGCCATGGGTCTCCATGCAGCTCGACCCCCCGCAGCACGCAGAGCCCTGGCGTCTGGGCTCTTGCAGCACTCCATGCCTGAACCCTCACGCAACGGACCTACTGCAACCACTCAGAACTTCTATATACATTGTACACGTGTTTTGTACTTACATACAGCACGACTGAAATGTCTGGCCTCGAGGACAACACAATTTGGGTCAACGTGGGCAGCGCCGCTGCGCTTGGTAGGGAGCCCAACAAAGCGTTACCATAAGAAACACCTACATGCACTAACGGCAACCTGGATTGCGTTGGCGGCATGCAGTTGGCGCAACCGTGGGCACGACCATGCTCGGGGCTGTGGCGATATCGAAAGCGCTGAGCAATATGGCTGAGGCGGATTTGGTAAGTTCATCTGCAAAAGTATTATGGAAGTGGCAGCATTCCGTGGACTTGCTTGCACGCAATGCCTGCCGCTCCCTCTCCGCCCGCCTGGCAGGTTGACCCTGATGCCCGGGCTATGCAGAACGGGGCAGAACTCTTGCAGAGCGCGGAAATCCAGCCGCAGCCGGGACGGCGGACACGCATACCTGCTGAGCTATTCCTTGCCGAGCAAGCAAGGCAGCAGCAGCAGACGCAGCAACAGCAGCAGTAGCAGGAACATAAGCAACTGCAGCAGGCGCCGAAACCCTGACGGTGTGGTAGTTCCGGTGCATGCAGCGGACCACGGGATGGCTGCATAACTACTACGATGGCTTGCATGACCAAGTATGCATTTACGGCGGTGCGCCAGACGATTGTATGTTTGGGGCACTCAGCAGAGCGTCACCGTACGCCGTGTCTCTGAGTGTGCTTGCTGTGACCTGGCAGCTAACACGGATGTACGGCCGTGGTTGCAGACTTCTGGGCTCAGCATAAATTACCGTTGAGACTAGTGCGAATATTCATGTGGGAGGTCGATTCTGGAGGTTTCCGTGCGTGCGTGTTGCCATACTGTGATACAAGTATGTTTGCAAGGTCAAGTCAACCGGTTCAATTGGCCGATCTTTTACCCTGGTCTAGGTGCTTACACACACTCGCTCATTGTACGACACGCTGTAAGTGGGTTGGAACCGGGTGAAGGGCAGATCTAAGCAGTCGCATGAGTGTATTGTAACAATGTCAACTCGCTGCCTTGGCGTGGCCTGTCGAAAGACCTGTCCGCCAGCAACTGGAGGTTTGATGGCCAGGCGTGGGAGTTTTCCCACTGGGTTGTCTCGTTGCATTGCAGGAAGGACGTGAAGTAGATATCCCCGTTGCGCATCAGGAAAGCATAAGAAGCTATCGCGGGCGAACCCTAGTGTGCTGCGACAACGGTATCCTTGGGGTATCTCCAGCTCAAGCTGCCAGCCTGAGGCGCCAGCGAGTCAACTTGAGCTGCTCCATTTCAACAGCGGGTCAGGGATGGCTGTGCCGTAGGGAATGCCCCTTCCGTCGGGCAGACCTTGCCAAGCGCTTGTGGCCCTTGAGCTCCAAACCTGGCTGGTCAAGGAAAGGGAACAGTGCTGCCAGGGCTCCATTCCCACACCTCCCTGCTTGACAGGAAGGTGTGGATATCATGCGCCTCAGCTCATGCCCTCGAACGAACGAGTGTGCTGCTGTGCGCCTCGGCGGCCGTTACGGTAGGTTGGCCACCCAAAACCCCTGGTCCAGTCATGGGGATGTAGATGACGGAAAGGCCTGCTGCGGTTGTGATGCAAGACCTGCAAGCACGATGCACTCTGGACACAGCTAAGGGAAGGGAACAGTGCTGCCGGAGGGTGCGGGTGGCGGCGGCGGCGGCGGCAAGAGGGCGGGCGGCCAAGGAGGTGTCACGAAGCGGCCTCTGAAACACCCGGTGCTGACCGGCATTCAACCAACCGACATGCCCTCCGCACACCAGCCGTGCAGGTCAACGGTGTGCTGTCCCCGGGCTACACCTGCCCATGCAAGGGCGCGACAGCAGCAGCGACAGGCAGGGTGTAGGATGGGCGGTGCTGACGGGCTGTCGCTGTACAGAATGCATGATGGTGACCGGCGTGAAGAGGTGGGTGCCTTTGTCAATGAGATGGACATGGCGCTGGGCCGTGCGGGTTGGTGGGCTGGAGTCGAGGCAGGCGATACGCGTGGTTTCCCCCGCTGCCAGTGGTGTCACATGCTGGGCCCTTCTCGATCGATCCATACAGGTATAAATAGCACTGCGTTCTGCGGAAACAAGAGTAATACGCACCTGCGGAATCCGCTGTCCTTGATCTTCTGTGTTCCACAACTCACTGTTGGCATAAGTGGCGGATCCCCCTTTTGGTGAACCATTATGACCTACCCTGTTTGCCGGTGCGGGGTCATTGCATGTGGCGTGGCGCTTAGGCTACCGGTATATAACAAGCGGAAGTCCAAACGTCCGTCGGCTTACATAAGGCCTCGCTCGGCCTCGCTGTGTCCTGCTGTGTCAGAGCACGTAACACCGAGCTGAACCTGGTTGAACCCTGAACCTAGTTGATTCAGTACCGCTAGCTGAAGGTAGCCGCCAGCGTACGCCACCCACCAAAGCCGCTTCCATGCCACCTTGATGTCACGCAGGTATCACGCAAAATCACATGCTACCGCCTACTGTACGTCCACGTACAGCACCTGACGGCACCTTTGCACCGCTGTCCTAGGCCCCACACCACTTGTACTCCCGCTAAACAATGCATCCTGCTTGCCCAGCCGCTTATGCAATCCACCGCCTGCATCGCGCCCATCCCACACTGCAGTCAGTCGCATCCACCATCACCTACCGTTGCCGTTCTCGCGTTCCAATGCCCCCTGCAAGAAGGCAGACGTCATGTCTATGCACCCTCCGCCCCTTCCTGCCCTGTCTCGTGACTATGTCACTGGCTGTGCGCGGTGCTCCCCTGCTCCCCTGACCTAGAGCAAACGGCGACCGCCGACGCGCCAAGGCGCAGCGTCACGCTCCCCTTCCCTCTGCGCCTCACGCCGTAGCTACAGCCGGCTCCTTGCGTTGCCCCCCGGCTGACGCCGCCCCTGCCGCTGCCTGCGGGACGAAGCCCGCAGCGGCGACCACCGGCGTGCAGCGCTCGCACAGGTCGGGGTATGCCTCGGGCTGGCTGGCGCCCACCAGCGGGCTGTAGTTCCAGCAGCGCGCGCACTTGGAACCGTCCGCGCGCGCCACGCCCACCGAGATAGCGCCCGCGCCCGAGGCGGCGGCCTGCACTGTGTCGTGGTAGGGGCACAGCTTGACGGCTGCCGCGTCCGACACCAGCTCCACCTGGGTGCGGGAGGCGAACGGGGACAGAGCGCCAAAAGTCTTGGCAGCGTGCATATGACTTACCGCCCGCGTACATGTGGCCATCATACGCACTTATACGGGTGCTGATGTGGCGTTGGGTCACGCCTAGCACAGCTGAGGGTACTGGTAAAGCGTAACGAGCAGGCAGGTTGACGCACTAAGCGATGTTGGGCTGTCACAACAGCCGCAGCGCCTTCACCAGTGCCACATGTCGGCCGCGACTTCGGGCCCTGTCCCCAACACACCTGCGACACGATGAACAGGTAGCGCAGGTCGTCCGTGCCGTTGTGCGCCGCCTCCAGCGCCGCCAGGCGAGCGGCCGTGGCGGGGTCGGACACGTGCAGCAGCACCTGGTGCAGAGGGCAGTGGGGAGGGGCAGTCAGTGCGACATGAGCATAGACTTCCATGCTGGCAAGGTTTTGATGGACTTGAAAAGCGGCATTTGGCCCCGGAATTAAGACTTTGGGCCCCATGCTGCACGCAGCAGTTCCATGCTAGGGCCGTGGCCTCTGACTGCATTTGAGGCTGCTTACGTCGCCGGTGGCCTTTCAAAGGGTAACCGTTCCACCGCGAACGCCCGCCCCGCGCCTCACCTTTGCCTCCAGGCCCGCGCCAATGGCCTTGTCGCTGCGCGCCCGCTCCATCACCGTGTTGACGGCCGTGCGCACCTCCGCCACCGCGCCCCACAGCGCCGCCTCGTCCGCGGCCAGGGACGACCACTCGGCGTCGGGCACCGCCCAGCCCGCCTGGAACACGCTCGGCGCAGGCGCCGGGTACGGCAGGCTGAGCCACGCGTCCTCCGCCATGTGGGGCACCAGCGGGGCCTGTAAGAAAGGGGGGGAACGCGGAGCGGCAAAGCCGGAAACCATTCGGGTGAGCAGGGGTGAGAGGAAGTGGGGTTGGCCCGGGTAGAGGCAAGGTTGTGTGTCGTGTGCGCTGACAGTCATAGCCAGACCGCAAGGACGACAACGAGCTCTAACGAGCAGCTGCTGCTATCCAATGACGAGCCCTCCATGCAGCACCAAAACCCGTTTCCCCCACCCACCAGCCCCGCCAGCAGGGTGCGCAGCAGTGCGTCCAGCACCGTCTGGCAGGCGCGGCGCGCGGGGTCGGCGGCGGCACGGATGTACAGCCTGTCCTTGGCGGTGTCCAGGTAGAAGTTGGACAGCTCCACCACCACGAAGCGCTGCAGCGTCTGGAACACGCGGAAGAACTGCAGGCCGGCCAGGGAGCGAGCAGGGCGCAGGCGCATCTTGAGCACGGCGTGCATATATATGTAAGAGTGCGCAAGGGGTGGTTGTGTCTCAGTGCCCATCAGATGGCCGTCCCTGGCCAGCAGCCTGCTGGACCTGCCGGGGCAGGCCAGCCCCACCGAGCTGCGGCCCCCACCTGGTACGTGTCGTACGCTGCCGCCAGCTCCTTGTTGATCTGCGCCGTGCGGTACAGCAGGAAGCGGTCCAGCGCGGGCAGCTGGTCGTAGGGCACGGCGTGGGCGCGCGGGTCGTAGTCCGCCAGGTTGCCCAGCAGGAAGCGCAGCGTGCCGCGCACCTTGCGGTACATGTCAGCCATCTGGCGCAGGATGTTGGAGCCGATCTGGGGGAGGCGCGTGGGGTGAGTGGAGCGATGCGGTAGATGTGTCACTGGCCTAAGAGGCAGAAATGGAGAGTCCTCACTCAAATGTTTCAGCGAATGTGAAACCAGTCTTCCTGCTACGGCAAAGAAGGCACGCCCAGTCCTCTCGTCTCCACACAGCGCATCTCCGTTCCCTCACCGCCACGTCGCTGGTGTAGTCCACGGACGCCACCCACAGGCGCAGCACGTCCGCGCCGTAGGGCGGCTGCTGCTTGGCGTCCTTGCCGCCCTCGATCACCACGCGCGGGTCCACCACGTTGCCCAGGGACTTGGACATCTTCTGGCCCTGGGGGTGCAGTGGCGCGCAGTGGGGTTGAGCGGGGGCGCAGGTATGATGATGTGGAAGTAGTATGATAACTCAACCGTAAAGCGAAGTGCAGTACCAGAACGTGTTGGTGTGTACGGTCAGTGCGGCCCAGCCCAGGAAGCATGAGCACGTGCACACATGGCCTGCCGTGCATGGCTCCACCCAGGCCGCTAGAACCCTACCTTGCCCTTTGAGAATACGCACGCCACCGATTAGCTCACAACCTGCTCACACCCTATCCCTTCCTTGCCGCCGCCCACCCCTTCTCGTCCCCCCGTCCGGCGCACCTTCTCGTCCAGCACGAAGCCGTGCGTCAGCACCTGCTTGTACGGCGCCACGCCGTTGGCCGCCACGCTGGTCAGCAGGCTGCTCTGGAACCAGCCTTGGGGGGAAGGGGGCGTGCAAGCAGCCGATGCGAACGTTGGTGTAGCTGCGTACCACTCAGCAGCGGCGAAGAAGACAGTCAGCACAAAGTTGGTAACGCCACGAGGGCCCCAGCAGAGCTGCTTACAGGACAAAGGATCTCTACGGATGCTAACAGTGCACCCCATAGCGCAACACACGGCACATCCAATGAGCCCTGCCTCGCCCTGCCGCCTGGGTGCCTCGCCCCTGGGGAGTTACTGCCCTTCGCACCTCTGTGCTGGTCGCTGCCCTCCAGGTACAGGTTGGCGGGGTAGGCCAGCCCCTCCGTGCTCTGCAGCACGCCCGCCCAGCTGCTGCCGCTGTCGAACCACACGTCCATCGTGTCCTCGCCCTGGCACAGGGATAGGGGGTGGGCGGCGTTAGCTACAGTGCGGCCAAGTGACAGAAACGCCCTGGGGATTCGGCGGTAGAACCCCACATGGATGGGGGTGGGCAAAGCCACGCTCACTTTTGGACTTACTCGGAGGGCTGGACACATTAGGGATTGAGGGGCAGCTCCCCCATTCACTCCAACTTTGCAACAAGCCGGCGGCACAGCCCCGAGGATGGGTACGCAGTGCAGAACCGGCACTCGATTTGTAACGGGAACATTAGTGTCGTTGCTTCGTCTGCCTTCCTACCGCCTAACCCTCCCCGTGCACCCCGCTCTGCGGTTACACCCCCGCCCCCGCCCCCCCACCCCCCCCCCCCCAGACACACACACTATTCGGTAACAACTTGACCGTTCCTGTTCAGCTACTTGCTGCTCCGCGGTAAACCCGCCGGAAGTTAGGACGGCCGTTAGTCCGATTTTCGTAAGGAGTTCACAGTACATGTTAATTCAAGGGGCCGGGCTTGCTCCACGTGCTCCATCTGTTGGCTCTCCACTGCCATGCGCCGCACCTTCCTCAGCTTGGGCGCCAGGTGCCGCAGCGCGGGCGGCAGCAGCTCCTCCGTGCTCAGCGTCCACCAGCAGTCGCTGCCGTGCTGCGCCACCAGGCCCGTGATGTGGTCCAGCGTCTCGGGGGTCAGCAGCGGCTCGTCTGGGGCAGCGCGGGGAAGGGGCCAACATAATTTGGGCAAGGGACATTGAGCAGGATGTTACACGCATGCCGTGGCAGGAGACCACACCAGATGGACTGGTGCAGGGTTTCCAACCCACAGCCAGTTGCCGTTGCGCCAAAAACCGCAAGTCGCAGCTATGTGAACACTTTGTGTACGCCGTAACAGCAACAGCCGCACAGGCACTGTGTTCCGTTCGGTACGAAGCGTGCACTGCTCACGGCTCCCCCCGGCCTTCCACCCTTGCCCTGCGCACCCGTCTCCGTGTCGTAGAAGACAGGGATGGGCACACCCCACTTGCGCTGGCGGCTGATGCACCAGTCGCTGCGGCCCTCCGTCATGCCCGTAATGCGGTTGAAGCCCGAGGGCGGCACCCACGCCACGCCCCCGATGGCGTCCAGCGCGTTCTGCCGGAAGCCCTCCACGCTGGCGAACCACTGGCTGGTGGCCCTGCAGGTAGGAACAGGGGAGGGCGCATGGTTGGGGAGGAAGGGTCGGTCAGGGGTCCCGTGCCGCAAGTGGGTAGCACGTGCACAGACGACCCCGGCCCCTCCAGGCGACAGTTGGCATGTTGCCACTGCGTGGCCCCCGTGTTGCACGCACCTAAAGATGGTGGGCTTCTTGGTCCTCCAGTCGTACGGGTATTTGTGCTCGTACTGCTCCGACAGCAGCAGCACGCCCGCCTCGTCCAGCGCACGCACCACAGCCTTGTTGCCGTCGCCCTGGGCAGACGTACAGGGTAGCAAAGAGAAAAGCGTAAGCGTATAAGCACGTCCGCACAAGGCTAGAACCCGTTTCCAGTGCCGCACGCGTCACACTGGTCAGCAGGGCCGGGGGACACTGCAGGCCCCCCATCCGCATCCCTCCTGCACTCCGTCCCCCACTCGCACCCACCTGCACGCTGAGCCCCGCGAAGGGCCCCGCCTGGGCCGTGAAGCACCCAGCGTCGTCCACGGGGCTCAGCAGCGGTAGGCCGCAGCGCTGCCCCACCTGGTAGTCCTCCTGGCCGTGGCCGGGGGCCGTGTGCACTAGGCCCGTGCCTGTTAATGAGGGGCCCGGCGGCGTTGATAGGGACGATATATATGAGAGGCCTTGTGCAGGGCGTCATCAGGCCTCATCCGTACCTCAACGACAGGGTCCGCAACAAGGCAACAACGCGTAAGTGATCACGGGCAGGCGGCAGACAACGCCTACACCATCGGGGAAGGGGGTAACTGCCGACGGCCCACCTGTCTCCGTGGTGATGTAGTCTCCGCCGATGACCACGGGCGACACGCGGTCAAACAGCGGGTGGCGGTACGTGCAGCCCTCCAGGGCAGAGCCCTGGGACAGGCAGCAGGTGTATTAGGGGTGCTTGAGTGTTGAATTTGAGGACTAGGGCGTCAAACAGCTATCAACAGTGGTGGTCGAACTTGTCGGCGTGCCCCGCCTGACCACCTGGTCAAGCACCACTCCTACCTTGGCCGTGGCGAGCACCTCGAGCGTCACGCCGCCGCCCAGCTTCTCCGCCAGCCGCCCCACCAGCTCCTTGGCCACCACCAGCCGCTTCACAGCCCAGCCGGAGGCGTGCTCGCCCTGAGAGGACCGGACAACCAGTGAGCATGCAAACCCCACGCCAAGCCATTATGGCGGCTCCACCAACGACCGAGCAGTTCTAGGTACTCTTCCAGCAGCAGCGCGCCTGACACAAATCCCGCTTTGGCTCCGGCCCCTGCCACCGCACCTTGGCCTCCACCACGCAGTACTCAAGCTGGTCGTTCACCGCCACTGCCAGGTTGGCCGGGATGGTCCAAGGAGTGGTGGTCCAGATGGCGAACGCAGCGCCCTGCATGGGGATGAGGCGGAGGTGGAGGTGAGCATGGGGGCAAAAGTAATTTGGGCACCTCGGGGTAACAGGCCTAGCGGCAAACATGCAACCTAGTGCGGTTTATTGCACACAGGGTGTAGCAGGGGTTGGGGTGTAGTAGCAGACATGGGGGCGAGGGGCAGGTGCATCCCACTGGACTTCTCATCCGAGCCTGCGCCTTCCGGTGCTGCTTAGCGCTTTGGCAAATGTGCACAGTGTTCTTCGCAGTATGAGCTGCTTGCACAGATGAATGTACCCCCGGTTGCGTCTCCGGCTGTGTAAAGTGTGTGCATCGCCCGTCCATGCCCAAGCCTACCCGCCCCGAACGTCCCCGTCCTGCCCTTCTCCCGGCCCACCTGCAGCGCCTCCGCCAGCCCCGGCTGTTGCTGTGCGTTGCTCCCCACCGCCGTCAGCGGCATGGCCACGTACACGGAGGTGGAGCGGTGGCCTTCGGGGTACTCCAGCTCCGCCTCCGCCAGCGCGGTGCGGCTGCTGGGGCTCCAGTGCACGGGCTTGAGGCCGCTGCGGGCGGAGGGGGAGCAGGGCGCTCAGGGTAGGCTAGCAGAGCAGGGTGAGGGGGCCAGTCCTGCACTTTGTGCCAGATGACAGGTACGCAGCTGATTTCGTGCGCGGGCCAACAGCTAGGTCAATATGTACTACACAGTACCGGTGTTGTTGCTCCAGCCTGCACGTGGCCCACCCACCGGTAGATGTGTCCGTTGAGAAACATCTTGCCGAAAACACTCAGCTGCGCCGCCTCGTAACGCGGCTCCAGAGTCACGTAGGGCTGCTCCCAATCGCCCCACACACCATAGCGCTTGAACTGCTGCCGCTGCGCGTCGATGGTGCGCAGCGCAAACTCGCGGGCCTTTGAGCGGAGGTCTAGTACACCCTGGGGGGCAAGGCGTGGCGGAGGAGGAGATCGAGATGTTGGGCAGACGGGCGTCCTTCGAGCACCCTGCCAACCTTACACAATCTCCGCGGCGTGTGAAATTGCCGAAGCCAGCCCCACCCCACGCGGGCGCACCATCGTTAACGACATGCTCGCGTTTGCCCGTCCCTAACGGTGATCAGCCTCGCACCCTACCCCCACCGCCCCTGCCGGCACCCCACTGGTACTGGCCCTGCATTGCTCCTCGCCCCGCTCCTCACCAGCTGCTTGCGCTCCTTCTCGGGCAAGCTCTGCAGCACCTTGAGCTCGATAGGCAGGCCGTGCGTGTCCCAGCCGGGTACGAACTTGGCCTTGCGGCCCTGCAGCAGCTGGTACCTGCGGGTGAGAGTACGCACGAGCAAACGATGAACAAATCACGCGCGGCCGGCCCACTGCCACTCCGCTTTGTAGGAACGCAACATACGCTAGCATCCTCGCTTTTGATTATGAACTTAGGCACGACTTCTTGGGCATGCGTTCCAAGCCCGTGCCGCACGCACCTGTTGATGAAGTCCTTGAGGATCTTGTTGAGCGCATGGCCGATGTGGAGGTCGCCGTTGGCGTATGGTGGACCATCATGCAGGGTGTACACTTCCTGAACAGGAGTCGGGCATGCAGCGGTTTACACCAGCTGAATATGCGAACATCGGCCGCTGTTGATAGCTGTTCAAGCAGCGGCCAGCCCGAAGCCCCGTGGAGTATGCATCCTGTAGCTGATACTGTCTGCGGCTTGGCGGGCCGGGGCCACACGCTTGAGGACGCGCCGCTCGCAGAACCACGCCTTTTGGCAGCAGCCGTCCTGGGCACCCCTTCCGCATCGGTCCCCACGACGTTGCCAACGCAGACGGCCGGACGGCACTCCATTAGTTCCCCACTACTACCCCTCTTCTCCAGCAAGCCGCCGCCCGCCTGACCCACCCCAGGGTTGTTGTGCACCAGCTGCTGGTAGGTGCGCGTCTCCTCCCAGTGCGCCTGGATTTGCGGCTCGCGGACGGGGCTGTTGGCGCGCAGCGAAAAGGGCGTGGTGGGTAGCCGCACGGTGGTGCTGTAGGGGCCGGAGGCAGCTGCGGAGTCGTGGGGGCAGGGAAGAGGGGAGAGGGAAGAGTGAAGGGGAAGAAAGGCGTGCTGACGGGCCTTGGCAACACAGCGAGCACGACAGGAAACAATGCAAAACTTGGTCAGGGATGACAGTGTCATGTACCTGGTGGCATCAAACAGGTACTCAGGACTAGATCCAGGCTGCTGAGCAGCATGTGTCTAACGAGTAGATTAAGCAACTGCTCCTGTGTTCCAGCGCACACCCGGCTGCTCCTTGGCACAGCTAACACCATATTACGCGTGCGCCAGCACATCCTATTGTACCTTCATCATTGCCTTCGTCCTTGCCCGCCCTCTTGCCCTTCTTTTGGCCAGCCCCAGCTGCCTTGGCCACCACACCACTGTGCAAGGTGCGGGGCAGGCCAGATGCAAGCCGGCCAGTGCAGCGCCCAGGAACGACCGGCAAAATCACTCGCGCAATAGAGCCAAGCGCCTGCGACGACGCGAGAGGGCAGTCCGATGGCAAGAAGAGGCCAAATGTAGGACCAGCGTGGCTGGGGTGCGACGCACAACGCAAGCAGCAGCGTGCTGCAAGATTGACCGCATGCTATAGAGCTCGCCAAATGTAACATTTGTTGAAGAGAATGCGTTAAACGTCTGGAGAGGGTCGCACGTACGCACCATTTTCGGCCGCTGCGCCCGAGCGGGCGTCTGCATTGTCCACTTATAGTTTACGGTGCAATACGTATCAATTTTCAACGCGTATTCAGGAGCTACGCGCGCGGTTAAATCTCTACGCTGCTGCCGAGTGCACTGAGCGAGGCACGTCGACAATAGCAGCTGGCCCTCTGACCGTAGCCTTACTGAAACTGAAAGTAACAGCTGAATAAAGGCAGCTTGGCCCACATGCGTACGCCAGTAGTTGCTCCCGACCACAAAGTCGGTTGCCGTATGGCCAGTGCCAGGAGAGAAACGTCCCAGGTCCCACTCTGTCCTTGAGGAGTTCGTAATTGCCGCTTCTACCTCAAACACTGAAAAGTTCAACAGTCCTGTCACATGGACATAAGCACCAGAGCAATAGGCCAACGGGGACCTGGACTCTCCCGCCTACGGGGATGGGTACTGCGGCCAGGTGGCAGAAGCGGAGCTGAGGACCTTTCCTTAACCGAGGCAGGCTAGCTCCCCTGGCGCGGGGGAACTCCACGGGGACCCCCCCTGGCCACTGCGCTGGACCTGGCCTGCACCCCAACAAGACAGTGGTAAAGCCTGCACATGGCTGTCGTACGCCATGTCATTGGGTCCAAACTGGTCCAATCGCATGCCAAGGGAGCTCCAAGGGGCTCCCCGGTACCTATTCGGCGTGACCGTGACTGGAAACATGGCCGTGAACATTTCGCCATGAGACCATTACACCCGACCATTCAGTCCTCTCCATACGGGAGCGGGCTGGGTTCTGGGATCTTCTGCCCTGGGCAGCCGGTGCCGCAGCATGCAGCTGCACAGCTGGAGGTGGCGCTCCGGCCCTGGACCCTGCGCCAGAAGCGGCAGTACTTTGCGAGACTGCTCGTCGGAGCCATGTCCAGTGGCTCAGATCAGGACGCAGATTTCGCTTTGAGTACAGTGCAGAAGCACTTGTTTCCCTGCCTGCTCTCCTCCCTATCTAGGGTACTACACAGTAGCTGAGCCAACACCGACAGCTGCCACTGCGGGCCGCGCATCCGCCGCCGCAGATGGGATCCGCGGCCGTGGTGTCTGGCCTGGCGCACCTGCTGCCCTCCCTGGAGCAGCGCTGCCCCGGGCTGCTGGAACCGCAGCGTACCCTGGAGGCGGCGGCACGGCAAGGCGACCTGGCAGGGCTGCAGGTGGCGTGGGGGCTGCTGAGGCTGCGGCTGCCGGAGGCCTTGCCATCGAAGCGGCTGCGCTTTGTGTACAGGCGCGCGCTTAGCTGCTGCGGCTGGGACTGCTGCCCACGACGCAACTGCCAAGATGGAGTGGGTCCTCGGGCAGGCCCGGGCCCAGGGTGTAAAAGCCATCAGCGCAGGGGCAGTGAGTGCTGCTGCCGCGTCCGGTGACCTGGCCCGGCTGCAGTGGCTTCGGGAGCACGGCTGCTTTCGTCGTACTGCGCCACGTGCACTGCTGATGCAGGACGTTGGAATGGCACTGATCGAGCACCTAGCGGGTGAGGGCGGGTACCTGCCTTCTGCGGGCGACGGGTGTTGGGCGGGCACACGAGGGCGTCGGGGGCGCCGTGTCAGCCACCAGCGACAAGCTGCGGTGGCTTGCGGAACGGGGGATGCCGCTAAGGCGCTTGACGGTGCTGCAGGTTGTGGTCACATCCCAACAGCCACGTGGGCATTGGGGGTGGGCGACAGGTTCCAGTGTGTAACGTATCTTCAGGTAGTGGAACGCGGCGATCTGCCCTCACTGCGTTGGCTGCTGGAGGCCAGGTGCCCTGTGGGCCCGTCACCGTCTCAACCGTGGTGACAATGTGGCCAAGTGGCATGGCATGGTGACGCTGGGGGGCTTGTGGGGGCGGTGCGGCTGCTGGCGGCGGCGGGTGGCAGATGACGGAATGGGGAACGCTGGTGGCGGCGGCCCAGTTAGGGCACCCGTGGCCTGTGTGGCAGGCGCTGAGGGAGCTGCTGCCGGCACAGCAACGGGCTGTACCCCCGGCCACGGCAATTGCGGCGGCCGCTGCGGGCTGCGAGGCAACGCTGGAGGCCCTGGTGGGGCCGGGCGTGTGCGAGGAGCACGGGGCCGAGCCGGCATGCTTGTGGTACGCCGCGGCAGCACACAGCGACGACCTGGGCACGCTATCCCGCCTGATGCGGCTGGGGGTGCCACTGGGAGAGGGGGTGCTGGCTGCGGCTGTGAGGGAAGGCGCGCCGGTGTGCGCTGCGTGGCTGGCAGGGCAGCGAGGGGGCGCCGGTCGTGCAGGCGGAGGTGCAGGAGGTGCTGGACGGGTTGTGTGCTTACTACAAGCCATGGCGGGAGCAAGAGCTGCAGGGGGTGGACGCGTGGCTCTGGGGGCTGATGGAACCCTGGCATACCGGAGTTGGGGAGGTGTCTGGGCTGCAGCAGCTGCGGCTTGTGTGACGTCCCGCAAGCTAGGTCTGGTGTTGCTGGCCTTCAGGACTGGACCATGTTTGCGAGAGTCCTATGGCAACCATATTTGACGGTGCTCAGGCTGGGGGCGCTATATTTACCAGGTCGTAGGGTGCGTCCACATGCAGTAGGGAAACTGGTTGCTGCGTGCTGTGCGTGCACCTCAGCCACCAGGCGACCAGGGGCTGCTGTACTGTTGACATCGTTCGGCAGGGCTCTCCACGGTTAAGGGGGGCAAGAGTGCGAAAGCATGGACATAGCTGTGCAACAGACTGCCTGCCACACATGGCCTGGAATGCGGGCAGCGCGTCTGGTATGTACCGTACGTTTGAAATGTGATACGCATACGGGCAACTGGGGCGTGGCGCTGGTGGCGCTGCGACTATGCCCGGGATATGTAAGGGGGACCAGGGTGAAAGCTGCAAGCAGCAGGGGCAAGCGCCAAAGCCAATTTTGGGTTTGCATAATAAGTCCGTGTACTAGTACCGGTGGGGCACCTTGAAGTAAGCCCACTAGCAGCTTAAGACACTGAATGTGCATGGGGGGGGGGGGTGTCGGGGGGCCGGAGCCCCTCCAAAAGTAGGGTGCCGCGCACATGGCCGGCAGTACTCACGGGTCCACTTACAACAAAAAAGACTTAAGCTTTGTCGTAGCCCACGAGCGTACATGGGCACAGGAACACCTTGGCCCAGCGGCCTGCTGCACACGGGCACTACCGTTGTCGAAACAGCATCGGTTGTCGACACGGCTGCCTCTGCCTTCGCGCTGACCCTCTGCACGGCGCGACGGCATGAGCCCTTACACCACATACACATTTTACACTTTTAACTAAATTGAACCTGCTTTTCATTGGATGCTGCCAACCGGACACGCCTGCTTTCCTCTTCTCATTTCGGTTAGCTGCCGGGACAGGCTCAATCCTCTTTAGAGCGGGTATTGACAGTCCATAATGTCGACAAATGCCGCCAAGGGCACGGCCCCACGCTGTTGCTTACTACACAGCGCCCGCTACCGCTCCGTCGTTGAGCACCTCATCAACATGGCTCGGGCTGCGGCGCCCTGAAGCCACACCAGGTGGCGCGTGTCCGCGCTGGGCAGGCAGTGCTGTGCACGTGTGAACGCGGCCAAGCCCACAGAACACCCCGGGGAGGCCCGGAGGGCAGCTACACTGAGCGGCCACTCTGGCACGTGGTAGGAGGGCTGACGTGCTGCCTGCTGTTCAATCACCACCTGTGCCCTCCGTCATGGAGCAGTGCGTGTACCTCCCTTTGCAGGGCCGGCCTGACATGTGTGCAGGAGAATGCGGTGCAGCCCAGGCAGGAGAGCTTGACAAGCAGACGCCTTTGGGGCTCGGCAGGTATGGGTGCCGCTTTGTAACTGTGCGCAACGCGCAGGTAAATCGTCAACCGTTGTGGCCTTCACCGTTCTGTACAACCCCATTGCAAGTGTCAGATGGACGTGTAACGGATGGTGGTACATGCGTGCCGGTAGCTGAGAACGCGTTCACCAGAGCCCTGTTGCCTACCGGTACACCTCGGCCGGCAAGCGTCTCCTTCCCCACCACTTACCCACCTACCTGTCCCCAGGCCTCACCTGCTACCAAAGGAGGAAGCAGGAGACGACGGACTGCAGGGCAACCGGTCTGTGCACCAGCACCTGGCAACTGAGCAGGAGCAGGAGCGCGAGGACGTGCGCGTGCGGGCGGCCGTGGATGAGGCTGCGTGGGCCATGTTGGTTGGCATCATGCTCGAGCAGCTCAGGGCTTTGGCGTCTCGTCAGCCCGGACACCTTGAGGCGCTGTCGCCCACCATTGCGCGGCTGGGGGAGCTGCTGATGAGGGCACGGGCGCTGCTGCGGCCGCCACCCAACGCAAAGAAGATCGCCAAGAGCCAGAAGGTTGGAGTGAGCTCTGTGGCGGTCTAGTGCATGCGGGTAGTGGCCCACACCTGAACGAACCTGATGAACGCACGCCGTGTGACATAGGTCGCAATGGGTCAACCTACGGTACCGGCCGAGCTGGCCCCACGTTTGCATGCGGCAATAGGCACGCAGGCGCGCACCTTGGTCCACAACGTGTATACTACTACTCACACGCCCGCAGGCTCAAGCCACGCGCACTGGTGTACGGAGAGTCGTGTGCAGGCCACCGCGCCGTGCCCGATATACCAGGGGCTGCATCGTTTCGTTGTCATCGTCATCGTCGTCGTCGTCGTCGTCGTCACAGGAGGACCCGCTACTGCAGCTGCGGGCGCAGCACAAGCGGTACAGCGGACACGGCAGCATCCAGGAGCTGGCGGAGCACTTTGAGGTGCGTATACCAAGTGGCTGAGCTCGCGTTTTACTAGTCTCTTGCCGTCCCCTCACTAGCGTTGGGCGAGCACACAGCTGTGGTCGACTTGTGGGACACGGGTCCTGGGCGTGTGGGAAACGCATTTCCCCTAAGAAACAGTGAAGAGACAAGCAAGTTCGTTGCGGCCGTGTGTTTCCGTGAATACTTGGGAATGCTGACAAGTGTAAGCATCTTGACGGTTAACCAACACCCTTCCCGCCCCAGCCTAGCCTTACCGTATCCAACCGACATGCTCCTGCCTGTTGACCCTCCGGCCGCAGGAACAACTTGTAATGTCCATCTGCGGCGCCAAGCGCCAAGCTATGAACCGTACCAAGCAGCAGCGGCAGCAGGTGCACCTCGCCCACCGTGTAGGAGGGCGCTGCGGGCGAGGCACGAGTGTGGTGCGCGGCCCAGGGGGCACGGCTGTGTGGAAGTGCCGCGGTTTTAACTTCCGAAGCAATGCGAAAGCCGACTGGGAGTTGCTGCCCCACACGGAGGTGGCGTGAAGACAGGATTTAGGGAGGTTGTTGCTGATGCTGCACGACTGCTCGGTAGATCCAAGACAAGGGAAGTTGCCCCTGTCCAGTTGCACCAGGGTGGTAGCCTTCTTGGTAGCGATGCACCTTCAGTCATCCTGGCGTACACGTACGAGTCCTATCCCCTGTTGGCTATTCTGACCGTTACAATTGCAGGTGTCACTATTACAGGCCGTCGCTTTGGTGTCAAATGGTAGCGGCGGGGGTCATGAGTCAGGACGATTGCTGCCGCTGCGTTACCGGTGTGCACTTTGCTTGTCCTGTGTGATAATGTGAGCCAGGTACTCGACACAGGCATTCGCAACTCCCCTGATTCGCACCGAACGCTTTGTCCAGCCTTGCACCCTGCCGCGTGCTGCCAATTGATACATGTACATCCGCCTGTACATCCTTCGTGTACGGTAGCATCGTGTTCATCCTGCCGGTAGCGCACGTTTTTTGCCGGCCCCGTGTAGCGGGCGCAAGTAGTGTTGCTCCTGTCCTCACGTCTTAGTGTCGTACAAAGTGTTACGTGGGCCGGTATGGTCCAAGAGGGACCCTGTGTCTTGCGCTTTCCGAGATACCCACCAACTCTCGCCAGCAAGCAAGCGATTGTAACGTGCCGTTTGGGTATGTGATCGACCTTGAATCGCTAGAGGACGCTGGTATCCGCGGATCTCTCCACCCTCGCTGTCATCACATACACCAGCATACACCAGCATACACTCAAGCTGGAGGCTATGGAGCTGGAGGCTATGCCGCCCATGGCGGCAGCCCCGCAGGGCTGAAAGGCCAAGCGGCGCGCTCTGGGCTCTGGCGGTGAAGGTGGCCAAGTAGCCCAAGGAGGGGAGCAGAGCGGGAGGGATGACGAGCCGCGAGGGGCTAGGGGCGGCGGGTAGGGGCTTCTGCTCTTAGGCTGGCTGGCTGGGGGCCAGCGAGCTAGGGGTCAGGCCCGGCTCGGGGTCGGGTTGTTAGGTGCGTGGGCATTTTGCATGAGTGTGGCGCTGCGCCTTCGGCTGGCGGTATTGCCAGCAGACGAACAGTGTAGACGCTTTCCCCAGGTACTGGCTGGCAAAGCCGGCGGTTTCGTAGCCAGGCGGAAGCCTCGGCGGTCGCGTGGACGTGTGGCGGTTGGCTTCGCGGTCTGGCGTTCCCTGCGCTGTCGTGATAGTGCGTGGCGCGTTGTTTTCGCTTTTGTCCCGCCCCAAGGGGGTGGGGGCTCGTTTGGGGTGCGTTCCGCGGGTTCGTTGCAGGAGCTGTTGGTAGGCGAGCGTGAGGGGCTGCCTAGGGCAACCCGGGAGAGCGTCCCCTGTGGCCACCTAGGCTTGTGCCGGCGTTTTTGGGCCGTCTCTCTGCTTGCTGGGTGGAGTGCTGCGAGTCGGAGGGGTGTGGCCTGCTGGGCGTGCGCTTTCGTGCTCTTTTCGGGCTTTGGGCTCTCTGGTGGGGGGTGCAGGGTGCCGGGTTGGTGGTTCAGGGCGGGTAGCGTGCTCAGCTGGCCGCGGTGCGTTTTGGGGCTGGGCTCGGGGAGTAGGGGCTTGTGGGTTAGGGGCGCTGGGTGGGGGCTCTGTGCCTGGGGGGCTGTCGGGCTTGCTGTTCGTGTGGCGCCGCTTTTGTGCTTTTGACCCCGGCAGGGGGTCGGGCGGCTTGCCTGGGCCTAGGGTTTCCCCGTGCGGCTGTTCCTTTCTTTGCTCCTGCTCCGTCCAGGCCTGGGCCCGGAAGCGACGTGTTTGGTGTAAGCGCGTGGCCTCGCCTGTGCTGTCTTCCGGGTGGCTTTCACCCTGCCTTGCGAGGAGGGTATGCGTTAGGGGGCGTGCCCTTATTGTGGGGGGCGCTCTCTTGCCCTGAGGCCTTTCGTGGGCCTCCATGCTGTGAGCCGGCTCTGCGGAGCGGCATAGCAGTGTACCGGTAACAACCGTACGACTCAAGCAGCGCTTCAAGTTTCTACCCCGCGCCGGGCAGCTCGCCACACCTGTTGGCCTACTTCAGCACGTACATACCGGTAGCTTACTATGCAGCATAGCAAATGTGTATCTGGTCAGGCTCTGACCGTCAGGGCAGCTTGGGGCAGGAAACGCGCACCCTGCTTTTGGGGCCTGAGGACGGATGCCCACGCGTGGCTGTCACGCCCATTGACTGGCCGAGTGCGCACCGAGTAAAGACACGCTGATCATTGCCGCATGCCGAATCCCCTCATCAGGCGATACGTGACACTACCAGCGTCGCTGCCAGCCCTTGGGCGTCTCTTCACCACTGTACGACAGCCCTAGGTTCGGGCCTCTTAGGTCACCCGTCAACTACTCACCAGCACGGTGCATGCCAATGTATTGCATTCAGTAAACCACATTAAGAGTCCTGAGCAAACCGGCGCCGCGTATCACGGTACGCAGCGCCCAGTTCCCCTTGAGAGGGCACTGAGCAAGGATTAGGCAGCTACCAGCAACTCCTTCACACCACTACTCCTATGGGCCCAAAGAACTCAAACACGATAATGGATACCCATGCATGTAGATAATACCAACCAGCCGGACTGGCCTGCACAGTGGACCAGGCCACTGTGCTGGTTCAGACTACGGGTCAGGCCCACCAAGGTTCCTCCCCTGCACTCACAATGCCAGGCGCGAAGGTGCTGACTTCTGCTCACGCGCATCCACACACGTGTCGGTCCATGCACACCCCATGCATGCAGGCAAGCAGGGTGGCACACACGCAACCCTAAATCCTGCCCTGCCTTGTCATACCTCGCCTCGCCACACACTGTCCTCTTTTCCTATATGCTTGCTACTGTATCAGGCTTTTCTGCCTACGTCCCGCACCGCACCCGCTACACATACACGGCGTTCATGCATCATGCCAGCTAAACACGAAGGTGAAGCGCTGACATGGCGACTACCACGCACACGTAAGTACCAACCCCCCCCTTCCTGCTGTGACACATCCCCGGCGCAAAAGACAGACAGTGACTGTACCGGTATTGGTTCGTGACTTCAGTGTTCTACATTGACATCGAGAGGTGCCCTTCGTACGGCCGAGGACACGGTGCACATGCACATCCGCCATCAAGGTACCGGTAGCACATGGCAGTTGCCCGCAGACCATCTATAAAAACTGTGTAAAAACGCCCACCAACCTGCCTGTTACACTGCTTCGCCCTCTTCTCTCTATCGCTCAAGCCTGTCCCCACCAGTTCACCGGCAAACTTTGTTGCGGACAAGTGACGCAGAACTACGACAACATGTCCGGCACGTGTCCTCCTGTTTGGCACCGTGGCTGTGCCCTTGTACGGTACGTCTAGGTTCTAGGACCTCATACCTCGCTTGATGCCAGAGACGTGCCCCCGACATAATGCACACAGGCGCGAGCGCCGACGCAAGCGACTTCTGTTCTCACAGCTGGCGAGCAGGCCACACATTGGCACGTGACAGCGCACTCCGAACTCATTACTTGGTCGTGGCCCCTGCCGTTGCTGCCCCAGACCCTGCCGCTGCTGTGCTGCCCACGGCCGCCCCCAGCGGATCCATTAGCCACACCTCCCCGCCGGCGGCCCGCTACTGCTGTTGCGCCTTGAGAGGCCACACCACCAGCAGCCCCATGCCGCCGTGGGGGAGCTCCGTCAGGGCCCGGAATGCCGCCAAGTCAACTTTCACAAAGGCTCTGGACATGCTGAGAACGCCAGTGCCTGCGGGGTCGGGGTGCGGGCGCTTTTTGTCTTATATGCGCCACGCCCGCAGCTGCCAACCCTGGCAGTGGGGCATACTTCATTGCCCAGTGCCTGCACGGCCAGGCGCCAGCTACGCACGGTGACGCGTGCCTTACCGGGCGCAAAGGTGAACCTGGCTGCACGGTTCAACTGCCAGCTGCTCACGTCCACCGCATCCTTGCTGGGGTTGGCCACCTTCACCCAGGCGGGGGCGGGGGAGGCGGAGAAGCGCGCCAGACGCTATTGCACCTGTCCACGCAGCCGGCACGCAAACAGGAAGCGGAGTCAGTATGTACAGAACCAACGCAGAAGGCCGCTCACCGTGGGTGCCACTGGGTGCCACACGTGCACAAGCTGACAACCTTACAGGCATACGAGGCACTAGGCGACCCACATTTAACCAACAGCGACTACCCTGCCATGTATGCGCCTCAAGCCCACCTTTTTGGACTGCTGATCCGGCAGCAGTGGGTGCACACCCTGCCGGCCGTACAGTGTCGCAGGGCCAGGGCCCGCACCCAGCAGCTGCTTGGTGCGAATGGGCAGGAACTCGCGGGTGATTTGTGTGTAGCCACGGGTGACATCAATGCCTGAAGGTTACGATAGGAACACCAGCAGGGCGTGGGGGATTTATAAGAAAGGCTTTGTCGTGCTGCGCATGCAGAAGGTGCATTGAGCTGCACTCGCGTGCAGACCCTGCACCCCTCGCACAACGGAGCCGTCGGTGATGAGGTGCAACATCTCTTGCTCAACACCACCAATGTGCCCCAAGCCCCGCCCTCACCCCGGCCACCAGAGGTTGTTGGGGCGGTGTACGGCCCAGGCATCCCCGACCCCTGGAGCTGCGTCCGTGCTTACTCATGGCCCACACGGTCGGTCCAACATACACCAGCACGCGCTCCCTAGTGCTGCCGCGGACCAAGTTAGGTGCGTGACCCATGCTGCTCGCCATGCTGTTGGACATTACCCCCACGCAGCCAGGACGGCATGGCGCCGGGGAGTATACAGCTGCCACCCACCAAAGAGCTCTTCCTGGGGGCCAACCCACTGCTGCACAGTCAACACGAAACTGGCAAGGAGCTCCTCCCCCACCTTGGGCCACGTGCACCATTCATGGAGCTAACAACACACTGACAACCCGCCCTGGACGACAAGCAAAGCAAATAATTATGGAGCTGCCCAAAGCACGCATACGGGTACCGAAGGTGCTCACTGTGCGCACTGCTTGGTTGGCCGTGTCGCCCCAGGGACTGCTGCTACTGCCGCTGTGCTAGCTGCCCACGGCTGCACCCTGCACTTCCACCAGCCGCACATCTGCGCTAGCTGCTGCAGATGCTGTGCCGCCTGGAGAGCACCCACCATCAGCAGCCTCATGCCATCCCGGAAGGCCACCAGGTCCGTCATCATGAAGTCGCTGGTCCAGCCAGGGATGGCAGTACCTGCCCAAGCAGAGGTAAAGAGGTACACGGGGATATTATGATTGTCTATCGGTCATACGTTTATCAAGTTACTGCACGTTGGTACACCATGCTACAATCACGTTGTGTTACCGGCGGTAACGTGGCTGGTAACGTATACATCAAGGCCCCCTGGGCCCCACGTTTCGAACAGTGGGTGGGCAAAGTAGGCTATACCTGTGTGCCTTGGCTTCCTAAATGTTGTGCATAATCTATGAGAGGGGTGATGACGCCAGGTCCCCCGCACATGAGCCCAAGCACACCACCTGCGAGTCAGCCCACAAAACGTGGCGGCGTGCGAGTTGTAGTGGCCGGGGGCGGGGTTGGTGCGGCTAGGGAGCTCCAGGTCTGCCGGGGAGGAGTGCAATTGCCGGTGAGCGGAATACAGGTTGATCATGTCGTGAGCCACCCTAAACAAGCAGTCGTGCGTACTGCCGCGCTCAAAGTGACATTGCACTGACACGCTGGACTGGCCTATGCATGTCCTTACTTGCTCGCTGCGCCTCCATCCCGAACGGCACCGCCTTGGCCATGCTGTGCGTGTAGCGTGTCCAGGAGCTGGGCTTCTCCGGCGAATATGCGCCTGGGCCCAGGCGGGAACGGTCACCCCTGCGCGGATGGAATGGCGAAGCATCTTAGACACAAGATTAGAGCGATGCGTCCGCCACGGCGCAGTACCCCGCCAGGCAGTTCACAGGTTATGCAAGAACGGTACACGTTCACTAGGTTGAGCCAGTCCAGCCTGCGGGGTGTGCGCTCACTTGGGTGACGTGACGCCGTTGTACTTGGTGAGGTCCGGCACGGCGGGCGGCACCGTGATGGGCCGGAAGCGGCCGGTGGAGGAGGTGAAGGCGGACGTGCCTGCCCGGCCTGCGGGGTAGATGTGGCCATGCGCACACATGGTGGCCTGGGACGTGTGTACTGTGGTATGGGGACGGGGCACAGGCACTGTCCGCTGGTGCCCGCACACGCCCGCAACCGCTGGTGCCCGCCGACGGGGCACAGGCACTGTCCGCTGGTGCCCGCACACGACGTGCGTGGGCAACATGCTACAAAACGCATGTCAAGGCAGGCCAGGGGCTCCACGCACCAAGGCACGCCTCAACAACGCCTCGGCTTCCAATCAAGCTCACCCCCAATACCACACCGGCTTACCCTTTCTTGCGGTCTGCGCCCCATCTCGTGCGACGTCGTACGCCCGGGGGCCTGGCGTGGCCCCCTCGCCCAACCCCAGCCCGCCCGGCAGCACCCCCTTCAGCAGCCCTTGCCGTGGGGGCGACGAGTTGCCCCGCTGGTACGAGAAGCGCCCAGTGCTGCCACCAAAGCCGCCCGTGGGCTTGCTGCCGGTGGCCTTCTTGTAGGTGTCGAACTCCACGGAGGCGACTACGTAGGAGTGGTAGTCCCCTGGCCACAGACACCACCCAACGGCCGTGACGTGAGGAAACAGCGTGCCGGAGAGCAACTTGGCTGAGCTGGCCACAACAAGCGATCCACGTCACCGTAGCATGCGAGTCTTGCCCCGGCTTGCGGTCGAGTCTCACCTGGGCCAGGCTGCTTGTTGTTGGAGTGCCCGAAGCGCAGGGCAGTGGCCGAGAAGGGTGCGGTGGCGGCCGAGGTGGACAGCAGCGCTGCAGGGCCGCCGGCCGCCCCCGGGTGCGTGTGCGTGCGGCCCACGCTGACGGTGCGGGACTCCTCGTAGGCGCCAGGGCTGGGTGTTCTGCGGGCGTGCAAGGACGGGTCTCGATTTAAACTCTTGCCTCGCCCCGCCCTGTGTCAACACCATTGTCGCCCCACCATTGCGTCAACACACTCACTGCCAGTATGTCGGCGCCCCACACGACCTCGTGGGGTCCACATCCCATGAGCCCCGCACGCCTGTGCAGCCAAATGCTGTGGGGCTGCCGTGCAGGGGCAACGTGCCGGAGCCCGCCGGCCGCACGTCTGGGCCTAGGTACTCGCCAGGGCCAGGAGCAGGTGCAGCAGCCGCCTGCAGGGGACCAGCAACCAAAGAAGGACTTTTGGCAAGAATGGGTACTACTCATCACCACGCTGAACCGTGTGCCAGCCGCACAAAGGTACTATAGGCCCTATCCATGCTCTCGCCGCTTGCAAGGCCCAAAGCACCTCCAGACCAACGTACCCTTTGAAGTGGCCGTGGCGCCTTGCTCACGAAGCTGCTGGCGCCCTGCGTCCCACCGAACACCACATCCACCGCCGATGTTGACCTTCAGGCCCGCCCCTGGCCGCCGCGGGCCACTGTCCGCAAGGTTGTAGGTGCCAGGCCCTGGCATGATGCAGCCAAACTGCAAGCACCATGCGATGTAGGCCGCGTCAGGTAGGCATACACTATCCGTGGCCAGGACGTGGTATGAATGGGTACTTCTACCCGGCCAGCAATCACCATTTGTACGCCCTGGTTGCATGTACCGGTATGCAGGCCCTTGAGCCCCCCGCTCGTACAGGGGGTGTTTCACTTGCGGAGCGAAGGACCCCCACCGTGTATCACTGACGTACTGACCAGGCCAATAGAGATTGGAAAGCGCCTGTGACCAACATGTGCACATACCTCGCCTGGCAAGAAGCCGTTGCCCCAACAGTCTAACCGCCCAACCCAGGTTCCGCACCTGACGCGTGTCCATCAACGGCACTGCCCCGTTGACCGCTGCCGTGGCTGTCAGGACCGATTCAAGGAGAAATTCAAAAGGTTGCTTGCACTGAAGTCGGCAAGTGTTCGTAGCGCCGAAAGAGGTATCGACGAACAGCGAACAGGACGTCGTTTGGCCGTAGGAGGGCCAGGGCGAATGGCGCCATGAAGGCAGCCTGAACTAAAGGGACTTGAGAGATTCAATGAAGGGATAGCTTACTAGAATGATACAAGTTAGTGTGTTTCCGACAGGCATAATGATGTTCGGAGTCTCGCGCGGGAAAGCAACACTATGATGAAGTAATCTGGCGGCTATTGAGATTACAAAAGCAACTATGGCATTACTATGGTTGCCTGGTCGCTCTACGACGCCTTTGGCGCCCCGCAGCACACAGGCCGTTCCACCCAAGAGCCATGCCAGCATGCGGCTTGCACACTCGTGACACAGGCATAACACTACGAGCTAACAAGTAAGAAGAGTGCTGAGAGAGTGCACCTGGCAAAGGTTCCGCGTAGGAAAGCCTTGAAGCAAGCGGGCAACACGATACTATGCCTCAGTGGCTCTCGAGCCCTAAGCAGAGCTCATCACTCGATATTCCGCTTGTTTGCCTACCTATACACGCGTGCTGCTGTGATTCCGAGCGCTTATCAGAAAGTTTTTGCTCGCTCGGCCCACTCGGAAGTCCGACATAGGGGAGTGGGCGTCGTTTGCTTGGTTGCATTCTATACTACAAAAGAGCAGAGTCTTCTTTATCGTTTACATTTGGACTTCCCTGGGCACTTGGCCCTGTGAGTGAGCATGGGCCATCCGCGTGGTAGCTGCAGGGGCCATCCGCGTGGTAGCTGCAGGGGAAGCCTTGTGTGAGCGTACGCATATGACTGCTATGTGTTGCTGCCCTGCAGTGTGCCTGGAGGGCGAGTACATGCGCTCCAGCTTGGCCCAGGAGTGACTTGGCTTGGGGAAGGACACCAGAGTGGCAAGGTGGGTGTCAGAGTGGGCCCACAGTGAGTACACACATGCAGCTTGTGCATTCTACCAGCATGAGCAGCTCATACCACATGTACTGAGCACTATGTTATGATGTTGTAGAGTTGGGAGCTGCCTGTGAGCTGGTGGACCAGCAACCCTCACTTGGGTGCATTGCTTGGGCACTTGGCCCTGTGAGTGAGCATGGTAGCTGCAGGGGCCATCCGCGTGGTAGCTGCAGGGGAAGCCTTGTGTGAGCG
>VFQN01002654.1_pt1 | contig 27075 bp, 27 predicted proteins | sample 3512371 | NCBI WGS metagenome assembly VFQN01 (sample SAMN10412370, study PRJNA504923) | tailings metagenome | isolation source: Replicate 2 from Balatoc abandoned mine | place: Philippines: Itogon, Benguet | collected 2017-08-28
GCACCCCGACTGCCCCCCACCTTCGCCCCATCCCCCACCTCCCCCCCCACCCCCGCCTCCTCCCCCGCCCCCTCCGCCTCCCCAGCCCCCTCCCACGCCGCCACCCCCTCCTCCTCCTCCACCACCCCTGGCGCCCTCCCCCCCTCCCCCTCCGCCCCCTCCCCCTCCCCCCCTCACACGGCTGGACGTGCTGCTGGGCTTCCCCTCCCCGCCCCCTCCCGCACCCACCATGGACCTCAACATCAGCAGCATCACGGGGACCAACAACGCGGTGAGCTGTCCGCACTTGCTCCTGCCTCTGCCGCCCATAGCCCGAGCCCTGCCTCATTAACGCTCCTGTTGCAGGTTCGCATCATCCCGACCACCACCGTCACTACCTCCCACCTGTCTGTACTTGCCAGCGCACAAACTCCCCGTGACTCGCGCCCCTCAACGTTCCCCTCTCCGTTGGCTCTCACCCTTTACCCACATCTGTCCACTACGCGTGTGAACCCCAACCTCCCCTTCATCCTCCTCGCCCCCTCCCACAGACCAACACCCTGGCCTCCATCCCCGGCAACACCTTCGACCCCTCCGAGTTCGTCACCGTGCCCGTCACCTTCGCCAACCTCACCATCGTGGCGGACGAGTGGTTCCAGCCCTACCTGTACCACCCCACGCGCAAGCGCATATTCTGGGACGCCATCCGCAACTCGCTGCCGCTGGACCAGTTCCAGGTGGGCGCGCAGCGCGACTGCCATGCCGCATGCCAGCTGCAACAGTGTGCACCGCACTATTTTCATCTCTCCAATAGCACGTATGGCGAAGCTCTTTGGATTGTGTCCAAGTGAGGGAGCAGCTCAGCGGCCTGCACCAGTTCCAGTTCCCGGTGGCCTCAATAAAGGAGCCATCCTCAGGGCTGTCGGAAACGTTTAGACGTGCGTGTCTGCAGGCGACAGCACGCGAGGCGTGGTATCAGCCTGCATAATCACCGAATGGGAAAGCATCCACCACGCGCTTAATGCACGCGTCTGGCCTGAGCCCAAGACGGTGCTCGCCTTCGCATACGGTAGCTGCCCGCGACCCCCAACGCGCGACCCCAAAAGCGCTCCCTCGCCCCAAACGTACCGCTTCAGCCCCCTGCCAGGCCCGCGTGCATAAACTTAGCATGGGTGCCTGTCCCACCGTCCCCAACGGTGTTTCTCACACCCCGTTCCCCTCTTCCCACACCCCCAGGCCCGCGTGCGTGTGAACCGCATCCTGTGGCGCTACGGCGACTGGCTGGGCGAGAACCGCAACCGCACGCTGGCGGAGCGGGGCTTCCCGCCGCCGCGCCCGCCGTCGCCGCCGCGGGCGCCCAACGCCGCCGTGCGCTTCCCGCCGCCGCCGCCCCCGCCGCCGCCGGGCAACAACCTCAACTTCCGGCCTATCACCTTCTTCCTGGAGGTGCGCCTTGCCGGTCTGTGCATGTACTCCGGCCGCCGTTGAGGCCAGGTTGCGTTCTGCACCAGTGCGTTCCTCGCCAGCTGACTCCCACCGCACGTCTGTGCGTGACGCATGTCCCACCCATGCACACCGCCGCCCGTGCTGCCCCTCCCCGCCCTGCGTTCACCGCCATGCCCCAAGCACTCCCGCCCCCCACTCCCCCCACACGCCCCCCCCCCCCCAGGTGTACGTGGAGTACTCCACCGAGACGGACGTGCGGCGCGCGCTGGGCAGCCAGGGCCAGATGGACATCTTCAAGTTCAGCCAGTACCCGGTGCTGTCGCTGTCGCTGCTGTCCACGCGCACCACGCAGTTCAAGGTGGGTACTGAGTAGCGTGCTGGGGGTGCGAAAACCTTGAAACCCAGGGCCCGTCCTCCCCTTCCTACGCCCCTGTTCACGCACTCCCCTATCCCACTTTCCCAGCCCTCTCGTACCCTCTCGGTTGCCCGTCTAACCCCGCTCCTCGTGCCGGCGCCCCCAGGTGTACAAGCGGCGCCTGAACCTGACCGACTCCACGCCGCCTGTGCTGCGGCTCAACGGCGACGCCGAGGTGTTCGTGCCGCTGTACGCCCCCTACGCGGACCTGGGGGTCACCGCCACGGACGACCTGGACGGCACCGTGCAGGCCGACCAGATCATTGTGCAGGTACGGGTTTGACTGGGCGGGTGGCAGCGGGTGGGTGGTAAGGCGGGAGCGGAGGGCCTCGTAGCAGGCTTGCGCCGAGCGTGGTGGCCAAACCCTGAAGCACAGAAAAGGACGGGGGTGAGCAGCGGACTCCGAGCGCCCGCCCACGAGCTGCTGGGCCCTACCCACCCCATCCCACTGCCCTCGCTGTGCCCCCACCCCCAGGTCAAGCGCTGGAACGAAACCATCTACTGCTGCGAGTCGCAGCTGCCGCTGGACACCTCCTTCGTCACAGGGCAGGGGCCGTACACCATCACCTACGACGCGTACGACTACAAGTGGAACCAGGCCGTACAGGTGCGCCGTCGCGAGTAGAGCACCCAGCACGCTGATCACATGCACTCCTTGCACCGCCCCCACTCCCCTCAACCAACCGCCGTGCCAAGTCGTGATCCTGCTACACGCCCCCTTTTTCCCCTCCCCGCCCTCCCCCCAACACCTCCCCAGATCACGCGCACGGTGCACGTGTTCGACCCCTGCGCGCGCAACAGCAGCGGCGTAGAGCGCACCTGCCCCGACACGCGGCGCTGCTCCGTGCTGGGCGGCCGCTGCGGCAGCATCACGCTGCTGCCCGAGATCGTGGCGCTGGCCACGGCCCCGCCCGCCAACCAGTCGGCCGAGCCGCTGCCGTCCGCCGTGCGGACCATCGTCAGCCCGCCCGTCAAGGACACGCAGGTGGGGAGAGGGAAACTGCCTGTAACCCTGCCGGTACTACGTGTCGTGGGGAAGGGGGCTGAAACGCTCTACTGCATGCACGCGACACCTAAAGCAATCACCCGGCGTGGTTTTGCTTACCTCAGCGCCCCGCCATGCCCTCGCCCCGTCGCCCTCCTGGTGCTGCTGCACTTCACCGCACGCCTCGGCAGTCATCGATGCCGCCGTGGGATCATTGGGTGCACTCACAGGGCATACTGACCCGACCCCGCCCCATGCCCTCCCCCTCCCCGTCCCTCCCGTCCTCCACCAGGCTCCTACCATCTTCCTGCTCCCCGAGGACGCGCTGCGCTTCTCCATCCCGCCCGCCTCCGACGGCACGCCGGGGCTGTACGGCGCCGTGATGCAGCTGACGGTGGGCGCCAGGTTCGTGGAGCCGGGCTACGTCGCCACGGACAACATGGACCCGTCGGTGCAGAAGAACGTCAAGGTGGGATAGTGGCGGTGGAGATGGCGAGGAAGTGGTGGTGGTGGTGGTGGTGGTGGTGTGGTTACGAGGAGGGTGCATATTGTTGGGCTGCGGCAGGGCGACAAGCGGCTACTGAGGGTGGTGTGCCGTACGGCTGGCCATCCCTGCTCCTGCTCCGCCGCTGCCGCCGGGGTTTAGGCGCCTTGTGGGTTAGCGTCGGGCCCGGGGTTGCGCGCCGTGTGCGTGGACATGCCGCGCGCGAGGCCACCAACCGGAGCCATTGCACGGTTCCCCCAGTCTTCGCAAAGCCCTATCTGACCTGGTCCTGTGTGACTTGCGTACGGCACCTGTACGGCGCAGGTGCGGTACGCGGAGCTGGTGGACACCAGCGCGCCCACACCGCCCAACGCGCCGTACGCCATCACGTACGACGTGGCGGACTTCAGCGGCAACAGGGCCACCACGCAGGTGGGGCTGGGGTGGGAGTGTGAGGTGGGGAGCAGGGCGACCAAGACGCCCGGCTCGCGCGTGTGTACAGCAGGGCCGTGCTGCCTCTGTACGGCTTAGCCAGGGCGCGTGCCGTATCCCTGCAGCTGTCCCCTCTCGCCAGCACACCACCCTGTACCAGCAGCTGTTGTACCCACCTCAGGATGCACCCCCTTACCCTTGTTCGCAGATCCGCCTGGTGTTCGTCAACTGCCCGGCCAGCCTGCCGCTGCTGTGCCCTCCCTTCGAGGGCGTGTCGGTCACCTGGTACTGTGCCTCCACGGTGTGCGGCGTGCCGGATGCCATCAGCAGGGAGCAGGTGCGCGCGGGGTGGTCACATGTGCTGGCAAACGTGCTTCTTCCCCTTTGCTACTGAATTGCGCGCTTACGGTACGCACAGTATTGCCTCTGTCCCTCTCCCGCGGCCCCCTTTTTGCGGTATACGCTGCTTGCTGCACGGCTGCCGCTCCTTTGCTCCGCGCATCCCTGCCTCCCGGTCAGGCGGGGTGGGGTGGTTGCGCTGGGGGACTTTGATTCTGCTTTGTGGTCCTACTTCGGTCTAACGCGCTTTCCTCACCGCACACCCCCCAGTCGGGCAACCTGGACCGCGCCTCGGACAACACGGCGCCCGTGCTGCGCTTCCGCAACAGCAAGGCGCTGGTCACCATCTACGACAACACGGTGAGCGCACACCGTTGCTACCGCACCGCACACAAGGGCAATGCGCGCCAAGCGATCTGTGCCTCTGTGCAATGCGTCTGTCCTTATAACGTGTTGGGCCTAGTATAGCCCGTGTGGCCACACCATCTGGAGTGTATGACTAATTGCCAAATGCTGGCTCGAACCGTGGTGGCGATTGACTGAGGAAAGGAAGTGTTCGCCTTACAAGTCTTCCTTTACGTCTTCCTTTGCCCCACAGACGTACGTTAAGTGCCCGGAGAATGCGGATTTTGACGGGGAGTGCGACTCGGGTGTCATTGCGGAGGACAAGGAGGACGGTGACATCAGCTACAAGGTGAGAAGGAGCAAGGCGGTTAAACCTATGGGGCCCTCGCGCCGGCAAGATGAGCCCACAGCTGTAAACCTGTCGAGGTGGCGTAAGCAGGCGCCGACGACACAACGCCGTACCCATAGCACGACACATTTAGCCCTTCGTCCCTGTCCCAGTGGGTCCCTTTGGCCCGCGATACCCTACCTCATTGCAACGCCCGAGGTTCCCAGCCTCACCCCTTGCCACACCATGCCCCATCCGCCCCCACCTGTACCCCACCACTCCCCGCCGCAGGTCCGCGTGTGCGAGGACCGCGCCCCCGCCGCCCTGGACACGCTGTGGGAGGCCATGGGCACGCGGCCGTGCAGCTTCGCGGCGCAGATGCGGCCGGGCCGCTACCTGCTCACCTACACCGCCACCGACAAGTACGGCGCCAAGGGCGTGCTGGTGCGCACGCTGCTGGTGCTGCAGCGCTGCCCCAACGGCGAGGTGAGTGCGGAGAAAGGGCGGGGAAGGGGGGGTGAGGGGGTGAGGAGGGTCAGCAGCTTGTGCGGACGGGAGGAAGGCAACGAGGCATGGATTCAACGGGTTGGATGCTGGTGCTGGTGCGGGTGGGCAGGCGGCCGGGTGCAGCGCTCGGGCGCTTCCCATACATCGCAACCCGCTGGCAGGCCACTGTGCCTTGTGCCCCAAGGGCCCAGCCCGTGCACCCCAGCGTGGTGGTGGCGGCATACTCCCACACGCTTGTCACACCCACTGGCTCACCAAGCTTCCTTTGCCACCGGCTGCCCCATGCGCGCTTGTGTCCCGCAGGTGCAGTGCCCCGACGGCACCTGCTCCGACATCGGCTGTCTGGACTACGACCCCGCCGCCATCCTGGGGGGCTCTCCCCTGTCAGACGCGCTGCAGGGCGACACCGCAGGGGTGTCCGTCATGGGGGTGAGGCCGTACACCCTTTTACCTTTCGGCTTGGTCCAACATCTTTCCGCTTAATTGAGCTTTTGCACCGTGTCCTAATGCAAGCTGTACACTGACAAGTCCCGACTCTGCTGTCTAACCAGCGGTCCTTTTCCGCGTGCCCGCCAATGCCGTCGCCCTTCCGCAGATTGAGCAGCAGATCGACATCACCGGCGGCAGCTTCCAGGTGTTCGGCGTCACGGGGGTGCCCCACCTGCCCGTCAACAAGCCGCCCACCATCGACCTGGTCACCACCACGCTGCTCACCCAGGTTCGTAACACTGCAAACTGCTCACCCGAAATGTCACGCAGCAGACCACCACACTGCTCACCCAGGGGTGCGGACTGCACAAGAGGCACGGGACGCTGGCTTGCTATGCACAACCATTGGCACGCTGTTCATACGCTGTCCCAAGGCAGTGGGCATGAGCAAAATCCCAGCAGCTTGCGTCACCCGCATGGGGTGGCACCCGAAGACGCCGCTGCGCCGTACTGCGGGCAACCCAAGAAATGCTCCGCGAGGTGTCGTAGTGAGCTTCCGCTACCGGGGTCCCAAAACACACGTCCATCCTGCCTGTCCCTCGCAGACCATCCAAGTCACGCGCGGCTACGCGTACCGGAACTGCAGGTGCGGTGTGTAGGCACGCCGGGGGTATGGGGACTGCGGACTGTTGCAGGACTTGCGAGAAGCATTGCTTGCGTGTGCGTGCGAGTCGACCACCAGCAATGCAGTGCACATCACCAATCCCGTACGGTAAACGCCTGTGGCTCAACTCCGTGTTGCTGCCCGCAGGCCCTCCGACGGCACCGACCCCGCCATCCTGTGCGAGCTGGGTGTCACTGCCATAGACCCGGAGGAAGGAGACATCTCCGCAAAGGTGGGTTGGCCTTGTGATGCAATTGAACGGCTCAAGTGGGTTTAGGTCACCGGTGCTGTATGGCCATCACAAGCAAGGCGCCGCCATCGGTAGGAGCTCGCACAGCCTTTGGCTCGCTGCCCCGCACTGACGCGACGGTACCAGTAGAAGCAAGGCTTTCCCATTGTAAATAGTTACTTATCATCTCGCTCGGCGTGTCTGCTCCTCAACAACGACGCCCTTCCTTGCTCCCGGTCCCCCTCCCGCACCCAGGTGTACGTGTGCCCCCCGCCCGACTGCCTGGCCACGTGCCGCACCTCGGCCTGCGCGGGCCACCAGCTCAACAGCAAGGGCGTGCGCGGCTGCCTGGACACGGAGGCGGAGCCGGGCACCACCTTCATCATCACCTTCCTGGCGTGCGACAGGTGGGTGTGAATCCATTCATGCGCGAGTGTGGGTGCTTGTTGCGGCCCAATCCTCGTACTGAGGGCTGTGGGCTGTACGCTGACTCGTGCGCTCGCTTCCGGCCCCTCCCTCCCTCTGCCCGCAGCGGCGAGCCGCGCATGTCCAACACCACCTTCCGCACGGTCAACATCGTGTCCCGATGCGCGGCCGGACAGTACGACTGCGACGGAGTGTGAGTCCAACCCTTCATGCTCCTCAGCCTCGGCATCGAATGCCGTAGCCTCAACACCTGTCAACCCACTACTCACACTAGCAGCCTCCGCCTTCTGCACGGCCTAGAGCTTGGGGCCCCATACACCACGCGCTATCCATCCCACGACAATCACCCACCTGACCAGCGCCCTCCCGTGTTTGCTTGCACCTCGCCACCTCCCTTTCCTTCCTTCCGCCCTGCAACACCCTGACGCTTCCGCCGCCCCCCCTCTGCCTTGCCCTCGCCCCCCACCCCACCCCACCCCACCCCACCCCTCAGCTGCTACAAGGTGCCCTGCGCCGCCGTGGCGCGCGTGGACTCGGACAACACCATCGTCAACAGCCAGCCCGCCCTGGTGCTGCTGCCCCCCGGCACCACCCTAGCCACCGCGCCCTCCGCGCCCGCCGGCTCGCCGCTCAACCTGACGCAGTTCCTCACCTACGCCGTGCCCGCGCCCATCAGCTTCAGCCCCTGCACCTCGGTCGCCGCCGCCACCGCCTGCGCCGCGGTGGCCACAGACGTGGAGGACGGGGACGTGACGCGCCTCATCAAGGTGCGGTGCGGATGCAGTTGGAGGAGGTCGTTTTCCCTGTTCCAAGTCCACTTCCGGTGCTTTGCCGTGTACAATAAGAATATGGTCATCAAGGCGCGGGGTGGATGTGGCCTAGGCAGTCCTTCCAGTTCGCCGACCAGCGCGACATCATAGAGCACCACGGCACCATCGAACGGATGGGGCTAAGCGAAGCCAGCAGCGCGTGGCTGTCCTGCCGGCGCATGCGCGCATGCGGCGTGTCCCTCCTCACTCCCCGCCCCCCTTCCCGTTGCGTCTGCCGTGCAGGTGTACGACATCACGCCCTGCTCCGGCAACCCCAACCAGTGCCTGCGCTGCAGCCCCGAGTCGCTCACACTCGGCAAGTGCCTGCCGGGTACCTACTACTTCAGGTGAGCGTGCACCTGCGCCGTGAGCACCACAGCGCAGCGGACAAGTTCCGACATCGGACCTGCACGGCTGTGACCGCGCGGCTGTACGGAAGGTCCTGGTCCGCCAGAGGCACCCTGCCCTCGTTGGCTCCAGCACCACGCCGCCTTGCCTCCTGTCCCCCTAACCTCCTGGCCGTGGCTACCCCACCCGGCGCGCCGTACTGTCCGCCCTGTGCCCACCGTCACTCACTCTGCTACGCCGCTACCCTGTCATTCCGTGCCTCACTCCGCTCCCATCCCCCATGCCCACGCCCCCATACGGACTCCGTTCGCCACCCTGCTCCCACCCACCTACCCCGTTGCCGCCCCCCACCCTACCCCTAGGTACGTGGCGTTCGACGAGGACGGCGCCAGCGCCGAGGCCTTCTGGACGTTTGTGGTGGAGGCCATCGCCAGCAACACGGTGTGGTTCGAGATGGCGCCCAGCGCCGCCTTCAACCTCACCGAACCGCCCAGCAGCTCGCTCAACGAGACGCGGGACTTCGTGGCGCTGCTGCGGGTGCGTGACAGCCGCAACCCCTCGTGCAGCCCTGGGCCCCAAATCAGGTTTAGGCATGTTTCCCGCCTGCCGCATCAGCACTGTGTCCTGCTTGGGGACCAGAGTGGCGAAATGGAGAGCAAGCGGAGACAGAGCAGCCCAGTCCCTGCCTCCATGGCCCGCTTCCCGCATGCCTCGGGTACTGCTGGCTTGCTGCCCCTTCTTTCTCTGTTCCTCCATGAGTGCAACTTCAAGAGAAGGGCCGGTCGAGGGGTGTTCACACGCTGTGTGTCGGGCCCTTGCGCAGAGCAACGAGACCATGAGCCGCGAGCTGCTGCAGCTGCAGCTGTCGCGCTATGGCCTGGACCTGGCGGCTGTGCGCTCCGCCAGCATCAGCAACATGACCGTCATCAACAGGAACACCGACGACGGCATCTACGACCCCAACTTCTGCATCTGCACCATCAACGTGGGTACCGGCACACGGTGCAGGGCTGTGGGGACCTCACACCTCCAGCGCACGGGTGTCGTATGTCAACCGTGACTATGTGCCTTCATGTCGGGTTTGGCCGTCTCACAAAAGCTTGCTTGGTACGTTTTCACCTCGCAGTTCACGCTCACCTTCGTCACCGGCCTGCAAGTCATGTACCCGCTGCCAAACGTGATCGAGTACTTCCCGCCGGAGGCAGCGCCGCCGCCGCCGGGCACCCGCGCGCCGCCGTCGCCCCGGCCGGGCAGGAGCGGGAGCAACCGCCGCCGCCTCATCGAGCCGTACGCTGACGACGCAGGAGCCCTGCCGTACAGCACGGCCTACAGCGAGCACGATGAGGACGAACCGTCTCAGTCGTACGGGGCCTCGAGCGGCCCGCTGCAGCTGTGGACCGGCGCGTCGGTTTCCTTGGGCACCTCCCACCCCTCATCCGTCGCCGCAGGCCCCTCGTTCTCTGGCATGTCGCCTGCCTGGTCGGGGCTGGTCAGCTCCTCCCTTGCGCAGGCAGGCAGTCTTGGCGTGGGGGCGGCTGCGCCCGCCTCCCTGGGCGCTGGCATGCAGGCGCTGTCCCTGGGGGCCAAGGTGTGGCAGCTGCACGTGCTGCCCTCGCTAGCCCGCAGCCTGCAACAGCGGCAGCTGCAGGAGCAACAGTACACTCCACCGGCTGATGCCTCCTACGGCCCAACACTCCTTCCCACGCTGGACAGCGGCAGTGGCAGAGGGGGCGCCTCGCCGGGTTCCGCCCTGCCGGCTGCCTGGTTCGCGTTGTCCGAGGCCCCCACCCACACGTGGGCTGAGGTGCAGCAGGGCGTGCGCGCCCTTGGCCGCGTCTACCACGCCGACGGCCGGCCGGCCCGCGACCTGCCGGGCAGCCACGCGCTGGCGGAGGCGGCGCTAGCGGCGCGCGACGCCGCCGCTGACGCCGCCGTCGCTGACGGAGGCGACGCGACGGAGGCCGCCATGATCGACGAGCTCATGAGCCGGCTGCGCCTGTCGCCGGAGAGGCAGCAGCAGCGCCGCCGGCGGCTTGGGGCCCCACGGGGCGGCGCCGCCAGCCTCGACGCCGTCGCTACTGACGGCGCGGCTGCGGAGCTGGCGGCGGTGATCCACAACGCGCCGGAGGTCAGCTTGTACGGCAGTGGCACTGGCCGCGGGAGCGGGAGGACAGCGAATGACACGTCTGAGGACGGAGGCGGCGTGGACCTGGACCTTGCCAGGCTGCAGGTCGTGGCCGACGCCGCGCTGCGGAACCCGCCGCTGCAGCGGCGCCGCCAGGGTGGCGCTATACCCAGTGCCACCGCCGGCTCCACTTCCGGCAACAGCACAGGCGCTGAGGATTCGCAGCAGCCGCAGCCGCAGGACTCGAGATCCGTGATCAAGGAGGTGCTGACCCACAGCCTGATCCCCTCTTTGAAGGAAATCCACCGCAAGCTGACCGACGCGCAGAGCGAGCTGGACGCCCTCCAGCTGTCGCCCGCCGCCCTGGAGCCGTACGAATACCATTGGGTCGGCGGCCCCGGCGGCGGCGGCGTTACGATGCGCCGCCGCCGCAGCCGCCAGCTGCTGCAGGGAGGCTCGCCGTCGGCGACGCCGCCGCCGCCGGCTATATCGTGCACGCCGCTGATCAACGCCAGCAACCTGGTCACAGACTGTACGGCGCCGCCGCCCACCGAGACGGACACCTACCTGGCGGTCATCCTGTCGCTCATCACCGAGGTTGACCAGCTGTCCGAGGTAAGGGGCAGAGGCATTAGGCCGCAGCGACGTTAGGTTGTGCACCGGGCAGCGGCCACGGATGGGGGGATGCCTTGGAGGCCACGGATGGGGGGATGCCTTGGAGGCCACGGATGGGGGGATGCCTTTGGAGGCCACGGATGGGGGGATGCCTTGGAGGCCACGCGTCAGCTAATGTGGATCGGAGGCACCGGACAGCTGTCGACAGAGCTGCAGAGCAGGTTTCAAGGGGCCATGGACTGTGGGCTTGCCAGCTGCCATGAGGCAGTGCCCTGTCAAAAGTAACGTTTCCATATTGTTGCACCGTGCTAACGTGACCTTCTCCTTCCCCAGGCCATGTCCACCAGCGTGCTCAACGCCACCGAGACCATCGCCAACCTAGACGACAAGTTCACCATCACAGAGGTAGGAACAGACGCTCTTGGAAGCCAATGACAATGCAAAGAAATGCTGTTCCGGAAACACCGTATAGAAGCGCCCCAGCGCGCTCGCCTGCAACTACCCTGATGTAACAATTCCTTGCAAACGGATACATCCGGATGCGCAGGTTAAGTTCGAGGCAGAGTACGTTGACTACAAGAAGATGGCAACCGCCTCGTTGGACCTGCTCACCAACCGCACAACCGTCATGTTCGAGCAGTACAAGCGCCTGCAGGTGGGCGGGCTCATGGAATCAGGATAGCCCGAAGTACTCCCTGTTCACGCTAACCCCTGCTTGCCACTTGCCCTAACCGCTTCGCCCCCCGAGTGCGGCCCCATCCTCACCCGCCCCCATTTAGCAGGGGATGCACAGATAGCAGCGTTTCCGTGACGCCCTGACGCTCTCACGCGGCTTCCGCGTGTTGCCTTCATACCCCACCCCACACAGGCGCTCAACGACACCGCCAGCAGCATGATGGGCGCGCTGTCGGCGCTGCTGGAGGGCAGCGTGGCGTCCGCCGTGGAGGCCGCCGACTTCCTGGGCCTCACCACCGCCATGATCGTGGAGGGGCTGGGACTCAGCGAGGACCAGTGGTACTTCGACGACTACGAAAAGTGTCTGCTCAACGTGAGCTCATGGGTCTTGGTCACAGTGGTCGGCTTGGCGTTGCTGATGTAGCTGCAGGGGCGCATGAGCCGTGGGGTCCCGCGCTGGGGCAGGCGGGCACCAGTGTGCCTTTTGGGGCGTAGAGTTGGGGCACACTGTTTCTTGTGACTTGACTGCACGCCCCCGCCATTTGTCCCACCAACGCGCAGCGCGCCGGCAAGGGCGAGTACATGTACTTCACAATCAACGCCGCCGCCGCCGCCCAGACCGCTTCCGACGTCGCCGCCGGCCTCATCGCCGCGCCGCCGCCGCCGCCGCCTCAGCGCAGCGGCTACAGCCTCATGGCCGCAACCCAGATGGCCGCCACCGGCCGCAGCCTGCTGTCGTACTTTGGCGTCGCCGACGGCATGGACGCCGGCGGCGACGGCTCCGTCGATAGCGGCACCGGCAGCATGTTCACCGGGTTTGTGGGCCGCATGCTGCAGCAAAACAGCATCGTTGGGGGCGGCTCCCTGACGTCGTCTGGTTCCTCCTCTGGCGGCATCATCTCGGTGCCGCCGGGTGTCGTACCGCGGCAGCAGTACGGCGGGTACGAGGTGGAGGTGGCGGCGGGGAAGCCGCCCGCCGGCCTGACCGTGACGTACGACTCGAGGGGCATCCCGGAGCGCCGCCGCACTCTGGGCCCTCGCGGCAACAGGGTGAGCGCGGCTGGCTAAGCCGCTGTTGCTGCACGACGAGCCTTGTCATGATGTGGCCAGAAGTTCTGAAACTCCACCTGTGAGCCCCATGCCCTCTGAAGCGGGCGCACCTTCCCTGCCCTTCCCCCCTGCCCTTGTGTTAGGTCATCGCTGGCCTGATGCTGCATCAGCAGCGCAACCCGGTGGACCGGGTGGTGCTGGGGAACACCTCCGCCGAGTGCACCTCGGAGTACGGCAAGCTGCGCTCCGAGTGCCAGCGAACCAAGTACAAGTGAGCGTGTGCAAACGCCGTGCACAGAAGCACAAGGGCTTTCTTGTTAGTCCCCTGACTGCAACCCTGTCTACTGGCACTGTAACCCTTTACACACCCTGTTTAATGTACACATTGCCTGTCACCGCAGCGTGGCCAACCTGCGCGACCTGGGCGGCATCGGCCTGGACCCCGTGTTCGACCGCGGCTCGGCGCTCTACTCGCCCGACGTGGCGTCCCGCCCCTGGGCCTACTACAACTTCAGCGAGGGCAACACCGACATCTCCACCGCCCGCCTGCCCTTCGGCTTCACGCACTACCCCGTGCCGGACCTGCCGGACGGCTACCCCATCGTGTTCGACACGCGGTGAGCGGGGGAAGGGGAGGGGGGCCCATGGCAACTGGACATGCGGAGAATGGCAGCGGCCACCCAGGTTCCAACGCCTCCCTCTCCCACCTGTTGTGGCAGGTCTGGACAGAAGCCGTCGACTTCGCATGCCTTGTCCGCTGCCCCTTTTCCTGACCCTGACCCAAGCCACACACCACAGTCCCCCAGCCCCCACCTGTTTCGCTCGTACCCAACTTGTCCCTACCCCATCCATACCCCCTCCCCTCCCCTCCCGCAGCCTGGGCAAGGACCGCGCGCAGCGGCTGCTGGCCTACCTGTCCGACGGCCGCTACCTGTCCTCCGTGTTCACGCGGACCATGCTGGCGCGCCTGCTGGTGTACAACCCCGACTGCAAGGTGTTCGGCTACTGGCGGGCCACATTCACGTGGGACGGCAGCGGCTTCATCAAGCTGCGGCAGTGGCTCACGGTGAGTGAGCGCTTGGTAGCGGGCGGGCAGCGGGGGGATCGCACATGGGGCAACAGCAGCACCCGGACGCTGAGGCGGGTGTTCAGGTGCGGGCTGCGCACAGCGAAAGTTGGAGTGTCTGGGCTGTTGAGCAACGCTGTCGGTGCTGTTGCGCGACAGCTTCGTAGCACCCCTGCTGGCTTGACCATCTTGCTAAGTGGCCTCTTCGGTGTGCTGCTCTTCAACCCCTCGCCAGGCCATCCCCGCCATCGACTACGGCAAGTACATCGAGGCCAAGCAGTACTGGCAGTTCATCCCCGACTGGGTCATGCTGCTGTTCGTGTTCCTGTACGGCGCCGCCACGCTGCTGGACGTGGTGCGCGCGCTGCAGGCCCAGCGCCGGCTGCAGCGGGCGCGCGATGGGGAGCCGCTAGAGGGCCTCACACCGGGTGAGGCGCGGTGCTGGCTGTGCGCTGAGGCGCGCAACGCATAGCCTTCGCAGCCCGCACTCCGTATCGCAAAGACCGCATGCGGGTGCCATTGGTTGGCTTTTGACAGGTCGTGGACCCTGACGTTTCGTGGCCCCCGTTCACCTAACTTTCCCGCCCTGCAGAGGAGCTGTTTGCGCGCAAGCGGCGCGCCAAGCAGCGCTACGTGTGGCGCATGTCGCCCGTGTGGGTGGGCTGGGAGGTGGCGTGCTTCGGCCTAATGGTCGGCGCCCTGGTCAGCCTGTACGTGTACGTCTTCCAGCTGTCGCCCGACACGCCCACCGCCACCACGTACGACGTGTACGACGCCGACGTGATGGCGCCGGCGCGCTTCTTCATGGTCCGCAAGAACGAGTCGGGCTGGAACCCCTACCTGGCAAACGTGCTGCAGGTGAGGCTGCAATGGGGGCAGTGCCCGGATAGGACGGGACACGCTTGGCTGACGCTGCAATCTTTGCTCCATGCGCAATCATAAGAGCCTGCCGTCTTGCTTTACGAGCGCCGTAGATCTGAGAATGCCATGGCGCTGTAACCAGTAGCCGTCCCAGGTCGTACCGTACCACGCCCGACCCGTCCTAGGCGCTGGTCACGCCCCCCGGCTATGCGAATGCTCAACCGGCCTGCTGTCCTTTGAACGCCAAAAGCCTGCCGACCCACCCAGCCATCCTATGTCCTGTCCACCCTTGACTACCCTCCTCGCCCCTTCACCCATTCCACCTCACACTCCCTTCCTGCGGTTACCCCTCTCTTGCCGTGCAGTCGTACAAGGCCCGCTCCGAGTCCCGCCCCACCAACGACTCCATCGGCCTGTCCAACACCGCCACCGACATGGAGCTCCCCCGCATGCCGCTGCCGGGCGAGGACTACCGCTGGCTGCTGCCCGACGACTACACGGGGCTGCAGGGCCTGGCGGGGCTGTACAGCCACCTCAACCACATGGACCACCTGCGCACGCTGTACTTCTTCCTGCAGGTGCGAGCTGGACCGCTTGTGCTGCTGGTGCAGTCTTCAATCTCCAGCAACTGTCTTGCACTCAATCGGCATTCCTGGCCGCCTGCCGTTGAACTGCCAGTAACATGGCTGCCATCGACTACTGTCATCTCCCAAAAGCACCTTCACTGCTCCTGCCCCCGCTCCCGCCCCTGCTATCCCTGCAGGCCCTGGTGCTGTTCATGCTCATGGTGCGGCTCATCCAGTACGTGTCCTTCCAGCCACACCTGGCCGTCATCGGCGGCGCCATCGTGCGCGCGCTGCCGCTGCTGACCTACTGGGCGGTCACCGCCGTCGCCGTGGTGCTCATGTTCGTCATGCTGCTGGTCACCTGCTACGGCTACCGCGTTGCCGACATGGCGGACGTCAAGGCGGGCGTGTACGACACGTTGCAGTACATCATCGTCATCAACAGGAAATGGGGCAACCGGACCACCGTCACAGAGGTAACGCTACTTGCACCCTTGCCTGGCAGAGCGCTGCGGTGGGATTTGGGAACACGAGGGTATAACGTACTGCATGAGTATGAGTACCGGTACCTGTCCCGGACTTTACCAAAGCTGCACCCCACGCAATTTTCCCTTGATTCACTACCGTAGCTCTGCCCCTTCCGTACTGCTTGAAACTGCATTGCTCATGGAGTCCCGCCTGGCCCCACGTGCACCTCCGCCACGCAAACTAGGACCTTCCATCCCACACCCCAGGGCCTGGACATGAACTGCCGTAAGGTGCTTCGTGTGCTGAGTGCTGAGTGTACTACACAATTGCACAACATCTTACCGGGTTTCCTGCGGCCGCCCGCCTCCCTCGCAGGAGCTGGACATGAGCCACCGCGAGATGCACGTGGGCGAGGCCATCCTGTCGGTGCTGGTGCGCGGCGTGGGCGGCCTCCTCATCCAGTTCGTGCTGCCAGCCTTCGTGTTCGCCATCCTGCTGCGCCAGCACCGCCGCCTGCGCCGCGCCCGCCACGGCGCGCCTACCATCTGGGCCGACCTCCGCAACCGCTGGCGCTGGTGGCGGCAGCGCACGTGGCAGCACGCGCCCAGCAACAAGGCCATCGACGCAACAATAGACTGGGCCACGCGGCCCGAGGTGCGGTACAGCTGGGCGTACGGCGTGCTGTACAACGCCATCGTGCGCGGCGTGGCGGCGGCGGCGGGAGGCGCGACGCTGGCCAAGGCGCACCCCACGCAGCACAAGGTGGGTGGGTGGGCATGGCTGGCCGGGCTGCATGGCTGTGCAGGTTGGCATCCGGCCTTTTCGTCATCCTACTGATCATGCGGCCAGGCCCCTGTGAGCCAGCCGGAGCCCAATCTCGCTGCCTGCCACGTTTGCCAAGGGCTCCTCCTCACGTCCTGCGAACAGTGTGCAGTGTGTGTGCTAGCGCTCCAGTGGGATAGGCTTGGGTGGCCTCCCGAGCTCATCTGTGTTGGGTTTCTGCTGAGCACTCGAGCAACGGCACGCTTGCCCCATGCTCTGGCGCGACACGCAGTCCCGTAAGCCTCTTCTCCCCCACCTCCCACGCTCCACAACCGCACGTGGTGCAGGACACGCACGAGCGCGCCATCCTGCTGCCGGGCGGCGGCGGCGGCGGCTCCGTGGACGAGCCCGACCCGCGGGTCTGCCCCCGCTACAACCTGCGGTCGCTGATGGACGTGTTCGAGGGGCTGCTGCTGGCCAACAAGCACCTGCGCAAGGAGCTGTTCCTGTTCCTCAACACAAACGTGGAGGACACCAGGTGCGGAGGTTCGGGGCTGGGGTGCGGGGGGTGCAGGGGTAGTGGGATGGGGGTGTGCGTCCAGCCATAGACCAAGGGTTGGTAGGACACCAATGCACTGAATGGGGCTGGAGCTGTGGCTGGGGCGCTGAGACTGAACCAGGGGTCAGAATGATGGACATTTTGGGAACTAGAAGGCCAAAGGGCGCCTACGTGGCGTGGAACTGTCCAGAAACCAGAGCACTGAGTACCTCTTGTCAACGTTTTATGGCACGGGGTACCTGCAAGTAGGCTTTGCTGAAGCAACAGGGGAGCTGCCCTGGGGTAGGACAGTCGTGACACGCCCACAAGTGCAACTCATGTTTCGCCAACATGCAAGTAGGCTTTGCTGAAGCAACAGGGGAGCTGCCCTGGGGTAGGACAGTCGTGACACGCCCACAAGTGCAACTCATGTTTCGCCAACATGCACAGCTTGCCCCCTTCTGCAAACCCCCTGCCCCGCCGCGCCGCTCCGCACCCCCACCAGGACCAAGCGCATGAAGGCGCTGAGCAGCGTGCGCAAGGGCGACGCCACCAACGACGCGTCGGCACGTGCCATGGCGGACACGCTGGCTCGCGTGCTGCTGCAGCGCTTCGGGCGGCGCGTGCGGCGGCGCCAGGCGCGCGACTTCAACGACCTGCTGCACACCATGCGGCGGCGCCTGGGCGGCAGCGCGGGCAGCCAGGGCACCGCGGAGGACGACGAGTTCACCCCCCGCCACAGCGACGACAGCAGGGGGCACAACCGGGAGGACGACGACGAGGTGCTGCCCACGGGCGTGCGCGTGGGCGACCTGCGGCACGGCGGCTACAGCCTGCACAACGCCATGACCATGCACGAGCTGCAGCTGCAGAGCGCGGTGCAGACAGCCATGCGCAACATACACTCCATCCGCGAGAACATGGGCCGCGAGATCGGGGACGACCCGCAGCTGCTGGCCACGCTGTTCGTGGCGCAATTCGCGGGCATGATCCCCGAGCCGGACGCGCGGCCCGCGGGCGTGCGGCCGTCGCTGTACCGCCAGCGCGTGCAGCAGAGCGGTGGCGCCAGCGGTGCCACGACCAGGGGCCCCTCGCGGCTGGGCAGCCATGCGGCGGGAGGGGCGGTGCCGTCGGTGGCTGGCCCCGTGGCGGCGGTCACGGACAGCAACACGCCGGAGGGCATGCTGACGCGGGCGCTGCAGGCCATGCTTGCGCCCGGCGGGCAGCCGTCGGTTTCGGAGGCGGGTGCAGGGACTGCGGAGCCGTCGCAGGCGTCCATCGTGGACGGCATGCCCCGCGGCCGCTCCAGGCCACGCGGAGCGCGGTCCAAGGCGCCGCTAGTGTCGGAGCTGGAGGTCCCAGACGACGGCGGAGTGCCTTCAGAGCCCACCAGCCCCAGCCAGCTCCGCCGGCCCTCTGCGCCGGGCTCGACCCGCGGGTCGGCGCCGGGCGTGGCCACGTCGCGCACCAGCCGCAGCATGCTGCCGGCGCGCCTGCACAGCGACGCGCAGCCCCGCGCCGCCAGCTTCACCTCCATGCCCGCCACGCTGGGCAACATGTTTGGCGCGCGCTCCAGCCGCAGCATGGTGCTGCCGCAGCCCAGCGCCTCCAGCAGCTACTTCACCCCCGCCCCGGGGGGCGCGGCCGCCCCCTCCATGTCCCGCAGCGAGGCAGGCAGCGCTAGCGGCGCGCAGCTCGCCGCGCCCGAGCCGCTCTCCATCCGCCGGCCGCAGGTGCACAAGATGCGCTCCATGGGCGCTGCAGCTGTAGCGGCCGCCCGGACGCGCAGCTTCATCAGCGGCGCGCCGGGGGAGATTGCGCCCGCGGACCCGTCCGCGGCGGCCGCGGCGGCTGCCGCCATGGCCAGCACCACCCCGCCCAGCTACGCCAGCCGCAGCGGCCTGGCCACGCCGCGCGGGGACCTTATCGCGGCGCAGATCAGCGCGCTGCCGCCCGACAGCTCCGTCATATTCGCAACCGGGACGGCCGTGGTGCAGCGCCTCATCTCGCACATCATGCAGCTGATGCGCGAGCTGCGCGGCGTGCAGGCGGACACCGACGCCATGCTGCGGTCCACCATTCTCATGACGGAGCGCCTGGCAGGCGGCGGCGGCGTCGGCGGCGGCCGGCCGATGCCGCGCCGGGCCGCCAAGCTGGTCCCCGGCGCCCTGGTCAGCCCGCAGAACAGCCCGCCCGTATCGCCGCAGACAGAGAAGCCTCCAGGCTGGGAGGACTCGGTGGCGGCAAAGGTGGCGGCGGCCAACGCGGCGGCGGCCGCCGCAATGGCGGCGGCGGGCCCGCGGCCTGCGTCTCTGCGCATCCCGCGGCCGGCGGGTGCGGCAGCAGAGGAGGCGGAGGACATGCTGCCGCTGCCGCCAATGTCGTCGGCACGTGGCATGGAGCTGTACGGCGCGAGCCCCAGGTCGGCGGTGGCCCGGGCGGCCGCCAGCGCGGCGGCAGAGGCGGCCGCGCTGGCAAGGCCCATCCAGGCGCCGTGGGAGTCGGCGGGCCCCTCGCAGACCCCGGGCGAGTCGCTGACGCTGCCATCAGCGGTGGAGCCCATGCGGGAGGCGCCGGTGGAGCCGGAGCCGGAGGTGCTGGTGGTGCAGCCGCACGCGGCCAGGGAAGCAGAGCCGGTGCAGCAGGAGCAGGAGAAGGAGCGGGAGCCCATCCGGGGTGGCGACGCAGCTGCCCTGGCTGCTGGTAAGCCCAACTCCACGTGGCCGTGGAGAACACGTCGTACGGACCTTAACATTGCTGTACTCTGTAAACTACACCAGCAACTCATCACACAATTTGAACGCTTGTCTACCCCCAACTTTTGTCGCAGCTGCCATGGCCTTCGAGGAGGCGGAGCACGCGGAGCGCGAGGCTCTGGCAGAGGAGGAGGGCCTCACGGCGCACGCCCCGCCACCCAGCTCTGGCGCCCCGCCCACGCGGCCCGGGAGCAGCAGCGTGGCACCCGGCGCCGTCACCCGTTCTGCCGCAGCCCGGCCCAGCAGCAGCACCAGCAACCAGGACGCCATGCGCGTCCTGTCTCCACCGGTGGGTGCCAGTGCCTGCTCGCCATGCACCCTGCCGCTGCTCGTCTACTGCCTGCTCAAAGGCCTGATGGGTCCGTTGAACACGACGGTTGAGGTGATACCCACCCTGGACCCCGGACCCTCCGTGGCTGCTGACCGCGTACAATCCCTTCCGCCCCCCCCCCCTTTTACTGCGACGTGGAGCTTTTCAGGTGGTTACTTTAGTAACTTCTCCCCCCCCCCTGTGCCCGCTTGCCGTGTCCCCCCAGGACTCGGCCCACCGCCGCATGCTGGCGTCTAGCCACAGCCACAGCCGCAGCGGCTCCCCGCGCGTGCAGAGCCCGCTGCTGCCCGCGGAGGCCATCGTGCGGCTGGGCCCCGAGCGGCCGCGTGCGGCTGGGCCCACCGCCGTGCTCATAGACGGGCGGCCGGCGCAGGAGGCGGAGGAGGAGGCGGGCGCGCAGCAGCACCTGGACGAGGAGCGCGGCGCCGCCGTCCGCCGGCCCGGCAGCGTGCTGCGTGACGAGCAGGGCGTGGAGGTGCTGGCGCTGCAGGAGGCGGTGCCGGAGGAGGAGGAGGGCGCGGAGGTGAGGGGTGCAGGGTGTGGAGTGGAGTGTTGATGAATGGGAGAAATGTACACTGTGTAAGCCGACTTTTGCCTGCGGTTCTAAGGACCCCAAGAGTGCACCTTGCTGACGGCATGTTGGTGTGTTGGAGGTAAAGGCTGATCGGGCCACTGGCGTGGTGCTTCTGCTTGCAGGGTGACGAGGAGGGCAGCCCCGCGGCCCACACCCGCTCCCACCTGTCCGGCGAGCACAGCCGCATGGCCTTCTCCATGGCCCCTCAGGGCCAGGACAGCTCAGTTGAGGACGACTTTGACGAAGATGAGGACGCACCCGCTAGCCAGCAGCAGCAGCAGCAGCAGCGGCGGCGGCAACAGCAGCAGGGCCCTCCCGTCCCGCCGTCCGTGGCGGCGCGGCTGGGTCACTACATCCCGCCGCCCTCGCGCGAGCCGGCGACCTTCTCGGAGCCAGAGCCCGGCCTGGGGCCCGTGCCCCGCCGCATGGTGGGCGGCGTGCAGATGCCGCCGCTGCCAGCGGGCGTGCCGTCGCCCATCCGCCGCCGCCCGGGCGCCTCCGTTGCCACCTCGGGCCCCGGCTCCTTCGCCGGCAGCGGCACCCTGCAGCCGCAGTCCTTCGCGACCAGCCAGGGCTCCCTGCGGCCCCAGCTGGAGGTGGAGGCGTCGGGCGGGGAGGTGCCGCCAGCCATCGCGCAGGCGGCCGCGGCGGCGGCGGCCTCCCGGGCCTCCCCTGCGCGCCGCGTGCAGCTGGCGCTGCCGCCGGAGATGGAGCGGCGCAAGGCGCAGCTGGAGCGGCAGCAGGAGCTGCTGGCGGCGGCGCAGGCGGCGGTGGCGGCGCGCAAGCTGGGCTCCGCTGCCACCAGCCTGGCCGCCAGCCGCGTGGGCAGCGTCGCCGCCAGCCGTGCGCAGAGCCGCGCGGCCAGCCGCGGTGCAAGCCGAGTGCAGAGCCGTGTCGGCAGCTTCAGCGCGGCGGGAGGGCCCGCCGGCCTGGAAGACCCCGGGGCCGCTGCGGCGGCCGGGAGCCCGTCGGGCACACCTGCCTCGCCGCTGCGCCCCGGCCGCCGAGCGCTGCTGGCGGCGACGGCGGCGGCGGAGTTCGGCATCCGCGCGGCGCCCGGCGAGGAGCCCAGCAACGCGGCCATGATGGCAGCGGATGCGCTGCAGCGGCGGCAGGCGGAGGACGAGGTGGCGGCGGCGAAGGTGGGCTCGCTGCTGGCGGGCATGCGCTCCGGCCTGTCCATGACGCAGGAGCGGCTGGCGGTGACGGGCCGTGCAGGGCCCGGCGGAGGCGGCGGCCTGCACAGCGTGCTGGCCGGCGGCGCCGCCGCCGCCGGCTCGTTCGGGGCGTTGTCCGGCGGCGAGCCGGCAAGCACTTCGTCGTCGTTCGGGCCCATCGTGCCGCCGCCGCCGCCGTTTGGGTCGTCGCCGTCGAGGCTGCGCATGCAGCGGCAGGGCGCGGCGGAGGGTGCGGCGGGGCTTGCGCCCGGGGAGGGCGGGCTGCTGCTGGTGCCGGCGGCGGCCATGGGGCGCGGGGCGCTGCCCGCCACGCCGCAGATGGTGCCGCGGGTGCAGTCCGACGTGCAGGTGGAGGACTACGAGGCCAGCATGTCCATGAGGAGGCAGGGGCCTGGTGGGCCCTCGCCCACACGCAGGAGGGCGGGCGAGGGCGCGTGAGGAGGGCCTGGACCTGATGGCTGATTGGGTGGAAGCTTAGGAGTAGTTGGTAACGTGCGTGTAGGTTGGTGCTTGGCAGGTGTGCGTTCCTAGTGCTGCACATGTGCCCTTGTGTGTTGCCGTGTGTACTATCTGCATGTGCCCTGCGAGCAGCGGTTGGGTGATGCCCAGGGTGCGTTATGGCTTATTATGCGAGACTTGTGCTGGAGTTGTCCGTGCCCATGATGAATGCACCATATGGACAAGCGCCCTGGATGAGGGCTCTGTGCATCCGCGGTCACCAGGCGTAAGCGTGACGGGGCGCAGCGGCGGTGAGGGTTGCGGGTGGTAGTACCGAAGTGCTATAAGGTTTGAGGCCCATGGGCTGACAACGCGTGCGTTGCATGTGCAGTGGATCCGTACGGGCCATGCCATTCATCCCAATAAGCCTTGGCTGTACCGGTATGCACCAGGTCAGCATACGACGGGGACTGCTGTGTATTACGTTGTGCAACTGACACGTGCAGACCTGCACGCAACTTAGTGAGGGTGTCGAATGTGGGCGCACCAGCAGGGACCTTGGGCCACGGCCACGTTGAGCGGACCACTTTCCTGACGGCTGGCACGGTCTGCTGCATGACGATAAACCCAACCAATCGCGCTACCCGCAGTGATACCTGCACACCCCTCGTTAACCTTTCAGTGCTTGCCGCGTGGCCATGGGGCCGTTTACACATTGACACACCACAAACCATGTGGAGGGCGTGCTGGTATGCATTTTGTTGACATGTGCGGGCAGGCGATGTGTTTTCTGGTGTGATTTGTGAGGGTTGTTGAGGGTAACGCGCGCACCCACCGGACTGGTCGGGTCTGCAGGCAGCTGCAAACATGCTGCTCTTGGATGAGAGCGAGTTGCAACATGTTATGTTGTCAACGCGAAGTTGCCAAACACTTTGTAATCTCTGCGTGCTTGTGTCTCGGCAGCTGCATAGGCACGTAAGAGCTGGGTTGTGCCGTTATCCACGGCGCCGTACGCGTGCTCCGGCCAGTTCCAGCCATCGTTCCAGCCATCACCAGTTTTCACCACCGTTCGCCTTATTGCCCTGCCCGGTGCCGGCCCTACGTGACACCTCTTGAATATTTTCTCCTCCGGAGCACTGTGGGCCCTTCACACGGTAAACGTACGACGAGGTCCACGTGTGCCATGCCAATTCGCTATCCCCTGGTTTCAACACTTATCCAAAGTTGGACCCCCTATCCAACCCGTTGCACGGCCCTCGCAGAGGGCACCTGAAGGGATTAGGGCGCAAAGGTCTCCTTTACAGACACGCTCCGAATCGGGCACTACCCTGCGCCATGTCGGTGCCGGGCAGGGGTGGTAGTTGGACAGGCTCATGGACCATGGGTCGGCCATTGCCTTGACGCACGGCCACTAGCTGACGCCCTGTGCTAATTTGCAATCTAGTTTTGTCGTGGCAATCATTCGAGTATCACCTTTCACCCCCGGAGACATCACTATGCCCTCGCTAGTTTCGCTCTACCAAATTCACAGCCTCTGAACATGATTAAAATATTCTGCAATTGATAAGTCTTCTGAGGAAGCCTGGACGTGCTCTCGGCTTATTCAGGCTGTTGGACAGCTTTGCACACATGCGACTGGAAACAGGGACATATGCTATTCTCTAGCTTGACCCACATCTACCAATGCAACATTCGACTCGAATAGAACACTGAGATGTGAAGGTGGCCCTTGGACGTTGACCATGGCGAGTATTGGGACTTGCCGTCACCTTTCAGCGCTTTTAATCCTATTCCACCTCTGGACAACAACCATCCTGGCATACAATGCTACTACATACACTCTGGAACCAAAGGGAAAGGTGAGTCGCCGCTGCTTGGCGGGCGATGCCCTCCCCTAGTCCACAGAGCCCCTGCGCCAGCAGGCACCCATGCGGACAGGGCCACGGGGGACGGACCCCTTGCCAACATCAATGCCATTCAGTGCACTGGTTGGCGTAGTACTCAATTGAACCACAGTGGCGTGCGCTGCATGTCCGGCCCATGGCAGACAACCCAGGGAGGTCTCAACTCTCAAGCCGTGTGGCCCAGGGTTGCCGTGTGGCCGGACAGGGGATTCTCGCAGGCACCTTGCCTTGGGATGCAGGCAAGGCACCTTGCCTTGGGATGACAAAACGCAACGGCGCTAACTAGCGCCAATCCCTCTCCCACGCCTTGCCACTCCACTGCAGTTTGTGGAGTGTGGCTTCTACTCGGTGCGCGTGCAGACGTGGGCTGACACGGCCGACGGGTGGCTGTACATCACGGATAAGGTGCGGGGGGCCTTACGGAGCTGACCATCCGAGGGCAGGGCAGGCAGGGTCGGTAGCACAGAACTGACCGGGGGCAGTACGGGCACTCGGCCAGCCAGCCCCTGGTGAACCACTTTACCGGTCTGTTGGTTGGCGGCAGTTGGTCAGCGGGGCGTCGGTGCGGTTCCCCGTGGCGCCGTGCACAACACGTGACTGCATCAGACGTGGGTGCTGTGGGTGCTCGTGGGCTGGCCGCAACGGACAGCGCTGCCACCGCAAAGGGCAGCATTGAGTGCCTAAGGATGAGGGTCTTAGGGCACTGTGCCTTTGTGCGTGGGGTGGGGTGGCATGCAGGCCTTGCGCAGTTGAGCAACATGCGGTACGGTACCGGTGCCTTGCGTACGGTTCCTTTCAGCTGACTCACCCACCTCGTTGGGTGAGCGGCAACTGACGCGGCCAAGTACTCGCGTGCTCGCGTCCATGGCATAGGGGTGGTCAGGACACTGCCCTGCACTGACAGCACTGGCCGCCTGCTGCTCCTCCCACACCACCCTGCTGCCCGCACCCTCTGCCCTCCCATGCCCAATGCCACTATGCTGCTTGAATACACTGCTATTAACCCCCTTCAACCTGCTACTGCTAGACCCTCGGCTGCTCGCTCTACCCATTCCATCAGCGCTGTACCCAGTCCATCCGCGGTACCTTTCTGACGCCACACACTGCTTCCTCGCGCTCACGCGTACCACCTCTCCCTCTCCCTCCCCACCCCACCCTGCAGGACTGCGACCCGGTAACGGGCCAGCCGTGCGGCGCCCCCGACACGCCCTCGCTGGCCGACCTGAACTGCGTGGGCCGCCTCAGCTGCGACCGCAGCACGCCGCAGACCTACTCCGTGCCGCTGTGCGTGGTGGTGGCCAACCTCAGCCCCACCGCGCAGCTCACCTTCGATGTGGAGATAACAGGTGTGCAAGGGGTTTGGGGTGCGCCGGGGCGTGGTTGGCAGCCTGGGTCAGGAGTCAGGGGCGAAGGGCCGTGGGGGTCGGGCTGCTGGCAGGCTTTGGGGGGACCAGGTGGAGGGGCGGATTAGCGGGGACCTTGCGCAATTCGACTAGGTGAACGGGGCTTTACGCTGGCCAGCAGCGGGCATGGGGGCCAGCTGCTGCAATGGAAGCACTTTGGGCCCAGCGCTGGACTGTCAGGGTGAAAGCTCACGCACAGGGAGCAAGGGTTGCAGTTGAATGGCGTACACACGTGTCGGTGTCGGTGAAGACTCAGGAGTACCGCCCGTCCCTGCACCATGGAGCGCCCTAACAGCTCGTTGCCCTGCTCCCCCCCCCGCCCCGCCCCGTGTCGTGTCGTGCCGCAGGCTCGTACCAGCCGCCCAGCAGCGGCGGCAAGGGCGGGCTGACCACGCTGGAGATCGTGCTGATCGCGGCGGGGGCGGGCGCGGTCGGGCTGATGCTGCTGGGCTGTGTGGCGCTGGTGTCGTACCTGGCGTGCTTCAGGACGCCGCCCGTGGCGCAGGTGGGAAGACGCAGTCCTAGCGGCGTGTGCGATATGGTATAGTGAAGAGTACCAGGTTTGGGTGAAGCGGATTGGGTGAGCAGGGAAGGACTCAGGGTGCAGCGGCCAAGGCGCAGGAGGCAGCCGGTAATGGTGCGAGCTGTTGCGGTGGAGGGTGCAGGGGCGGGGACAGGGGTCCTGGGCTGGGGCCGGCCATGTGCCGGGGGCCAGGAGGGTGGCCGATCGGGCAACGTGGGCGCACAGGCTGTTAGATCCACGCAATGGCGTCTTGGGACGGGCAGCAAGGGAAGCATGCTGACTGAGCAAAGGGGCTATGCATGCGTAGGCTCACGTTATGCAGGGATGCGCGGGGTTGCGTACCGTCCGGCTCCGCACGTGGTCACGCGGCGCTAAGTGCCCAACCCGCGCGCGCATGAAGGTATTTTTCAGTACCGCGCCTCAACTGAAATCCGCACCCTTGCTTTCCCCCGTGCCCGCAACCCACCCTCTGTGTTGTGCAACTGGAACGTCGTTCCTTGTGGGCTGCCGTGCAGGTATTGCCCGGCCCCGCTGACGACATGGCGGCGTTCGCTGCCAAGTCCCTGGCGGCCATGCCCGCCTACCCCCCGGGCATGGGCCCCAGCATCATGAGCGGCACCATGACCATCCTGCCGCCGCCAGGGGGTGAGCGACGCATGCACCGTACTGCACACTGCTGCTGACATATGCCTTGTAGAAGGGCGTGCGCATGGGAGGAATGGCATGCATAGCTGGTCCGATGCTGGTTTGGGGCCCTTGTGAGCCGCACGCTTAGCACCACATGGCGTACGGGGGCGTTACCCCCGTGAGCTGACACCGCACTAAGCTTCAGCACACATGGATTTGCCCCTTCCCATTGCAAGCGGTGGTTCCTATAACACGTGTTCCAGGGCACGATCGCGTGCTCGCTTGGCACACAGAAGAATCCCGCGCACCCACAAAGCCACCACAGACCGCACCACAGCTGAAAGACGGATTGTTTCCCCCCCCCCCCCCCCCCCCCCCCCCCCCCCCCCGCGCCGGGCCCCCCCCCCCCCCCCCCCGCCCCCCCCCCCCCCCCCCCCCCCCCCCCCCCCC